>Ga0180009_10000096_pt1 | contig 156793 bp, 120 predicted proteins | sample OS_PC_MetaG_FD_123537 | JGI IMG/M metagenome (GOLD analysis project Ga0180009, IMG submission 123537) | Groundwater microbial communities from the Aspo Hard Rock Laboratory (HRL) deep subsurface site, Sweden - OS_PC_MetaG | ecosystem: Environmental > Aquatic > Deep subsurface > Groundwater...
ACGATGCCAACACCACCAAAACTCAACAGGAAAGGTGTGTCTTCAGACCAGGAAACACCGAAACACATTGATATTGCTGGGTTATTTTTCTTCAACTTTTTTCTTTACAGGAAAAGTATAGAATGTCCCCAACAAGTTACGTTAATAAGCAAAGCAGGATTGGTAAACGTTTTCAAAACTTTATTTGCTTTACTATTCTTGAAGTAAAAAAAATAAACTCCAAAAACTAAAATCAGCCTGGATGCATGACCTGTTAACCGGTTGGGTGCGGTTACAAACCTCTTATAAAAGGAGAAAACAGGGAATTGATCGGTAACTGAAAATCAATTTCAGGAAATACTGGGGCAGATTCAGGAGGCGCGGAAAACCGCCTATCAAAGCATCAATCGGTCGCTGATTGAGCTCTATTGGGAAATCGGCAGTATATTTCCGACAGGGTTAAACAAGCCATGGCTGTCACCCGTGGCGACAGCCTTTGGAAGAGCCATGTAATTGGGAAAGCTGAATGACTAAATTTCGTTGGCGACGGTTTGAAAGCAGGACATGGTGATATAGTTTGTATCTGCTCCGGATCGCCATTCGGAGTCTGCGGAGTTTTTTACAATCACGACTTTTTTCCCGGGATTAATATAAATGTACTGTCCGTAAACGCCTAATGCCATGAAGTCACCTTGGGGAAACTCCGGAATCCACCATTGGTATCCATACCCCATTTTGGAGCTGGAAAGGGGGTTTACACCTGGTTGCAGATGCGGTGCATCCGGCGTTATGGAGTCTTTTACCCATTGCGCTGGTACGATTTGTTTGCCCTGCCAGTTTCCACCATCCATGTAGAGTTTACCAAACCTGGCGTAATCGCGGGTTGTGACATTCAGCGTTCCGAACACCAACTCCATATCAAGATCGTCAACCAGCCATTTTCCACTGGCCTGCATACCTATCTGCTTCCAGATTTTCTCCTCCAGGTACTGGGCAGGTGTTATTCCAATGGCGTTTTTGAGAACCATACCTAAGACTTGAGTATCCATGCTGACATAGTGATGATACTCCCCCGAGGATCTTTCCGACTTCAGGCTGGCTGCAAATCCGTTGATGGAATTGCCAAGGGCGGTGGTTCTTCCCATTCGATTGATGTCAGAATAGAAGTCAGCGTAATCCTCATTAAATTTAACTCCCGATGACATCTGCAACACATCTTTAAGTGGAACTCCATCATATCCGGATCCTTTCAGCTCAGGCGCGTAATCCGACACAGGATCGTTAATGCTCTTAATATAACCCTCGTCAATAGCGATCCCAATCAGCGCAGAAACGAATGATTTTCCTACTGACCAGGAGATATGTAGCGAGTTCTCGTCTGCGCCCAGATAATAATCTTCAAAAACGATAGTATCATCCTTGAGCACCAGTAGACCTGTGGTGCGAGTATCCTTCATCAATTGTAAAAAATTATGGCTTTTCCCGTTATAGCGACAGGTCTCCGGCAATTGCCGCGGGTTTTTCTTGAATTGATAAACCGGATCTCCATTTTTGACTTCGTGATAAGGGAAAATCCCGGCCATGTTCTGGAAGTTTTCAGTAATATTTTGTTTGTCAAACAGGGTTACCACTTTCCAGAAGCGAAAGATTTCCCTGGCGTTAAAGGCTGCAATGATTGCCAGTAAAACAATAAGACCGGCGAAAAATAGTCCAATATTTCGTAACCAATGTCGTGATGGTTTGGTATCTTTGTTCATATCTCCTCTTTTTTTCATTAAACATTCAGATTTGAAGTTGAAGTATAAAAGTCCTCTGTTTTAGAGCTAATAATCTTCGGGAATAGCCTTTGTCAGCAGGAAGGATGAAACAGGTTTTGGCAAAACCAGTGCCAGTCGAATCAGATTTTCGGTAAAAAAAGGGAACAGATAGTCGGACTTTTCTTTTGTCAAAGCCTTAATAATATGACGCGCCGCCGTTTTTTCACTGATTTCAAAGGGGGCTGGAATACCGTTATCCGCTACCCGTTCGGTGGCGACAAAACCTGGATAAACCGAAACGAATCTTATGCCGAAAGGTTTTAGTTCGATACGACAGGTATCCATCAGAATTCGACAGGCAGCCTTGGCTGAAGAATAGGGGCCTTGCATGGGAAGGCCGAGGAATCCCGCCAAAGAATTGGTATGGGCTATCAGTCCATGCTTTTGGCTCTTCATCTGCGCGATCAGAGGCACCAGGAAATTTACCAAGGTAGTATAGTTGAGCTCCATATTCTCAGTGACTTCATCCACGGTAACACGACTCATGTTAAAAGCTGGACCAGCACCTAGATTTAACAAAGCGGCATCAATATTTCCATAGGTATCGACTGCTTTTTCGACAACGGAAGCAGCTGCCAGCTTGTTCTTGGCATCACAGGGACATGATAACGCCTTTGATTCATTGCCTTCAAGCTCTTCAACAAGTTTTTTTAGTTCAGTTTCACGTCGGGCACAGATGATAAGTCGGTTGTTGTGTTTGCTGAGCTGCAACGCAACAATTCTGCCAATGCCGGAGGAAGCCCCGACAACAAGAATCGTTTTATCGCTGAGTTTCATATCTGATCCATTATTTTTTTTTAATATATCCGTTTTCCTTAAACCATTGAATCGTATCAGCGACAGTTTTTTCAATCGGGGTTAAGGGTAATCCCAGTTCGTTAACGGCTTTGGAATTGTCAAAATGCTCACCCATGTTTCCAATGATGACCTGGGAGGCCGAAACAACCGGGGGCTTTTTTGTCAGGCGGGCACCGAATTCAAACACATGCCCTAACAATAAGGCAATGGGATAAGGTAATCTCAGTCTAGGTGGTGCTACACCGGATATTTTCCCGACCAGATCAAAAAAGTGTTTAACCGTTATATTCTCATTACCTAAAATGTACCTTTCTCCAATCCTTCCTTTTTCTGCTGCCAGCAGATGTCCGCACGCAACATCCTTAACATCGATCACATTGATGGCGCCGTCGATATAACCCGGCATATCCCGATTGACAATATCCACAATCATTGCCCCGGAGGGTGTCGGTTTGATATCCCTTACCCCGATTACCAGTGTGGGATTGACGATTACCAGTGGAAGGCCCTTTTCGCACAGTTTTTTTGCCTCATTCTCGGCCAGATATTTTGAGATGGCGTAGTGGTCGCCGGTCTTCCATCCGTTGAACTCAGCCGTTTCGTCGACATAGTTCCCGGCACCGTGGGAGCCGATAGTATTGGAAGTGCTGGTATAGACAACTTTTTCCATGCCTTGTACCAGGGCTTGTCCAAGAATGGTTTTCGTTCCTTCAACGTTTATATCATAAAACAGCTTTCTATTGAGCGACCAATGAGCAAAATAGGCAGCAACGTGGTACAGGGTATCACAACCCTTCAGGGCTTTGCGGATGGAATCCCCATCCTGAATATCACCTTTTACCTTCTCCACATCAAGATCATCGATATTTCCGGTATCGCTGTTGTTTCGGTATATCACTCTCACATCTTTACCGGCTTCCAGCAATTGCCTCGCAATGGTGGAACCGATAAATCCGGTGGCTCCTGTTACCAGTGTTTTCACAGTGTTTCTCTCCTTTTTTATTGCACCCATTTTGGGTCTTCTTACTCAGAAAAACATCAAGTTAATACTCAAGTTTCGTACCTGTTATGACAATTGGTGCTCATACTGATGAGCATTCTTTTTTTATAAGCTTGCCTAAAAGCTCTTAGCGATTAGCAAATGGCTGTTAGCTTTAATCAGATTCTCTTCACTCCATTGTACTGAAAATATATTAAAACGCACCAAAGGTGCGTAAAACAAAGCTAAAAGCTACCTGCTGATAGCTTTTAGCTGAAAGGGTTTTAAAAAGAGTAAACCAGGGTGCGACAGTAGAGCTACTTAATATATCCCAGATACTCCTGCTGTAAGTCCAGCATGGTGTCCAGCATTTTTTCGGCGGCGCTTACCTTATCAACCACCGGGTCTACCAGCAGAGCTTGCATGACTATATCCTTGGAGCCGGATAAACAGGCTTCTGCTGTCATATCATGTATGGCAACCTGGTTGTGTAGCAATCCGGCAAATCCTTTGGGAAGATCGCCCAAGGGGACTCCCACCACGCCTTTTTTGCTTATAATTGCCGGGACTTCCATTGCCAGGAATCCGGGGAAATCGTTGACCAGTCCATGATTGGCGAGGTTGACCGCAGCCTCTTCGTAGTTGAGATCATCCAGAATTCCTTCCATTATGGGAACAACACGTTCTGTTAATTTCATTTCTATATTCGGTTCCTGATCGAGTATCCATTGCTTGTAATAGGTCTGGAAATCAAGAATTCCCTTATGATCAACCACATCGTGCGCCCACTGCAGGTATTCTCCCAGGTGGCTGTCGGTTGTGATGGGGAGATATCCGTATTTTTCCAGGATCAGCTTGAACAGACCCCGTTCGGCCCACTTATTCGCACCTGCGCGTAGAGCGGGCTCGCTCCCCGGCGTGGAACCGGCTTGCGCCTCCAGTAGTTGCCGCATAATATTCCCCAAATCTGGCAGGTTTTCAAAGAAAGCCGGTGCTTTTTCCCGGATATCCGAATAGGCATCTTTTCCGCTTTTTTTGTATGTTGCTTCGAGAAGAATACTAAAATGATTCAATCCACCTGCTCTCAGTTTCAAATCTTCAAAGGGTGTCTCCAGAATAATGGGAAGATGATGTTGCAGTGAGGAGATTTCGTGGCAGAGACCAATGAATTTTAGATCCGGGTATTTGCGGTGAACGGTGGTGCAAATCCGGCTCATGGGGTTGCTGTAGTTAAAGACATAGGCGTCCGGACAGATGGACTGGATATCTCCGCAGATTTCCAGAATGGGGGGGATAATTCTCAGGGAGTGGAATAGTCCGCCGGGGCCTCCATTTTCGCCATAGACCTGCTTGAAGCCGTATTGCTGGGGAATTCTCCAATCCTGATCCCACAGCTTGAAACGGTCACCAACCTCAATGGAAATGATGCAAAAATCTGCATTCTTGAGTGCTTCGGCACGGGAGGTTGTTGCAGTCAATTTGAAAGGCAGCTTCTGATCCCTGATAAAATTCGCCCCGGTTTTCTCAACAGTCGCCAAGGTTTTTGGATTGATATCATGGAGAACAATTTCACAGTCGGTTAACACGCTGCTTTGAAAAATGTCTCCCAGGGTATCATACCCAAACTGGGCGCTGCCTGCACCGATTAATACTATTTTCACACCCATTTTTTTCTCCTGCTGTTAGCTGTTTAAAATTATTAAGTTATCTGAAGTTATCAAATGGCTTTTTACGTAAACAGTATCCGCTTATATCCGGTGAGTCAATCGGGAGAAGGTAACTGTGTTAAGTGAACCGATTGGAGGTGCATCAACCGGCGGATGATTTTTTCTTTGGGTTGTGTTCTTCTTTCAACACTGGTATTTTAAAGCATCGTTTAAATGGTTTTTTGATTTCAAGAACTCATTAGTTTGGGCACCAGGCTGGCCGAACTTTCTGACAGCTTATTTCAGGGATCTAATCATGATTGATCAAAAGAGTCTGCTCACCAATAAAAAACGAAGGTTGTTTCATTATGCTGTAAGTTTTACGATTCTTGTGATTTACGGTGGCCAGGTCTGCCCTTTTCTGGAGAGTTTGACCGTCCTTCAACTGTCACTGCCCATTCTGGGGATTCTTCTGTTGCAGTTTTTTACTATTGGCGTGTGGTTAGAGCCTTTAACAATGAAACAACCGTATGCAATTCAATCCAGGAAAGTCTTTCTTTATGACTGGGGAGCCTTCATTATCGGTGGGGTTACCGTAACCTTTTTCAACATGGTTGCTTATGGTTTTCCCCCGGGAAGTGGTGCAAAACTACTATTGGCGATGAGTATCCTGGGTTTTTTTATTGCCATTGACCTGAGTTTATATCTTGAATGGCGGCTCAGTCAGTTCCTTGAAAAGGAAGGGATCAATATTGATCCCAGTGAGCACTATTTTTCCCAACCTAAAAAACTGGTCATATTTTCTACTATCTGTTCCATGGCATTGGTCGGTATCATTTTTTTGGTCATTAATAAGGATCTGGACTGGCTGGTAAATGTTGGTGAAACTATCTCGTTGGAATCAGCCCAGAGATCGATTCTAATTGAAGTGGCATTTGTGGTGAGCGGATTGCTGGCATACATTGTCAACGTGGTTCTCTCCTATTCGAGAAATTTTAACTACTTTTTAACAAAAGAAACCTCGGTTTTACAACGCGCCACAGGCGGATATTTTGACACCCTTGTTCCCGTCAGCACCAATGATGAATTCGGTGTGATTGCGCAGCACACCAATATTATGATGGACAGTCTGAAAAGACAAACTGAAGAATTGAAACTGACCCGGGATGTCACGATTGTTTCTCTGGCATCACTTGCGGAAACAAGGGATAATGAGACGGGAAATCATATCCTGCGAACCCAGCGCTATGTTAAAATTCTAGCCGAATACATGAAGGGGCAACCCGAATTCTCCGATTTTTTGGATGAGGATACAATTTCGCTTTTGTTTAAATCAGCCCCCTTGCATGATATCGGCAAGGTTGGAATTCCCGACAATATTCTCTTAAAACCGGGGAAGCTAACCGACGAGGAGTTCAACATCATGCGTCGTCACCCGCATCTGGGAGGAGAAGCCTTGAGAATTGCCGAGGAAAAATTGGGGAGTAATTCTTTTCTAAAGCTGGCAAGGGAGATCGCCCTCACGCATCATGAGAAATGGGATGGAACAGGTTATCCCAAACGGTTAAAAGGAGAGAACATCCCGATTTCAGGGAGGTTAATGGCTGTGGCGGATGTTTATGATGCACTTATCAGCAAGCGGGTTTATAAAGCAGCGTTTAGTCATGACGAGGCAAAGGAGATTATAGTGGGATGGAGAGGTGAAAATTTCGATCCACGGCTGGTTGACGCTTTTTTATCGACGGAGCAGCAGTTTATTGAGGTGGCACAGGAGTTTCGAGACAAAGAATAACGTCAGGAGGGGAATTTAAAATATTCGTCCTGGTTAATGCTGCTTTTCAGATGGTTTGATCTTTATTAGACCGTGGGGTTTGCGCCAGTTGGAGATCTTCTCTAAAATTGGAAGAGCCTGGTTCTTAAGGTAGTCGGATGAGGTTCTTACTTTGATTATCGGTGATTCAAGAAAATTCAATCGTTTTATAAAATCGGTTTTGGGAATGATATGAGAACGGTGGGCTGAATCGACTGTTCTTACTTTGATATCAGGACTTTCCAGGCCACTGCGCCATTCCCTGTATCTGGAGTAAGCCCTGGAAAATATGATGGTGGTATCATTCTCATTATCGACATTTTGCAGAAAGTCCTGACGTTTCAAAATCCTGACAAGATCATCCCGTCCCAGGGGTTCAATATTTCTGCTCTCTTTTATCTTGTCAAAAATATCCCTCACGCGTTGGGAAGGAAAATCCTGGGTTTTTAACCGGCTTTTGGCAAACTCCTGTATTTCAGAGATATCAGAGATATCAGGCTGGAGAATTGCTTCACTGTATACACGGTACATTTCAGTATGAACGGAGCGTTGCGCCCTGACCCATCTTTCGATTTCCAGCTTGTCTGTTTCATCGATTGAGATTTTTCCGGATAAATAATCAAACAGGGTGCCGTCTTTTTTTACCAATTTGTCCAGACTCTGTTGATAAATGGCATGTCGTTGTTCATCATTATCGATTAACTCCTGTTTTTTATCGATATTTTGAGCAGTGTCTTTTACCACATTTGTTGCGGCTTCTTTCAAATCAACGGTTTTATCAAATTCCTTCTTTAGAGAGAAAAAGGAATCAAAGGCTTTGAAGGTTTCTTCCTCACCCTGGGATAGTTCCAAAGCATGTCGTTTTTCCAGCTTGATATTGTCAATTCGATGCTTAATACAATCAGGGTCGACCAATAACGATGTAGTATCCCGGTGGGTGCCAGGAGATGTATTCTGTTTGCGGAAATGGTTCCAAAACGTGCTGCCATTGAGGAAATGGATGCTTTCCGGATTGGTATTTGTCCTTCTGTTAATGCATTCCTGCGATATCACCAGCATTGCCCCGGGGTCGTTAATCTCATTGGCGGGTTTGTTACTGGGTTTTTTTAACTCAATTTTGAATTTGTAAAGCGGCGGCGGAATGGAGCGTTTTTGCCGATATTTATTCTCCTCCTGATTCAGTAGCTCATTTCGATTTGGAACTGCAGCAGACTCTGAGTGACTTAATCCGAAAGAAAACCGGTTCAACCCCTTCGAGGAAGTTCCCTCATCGTTGTTATCAGATTTGTTTTCTTCCCCACCTTTTTTTGAGTTTCGGCAACAGGTTGAGATTCCCAATTCTCCTCTTCCTGACTCTCGGAAGACCCGATTAATTCACCATTTTTAGCAGGCGGTAATTTGAAATTATCAAAAGAGTATTTGGTTGTCGGAGCGTCTTGCTTTTCAAAAATCTCTTCATTTTCATCCGAGATTGTCTGCGCAACTGGGAGTGTTTCTTTCTTTACAGGTGGAGGTACAATCGTTTTGACAGTTCTTCTGGGAGTTACCGTCTCAATGTCTGGTTCCTTCTTGGTAAGCTTGCGAATCTTGTCCAGCTCAAATATAGCGTTTTCGTGCAACCCAACAGCAGATTCCTTGGTTGACGGATCTGGAGTTTCATCCTCATATTCCAGCACGATTGTATATCGATTCATCCATTCCAGGGGAGAAGGAGAATCGATTTGATAGGGAGCTCTGGTTTCCGGAAGATATCCGAAAGCAACATTCATTTTCTCATGGGTTTCATCTGCTTGTTTTAGCCTAAGAATCCCAGGCGGTTTTATTCCCGGCATCAGAAAATCAAAATCGAGTTCCAGCTCCAGCTGAATTTCGTTCAGCAGATTTCTCAGGGGCTGGTATGCCTTGTTTTTTGCACTTTTTAATGCCTTGTCCAACCTGTTTTGTCGTTCTATAAAAGGCTTACTGCCCGCAGCTTCAACAACATAACGAAATCGATAGGCCAGTTCTAAATTGTGTTCTTCAAGGATTCTAAACAGGAAACGATAGATATCAAACAGATGACTGCTAAAATGTTTACCATTGGGGGCTTCAAAGGTACTTCTCTGCCTGTACCGTTTCTGGGAAAACGGTCTCTTGCTGATAGACTCAATGGAACTAAATACGATTGAATGTGTGTCCATGACGACAAGCAGAGACGAATAGGTTAGTTTTTGTTTTATCTAATTTGGCTTACTCGCATTTTGGTGAAAAATCAAGTTGAATTGAGCGGTCTGTTTTTTAGATTGGGTGACGGGCATCTCATGGACTAATACTATAAAACGTATAAAGACGATTTGAAAGGGAATGATTTAGAAAATTTTTGATGTGACGGTTTTTTCCACTTTGAATATTGAACGATAAAATCCGATTTTGCTCAAAACAGGTATTCCCTGACCCAGATAAACTGGATAAGTACTCTCTAAATTAATTCCTGCCAAAAAAACGCAGAAAAAAATTTATAAAGTACTAAATAGAAACAATAATTCAAACAGGGAATTTGAGGAGATGAGAGGGGATGTTGCCCTTATGAATCAAGGGCAGGGGTGATCCAGACTCAATCCGGATCGGTATTTCTCAAGACTTGTAGATCTCCTCTCCAACAACCTTAATCCAGTGTTTCTTCAGAATCTCTTTTGAAGCCAATACGTTGTCAACTTCAAGAATAAGAATGGCTTCGTTATTGTTAAGATAAATTAAAGGGTAGATCAGTTCAACATTGACCTGCTTCTCCAAAAGAGTTCTTAAGATAGCATTAAGCCCACCCGGGTGATCAGGGGCGGTAACGGCCAACACTTCTCTTGTTGAGGTTGTGTAACCCTTGCCGTTTAAGACCGAGACAGATTTGTCCGGATCGTCGGTTACCAGGTGTAGTTGCGGGTGGTCGCCCTTTGCGGTTCCCATGATCGCTTTGATGTTGATCTGTTCCTTTTCCAGTATTTCGCATACTTCATGCACAGCGCCCGGTTGATTTTTCACCGCGACTGATACTTGTCTGATAGGCATGATTTGTCCTCTTTGTGATTAGGTTGTTTCTTCAAATGGAAATCTATCGTATCCCAGGGAAATAGCGTTTTTAACACTTTCAGCGACTTTCTTTTTCCCTCCCATTAACACGTCAACGCTTTCATGAACCTTTTTAATTGTCACAAGATTGGCCAGTTTTACAAATGATCCCAGGATGATCATGTTGGTTGATCTTATGTCATTGATGTCTTGTGCGAGTTGACTGGCCGGAACGGCAAAGGTACCTATATCACCTCTGGAAGGCAGGTCATCGACGATGCTGGAATTGAAAATCAGTTGTCCGCCGGGTTGAAGTCTGTTAATAAAGGAGATCACCGAAGGCTGGTTCAGCGCCAGGACAATATCCGGATTGGATGCCACCGGGGAGGCGATCTCTTCATCGGAAATACAGATGGTGCAATTTGCGGTACCGCCCCTCATCGCTGCCCCGTATTCCGGTAGAAAAGTTACATGAAAATCCTGTAACATCGCAGCATTGCCAAGAATATTTCCTATGGTCAACACTCCTTGTCCTCCTGAACCGGCAAATAAAATTCTGGCTAACATTTTACTGTCCTCCTCGTTTATCGGTTAACACACCTAATGGAAACTCTTTGGCCAGAACATCATCTATCCAATGACAGGAGTCGATGGTATTCATTTTCCAGTTAGTGGGACAGGGAGACAATATTTCGACAACGGAGTACCCCGATTCATCAAGCTGGGTCTGAAATGCTTTTTTAAGAGCTTTTTTGGTCTTGCGAATGGCTTTCGGCGAATTAACAGCCGTTCTTTCCGCATAGGCAACCCCGGGAAAAGTGGCAATAATATCGGTAATGTGCAATGGGTGCCCATCATATTTGGGGTTTCTGCCCAAAGGTGAGGTGGTGGTCTTTTGCCCGATCACCGAAGTGGGTGCCATCTGTCCACCAGTCATGCCGTAAACGGCATTGTTGATAAAAACCAGGGTGAACAGTTCTCCGCGACTTGCTGAATGGATAGTTTCTGCCGTCCCTATGGCTGAAAGGTCACCATCTCCCTGGTAGGACAGGACAAAAAGGTCCGGTCTGGTGCGCTTGATCCCGGTAGCCAGGGCAGTTCCCCTGCCATGGGCCGACTCGATCATATCAAAATCAAAATACTTGTAGGCTAATACGGCACAACCAGCGGGATTAACCCCGATTGTTTTCTTCCCCAGATCCATCTCTTCCAGTAATTCAGCGATCAACCTATGGACAATACCGTGGCCACAACCCGGGCAATAGTGCGTGACAACATCTTTTTTATAGTACTTTGGCCATTCGTTTTTAAGTTTCATAGATTAAATCCTTTTTCTCTTGGTACTCTCGAAAGATGTATCGTGCAAATTCAGCCGGGGTAGGTACAACACCCCCAGGTCTTCCGTGAAAAGATATTCCGGCTTTTCCCATTATGGACAGCTGGACATCTTCAAGCATCTGTCCGGTACTCATTTCGAATACAATAAAATGTTTGATGGTTCGGGCTAATTCCTGCAGTACCTTTTTGGGGAATGGCCACAAGGTGATTGGCCGTATCAGACCCGCTTTGATGCCATCTTTACGTACCCGGTTAATGGCACCTTTAGCAATTCTGGCCGTGGTTCCATAGGCAATGATGACGATTTCCGCGTCTTCCATTCGGTGCGCTTCATAGCGGACTTCGTTTTCCGTAATCTGCTGATATTTGCGATCCAGTTTCCAGTTGTGCCTTTCCATTTCTGCCGGGTCCAATATCAATGAAGCCATATATTTGCTGGGACCGTCTCCCATGCCTTTCAGAGCCCACTCTTTTTCCGGCAGATTTTTGACAGGTTCTGCAAATTGCACCGGTTCCTTGGTTTGTCCCATCATGCCGTCACCCAGAATCATAACGGGGGTGCGATACTTGTCAGCAAGATCAAAGGCGAGACCGGTCAGGTCTGCAATTTCCTGCACTGTCCCCGGTGCCAGTACCGGCATTCTATAATCGCCATGACCACCGCCGCGAGTGGCTTGAAAGTAATCTCCCTGTGCAGGAGCAATATTTCCAAGTCCAGGACCTCCCCGCATGACATTCACAATCACTGCCGGTAATTCGAATCCTGCCAGAAAAGAGAGTCCCTCCTGCTTTAGACTGATACCGGGGCTGGAAGAGGATGTCATCGCTCTGGTCCCGGTTGAGGATGCCCCAATGATCATGTTGATGGCTGCTGTTTCGCTTTCCGATTGCAGGAATACCCCGCCTGCTTTGGGCAGATTAACCGCCATGTATTCTCCCAATTCATTCTGGGGAGTGATGGGATAACCGAAATAACACTTGCAACCTGCCCTGATTGCAGCTTCTGCAAAAGTATGGTTTCCGCTGATAAAAATCTTATTCATTGTATACCTCTAGTACAAGATCTGGGCAGACCAGAACACAAACCATGCATCCGTTACACTCTTCTGATCGTAACGCTTCTGCGTAATTGTACCCCATTTTATTGAGATCCGCCGATGTTTCCAAAACATTTTGCTTACAAAACTCAATACAAAGACTGCATCCTTTGCAGTATTCGGTTTTTACAACAACATTATGCTTCTTAATTGTTTTTGCCACTGGATGTTAACCTTAGTTGATTTAAGTAGTTAAACTTTTATTACAATGGTTTTGATTCAAGATACATGTAATTGCATCACCTTTTTTCAACGCATTCGCAAGCTTTAAGGCGACCATGTCATTTCTGTGATAGGAGTAGTAAATATGAACCAGGGTGAGACTGGATTGGATATACTTCTACGGGCTGAAATGAATATCTTCGAAGCTTACAATAGGTCTTAAAATCAAAATCGCATTCAACCAAAGATATTTTACGAATCACGTAAAATCGGGAAAAGCGCTACGTGAAGATTTGAAGAATAACACTTTGGGGTTTTTCGTTCAATTTTAAGGCGATTATTAATTTTTTAATAAATTTAAAGAAAAATCAACCCGCTTTTATGATAAATAATGATTGCCAAGACGTAAGCATCAATGAAATATTTTAGGGGAACCAAGTGTTTGCCTGCATTTCAGAGTTGAAATTGTTTTTTGGTATTGAAAGAAAAATGAGGAAAAAAGATAGGTTTTGGGAACAACAGTCATTATTTTTCAACAGGTTGAATGGATGTTTCTTACCGGATCAATAGATGGTCTTGCCCTCTCATCTTCAGTTGAAAGACCGTTTATAAAAACAGAAACAACCCTGTTAACCTCCTCAGAATCCAGGAGGTAATGATGATAATCGTAGGAATAGAATCTGAAGAGAGTGAATGAATTTAGCCGATTCCGTTTTTGTTCAAAAGGTTATCGATAATAAAAGTGGGAATTTTCTCTTAAAAGCCGTTCGGGTTATGGTGCTTTTTAAGAAGGTATTTGGAGAAAGGCGGATTCCTGTTTTGGCACAATCCCTGGCATATACAACCATTTTTACCCTGGTTCCCATTTTGGCGGCCTTTTTTTCTGTCCTGGGGATTGTGACCAGTAATCAGATGGTGGAGACAAAGATCAGGGATACGATCGCCACTTACTTTTTCCCCGAGTATGTCAATACAATTTTCGACCAATTTGAGAAATTAACGGCAGCTTCAACCTTTTTTGGAGTGGTTGGTTTCCCGACCCTGTTCCTAGCCGGTGTTTTTCTCTATGTGAAAGTCTATGCTTCCATCAATGAGATCTGGCTTTCGGAAAAAAAGAGCATGTGGTTTAAGAACATCATGTCATTTTTTATGACTCTCTTTTTGGGACCGATGATTCTGGTGTTGGTGTTTTCTCTGCCGCCTTATCTGCAAACCATCCCCTATTATCGGGCGGTACTCAGTTTTGCCTATGTAGAGACTGTTTTTACGCAGCTGATTCCAATCGCGATCATCTTTTTCGGATTGTTAACTCTCTATCTCTATATTCCATCAATTACCGTCAGGTACCTGGCCGCTGTGAGGGGGGCTTTGATTGCGGCCCTTGTTATTCAAGGCAGTAACTATCTGGTCAGTTTCTATTTAAAGTCATTCTCCAAACTGGATGTGTTCTATGGTTCTCTGGCGATGTTTCCCATTTTCCTGCTGTGGGTGTATATCATCTGGATGGTTGTACTTTCGGGAGCCGCATTAACTTTTATCTTTCACTATCATAGCAATACGGGGTATAAGGATGTCAAGGGAATGTACAATGACGAATCGTTGCTCTGCTCCTCCCTTCAGGTGATGATGTACCTGGTTCAATCGTTTCAAGAGAAAGGCAAAGCTCCGGTATTTGACCGGATACAATTGATGCTGGGATTAAACCGCCATCGGCTTTCTCATATTCTAAACACATTGATAGCAGAGAAACTGGTAATTACCTATGAGGAAGTCTATTCAAGACGCCGGAATATTACACGATACCAGTTGGGAGTTTCTCCGGATAAAATAACCATTATCAGTTTAATTCCCCTGTTTTACAGCCCCAAGGATCATATCGTCTTTGATGAAAAACTCAATGAACTGATAAAATTTTTGGACATTCACCCGGGATTTCTTATGGAAAAGGTGACGTTACAGGATCTTCTTAATGATCCCGAATCCATGCTTTCGAAAGTTAAATCCGTGATTAAGGGAATGGAGAATCCACCGGCTGTGTTGCAACCTGAGACCAATGGAACTTGAGAATTACTTTTTCTTGAACCAGGATCGGAATTACAGTAAACTTAAAGTCAGTTTCCCCGTTCCCATGGGCAAAAAGTGGGTCTTACTTTATATTGCATGACAAAAAAGACAGGTAGAGGTTAACTAATTGATTATAATTACCTAATAGTAAAAAACCCCGGATTGATACCATGAGTGAAGTGCTGACCGAGGATCTACATCGAATTTTGATTGCTGATGACAATGAGAGTATTCATGAAGATTTTGAAAGAGTGCTCTCATATAAATCATATACCTTAAATCAAGTTCCCAGTTTCGAAAAACATTTTTGGGGAGAGGAAAAAACTCAGGGTAGGGAAGGGGCTGATCTTCTTGGAGATTTCAGGATAGACCATGCTTATCAGGGCGATGAAGCCCTTCAAATGGTGCGACAGGCTGCCGAAGAGAAGTTCCCGTATTCTCTTATCTTTATGGACATCAGGATGCCACCCGGTCTAAATGGGATTTCTACAGTATCAAAGATTTGGGAGGAGTTTCCTGATATTGAGATTGTTCTTTGCACCGCCCACTCGGAATATACCCTGAAGGATATCATCTCTACCCTGGGGAAAACGGATCAATTGATGTTTATCAGAAAACCGTTTGATACGGTGACAGTTGTGCAAATGGCATTGGCATTGACCCAGAAGTATTCATTGCACCGGCAATCCAAGAAATATATTGAAGACCTGAACAAGAAAAATATAGAACTGGCAAGAGCAAAGGAGGCGTCTGAAACAGCAAACAGGGCGAAATCCGAGTTCCTTGCCAATATGTCCCACGAATTGCGGACGCCCATGCATGCAATTCTGTGTTTTTCAAAGTTCGGAATAAGGAAGATCAGCCAGGTCTCCCGGGAGAAGTTGCTTCATTACTTTACCCAGGTAAACATGGCGGGAGATCGATTACTGACATTACTGAACGATCTGTTGGACCTTTCAAAACTGGAAGCCGGAAGAATGTCATACAAAATGGAGCCATTTGACCTTAAAAGGGTTGTTGATCACATTGTCACGGAATTGCAACCCGCCATTATTGAAAAGGAGATTGTTGTAGAGATCCATGATAATGGCGTGAACACAACAGCGGACTGTGATAATCTTAAAATTGGGCAGGTAATCCGCAATTTGCTTTCAAATGCGATTAAATTTACTCCCGAGGGGAAAAAAATAGAGATGCTTTTCAACCAATCAACCTATATTAATGAAAAGGGCGTGGTGTTGGAAGGGATCTCTTTTTCAGTTATAGACGAAGGCGTCGGCATACCCGAAGATGAGCTGGATGTGGTTTTTGACAAGTTTATTCAAAGCAGCAAGACCAAAACCGGGGCGGGGGGTACCGGCCTGGGATTGGCCATCAGTTATGAGATTATCAGGGCTCATTCAGGGAAGATATGGGCTGAGAACAATGAGAGGGAAGGAGCTACCTTCCGGTTTGTTATTCCTTTCAGCCAGAAATGATACTTTTTCCCAATCATCCCCAGGACTTCCTATTGACGAATCAACCACTCTTCGATACCACATCAGAAGGCATTTAATGCCTTAATCTGCAGGCATATTAGAATTTTGCGAGCTATCTCAACTGCATTTCGAGCAATCTGGGTGTTAAAAGTAAACTAGGTTAGGACTTAATGACAAAATCCATGTACAAAAAGGTGGGTATCGCTTCCCTGATTATGATGAGTTCGGTTTTTTTAAGCAGGGTGTTTGGGATTGTGAGAGAGATGATCATTGCTTATCTTGCCGGTACCAGCAGTTCGGTTGATGCCTACCAGATATCCTTCATCATTCCCGAAATCCTTAATCATGTTTTGGCCAGTGGTTTTTTATCCATTACATTTATCCCGATTTTTACAAAATATCTTTCGGCAAATAAAGAAGAGGAAGCCTGGAGAACCTTTTCCAACATCATGTGCAGTTTTAGTCTGTTGCTGTTGGTGCTGGCTTTTTTTGCCATCTTTTTTACCGGGGAGATTATTGCCATAACCGGAATTACAGATCCGGTTGTGGTTGCTGACGCCATTCGAATGACCCGGATTATCATTCCTGCCCAGTTGTTCTTTTTTATGGGGGGATTGTTGATGGCAGTTCAGTTTGCCAATGAAAGGTTTTTAATCCCTGCCCTGGCTCCACTGGTATATAACGGCTCAATTATTCTGAGCGGGTTATTTCTTTTCCCGCTGATTGGGATGGAGGGGTTTTCATGGGGAGTGCTGATAGGTGCCTTTCTGGGGAATTTTGGCATCCAGTGGATTGGTGCAAAAAAAATCGGTATGAAATTGAAATGGCACTTTAATTTCAAACACCCGGATCTCAGGAAATATATAGCATTGACTCTCCCCTTGATGCTGGGGCTCACCGTGACTTTTTCAACGGAGATCTTTCCCAAGGTGTTTGGTTCCTACTTGTCCAGTGGCAGTGTTGCCTCTTTTAATTATGGACTTCGTATTATGTTTTTGCTGGTGGGATTGTTCGGGCAGGCGGTCGGAGTCGCTTCTTATCCTTACCTTAGTCAATTGGCAGCTAAAAACAAGATTGATGAGATGAATAACCTTCTCAATACAACCTTAAGACACATAGCGCTGGTTATCCCTTTTTCTATTCTGATCGTTGTGCTACGGGTCGAAATTGTATCCCTGATTTTTCAAAGGGGAAGATTTGATATCAGTTCAACCAACATGACTGCAAATATCCTGGTTTGCCTGATGATCGGAGCGTTTGGTTTTACGGCGCAGACGATTGTCAACCGTGGGTATTATGCCCTTCAGAACACCCTGTTTCCAACTATTTATGTGTCCGCTGCCGTAATCCTGACACTTCCCTTATACTACCTGGGCATGCAACAGATGGGGATTTATGGGGTGGCACTGGCACTCTCTGTCAGTACCATTACTCAAGTCGTGCTGTTATTTATCATGTGGAACCGGAAAAGCGGGAATACCGGAAGTCGCTCCGTCTATCTTGCTTACCTGAAAATAATCGTATTGAGTGTAATTGACGGTGCATTACTGTATTTTGCAAAAGAGGTTTTGCTGTCGGGTGTGCCTTCAACGACTTTGATCGGTTGCTTGATAAACCTGATTTGTATTTCCATTTTGTTTTGTATCGTCACGATCCTGCTGGCTTACATTTTCAGGGTGAAGGAGATTTTTGAAGTGACCGATAAAGTGATCAGAAAACTCAAGAGACAATAAGTTTTAGTTTTTTGCTCGTATGGATGTAATCTTTAAGTGACATTGTTTTCCAGTTTGGCAAAATTCTCCGGAATAAACAGAAGAAAAGCCTTGCAAGCCCTTTCATTGTGAAACCTGATTCTTTCAAAATCGGCGGTCGTTGGTTTGATCGGTAGAAAAACGCCGGCTCCGTTATCCGGTGTTCTGATGGCTGCTACTTTTAAGATCGGCGTTAAAAGTAGATGATACAAAATATCTTTTAAACCCTGGCGGATCGGATTTGTGTCTTTGAATCTGCCGGACAATCTCCAGACAACTTTGAAGATCTCCTCATACTTTATCATTCCTTTGATGGAGCCTTCCCAGTCAGTTGCTGTAAAAGGGTAATCGTAAACCTCCTTAAACGCCTGGTTAGCAAAAGTTGCAAGATCCAATGCCGATGGCAATATCTCGCTAAGACCGGGTAAAAGCGGATAAACCGATTTTTCCTGCAGCAAAAACACGTCAATTCCCCATTCCACCCTGTGATGACCCAGGGGATACACAGAGTGATCAGTACCGTTTCGACATTTTCCGTAGAAGTGCTCCCGCATCATGGTATGGACAAGGGGATGAGTGATATGGTCGGTTGTCAGGTGCATGAGCCAACCATAAGCAAACGCTTTTTCCCTGTCGGTTTTGGCGAAGTTTAACAAGGCTCTTCCAACATCTGCCGGATTGGGTTCATGAGACAACAGGGATATTTTCCTGTCTCCCCCGGGATAAAAGTTAAAATCCGGGCCCTGCACTCCTGCTAAAAATGTCTCTTTGTGTTGTAGAATGGCTGCAAATCCCTGGTGTTGATCCTTAATCGTATGAATCTGATCAATCAATTCTATCGCTGCTAAAAAATGCCAATAGGCTCCTGCCATAATAACCCCTTTATTATTGAATCGAATCAGATGATGCCCACTCTCTCATCAAACCGGGGAAAAATCAACAGACTTGCGGGAGGTCATGTCTTGATTTTTGGAGGTAATTTGGTGGATATAACAGAAAGAAGTGTTCTTGGAATCGTCATGTATCTCTAATACGTTTGAAAGGGTCGATTATAAATAAGCCGGAAACATTTTTTCCAAAGGGGGGACACTCACTTTTTTTATGAGTGCCCTTGTTCAGGAGAAGTTTTTTCGGATAACCATAATAGATGGTTTAGCTTTGATTATATTTTTCAGGGACCAAAAAGGCAATTGATTAAAATTGTCTGTATTATTTGATTCCGCCTTAAAATGGTAATAAGTACCTCTCGCAAGCGTTGCAGAAGAGGATGGAGAGATTGGAAGAGAAAAAAGGGGAAAACTGAGCGGCAGAATATCAGGTTGCTATCCTGCCTCTAATTTTGGATCTTCAGAGGGATATTCATAAAACAGGATAGGGATAATACTCATGATTTATTCCACCTGTTCAATTTCGATTCTAATAGTGGTCATTTCTTCTCGGGGATCGGCAAAAAGTATACGTAATGTTATTTTTCCCCTGGCTTCGACAATGCTTCCAGCTTTATATTTTCCATTGCTGCAGACCGGGCTCCAGTATTTCTTATGTTTCTCATTGTGACCGACTTTTTTCCCGCCAAAGGGGGCACTATAGTTTCCTCCCAGATAGAAACAACTTATTTTGCCGAGTTTTAGCTTTAGAACAAACCAGTCAGGATTTCCCTCCAGGACCTCCAATTGGTCAAGGTAAGGAATCTTAACGGCTAGTGGAGATTCCAGTTTTATCACTCCGTCAATCCGTTTCCAGGTTGCTGAATTAAATGAGGCAGTTAGGACTAAATCATCTATTGGTGGCGGCTCTTCCACCTTGTTTACGGTTATGGTAACGGTAGCCGGGTTGCTGCTGTCCACTCCATCTGAAACAGTGTAGGTAAAACTGTCAGAACCGAAAAAGTTGACATTGGGAGTGTAGGTAACTGCATTGCCTTCAATGGTATAGGTTCCGTATTCAGGTGGTGTTTTGATGTGATATTGCAGAATATCTTCTTCATCATTATCGGACCCTACCAAAGTTAACTCAACAGGTACATTTTGATCAGTAGATGCTGAAACGTCTATTGCTGTCGGGACATTGTTCGCTGGTGGAACAATAATCTCGTTAACCGTAACGAAAACGGTAGCGTGCTCACTGGTCAGGCTGCCATCGGTTACAGCATAAGTGAAGCTATCCGTACCGAAAAAATCTCCGTTTGGTGTGAAAGTGGCGATGTTTCCTAAAACAGTGACTGTTGCATTTTCCGGTTGAGTAGGGATGTTATAGACCAGGATATCTCCGTCGTCGTCGGAACCCAACAGTGTAATATAAAGTTGCAGGTTTTGATCGGTTGAGACGGTAATATCTCTAGCGGTTGGTGCATTGTTCACCGGAAGAACGACAACTGTTACAGTCGCCGGCTCACTGGTCAGGCTACCATCGTTTACCGAATAAGTGAAAATAACCGTACCAACGAAGCCTTCATTCGGTGTGAAAGAAGCAGTGTTTCCTGAAATCGTGACGGTAGCGTTTTCCGGTTGGGCCGGGATATTGTAGGTCAGGATATCCCCTTCATCATCATCGGAACCTAACAGAGTAATACTAAGTTGCAGGTTTTGGTTGGTTGAAACAACAATGTCTTCAGCCGTTGGAGTGTTGTTCACCGAAGGAACGATGACTCTCACTACATTGACAAACACTGTGGCAGGATCACTGTCCAGATCATCATCTGTTGTGATGTAGGTAAAACTATCCGTTCCGGAAAATCCTTCGTTCGGGGTATAGGTTGCAGTATTGTTAATAAGATGAACTTCACCATTCAACGGTTCACTGGCCAGTTCCCAGGAAATTTCATCCCAGGGATCGACATCTGTTCCCGGAAGAGAGATTGAAACCGATGTCCCTTCATCAGTTTGAGCAGTTACATCCTCGGCAATGGGGGGACTATTTGGAGGTGATGGTAATTGGAGGTTGAGATCATGTGATTCGCCTCCCACCAATGTAATTGTAGTACCACTTATTCGCGTTCCGTCTCCGGAGGTAGCTTTAATTAAGTACGTATCCCCGGGCAGAAAAAGCTGTAGTCGCCCTGAAACTGAACCATTTTCGCCATTGCCGGTTAATCCGACAAAAATGTCGTTTGCGGTAATAACTGAACCGGTAACAGGAAAACCATTGGTTTCAACAGCAACCGTCAAAGTACTCATCGGATTAGAAGCAGTGAAATCGCGAACCACCATGGTAAAATCGCAGGAAAAAGTCTGGGATTCATATGAGGTTTCGATCGATTGACCACAATAAGCATAAACTTCATTATCGCTGCCAGAGGTATCTGATATCCGCAATGACCAAGAGATTGAACCAGGTACAAAGTCAGATATAATGGCGGTTCCCTCATAGTTCGATCCGACACTGCTGAGAGGCACCGTTATTTCAATGGGTTGGTTTCCTACTCCAGTCAATGAGAACGTAGCTATCACGTTGGAAATACTTCCGGCTTCTCCAATAACCTCATCAGGGATAACCAGATGGAAAATTCCTGACGTATTATCAGTATCATAGGTAAAGGTGTTCTCGATGATCAAAGGTTCAATATCCAACTGAATGGATCCGCCACCTTTAGCTATGGTTATCCTGGATTGTGAATCCACCAATACGCTCTTCAGCAGGGCTCCGTCATAAAAACTAAGCCCGAAGGTATATGTTCCGGCAGGAAGATAGATAAAGGCTCGAGAAAGACCCGTCTCCGGATTCACTGAAAACAGGTGTTCTTTACTGCCGTCAATGGAGATACCAAAAGCCGGATTTGCAAAACCTGAAACCACGTCATTATCATACTGGAATTGAAATTCAGCCAGTTCCTTTAATATATGAACATCAGGAATAGTTTCGCCAATAACCGGATGAATTATAAAGGGAACGGCATTTTGTCCTTCCAGTATCAGCCAGGACCCAGTAATTGCAGCATATTGGTTTTGGTCGGCCGTCATCAGGAAGTAAAAATCGTAAAACCCTTTTTCCAAAGGCAATGTCACTTCAGTCTCAATTTCAATGGCATTTACGTCGATATTGAGAGCCCAATTATAAAGTTTTTCATCCCCGGTTTCCTTATTAACAACCATAACTATCCCTGTTACCAGCCTGAGTGTCTCAGCCATGGTCTCATTATGAATGAAAACCTGGTTATTATTGGAACTGGCACTATTTACAGAGTCGCTTTTAGCGTATGAGGAGAGTGTTAAATTGAAATTTGTGGTTTGTTCGACTACAGCTGGATCTTCCGGTGGAAGCGGATCATTTCCGTCATTGCTGCCGCTACCGCTTCCACTATTTGAGGAGGAGTTACAGCCAACGGTTAACAGCGTAAAACCGAATAATGTCAGTAATAATAATCTTGCAACAAGCCTTTTCATGATGATCCCAGCTGATACTTCGCTTAAAATAGTGTTTTTAGAGTGACTTTCGTTATTTTGCTTTTACTTCCGTTTGCAGGAGGTTTCAATTTTTTCGATAATACAGTTAATGCATATTTCATGCGAGAAAGTGCGAAAAATCCGTTTTCATAGTTTGGGGACGTTGTTGACAATGTATACAAAAAGACAGAATACACTGATCTTAAAGTACTTACAAGGATTCAGCTCGCTGGCTTCTGAAATATTAACTGTATTAATACAAGTTGTTTTAATGATGTAAATTAGTATGTACATTTAGTACACAACGTCCCCTTTTTGGATTAAAGATCATTTCGATTGCACATTTGCGTAAGCTTGCTGCTCTATTTTTAAATCCAAAAGGTAATGGATACTATTAACCTGGTCTTCTGCTGTTGTATTGCAGTTCGAAATGGCAATTGTCTTAGTGATTGATTTTTTATTGGTTATTGTTGTAGAATCTTTCAACCGAATCAATTCTATGTGATTAAACAAAACAGAATAAAGGAGTAAAAATGGCTCAAAGATTTGATGTGTTCAAATGTGATATCTGTGGGAATACCGTTACTATGGCCCTGGTTGGCGGCGGACAGTTGGTATGTTGCAATAAACCCATGACAATGCAGGTCGAAAAAACCGGCGACCAGGGATTGGAAAAGCATGTCCCCGTTATCAAAGCTGAGGGGGATCGCATGAAAGTCAAGGTTGGTGAAACTGCTCATCCTATGGCGGATGATCACTATATCCAGTGGATCGAAACCATCTCTGAAAATGGAGATGCCAAGATCTTTTTGTCTCCGGGGGATGAACCGGAAAGAGAGTTTCATCGCCCCAAGAGACTGGTGAAGGTCAGGGCATTCTGCAATCTGCATGGACTCTGGAAAACAGAAAAAGTGTAGCTGAAAAGTTCATAAATATTCCCACAAGTCCCGCATTCAGATGATAAGATATTGCTCGCTCTCATTTTGCGGGGCTGGCTTTAAAACCCGCAGCATCACCGGCCAATCACCGCAGCAATATATCTTCTGATGCTGCAGATTCCACTTTTCCTGTTTTATGCAGTGCAGGGAATCATACTTCAGATTAAGTCTTTTTGAATAACATTATCATCCTGCAAGATTGACAATTACAGCGTTAAAGCAGTGAATGAATCGGGCTGTTTTTGTCAGCAACACAAAATATTGAATATCGACAGGAAAAGTGAAATCAATTCCCGGTCTTTTAAGTCTAATTAGTTAAAAACAGATTTTCTGTTGGATTTTTGAAAGAGGCCACTGGAGTATTAAGTTAATCCTTTAAATATGGAGAATCGAAATTGAAGGATTAAAACAGATGCGGGATAGTAGCGGCGGTCCTCTGGCAGAAACTCTTTTTGATTTTATTAAACGATTGATCAGGAGGAAAAAATGAAGAGAGGAATTTTATTATTATACATGAGTCTGTTTCTATTTATACCCCAGATCGGATTTGGGTACGACAATTCCACCCTGCAGCGCATGATTCAAGAATCCAAAACAAGGGCGGATATTGTTGAGTCTACGCAAAAAGCGGTTGTTCACATCACAATCGAAAAGAGAGTAAAAGCCGGGATGGGCAGTCAATTCCCTGATAATCCCTTTGATCATTTTGATGATGAATTTTTTGATCGGTTTTTCCCAAACATGAGACCCAAGCGATATCAGCCCGATCGACCTCAAGAATTCAAACAGCAGGGTGCAGGAAGTGGTGCCATCATAGACAAGGACGGACATATTTTAACCAATAATCATGTTGTTGGCAATTCTGATAAGATTATAGTCAAACTGATTGACGGAAGAGAATATAAGGCAAAAGTGATTGGGACAGATCCTTTGACCGATATCGCTGTGATCAAGATTGATGCTGATAATCTGGATGTACTTCCCTTGGGCGATTCTGATGAGATCCGCATCGGTGAAACCGTGATTGCCATTGGAAATCCGTTTGGATTGTCTCATACAGTCACCATGGGAATTGTGAGTGCAAAAGGGCGTTCAAATGTCAATATCACTGATTATGAGGATTTTATTCAGACCGATGCAGCAATCAATCCGGGAAACAGTGGGGGCCCCCTGATAAACCTTGAGGGTAAGATGATTGGTGTAAACACTGCCATCTTCACCAGGAGCGGAGGATACCAAGGAGTCGGCTTTTCAGTACCGATTAATATGGCAAAACAGGTGATGAATCAGCTGATTGAGAATGGTGAAGTTTCACGAGGTTGGATGGGTATCTTCTTGCAGAATATCACCAACGATCTGATGGAAGCGATGGAACTGAAGAGCAGCGATGGGGCTTTGGTAGCTGAAGTAACAGAAGGTTCTCCGGCTGAAGAAGGAGGGTTAAAGCGGGGAGATGTGATTGTCAAATTCAAGGATAAAGCCATCAGAAATGCGGACCATTTGAAGAATGAAGTCGGAATGAGCAACCCGGACAGCAAGGTAAAAATAGAAGTGATCCGGAAAGGAAAACGGGAAATACTAACCATTAAACTTGGATCAAGACCGACTAAAGAATTTGCCATGTCAGGACTTCCAGGATTTGAAAATCCCCTGGGAATTAAAGTCCAAACGCTCACTCCCGGCCTGGCCAGACAATATGGCTATGATCGGTATGATGCTGGTGTCATCATCACTCATATAGCCCCTAACTCACAGGCACAAAACGCCGGATTGAGAATTGGAGATCTGATTCTGGAGATCAACTCGAAGCCTGTTAACAATATGATTGACTTCGAGGAAGAGATAAAAAAGGTCGATATCAAAAAAGGTATCATGCTGTTGATCGGCACAAAAACCGGTGCCCGTTATATCATTGTAAAGAATAGTGACTAACACCCTTTATTACGAATCTCTGGATATCCAACCGTTTGTTGCGGAGCTGGCAGGTTGGATCCATATCTCTTTCAACACCTTGTTTCAATTTTTTCACAGTGACTGGCTTGAAATTCATAAATGTTCTCAGGGAAATTTATGAATACAGGTGGGTATGTGTTTTTCTATTTCAACACATACTCTTACTCGCCTCAAAACTTCTTATTATAAAAGACTAAGTAATATCTATTTTCCGCTGTAAAACCGATTTTTTCAGATTAATAATCCTGGTTTTGGATTTTTTAGGTTGACATCTAAAAAGCAATCGATCATATATGAGATATCGGATCCGATATCTCATATATGATCGATTGCAATATTCTTTGAAATGATTTGGTAGGGGTACTCATGGTGTTCAAAGCTGAGATTTATAGTACAGATATAGTGACACAAGTATATAACCAGCTACGAAAAGCGATATTTAGTGAGTCGGTTTTTAAAGTTGGGGAAAAAATCAACATTGATAAGCTAAGTCAGGATTGGGAAGTCAGCAAAACGCCGATCAGAGAGGCTCTGAAGTTCTTGGAACAAGAGAGTATTATTAAACACATTCCAAGAAAGGGATTCTTTATTTCTGTGTTGGAGGTGGATGAATTAAAGGACTTGGCAGATTTAAGGCTGGCGCTTGAAATTCATGCTCTAAAAAGAGGTTTTGAATGGATAGACAGGGAGCGTCTAAAAGGCTTTCTGATCGATTTTAAAAAAGCTCATGATGTTTTACTGAGAGAGCAAAAAGTTGAGCCCTACTTAGAAATTGATGATGAATTTCACTATTTCCTTATTCAGTCAGGCCAAAACAGGAAAATGGCCGAAGTCTATGAAAACATGAAAAATTCTCTAAAATTATTGAGAATTCGTGACACTTTCGGATCGGAGGCAAATATGGGTGCAACCCTGCCAGAACATGAGGAGATTATTCATGCGATCATCGGAAATGATAAAGAAAAAGCAATAGATTCTTTAACGAACCATCTGAACAATGTTGAAAACCGATTATACACTCAGTAGAACAACAGCTCACAAAGCGGGAACAGTGAATGATCAATGCAGGGTTTTTGAAGTGTGGGTGGCATTGCAAATATAATTAAATTTGGAGGAAAGACAGCTGTGAGTAGTTTTGAGAGTGTGGATCATGCGTTTTTGAGAAAAAGATCGGCTTTAAAATGGGGGCGGTGGGACGATGATGTTATTGCCCTGTCTGTAGCTGATATAGATTTTCCGCCGCCACAAGGTATCAAAGACGCGCTATTGAAGGTTATTGAAGAGGATAGGACGCCCTATGGTATGCATGCCGGTGATCCGGATGTGCTTGAGGTAGTATGTGAAAAATTAAATCGGATAAATCGGATACAGGCATCGTTTGATGATGTTCACATGATTCCCGGGACGATGTTTTCAATATTTATTTCATGTTATCATGCGCTTAAGCCAGGAGATGAGGCGATCATTTGTCCGGCGCCGATATATCCGCCCTTTATACAAAATATCATAAATGCTGGTGCAACACCGGTTTTTTCACCAGTAAAGTATGATAATAATTGCGCCTTGGATTTGGATTTGCTCAGGTCTCAGATCAATCCGCGAACAAAGATGATCATGATATGCAATCCTCATAATCCTTGTGGTCGGGTATTGACACAAAAGGAGCTTGAAACCGTCGCAGAGTTGGCAATTGAGAATGATCTTCTGATCTTTAGCGATGAGCTATATGAAGATATGGTCTTTAAAGGTAAACATATCAGCATCGCGTCTCTCTCACCCGAAATGATGGAGCGAACCATAACATCATTTGGATTCAGCAAGGCATATGGGATACCAGGTTACAGAATTGCTTATCTGGTTCACCGCGGAAAGCGAATGAAGATTCTTAAAGAACAGATTCATGATATAATCGTTCATACGGACACTTTGGCACAAGCAGCGGCTAAAGCTGCATTGACGCAATCCGGTAACTGGCTTCCCAGCTTGAGAAAACACATTAACGAGATGCATGGTTACGCTCTCAACCGGCTTAGAGATATGAAGGGAGTTTGGTGCTCAATCCCTGAAGCAACGCCATTTTTATTTCCGAATCTTGTGGTTTACGGTCTTTCAAGCAATGAGATGACAGATTATCTACTCCATGAGGCAAGGATCGCGGTTCAGAGTGGGTCGACTTTCGGACCACCGGGAGAGGGTCATATCAGAATTAATGTCGGAACTTCCAAGGCTGTGATAAAAGAGGCGCTTGACCGCATGGAAAAGGCTTTAAAAAAATTAAAGATTAACAAATAGTGTTTTATATAATTCGGAGCTAAACATGGAAATTGACGCCATTATTCTGTCTGAATCAGATAATGTTGCGACTGTATTGACTGAAATAGACGCCGGTTTGACTATCAAAATAAGAAAGGGTGACGAGCTGATCCTTTTTAAGTCTGCCGAAAAGATACCCTATGGATATAAGATTACCTTGGAAAAAATTGAAACAGGTCAAAAGATTATTAAGTATGGCGAGGTGATTGGACAGGCGACAACAAGAATCGCTCCCGGTTGCGTCGCACATGTTCACAATATTGAAAGTCTAAGGGGTAGAGGCGATCTTGATTAAAAACAAACTGAAAAATCATCAATTGCAAAACGGAAGATTATGAAGTTCTTGGGATATTGTCGAAAAGACGGAAGAGTGGGAACCAGAAACCTTGTCGGGATAATTTCCACAGTAGTTTGCGCTAACGAAGTAACTGAAGCTATCGCAAGGAATGTTCAGGGGACTTCCTTCTTTATTCATCAACAGGGGTGCTGCCAAACCCCTATTGATTTAAAAAGAGTATTAAAAACCCTGATCGGATTGGGTAAGAATCCTAACCTAGCATCTGTTCTTCTTATTAGCCTGGGATGTGAAAGTGTTGAGCTTGAAAAAATAAAATGTGGCATTGAAGCATCTTATAAAAGGGTTGAATCTCTCAAAATTCAAGAAGTTGGTGGGGCAGCGAAAGCAATTGCTTTGGGTACTCTACTGGCTCAGGATATGGTGCATGAGGCCTCTTCCATCAGGCTGACTAGCTGTCCGGTGAGCGAGCTTGTTTTGGGCCTGAAGTGTGGTAGCTCAGATACTACATCCGGACTGTTTTCCAATCCGGCATTAGGAATAGCTTCAGACAGGTTGGTTGAAATGGGAGCGACCTCAATTCTGGGAGAGGTAACAGAGTTTATTGGTGCGGAACATATTCTTGCCAAGCATGCCCTAACTCCAGAAATTGGTCAAAAGATTAGTAACCTGACCAAAAACATGGAGAATCGCGCAAAATCTACAGGTTGTGATATTCGAGGGGGGCAACCCACTGGCGGAAATATAAAAGGTGGTTTAACCACAATAGAAGAAAAATCACTGGGAGCAATAGCCAAAGCGGGAAATTCTCCCATTAATGGGGTTTATGAATATGGTGAACAGCCTGATAAGAAAGGGCTGGTTGTAATGGATTCCCCTGGAAGAGAGCCGGAAATTCTCACGGGCTTGGCCGCAGCAGGTTGTAATATTATTGCTTTTACAACGGGTAAGGGTGCACCTCAGGGATTTCCGTTTATACCTGTATTAAAAATTACGGCAAATGAAAACACATGGAAAAGCCTTAGGGATCATATGGATCTCTGGCTTAATGCATTTCAAGATAAGGATACAACGTTGGGCGATTTGGGAAAACAGATTCTGGATGAACTATTGATAACTGCATCCGGTAGGCTTACAAAGGCCGAGATTTCCGGTTATACGCGTTCAATGGATATTTATACGATTGGCCCGGTAATTTAAAGGCAAAGCTTGAAGAGAGCATGGTGTATCGGGAAAATTCAAACAAATGGACTGTTTAATCAATAAAAGGGAAAATATGAAAAAGAACATTGTCAGCACAGATAAGGCACCTGCTGCCATTGGTCCCTATTCACAGGGAGTGAAAGCTGGTGGCTTTCTTTTTCTGTCGGGTCAGATTCCTCTGGTCCCGGAAAGCGGAGAAATGGTGGCTGGTGGGATAGAGGAACAAACGAAACAGGTGATGTTAAATATGGAAGCAATCCTAAAGTCTCAGGGGTTAGGGCTGGATCATGTTGTGAAAACCACTATTTTTCTAACAGATCTTACCCAATTTGTAGCGGTAAATGATATTTACGGCAGTTTTTTTCAAGCCAATCCCCCGGCCAGATCTACAATTCAGGTTGCAGCATTACCCAAAGGAGCCCTGGTCGAAATAGAAGCTGTTATTTTATTGGATTAGACTCACCATCAAAGGAGAATTTTATGAATGGTTTTGACTTTTTTCTTCCCACAAGGCTTATTTTTGGGCCTGGTCGCTTGTCTGAAGTTGGTGAACAAACAAAACGCTTCGGAAAAACAGCAGCTATTGTTATTGATCGGTTTTTAGCTGAAACCGGTCTATATAAAAGAATAGAACAATGCCTTTTGGAACATGGTGTTCGTTCGTTTGCCTTTACCGGAGTTGAACCCAATCCCCTTTGCTCTATTGTCAACCAGACAGCTGAATTATTTAAAGATAAAAATATAGATTTTGTAATCGGGGTGGGTGGAGGAAGTTCCATCGATTTTGCCAAAGCGCTTGCTGTGGCTTTAACACACGATGGAGATATATGGCACTATGTCAATGAGCCGGGCAGGCCTGTTGGAGAAATTACTTCCAAAACGCTTCCAGTGGTAGCTGTTCCGACGACATCAGGGACAGGAGCTGAAATGACAGCGGTTTCAGTGTTGGTTAATCCTGAAACTCACGTAAAAAGGGGGCTTTACAGCGAGAAAATCTACCCGGTGATGGCAATTATTGATCCTGAACTAATGCTGACAATTCCCCGGAATTTAACAGCAACAACGGGAATAGATGCTTTGTCCCATGCGATTGAAGCCTATATCAGTACTGATGCAAACCCATTTTCCGATATGGTTGCTATTGAAGCGATGAGGCAAATATCAGATTCCCTTCCTGCTGCAATCAATAGCGGACAGAAGATTGAAGCCAGATCTAGTATGGCATGGGGTTCCGCTTTGGCGGGGATTGCTATTAGTTCTAGCTGTGTAACACTCGTGCATGCCCTTGCACATCCACTAGGCGGTCGATTTAATATTGGTCATGGTGAGGCCATAGCTATGGGGCTAATACCTGTGATGAGACGGACCTGGATGTTGGATATTCCAAAGTTTGGAAAAATAGCCGAAGCCCTTGGAGTTTGTACCCATAATATGAGCCCTAAGTCTGCTGCTAAAAGTAGTATCAACGCCTTAACCGAATTGATTGAGGAAACGGGTCTGAGTTTAAGACTTGGTAATTTCGGAGTCAGGCAGACGGATCTGGATAAGTTAGCGGAAGATGCAACAGGGTATATGGCCGGTTGTTTAGAATCACATCCACATGTATGCAGTGTTGAGGAAGTGAAAAACATATTTTTGGAGATGTTTTGATTCAAACAACCGTGGATTTCAACCCCAGGATATGAATGAGTGTGAAATCCACTTTTTCCAGCCATTGACTGGTGTTTTTTTCATTGTAACTTGATGTCATTGCAGGCGGCATATTTTTTTGAAAACAGGGAAGTTCTATATCCTAAAAACTGCCATTTTTCTTAAATATTATCGCTTATGCAGAAGGCGACATTCCTTGCTTATTATACACTGGTCATTTCATTCCAATTTTATACACTAAATCATGATTTCTTCTTAATGAATAAATAAATAAATCAGGAGGATATATGCGAAAAAAATTAGTTCAACTGGGAATGATTCTGATACTGATGTTTTCCTTCGTCAGTGTTGAAGCAAGTGATCTTATAATTGGGGCGAGGTCGGAACCTGCCATTGATCCACATTTTTCTTATTTGACCACCAACATAGCCTATGCTCGCCATATCTTTGGCGTTCTTGTTCAGTCGGATGAGGACTCAAATCTGGCTCCCGGACTGGCGGTTTCGTGGAAAGCTGTTAATGATACCACCTGGGAGTTTAAGTTAAGAAAGGGCGTTAAATTCCACGACGGTTCTTTATTTACGGCAAAGGATGTGGTTTTCTCCATAAATCGGATTCCGACAGTTCCCAATAGTCCGAATCCTTTTACAGGAACCATACGCTCTATAAAAAGTTCAAAAGTCATTGATGACTATACGGTTCAATTTATAACAAAAGAGATCAATCCTTTTTTGCCGAAAAACCTTTCCGAAGTGATTATTGTTTCGGAAAAAGCAGCAAAAGGAGCATCAACAGCTGATTTTAATTCAGGAAAAGCCGCTATTGGAACAGGCCCCTATAGATTTGTTAAATATGTTTCAGGTGACCGCCTAGTTCTTAAAAGATTTGAAGATTACTGGGGACAAAAGCCTGATTGGGACTCCCTGACCTTTAAGATTATCAGCGATGATGCAGCCAGAGTGGCTGCCTTGATGGGTGGAGATGTGGATTTAATAGATTTTGTGCCTCCGGTGCAGGTTTCTACTTTGGAAAAAAGTAAAAATCTGGAAGTCTTCAAACGACCTTCCGACAGAATTATCTATCTGTTTGTAAATGTTGAAGCAGACAGTTCTCCTTTTCTTACTGACCTTAACGGCAACCCACTTCCGGAAAACCCTCTGAGAAATCCACTGGTTCGTCAGGCAATTGCAGCAAGTATCAATCGTGAGGCAATTGTAGCCCGCATTATGGATGGTTTGGCCACTGCCGAATCACAGACAATCCCCAAAGATTGGTTTGGTTATAATGCCGATTTGAAAAATCCTGAATATGATCCGAGCTGGGCCAAAAAATTGCTTGCAAAAGCGGGTTATCCAGACGGTTTTGGCATCACCATTCACGGCCCCAACGATCGTTATGTCAATGATGGAAAAATCTGTCAGGCAGTTGGGCAAATGTTGTCCAGAATAGGATTGAAAGTGAAGGTTGATACGTCTCCCAAGGCGGTTTTCTTCCCGAAAATTGGACCTCCGGGAACACAATTTGCCCTTGGTTTATTGGGATGGGGAAATTCTCCACTTGAAACAGACGGATTGGTGGGTCTTATGCACACTTTTTCAAAAGAGAAAGGAATGGGGCAATATAATGCAGGTGGATATGGCAATCCTGCTTTCGATAGTATCGTAGAAAAAGCTCTGGTTACAGTCGATGAAGCTGAACGTAGCAGGTTGGAACAGAAAGCATCAAGAATAGCGATGCAGGATATAGCCTTAATCCCATTGCATACTCAGTTTACTATTGCAGCTGCACGCAAAGGTATCCATTTTGTACCCAGGGCTGATGAGGCAACTCTGGCTATGAATGCTAAAAAGAATTAATCAATAAATCATACGAAACGATCTGATCCTGGGTCGTTTCTTCATTCACCGCAAAGAAGGGTATCTCCTTATGACGGTTTTTCTTATCAGGAGAATTTCACAAAGCATATTTGTATTATTCCTGGTATCCTTGATTGTTTTTATGGGCGTTTATACACTGGGAAATCCAGTAAAACTGCTTGTTGATCCCAGGGCAACTCAAGAGGAAGTGGTTAAAATAACCCATGATCTTGGTTTAGATCAGCCCCTGCATAAACAATATATAACCTTTTTGCGAGCGGCATTAAAAGGCGATTTCGGTAATTCATTTGTCCATAATGTGCCAGCTATCAAGTTAATATTACAGAGATTGCCTGCAACTGCCGAACTGGCATTTACTGCAATATGTATTACCATATTTTTAGGAATCCCCCTGGGAATGTGGGCGGGACTCCGTCCTGATTCTTTTGCAGGGCGGGGTATTATGGCCGGGTCTATCCTGGGTTTCAGTTTACCCAGTTTTTGGGTTGGAATTATGCTGGTGATGCTTTTTGGCGTTAAACTGGGATGGCTTCCCACCATGGGTCGAGGCGAAACGGTTGGGCTTTTGGGAATTGAGCTGAGCATATTTACCTGGGATGGATTAAAACATCTCCTTTTACCTGCTGTCAATCTTTCGCTATTCTCCCTTTCATTGGTTATCAGACTTACCAGGGCAGGTTTACAGGAAACGCTACCTCTTGATTTTGTTAAGTTTGCAAAAGCAAAGGGACTCTCCCCTGTCAGAGTAATCTGTCTTCACGTTATGAAAAATATCACGATTCCTATTGTTACGGTGCTTGGGCTTGAATTCGGCGCGATCATTGCTTTTGCAGTTGTTACTGAAACGGTTTTTGCCTGGCCCGGTATGGGAAAATTAATTATTGATTCCATTAACCTGCTTGATCGCCCCGTGATTGTTGCTTATTTATTGGTTACGGTTACAATTTTTATCCTGGTAAATATGGTGGTGGATATTTTCTATTCAGTCCTTGATCCCAGAGTCAGGCTTGGAGATTCAGCAGAATGACGGAAGACAAAAAAACAAAGAGAACAGAAGATAAACTTTTTTCTGTTCAAAGCCAAACCCCTTTATCCCGATTCATTTCAAACTTTTGTGAAAGCAAGCTGGCTATAATAGGACTTATAGCCTTAATTGTTATTGTTTTTATTGCCTTGTTTGCCCCGTTTATATCTCCCCAAAATCCCTATGATCTGGCCCAGATCGATTTTTTGGATGGACGTCTGCCCCCAGGAGGAAAAAGTATGGATGGAACGACCTATTTTCTGGGAACTGATGATCAGGGTCGTGATATGATAAGTGCAATTTTTTACGGATTGCGTATCAGTCTTGGAGTAGGCGTTTTTAGCGGCTTAGCTGCCCTTGCAATCGGGCTGACAGTCGGGTTGATTGCAGGTTATTTTGGGGGGAAAATTGATTCCATAATTATGCGGATTGTTGATTTGCAACTTGGTTTTCCAACTATTTTGATTGCATTGATTTTATTGGCAATACTTGGACGTGGAGTGGATAAAGTCGTCATAGCTCTAGTGGCTTCCCAATGGGTATATTTTGCACGAACTGTCAGATCGACCGCTCTTGTGGAAAGCCAGAAGGAATATATAGAAGCGGCAGATTGTTTGGCATTGGGTACTCCCCGCATTCTTTTTAGACATCTTCTTCCTAACTGTCTGCCGCCATTGATTGTTGTAGGAACAGTAGAAGTGGCTAACGCGATCGCTTTAGAAGCAACTCTGTCATTCCTGGGGATTGGTCTACCTGTAACCGAACCCTCTCTTGGACTCCTGATTTCCAATGGATATGAATACATGTTGAGCGGTCAATACTGGATCAGCTTTTTTCCGGGGATTGCTCTATTGTTCACCATAACCAGTATCAACCTGGTTGCAGATCAATTAAGAGAAATCTTGAATCCGAGGCTAAGAAAATGATTTCAGAATCGCCAGTGCTCTATATTGAAGATTTAAAAACCCATTTTTTTACACGCGATGGAGTTGTCAAAGCTGTTGATGGTGTGAATCTTTCCTTAACACCGGGCAAGATAATTGGCTTAGTGGGTGAATCGGGTTCGGGGAAATCGGTAACCGGGTTTTCCATTCTTGGACTGGTGGATCACCCCGGTTGTATTGTTAATGGAATAATTCGGTTCAAAGAGAGTGATTTAAGAACATTCTCGGAAAAAGAGCTGCGTCATCTTCGCGGTAACGGTATTAGCATGATTTTCCAGGATCCGATGATGACATTGAATCCGGTTCTCAGGATTGATCTGCAGATGACGGAAGCTATAAGAACACACGATAAAAGTGTTGATCGTAAAACAGCACTAGCGCGATGTGTTGATGCTTTAAAACAGGTCGGGATATCAGAACCTGAAAAACGGCTTAAAGCTTATCCCCATCAATTTTCAGGCGGAATGCGACAACGGGTTGCAATTGCGATTGCTTTGCTCAATAAACCGGATGTGATTATTGCCGATGAGCCCACTACTGCGTTGGATGTTACTATTCAGTCACAAATTCTTTGCCAAGTACAAAAGTTGTGCCGGGAAAATAATACTGCGATGATTTGGATTACCCATGATCTAGCAGTTGTTGCTGGTTTAGCCGACAGGATTCATGTCATGTACGCCGGTAGAATAGTAGAGGAGGGAGAAACGAGTGATATTATCGATAATCCACTTCATCCCTATACTGCTGGTTTGATAAATTCGGTTCCGGGAAATACGCACCGTGGAAAACCGCTCAAACAGATTCCGGGAATGACTCCCTCACTATTGAACCTGCCTGGGGGCTGTGCTTTTAGGTTACGGTGCAGCAGGGCAGATTCGAAATGTGAAAACAGTCCACCGGTGAAGGAGCCTGCTCCAGGTCACAAGGTACATTGTTTTAACCCATATTTAAAATCATAGGTCAAATAAGAATCATGAGTGAGAAGACGCCGTTAGTGCATGTCCGGGATGTTTCAAAACGATTTGTCAAGCGAGTGGATCTGACAGCTAGAATCGCTTCCAAGCTGGGTGCCAAAATCAGCAAGGAGGTGGTATATGCAGTGGACCAGATTAGCTTTTCAATAAATCCCGGAGAGGTGATCGGACTTGTTGGTGAATCCGGGTGTGGAAAATCAACGTTGGGCAGGATAATAGCAGCAATTACTCGCCCAACAACGGGCGAAATCCACTATCATGGTAATGATATTGCCCAGATGAAACCGGCGGATGCAAAAAATGCATCCCTTAAAATTCAGATGATTTTTCAAGATCCACTCTCATCACTTAACCCGCGCATGAGAGTGGAATCAATTATTGGGGAAGCTCCAAGGGTACATCGATTGGTATCAAAATCAGAATATGATGATTTCTTAAACAATATCATGCACCGTTGCGGACTTGATTCATCCTATCGTCGTCGTTATCCTCATCAATTTTCAGGCGGACAGCGTCAGAGAATTGGAATCGCCAGAGCGCTTGCTGTAAAACCTGATTTAATCGTGTGTGATGAATCTGTTTCCGGTCTGGATGTCTCAATTCAAGCTCAAATTCTGAACCTTTTCATGACTTTGAAAAGCGAATTGGGATTAACCTATCTATTTATTAGTCATGATATTAGTGTTATAGAGCATATAAGTGATCGGGTTTTGGTAATGTATCTGGGAAGACTGGTGGAATCAGCAAATACGGAAAAGCTATTCAGTGCCGCTGCCCACCCCTATACACAGGCTCTGCTTACTGAAGTGCCACAACTCAATAAAAGAGCTATTGATTTTGTTTCGATATCAGGAGAGATTCCGTCACCTTTGGATCCTCCACCCGGATGTCATTTTCATCCACGTTGCCCCATTGCCAAGGAGATATGCAAAAGGGAGATACCTGTTTTGCGTGAGATTTCAGAAAATCATCTGGTTGCTTGTCATGAAGTATAAACTCGTTAATTACTATAATTTAAGGTAAACCAATGTCTGAGAATGATATTACGACAGTATTTTCTGGTGGCATCCTTATTGATGGCAATGGGCAAAAGCCGATCAGTGATGCCATTGTTATTATAACGGGAAACATAATCGCATATGCAGGTAAAGCCTCGACAGTTGAGATACCACAGAATGTCACGGAAATTGATATTACCGGAAATGTGATTATGCCGGGTTTGATAGATTCCCACGTTCATCTCCAGGGGTTGCTTACTACAGACCCTAAAGAGCTGATTATGGTGCCTCCAGAAGTCCGGGCTATCAGATCGACAACCGATCTGTTGAATTTACTTGATGCTGGTTACACCGCTGTTAGGGATTGTGGAGATCTTAATGCAATATATCTAAAAACTGCCGTATCAGAGGGAAGTATTATCGGACCTCGGATTTTTGCTTGCGGGACCATGATCTGCCAAACAGCAGGTCACGGAGACCCATTTCACTCTTTACCTGAGGAGTGGGTAATCCAGAGGGGGCTTGTCGAAATAGCTGATGGGGCTGACCAATGTCGTCAGGCAGCCAGAAAGCAACTTAGAAGAGGGGCGGATTTTATCAAAATTTGTACAACAGGAGGCGTTTTATCAGAACGGGATGCTCCTGCTATGTCACAATATACAATTGAAGAGATCAGAGCATTGACAGAGACGGCTTATGCCGGTGGTGTCATGGTATCAACACATGCCCAGGGTGCTACCGGGATCAAGAATGCACTTAAAGCAGGGGTGGATATTATTGAGCACGGTTCACTCGCAGATGACGAAGCGATTGAGATGATGGTGAAACAGGACACGATGCTTGTTCCAACTTTGTCATTAGGTCGCGTTCTTGCCAGTTTAAAACCCGGAAGCGGTGTTCCCGCCCTATATATTGACAAAGCTAAAAGAGTGGTCGAGGAAAAAATAAAAACGTTTGATAAGTCCTGGCGATCCGGAATAAGAATTGGTTGTGGATCGGATTTTCTGAGCGATCCTATTTCACCCATGGGTGAAAATGCAGTCGAACTTGAACACCAGGTTAAATCAGGACGTTCGACAATGGACGTTATCGTTTCGGCAACAAAAATCAATTCACAAATTTTAGGGGCTGAAGACAGGATCGGGACTATAGAGAAAGGAAAACTGGCTGACTTGATTATAATCGATGGAAATCCTCTAGAGGATATTTCGATATTAAGAAACAGATCCAAAATCGTGCGGGTTTATAAAAACGGTAAACTGATGCCAAGATATACAAATGGAAAAAACAGTTAAAATGGAGTCGAAGAATGGAAGATTCAGGGAAAAAGTATAAAATTTTTATTGATGGCACATTTATCGATGCTTCTTCAAAGGAGGTTATCGATGTCATTAATCCAGCAACCAGCGAACTTTTTGGGCAAGTTCCCTCCTGTTCGCCGGAAGATGTTAAAAAGGCAATCTGCTCCTGTAAAGCTGCCCAGGAAAAATGGCGAAAGACACCTGCCTTTGAACGGGGAAATTATTTAAAAAAAATTGCAAAAGAGATTAATAATAATGTTGATATCCTAGCTTTAACAATAGCAAAGGAACAGGGGAAGACCTTAAAACAGGCAAGAGGTGAAACACTGTGTGCTGCCGAACTTCTTGAGTATCATGCAGAATGGGCAAGAAGAATTGAGGGTGAAATCATTCCCAGTGATGATGAAAATGAAAATATTTTACTGTATAGAGAACCCATTGGTGTTGTTGCCTGTATTCTGCCTTGGAATTTTCCTCTGTACGTATTGGCAAGAAAATTGGGGCCTGCCCTGATAACCGGAAACACGGTTGTATTGAAACCGAGTAGTGATACGCCCTGTTCAGCCTTGGAGTTTGCTAAGATTCTCGAAAAAATCGAATTGCCGAAAGGTGTTGTCAATGTCATTACCGGAAAGGGATCTGTTACCGGAAAAGAGATCTCAGAAAATCCCAATGTCGGTTTTGTTACTGTTACAGGCAGTGTTTCCACTGGGCAGAAAATTATGCAATCCTGTGCCACGAACATTACAAAAGTTTCTTTGGAACTGGGAGGGAAAGCACCGGCGATTATAATGGATGATGCTGATGTTGATCTTGCTGTTGCTGCAATCACCGGATCGCGTGTTTCAAATGCCGGACAAGTATGCAGCTGTGTTGAAAGAGTCTATGTCCAGAAAGGAGTGGCTGAACTTTTTCTAAAAAAGATCACAACTGCAATGGAAGCTGTGACATATGGAAATGGGGTAGAAAAACCGGATTCTGTCATGGGATGCTTGATCAATCATGAAGCCGTGAACACAGTCCATGCAATGGTCAAAAAAGCCATTGAGCAAGGGGCAAAACTGCTTACTGGGGGCGAAATCCCTAAAATTAGGGGCGCTTTTTATCCTCCCACTGTTCTGGCAAATTGCAGTAATCAAATGGAGATTATGCGGGAAGAAATTTTCGGGCCGGTATTGCCGATCATGGTTTTTGAAACGGTTGATCAGGCTTTGGAACTCGCCAATGACTGCAAATTTGGGCTTACCTCTACTCTTTACACAAAAAACTACAATACGGTTTTAAAATTCAGTAATGATATACAATTTGGTGAACTTTATATCAATCGAAAACAAAGCGAGGCATACCAAGGATTTCATGCTGGTTGGAAACAATCTGGAATTGGCGGTGATGATGGCAAACATGGAATGGAAGAATATCTCAAAACCAGGGTTGTCTATATGAAATATTAATTCTTACTATAATTATCTTTAATCCCGACAATAGAGAATTGACAAGGCTGACAGCTAGCTGATAGAGAGAATTGACATTGACTCTGAGTGTTATTTGTTGAGTTTATCAAATTGAGGACCATCCACAAGTCAGAATATTGAGGAGAACACATGATTGATTCCAGAAAATCTATCTGGTCGTGGGCATTATACGACTGGGCAAATTCAGCTTTTGCCACTACTGTCATGGCCGGATTTTTTCCACTTTTTTTTAAAGCTTACTGGGCGAATCAGAGCAATGTTACCGAAAGCACGTTCTATCTCGGTCTGGCAAACTCAACCGCGTCCATTATTGTTGCGGCAATAGCTCCCTTTCTGGGGGCTATTGCAGACAGGGGGACGGCAAAAAAGAAATTTTTAACTCTTTTTATCTTTTTGGGAGTGGTCTCAACAGGTTGTCTGTGGATGGTTCAACAGGGGCATTGGCAATTGGCGGCTACACTCTATGTGCTGGCAACCATCGGATTTTCAGGAGGGAATATATTTTATGATTCTCTGCTGCCGGGTGTTGCCACTAAGAAAAAAGTGGATTATGCCTCCTCGCTTGGCTTCTCTCTTGGGTACTTGGGTGGTGGGCTTTTGTTTGCCGTCAATGTATTCATGTTTCAAAAACCGGCTCTTTTTGGGATTCCTGATCAGCCGACTGCCATCAAGCTTTCCTTTTTGTCTGTGGCCGTCTGGTGGGCTGTTTTTTCCATTCCGGTTTGGTTATGGGTGAAAGAGCCCAAAATCTACAAACCGATTGGCATCGTTGAAGCCTTCAGACAGGGGTTTGGTCAGATTCGTGATACCTTGAAAGAAACCAGGCATCTTAAAGTTGTAGGGTTGTTTCTGGCTGCTTTCTGGTTGTATATTGATGGCGTTGATACCATCATCAGAATGGCTGTGGATTATGGAATCTCAATCGGTTTTCCGGCAAGCTCATTAATCCTGGCTCTGCTTTTGGTTCAGTTTGTTGCTTTCCCGGCAACGTTGCTGTTTGCCTGGGTAGCAGGGAAAATTGGCGCCAAACAGGCTATCCTCTTTGCTATCTTTGCCTATAGCTGCATCACGATTTTAGGTGCTTTCATGACTCAACAGTGGCATTTTTATACGCTGGCAGTCATGATAGGCTTCTTCCAGGGAGGGATTCAGGCGATCAGCCGCAGCCTCTATTCTCGCATCATACCGCCCGAAAAGTCGGCACAATTCTATGGTTTATATAACATGATGGGCAAGTTTGCCGCAGTGATCGGTCCGGCTTTAATGGGAACCATCACGTTAATCTCGGGCAGCAATCGGGTTGGTATTTTATCCATTCTGATTCTGTTTGTCTCCGGTTTTATTATCCTTCTAAAAGTTAATATTAAAGAGGGAGAGGAAATGGCGGCAAAATACCTGTCCTCATAAGATCCTGATCGCCTGTAAAAAGCGATGATTTTCAGGCGATCTTTTTCTTTACCGATTTTTGATCCCATTCCGGTGTCTCGTCTCTGATTCTTGACACCCCAACTCCTATGTCATTTTAGGAATGAAGCCGCCTCATAGTACTTGCCCCTCCGGTTTTGTCCTTGTTTTAATAATATATTTTGGCTACAGTATAATATCATACTCAGCACGGTTCGGTGCAGGGTTGTTGACTTTTTATTAATTGTGCTATGTGTCAAAACCAATGAAACGTCTTATTCCAATCTTTATCCACTTGTTTGTTTTTTTTAATGTATTTACCCACTGGAGTTTGCAGGCTCAAGATCAGCAGAAACCACCGATTGCGGTTAACGGTGTAATGGATTTACGCCATTGGGATTTTGACAGGAATGGATCAATAGATCTCAGTGGAGAATGGCTGTTTTACTGGCAGCAATTGTTATCTCCTCAGGATTTGGACAGTGAATCACTGGCGGAAAAAACCGGGATTCTGTCCCTGCCGGCTTATTGGGATTCATTTAAAATTAGCGATATATCCCTTCCCGGAGAAGGGTATGCTACATTTGTGCTGACGCTTTTACTTCCGGAAGAACAGGGTAACTTGGCGTTTCTTATCAAGGACATTCAAACAGCTTATCTACTCTATGCAAATGGAGAAAAGATTATTGCGGTTGGAACGGTAGGAACCGACAAGGATAGTACCGTTCCCCGATATTCCCCCACAATTGTGGGTTTTAGCCCGCAAAACCGGGAGCTGACTCTGGTATTACAGGTCGCCAATTTTCACCATCGACAAGGTGGGGTTTTTGATTCAATTAAGCTTGGCAGAGAGAAGGAAATTCGTGAGATAAGGGAAAGCCGTCTTGTTATAGAAATTCTTTTAACCGGCTGTATTTTTATCATGGCATTGTATCACCTGGGACTGTATTTACTTAGAAGAAGAGATAAGACAGCTTTTTATTTCGGTATTATCTGCGGACTGGTTACCATTCGTGCCCTGATAACAGGCGAAAGATACATTGATCAGCTACTTCCAGGTGTTTCATGGGAGTTCATCCACAAAATGGAATACCTGTCATTCTATCTGGCGGTTCCGGCTTTTGCGCTTTATATCCGCTCCATCTTTCCTCGCGAGTTTTCAAATACAATACTCCGAACTGTGCAGGCCATTGCCTTTGTTTTTTCACTGGTGGTGTTGGTAACACCCGCGAGTATTTATTCTCACCTGATCTATTTTTACCAGATTTTTACCACGGCATTTGCCGCTTATCTGTTTTTTGTTCTGGCGCTGACCATTAAACGAAAAAGAGAGGGATCCGTTATTCTTCCGATTGGTTTCCTCTTTTTATGGATCATTGTCACCAATGATATCCTGCATGCTAACAGTGTTATCCATACCGGCTATTTTCTACCTGTTGGAATCTTCATCTTTATTCTGTCACAGGCGTTTCTAATCTCACACAGGTTTTCCAAGACATTTCAGGTGATTGAAAATCAGGCGGCGGAGTTGTCACTGACCAATATTGCCTATCGCAGAGAGCTTACTGAACGGAAAAAGCTGGAAGAAAACCTGGTGGAAAGCCATGAAAAATTTGAACGTTCCCGAATTGCCATCATTTTAGGGCTGGCGAAACTGGCCGAGTACAGGGACGAAAGTACGGGGATGCACCTGGAACGTATGCGGGAGTATTCTCGTATTCTGGCAAAGGCTTTATCTCTTTCACCCGAATACAAAGGATATATTACCGGGGCCTACATTGATGATCTCTATCAGTCCGCTATCCTTCATGATATAGGAAAAGTGGGAGTTTCGGATTCCATTCTGCTCAAACCGGGAAAGTTGAATGATAAGGAATTTGATATTATTAAGAATCATTGTACTATTGGAGGTGATGCAATCTTAAACGTTGAATCAAAGATTAAGATACAGTCGTTTCTGACACTGGGAAAAGAGATTGCCTACAATCATCATGAAAAATGGAATGGAACCGGTTATCCCCATGGTTTAACGGAGAAAAGAATCCCCTTGTCCGCCAGAATCGTAGCACTCGCCGATGTTTATGATGCGTTGACATCGGAACGTCCCTACAAAAAGGCCTTTTCGCACGAGAAAGCAAGAGCCATTATCATCGAAGGTGACGGGCAGCATTTTGATCCTTTAGTGGTTCAGGCATTTATTTTACGAGAGAATGAGTTTAACGCTATTCGCAAGAGCTTTGGCGATATTTAAATCTGTTTTTTCGTCACATCAATAATTAAAGGATTAATTATGAACCAAGAATTGATTCAGATCCCCTCGCTGGAAGAGGTTTTTTCCCCACGCAGTGTTGCTATTATTGGTGTATCAGGATCAGGCAAACTGGGTTTTGCGGAGATGGTTTTGCTGGGGCATCTGGAAATCGGGAATCCCAACGTTTATCCTGTCAATCCCAAATATGACAAGATCTTTGATACTCCCTGCTATCCAAGTATTCTGGATATTCCAGGCCCTGTAGATCACGTTGTTGTTAATATTCCGGCTGGATCTGTTTTGGATCTGTTGCATCAATGCGCTCGTAAAAAAGTGAAGTCTGTTCATTTTTTCACGGCCGGTTTTGGGGAAAGCGGCTTGGAGGATCGGGTTGATCTGGAACAGCAGATGTTGAAAATAGCACGGGAAGGGGGATTCAGAATAATCGGCCCCAACTGTGTCGGTTTGTTTATTCCCAAGGCTCGGACTATCAATACCCTGGGAATCCCGTTTGATGCCGGTCCCATCGGGTTTATCTCCCAGAGCGGGGGTCATGCCAATAATTTGCCTAATTTTAGTGCACTCAGAGGATTACGATTCAGTAAGGTTGTCAGTTACGGGAATGCTCTGGATGTGGATGAAATCGAATTGCTGGATTACTTGTCAACAGATGATGAGACAACAATGATTGGGGCTTACATCGAAGGAGTAAAAAAAGGTAGGGACTTTTTTTCCGTTCTGAATAAAGCTGCTTCCAGGAAACCGGTTATCGTTTATAAAGGGGGGAAAACAGAAGCCGGGTTGCGCGCTGCCAAAGGGCATACAGCCAGCATGATCAGTTCGATTGATGTCTTTAACGCTGTCTGTCGTCAGGCAAATGCCATTCAAGTGGATAATCTGGACGAAATGATCGATGTGATGACTGCACTACGTTTTCTAAAAAAGATCCCAACAGGAAAGAATGTAGCCTTGTTCGGATCAGGTGGTGGTCCCAGTGTACTGGCTGGAGATGAGATGGAAACCTGCGGTTTGACCATTCCCCGGTTTTCCAATGATATCCAGACCAGGTTAAAATCGGTTTTACCCGTTGACGGAGGGATCTTCATGAATCCCCTGGATACGGTCAATCTGATCGACCCGGAAGCAATCGCTGCAGCCTTTAATGTCCTCTGTAAATCGGATGAAGTGGATATTCTGGTATATCATATGGGATTTCATCCCATTGGCATGTGGGGGATCGGACGATTTTCCGAGAAAAAATACCTGGATCAGCTTATTCAAACCATGGTGCAGGCAAGAGAAACCGGTGGAAAACCCATCCTGCTGGCTTTGAGACCCGCACAGGATTTGACTGCCATGAAGGAATTTCTGGAAGTACAAAAAGCCTTTGTTGATAGTGGCTTCCCTGTCTTTCACTCTCTTGGCAATCTGGCCTTGGCCGTTAATCGTATCATTGACTGGAAAGACCGAATTCAATAGCAAAGTCAAAATCTATTCTACTGACCTCTAAACAAGGAGTCATACAAGCTGGCTTTTCGTAAAGACCTTTATTATGGGGTTATACACCATAAGTACCTTATCGAGTAATAAGTTGAGTCGACAAAAATATTTACTTTGCCTGCTGTATGTAATAAATCATGCAGAGAAGAGTAAATACTAATGGTTTTTAATTGGCTTGAAAAGAGTGCACTAATCATTAATGGGAGGAGAGAGTAATGACAAAAGAAAAACATTGGCCAACCTCAAACTGGCCGGAGGGTGTTCCTGCAGATGTGACTGGAATTAATGTTCCTTTGTATACTGTATTGGATGAATCTGCCCAGAAATATCCGAATCTGACTTACACCATATTCAATGGAGCAACCAGGACCTTTGCCCAGGTGAAGGATACTGCTGACAGAATTGCCAATTTCCTGGCATCAAAAGGAATCAAAAAAGGGGATCGGGTGGGAATTTTCCTCCCTAATCTACCCCATTATCCGGCCATCTATTTTGGAATACTGAAAGCCGGAGCCGTATGTGTTACCTGTAATCCAATGTATACAGCCGATGAGTTGAACTACCAGCTGAATGATGCCGGTGTCAAGGCTGTTTTTGTAATGGATCATCCCGAATTTTATAAAACAGCGGTTAAGGCTGTTAAAAGCAGCAAGGTTGAAACCGTGGTAGTCTGCAATGTCAAATCATATCTCCCCGGATTGAAAGCTTTTATCGGCGGGTTGCTGGGAAAAATACCCAAGGCGGAAAGCTATGAACCGGGTCATTATATGTTTGATGATGTGGTTGCCAGCGCCAAACCGGAGCCACCCAAAGTGGATATTGATCCTGATAAAGACCTGGCATTGATCATTTATACCGGTGGAACAACCGGTGTTCCCAAAGGAGCCGCACTTCCGCATCGATGTTTCATGCATAATCTGACAGCCATGCTGGAATGGGTCAGGGTCGAACATCTGCCGGGTTCAGCCAGTGAAAAACTGAAAGTGGGTGGAACTCATACTTTTCTTGGCGTTTTACCCTGGTATCACAGTTTTGGAATGACCCTGGTAATGTTGATGTCCTGCCGTACCGGAAGCCGATTGGTGTGTGTCCCCGATCCAAGAGCGGGAAATCCTCCCTTTACCGAGGTGTTAAAGGCAGTGCAGAATTATAAATGTACCTTTTTAGTGGCTGTTCCGACAATATACGTTGCTTTCACCAATCATCCCCTGCTTGAGAAATATGACCTGTCATCATTGATATCTTGTGGTTCGGGGGGGGCACCCCTGCCGGTTGAAGTGGCTAAGAAATTTGAAGCCAAAACCGGTGCTGTTATTTTTGAAGGGTATGGATTGAGTGAGACCACACCGGTTGTCAGTATGAATCCGACCAATCTTAAAACACGAAAATTCGGATCCATCGGCTTTCCTATTCCCGGTACCGATGTAAAAATCGTTGATACGGATACCGGTCTCAAAGAGCTTCCCCAGGGAGAAGACGGTGAAATCGCTGTTAACGGTCCGCAGGTTATGGATGGTTACTGGAACAGACCGGATGCCAGCAATGAGGTCTTTCGTGAAATTGACGGAAAACGCTATTTCCTCACCGGTGATATCGGAAATATTGACGAGAATGGCTACATCACCATAACGGATCGAAAAAAGGATCTGATTCTGGTGGGTGGTTTTAACTGTTATCCCCGTGAGGTTGAAGAGGTTCTGTATGCCCATCCGGACGTGGAAAATGCCGCTGTCATTGGAATTCCCGATGAAAAGAGTGGAGAATCCGTGAAAGCCTACGTACAGAAAGTGGCGGGAGCGAAGGTGACGGAGCAGGAGTTGCTTGATTTCTGTAAGGAACGACTGGCCGGTTATAAACGCCCACGAAGTATTGAATTTCGAGATGCATTACCTACCTCGGTTGTGGGGAAGGTATTACGCCGTGTGCTTCGTGATGAAGTAGTCAAGTAATTAAGATTACAATACAAAAGCAAAAGCCTGAACGCTTTTGCTTTTGTATCCTCAACGTCTTTGCTCCTTTGTCCATCCCCAGATTAGCCAGACCTCCAACATATTAAGTTGATTTATAATCACTTTTTGCTTCTGTAAGTTTATCTGGTCACTTGAGAAAAAACCGTATAAAATTTGATGATCTGACTGTTTATTTTTCCAGTGATTTTTTAACCAGGTGTGGCATGCTGTCTGAAATGGAGTGCGGCTGGTCTTATAAGTCTCAACAATAGAATCCGGAAACCCGTATGCCGAGGTTTCGCTTTTGGCAGATACAGATGAAAACAAATTATTTGAGAAAGTTAAAGTGGATTATAGCCATTTTAACTTCTGTTTTTCTTGTCCAGTCTTGCTTCTCCTTTAAAACCTGGTATGGTTGGCTTGACACTTACATCAGCTGGCAGGTGGATGAGTATTTTGATATTACCTCGGAACAGAAAGACTTTATGAGTCTTAGATTGAGAGTGTTGCTGGACTCTCATAAAAACAATGAAATTCCCAAATATATCGCCTTCCTACAGGAAATTAAATCCAGGCTGGAGCGTGATGTGGTTGTTGAGGATATAGACTGGTTCCGCAACTCAATTTGGCAGTTTAATAACAACCTTGCCAATATTCTGGTAGATGATGTGACGGAATTCCTCTCCGGCATCAGCGATGATCAGCTGGTTTATCTGAAGGAAAAGCTGGTGGAGGAAAACAGATCCTGGCTGGAGGAACACGACTCGGAAGAGCAATCAAAGGAGGATCGTCTTGAGAGTACCTACGGCAGGGTTGAAGAGTGGATAGGGGAGCTGACAACAGAACAGAAGGAAAAGATAGAGCAGATGTATCAGCCAAACACCCGTGGTCATGAACTCCGGTATCAGCGCCGCTTGACCTCTCAGCAGCGTTTTTTTGAAACCATGGAAGCAAGATTCAATAGAGAAACGCTAAAAGCCGGTCTATTGGATTGGTATCTCAAACCTGAAGAATACTATCCGGAAGAATATAAACAAGCTAACAGAATATTTGCCTCCAGAACAGATGAAATGATCTTGATGCTGAGCCGAACCGCTATCCCGGAGCAAAGAAAGTATGCCAACCGAAAACTGGATGACTACATCGCACAGTTGGAAGCCATCTTGAGAGAATGATCCCATTGGATTCCAGCAGGTATTACGCTGATGTTTCTTCAGGTTCAGCTAACCGAAGGTGATCTGTTTGACACAGGCTTGGATCTTAACACCAGTGGGCTCTATTGGGGAATGGGATTGAGGTATCGGTTCTGATAAGCACCGTGCCGATAAGGTCACCTAATGAATCCAATTAGAAAAAAAGATTTGTATAAAAACGGCAAAAACGATAGAAATAGGATTATGGCTATTATGCGGTAACTGTTCCCTCTTTCGGAGGATTCCATCCCAATCAGACCGAAGTTGCGAAGCAATCAAAATTAGACTGGTCTCATGAAACAGCAAAATCAAATCAACGGATTTACAACAATTCAACAATGAGGTTCACTTGAAAGGTTTTTTTAACAGGTTATTACGAATTGATCTGTCGAATAAAGACTACCAATATGATAGTATTTCAGACAGTGTCTTAAAGACCACTCTGGGAGGGAAGGGGCTTGGCACACACTACCTGCTTGAAGAAAATCCTGTTGGTGTCGATCCGTTATCCCCCGAAGCCCTGGTCATTATTTGTGTGGGTCCTGTGACCGGCACTAAAATCTGGGGACAATCCCGTTATGGTGTGTATGGCAAAAGCCCCGCGACCGGAGGCTTTGCTGAGTCCTATTGTGGTGGCACTCTTGCGCCAAAAATAAAAGGTTGTGGGATCGATGCCATTATTATTAAAGGGAAAAGCGATCAGCTTTGCTATCTCAAGATCGACGAAGACGGCGTTTCCTTTGAAGATGCCACATTGTTAAAAGGTATGGAAACGTATGGTGCCGGGGATTATATTGCAGAACGTTCAGCACCAAAAGCAGGCGTTATGGTCATAGGACCTGCTGGAGAAAACCGGGTTCGATTTGCCTGCATTAAGTCGGACCGCTGGAGAAGCATTGGAAGATGTGGTTTTGGAGCGATTTTTGGATCCAAAAATCTCAAGGGGATCAGTTTTTTTGGTAAGAAAAAGGCCGAGATTGCCGATTCTGAGCTGCTTTCCAAGGTGAATAAAACTGTTGCTGATAAAGGAAAGGTATCACCGGCCACCTCACTTTATAAGCAGATGGGTACCCCGATGATGGTTTCGACAATGAATTCCAATAAAGCATTCCCTACCGAATATTGGAAAGCTGGACATTTCGAGGACTTCGAGAAAATAAATGCCGATTATATGCTTGATAATTGCGAGGTTACTGCCCATGCCTGTCCTGCCTGTTTTCTACGATGCACCAAGAAAACAAGAGTATTGAAGGGAAGACATAAAGATCTGATGATTGAAGGTCCGGAATATGAAAATCTTTATGCGTTGGGTGGGCTCATCAAAACGAATTCATTCGAAGAGGTAGTGAATCTAAACGATGTTTGTGACAGGTTAGGCATTGATACCATGAGTGCGGGCAACATGGCTGCATTCGCAATTGAGGCCTATAAACGTGAAAAGTCCGATTATAAAATTGATTATAATCAGCCGGATAAAGTGGTCGAACTGTTTTATTTAATAAGTCATAACAAAGGATTTGGCAAAGTCCTGGCCAAAGGGATCAAAGAGGCAGCCAAAGATCTCGATCTTGAAGAGATCGCTATCCACGTGAAAGGGCTTGAACCGGCCGGATACGATCCACGAGCTTTAAAGGGAATGGCGCTTTCCTATGCCACATCAGCCAGGGGAGCCTGTCATCTGAGAGGAACCTTTTACAAAGCGGAAATCTCAGGTCAAATCCCAAAAGAGCAGATTAAAGGAAAAGCCGAACTCCACATTGACTATGAAGACAGATCGGCCATTTTTGACTGCTTGATTTTGTGCCGATTTTTCAGGGATTTTGATCAATGGGAAGAACTCGGTGAGATCATTGAGGCTGTTACTGGAATGGCCATGTCCAAGTCAGAGCTTGAGTTTTTTGCCAACACCATAACCCAGAGAACTAGGGAATACAATGCAAGAGAAGGAATTGGTACTGAAGCTGATACCTTACCCAAACGCTTCTTTAAAGAAGCGACTGTTGAAGGTGAGACGTTAAATGAAGAAGACTTTATGATCATGTTGGAAGAGTATAATCAGATCCGTCGGCAACGATACTGTAAATAAAACTTCTGCAGATGCTGCCAACCAAAAACAAGGATAAATCATGCTTTTTGATCCATTTTTTTTAAGGGGAATGCACCTCAAAAATAGAATCATCATGGCACCCATGTGCCAGTATTCAGCCGGTGAAGACGGGTTTCCTCAATCATGGCATGAAATTCACTATGTCTCCAGAGCTGTTGGCCAGGTAGGCGCCATCATTCTGGAAGCAACAGCAGTTGAGCCCAGGGGAAGGATTTCCAATAAAGACCTGGGGTTGTGGAGTGATAATCATATCAAACCACTTGCACAGATAATTGAGAAATGCCAGAGCTATGGCTGCAAAGTTGGCATTCAAATATCGCATGCCGGCAGAAAAGCTGATATTTTTAACGAGCCGATTGTGGCGCCCAGCCCTGTTCGATTCAATAATAAATACCAACTGCCTGAAGAGTTGGATCATGCTGAAATTGAGAAGATTATTGATGCCTTTTCAGCTGCAGTGCAAAGGGCTGATCTGACAGGGGCTGATTTTATTGAAATTCATGCTGCTCACGGGTACCTCATAAATCAGTTCCTATCACCTCTCAGCAATCTAAGAACAGACGAATATGGTCAGAATCGTTCTTTGTTTCTACAGCAAATTTTGGAAAGAGCCCGGCGGCAGCTCTCTTCAGACAAACCAATATCAGTCAGAATATCTGCAGAGGATTATAAGGCAGGCGGAAACCACCCGGAAAACTTTGGCGAACTATTGAATCCGATAAAAAGTTTGATTGATATTGTACATGTCAGCTCAGGTGGTGTGGTTGATGATACTGAGATACCGGCTTTTCCCGGCTACCAGGTGAAATTCTCCGAAATTATCAGACAACAATTGAAACTGCCGACCATTGCTGTTGGTAAGCTTGACTCTCCGATCCTGGCTGAAGAAATTCTGCAAAACAAACGAGCCGATCTGATTGCGCTGGGGCGAGAGCTGCTGAGAAATCCTTACTGGGTATTAAGGACTTCAAGCGAGTTGAAATCATCCATTGACTGGCCCATTCAGTATCTCCGGGCTCAGCATAACATTGGATAATTTACATGAAAATTGAAGTCAATCGGGAAATTATTCAATTCAATGGCGACACAATCTCCGATTTAATAAAAGAACAAGGCAAGAACGGAAATAGCGGATTGGTCGTCGTTGTCAATGGCACCATCGTGCTAAAAAATCAATGGGATATATATAAACTGAAAGAAGCTGATTCCATTTTTATCATCATTCCTGCTGAAGGTGGTTAACAAAAATAATAGGTTTTGTCGCAAAAAATCAATATCGCCGAATTATCTCCCTTTTTGATCCTTCTTGCCATTTCGTTCCTCTTACAATTTTCTTAATAGTACGATGATCCTATCCCAAGGTGTTATTGAAATATTTGCCTGTCGACCTCCTCTTTTCAGGGAGGGGGGAGAGCTATCTTACCTCTTAGTAAAAATAAAAGGATTTAAGTGTAGGGTATGTAATGGGTGATATGCTTCGCCTGGCAGTGGAAGCTGGAATGCCCAATGAAACAACCGTATCAAAACGCGAAGGGCAAAACGATTTTCTTGGTTGTAATATTGATGAGTCACAACGGGTTAAGTCTCAATGGTACGGATTGGGATTTGACTGGGGATTATGGGAAAAGGACGGCTTCGGAATAGCGATAACTCTGATGTTTAGACAGGTTCAGCCGGCGGAAGACGATTTGTTCGATACAAGAAAGGATCTTGATGCCAGTGGACTCTGCTGGAGGATGGGACTACGGTATCGACTTTGATAAATAGGCCGATAAGGTCAACTAATGAATCCAATTAGAAAAAATGATTTGTATAAAAACTGCAAAATCGATAGAAATAGGATTGTAGCTATGTTGCTGTAACTGTTCCTTCTTTTGGAGGATACTATCTCAATCAATTCGAAGTAATCGATTATTTAAGGCTATCATGAAAAGCATTAATCCCGCTAATGACAAGTTGATCAAGGAGTATGCGGAATACACTCCAGCAGAAGTGCAGAATATAATTAAACTGGTTGACAAAGACTGGCATTCCTGGCGAAAAACCACGTTTGCAGAGCGTTCCGGTCTGATGAAAAAAGCTGCCGAAATTCTGATCAAAGAGAGAGACGAGTGTGCAGGTATCATGACGGCTGAGATGGGCAAGATCATCAAAGAATCTCGCATGGAGATTGAAAAATGTGCCCTTGGTTGTATCTACTATGCTGAAAATGCGGAGAGGATTCTTCAGGATGAAATTGTGGAGACATCGTACAAAAAGAGTTTTGTCGGTTTCGATCCTCTTGGTACGATTCTGGTTGTTATGCCATGGAATTTTCCTTTCTGGCAGGTATTCCGGTTTATTGCGCCCGGTTTAATGGCTGGAAATGCCGGCGTATTGAAGCATGCCTCCAATGTCATGGGATCTGCACTTAAGATTGAGGAGATTCTGCAAAAGGCCGGTTTCCCAGAGAATCTGTTCAGATCTCTTTTGATCTCTTCAAGTCAGGTCAAAGCAGTGATCGAAAACCCTATAGTTAAAGCGATTTCTCTCACTGGGAGTGAGTCTGCCGGGAGTAAAGTCGCTGAAACAGCTGGAAGGCAGCTGAAAAAATTAGTTCTTGAATTAGGAGGTTCAGATCCTTTTATTGTACTGGAAGATGCAAATCTTGAAAAATGTGCCCAGATGGCAGTAACCGCCAGAAATCTGAATTGTGGTCAGACCTGTACTGCCGCCAAGCGATTTATTATAGTTGAATCAGTTAGGGCCCAATTCCAGGAACTACAGAAGAAAGCAACAGAAGCACTGATGATCGGAGATCCAGCAGATGAAACAACACAAGTAGCACCCATGTCCAGACCCGATCTGATGGATGAACTGCATGCCCAGGTGGAAAAGAGTATTCAGATGGGAGCAGAGTTGATAACCGGTGGACACAAGCTGGATAGACCAGGAAATTACTATGCGCCTACCATTCTTGGAAATGTCAAGAAAGGCATGCCTGCATATGATGAAGAGACATTCGGCCCGGTAGCTGCCAATATAGTTGTCAGGAACGAAGAGGAAGCGATCGCAGTCGCCAATGATACCTCTTACGGTTTAGGTGCGAGTCTCTGGACCCGTGACCTTGCTCGTGGAGAACGTCTGGCCAGGGAGATCGAATCGGGAATGGTGTTTGTCAACGGCATAACCACCTCCATGCCGAACATGCCGTTCGGCGGTGTCAAACGCTCGGGTTATGGGCGTGAACTTGCCGACTACGGCATAAAAGAGTTCGTTAATATCAAGACCATCTGTATTCAATGATGATTCAATCCCCCTTCTCTCTTGGGAAGGGGGGGCTACCTTACCTGGATTCCCTCCTTGTTGAAATAATCAACCAGGTCAATATGGAAATTCTCCAGATCCTCACTTGACAATGTCCTATCAATGACTGCCAATTCGTATCGATAGGTGTAGGATGTCATATTTTTCCTGATTTTATCCCCTTTGTATTTATAGAGATAAGTTCTTTTCCTGAGAAGACTGCTTTTATACTTGTCCAATCTGGCTTCAACCTCCTGAAACAAGACATCGTCCGGGAACAGCACGGAAAAATCAAACCAGGAACCGGGATACTTGGGAATGGGTTTGTACAGCTTCTGTCCGCGGGGTAGCTCGTTCATCATGTCAAGATCCAGCTCAAACCATGCTATCAGGTGGTCTTTCATTAGGTCGCTGCAGATATTTTCAGGCACCAGACCCATTCTGCCAAGCAGCTTTTCCCCGGCAAAGAGTCTGAGATGATCCCGGCGCCATTCCTGTCCCACTTCGGAATCCTGTATACACTCAGGAGCTGACATATCAAGCGCTATAAAGATGGATTCCATCACCCCTTTCAAGAGCAAAAAAAAGCGTTCAGGGTCATGTTTTGATCGTTGCGTATAGCTAATTACTGCGACAGACCTTGATTCCTGCCCATGACTGAATATCCGTCCAATCTCGAAAAGGTTATGCTGGTTGCAATGATCTGCATTGTGCTTCATAACGGACAACAGGTTCGGCACTATACTGTCTCTTAATCGGGTATTTTTGGGAGAAACCGGGTTTATTAATCGAATGCAATCCTTTGTCTCATGGTTTATCTTAGAGAGAATATCATCATGAAACCAGTTATAGGATTGAATCTCCTGAAACCGGTTATCAAGGGATAGAATTTGCCTGACGCTTCGCTCCAATTCAAGTTGGGGATCCCTTGAACTCTCCTCCATGGGAGAGGCGGGCATTATCGGAATGATGTTATCATAACCGTGCAATCTGGCGGCCTCCTCCAGGATATCCTCCGGAATGGAAATATCAGCTTGACTCCTGAAGGGGGGAATCCCAACCTGCAGCAGCTGATTTTTCCGGGTTACCTCAAAACCGATGGCGTTCAGATTGTGTGTGATTGTCTCAGCATCGATTGCTGTTCCCATTCGCCTGGAGAAAAAATCAAGGGGGATTTCGAGCGATCGTGTTTCACCCTGCGGATTTCCTTTGGTTGTTAAATGGGATTTGATTGAGACGGTAGGGTGCTCTTTTAACAACAGGTATACCATCCTTGTCAAGGCTGTTATCGACATGATCGGCGGTTGCTGCTTCTCAAATCTTCTGCTGGCTTCGGTTGCCAGGTTAAGTCTGTTGGCGGTTTTCCGAATGGTTGAACCGCTGAAATTAGCGCTTTCCAATAGCACGGTTGTTGTTTTCGGGGTCATCTGACTGTCGTATCCTCCCATTAATCCGGCAATGGCAACAGGACGGTTCTCCTGATCCAGAATGACCAGATCGTTTTTCTGCAGTTTCCTGCGAGTGCCATCCAGAGTAACAAACTGCTGTTTTTTGTTGAGCTCATCAACAGTGACGGCTAATACCCTGTCTCCATCAAAAGCATGAAGTGGTTGACCGGTTTCCAGCATTACATAGTTGGTCAAATCCACGATTGAATTGACCGATCTCTGTCCCAGGGTGTTTAACCTGCTCTGGATGACCAGAGAAGAAGGAGAAACGCTCAAATTCCCAAGACGGATACAATTATAAACCTGACAGCCGGATGCAACTCTGATTTCCACCGGTACGGAATCTGACTTTCCGAGCTCTGTCGGCTCCCACAACTCAAGAGGTTTTAACGGTCTCTGTAAAATAGCGGAAATCTCACGGGCGAAACCATAGTGCCCCCACAAATCCGGGCGATGGGTAAGGCTGTGGTTGTCGATATTAAGCAGGGTATCTGTTTCGGCGATAAGATCCTTTAAACAGGTTCCGTTTTTTATCTGATGCGGAAGATGAAGCACGTCGTCATCGACTTCTCCCAGGCAAAGGTCATTCGGGGTGCACAGCTTTCCCCTGCTCTCTACTCCGGCAACCTCCTTTAATTGAACATATTGCTTTCCGTTTAAAACCGATCCCAGATTGGCAAATGCGGTTTTCATTCCCGGTTTTAACTCTTTTGTTGTAGTTATGGTCCTGATTTCCCGATTACCGCAGTTTACCATTATCTCACTGATGCCTCTGCCGGCTATTACGGTTTTTACTGAGACAATTTCTCCTGCCACAATATTTTTGAGCCGTCTTCTGACAGGGGTGATATCTTCAACTTCAGCCGTGGTCATGGTTAGTTTATGGGCAAGGAATTCGGGATCGATATCACTAATATCGACATAATCGTTTATCCAGTTTAATGAAAGTCTCATGGGGAGCCCCTGCTAAATAGTATTTGGTTTGGGTGTTTTAAAGGTGATAAAAATATTGATTAAAACTGTTCCAGAAATCTGAAATCTCCGGAGTTGAAAAGACGGATGTCCGGAATCTGAAATTTCATCATCGCCAGTCGGGTTAAACCCAATCCGAAGGCGAAACCGGTGTACTTTTCCCCATCTATGTTTCCGTTTTTTAAGACTACAGGGTGAATCAGCCCACAGGGCAGTAACTCCAGCCAGCCGGCTTTTTTGCATCCGGGACAGCCTTGGCCATGGCAGATAAGGCATTGAATATCCAGTTCAAAGGCCGGTTCTACAAAAGGGAAATAACCCGGTCTCAATCGCACGGTTACCTCTCTTTTGAAGACGGCCGAAATGATTTCCTTCATGACGGCAATCAGATTGGCAATCGAAATGTTTTCATCCACTACCAATCCTTCCATCTGGTAAAAGGTGTTTTCATGAGTAGCATCCGTGGTTTCATAGCGGAAACACTTGCCGGGGAAGACCGCTCGCAGGGGAGCGCCGTATCGACGCAGGGTTTGCACCTGATTGGCAGAGGTCTGGGTTCGCAGCAGTTTTCCATTGTTCAGCCAGAAGGTATCCTGCATATCCCTGGCAGGGTGATCATCGGGGGTATTGAGTGATGCGAAATTATTATAGTCAGTTTCCATTTCCGCTCCGCCTAATACCTTAAATCCCATACTCAGACAGATATTTTCCAGATCATCCTGCACCTGGCTGATGGGATGTAATCTGCCAGGTGCCTTTTTGATCCCCGGGAGTGTTAAATCAATCGGATTCGAAGAAGGTTTTTGCTCCAGGATTACCTGCTTTTCTTCCACCATCAGTTGAATCTGAGATTTCAACTCATTAAACATCAATCCGAATGCTCTTTTCTCTTCGGTAGTAGAGGTTTTAAGGTCGGTGTTGCTTTTCAGTTTTTTTAAAACTCCATTGCGTCCCAGGTATTGCGATTTTAGGTTTTCCAGAGCAGTTGAGGAATCAACGGTTGCAAGCTGTTTCTTGAATTCGAGATAAACGGTTTCCATGGTTGGGTCTCTCTTAAGATTTTGAGCAAAAAAAAAAGCCGTGACTGATGCAGCCACGGCTTTTTATGGATCGGATAAGCCTATAGGGATACATCAGCCCGATAACGGTATTTGTAGAAAAAAAAGAAGAAACTAAAAAAGCTGTTGAATCCGAAATAGGTTTGTTTCACTGTGTCTCTATGGTTTTGGTTACTAAAGGTTTTTGGTAAAGATTAATCAATGCCATTAACTTAAGGTCTTGCACCTTCATTGAACTACTAAAAATGCGGAATATAAATGGTAGGGCGAGGTTACATCCCCGCCAACTCGAAACCAAAGGCGGCCATGTAAGGCCGCCCTATCGTTATTCCCTGCAGCTAATTAAAAGTTCTCGTGGTATGGTTATGAGGTTGTAATGAATATATAATTCCCTAAGTTAATGACATTGAATTATTAATAGTGAATAAAAAAATGACAAAAAAAAAGCCGTGACTGATGTAGCCACGGCTTTTATATAAAATACGGGTCTGCTACATCAGCTAAAGGGTTTTCTCCCTGATAAAGAAACTAAAAAAGAATTGGAAAAATCGGTTCATGATCGCTGCTGTAGAAAAGATTAAAAATTTATTGTTTGATTAATCAGAACCTAACGAACAAAACCGGTTTTGACAAGGGAAAATTTTCAGTATATCTCCTTGTCGAATATACCGGGCAGGGATTACAATGGTTTATCTGATTTATGTTTCAGGTTTGCAGATTATGTTGCCGCAAATATTTTTGGTGTTTTATGGAAGACATTTAATCCTGTCATTCCGGTCTTGAGCCGGAATCTATATAACTATAAAGCAATAGAAAAGTGGATCCCGGATCAAGTCCGGGATGACAAAGCGATAAGTTAGAGATTCTCCACAGTGACGTGATCTACAAGTCCGTCATGTACGAGCACCATATTTTTCTTCTTTGGTGCATGACTGTTCAATGAATGATGATGCTTTCATAAATAACAAGGCAGAACGGATGCTACTGATAATAGGCGGGATTCTTTTTTTGGGATTGGTTGTTTTACCACAATACTGGGTAAAAAAGGTGTTCACAGATTTTCAGGGTGAGCGTGACGATTTTCCTGGTACCGGGGGGCAGTTTGTTGAACACTTTATCGAAAGCTTTTCCATCAAAAATGCATCTGTCCAACTATCAGACAGTGTCAACCATTTTGATCCTGAATCCCGCGCTATTGCTCTTACACCGGAATACTTCAATGGGAAATCGTTGACGGCACTGGCGGTTGCAGCGCATGAGGTTGGTCACCTCATTCAGGCTGAACAGGATAATGTCTGGCTCAGGCTGCGCACCCGTCTGGTTATGATGTCTCTGAGACTTGACAAGATAGGCGTTGTTGCATTGATACTCATGCCATTTGGAACAATACTCACCCGGTCACCATTTGTGATGCTTTTGTTGACCGGGTTTGGCTTGTCAGGGATGTTGATGAGGGTTTTGGTGCATTTTATCACTCTGCCCATGGAACTCGATGCCAGCTTCGGTAAAGCGCTTCCCTTGTTAAAGGCTGGTCTGTATATTAACGAGGAGGATGAACCTAAAGTCCGGCGTATCCTGTGGGCGGCAGCTTTGACCTACCTGGCTTCCGCGCTTTCCAGTTTACTGAATCTGGCAAACTGGTTAAGGATCTTAAGGCGCTAGATCCTATGACTTTTCCAGGATCAGCACCTCCATCTTCCCTTCCAATGCATTTTTGAAATCAACTGCATCCTTTTCAGATCCCACAATGGCACCATAATGCATGGGAATTGCAACCTGGGGATTGATGGCCAAGGCGGCTTGCACGGCTTCGGCAGCTGTCATCACGTAAGTTCCTGAAACCGGTAAAAGCGCTATGTCCGCTTTTATATCTTTCATTTCCGGAATAAAATCGGCATCCCCGGCATGATAGATGCGGGTTCCATCGATGTCGATGATAAACCCCAACCAACTATTTTCCCTGGGATGAAATTTCTTGTTTGTATTGTAGGACACCACCGTTTCAACGGTAATTCCTTTAACTGTGGTTGATTCTCCCGGTTTCATGACTTGAACATGGCCCTCCAGTTTCTCTGCCGATTTTTGCTCGGTGATAATGACGGTTTCATCCGTCCGAATCTTGGCAACGTCCTCCGGCGAACAATGGTCATAATGCTCATGGGTGATGAGAACAAGGTCGGCTTTTTTCCCGGATTGAATCTGAAAGGGATCGATATAGATGGTTATCCCCCCATCTATGCAAAACGAATCGTGCCCTAACCATTTGATATATTTTAATATGGCTCTATCCATAGTGTTACTCCTTTTTTTGTTAATACGATTGTCATAGCAGTGACTAACAAAACGGTTGAGTCATTCTGTAAATTTTTTGTCAGGAAGTCAATTTTTACATGTCTGTTACAGCTCTGATAAAGCGGTTTTTTTGTTGAGAATGATTCACAGATCAATGACTTCATTGAAATCATTGACATAGACTGATAATCGACTGAAAGACCAGAAGAAAACCTAAAAAAAGCGAGTATAAAATGGAATATAATGAAAAAACATTTAAAGCTTTCCCTCCCAATGCCGTAACTATGATTGGTATCCCTTCGGACGAAAACTCATCGTTCATGAGGGGCTCTGCCCTGGCCCCGCCAAAAATTCGTGAGGTGCTCCGTTGCGGAGCTGCCAATCTATACTCCGAATTGGGGGTTAATATCGACAATGAAACCCTGTTTTGTGATTGCGGTGATTTAAACCTTGAGGAAGGCAAAAAAGGGTTTGAACAGATAGAATCCGGCATTATTCAACTGCTTAAACAAGGAGGACAGGTTTTGTCACTGGGAGGGGATCATGCAGTGACCTACCCCATTATCAAAGCTTTCAGTCACATTCACCAGAAGCTTACTATTCTCCAGTTTGATGCCCATTCGGACACCTACGATGAATATGAGGGAAATCGCCTGTCTCATGCCAGTCCGTTTGCCAGAATAATGGAAGAGAAACTGGCAAGCAGGCTGATCCAGGTTGGCATCCGAACCCTGACCGATCACATCAGAGACCAAGTAAAAAGGTTTGGGATTGAGGTTGTTGAAGCCAGGAATTTTGATCCCGGAATCGATTTGAAGCTAACTGGCCCGCTGTACATCTCCCTTGACCTGGATGTGCTGGATCCGGGATTTGTTCCCGGAGTATCGCACCATGAACCGGGGGGGTTAACTGTCAGGGATGTCGTCAATCTCATACATGGTATCAAGGTTCCCATTGTGGGAGCTGATATTGTTGAATTTAATCCCGGCCGCGATGTTTCCGATATGACCGCCATGGTGGCAGCCAAGTTTATCAAGGAACTCGCCGGGAAGATGATTCAGCAAAAACACCCGGGATCTGCGGCAATTATATCCTAGTAGTCAGGCGATCGATCTCCTTCATAAAAAAACTGATAAAAAGCTTTTCAGTCAGGCTTTCTATCTTATCCTGCAAACGAACCAGGGAGATGCTGTTGATCAGGTCATCAGGGGTTATCTTGATGTGAACCAGCTCTCCGTTTTTCAGCTCCTCCTGAATCAGGTGGGAAGGGACAATTCCCAATCCCATCCGGTTTTTGATACCGCTGATAACCCCTCGTACGCTTTCCAAAGTCAGGGCGTTTTTGATGGGAACGGTTGTTTTTCCAAAATGATGGAGAAACCAGTTTTTTATCTCCGGTGCCTGCTTCTGGTAACAGACAAACTCACTGCTGATCAAGGCTTCAAACGAAGTTTCGGATTGCAGTCTCCTTTTAAAATACTGGTCCGAGCAGACAAGAATCAGTTTCTCGCGGAAAACCTCGCGGATATCAAAAGAGATGAACTCCTTTAAAAACTGTCCCTTTTTCGAGAAGATGTCTGCAAAAGCAAAATCAAGATTACCATTTCCAACCAGTGGCAATAATCTGTTGGGATGGCCGGTTTCGATAGTGAAGCTTACATCCGGGTTTTTTTGTCTAAAAGCTGAGCAAATCAAAATCAGATAACGCTCCCCAAACTCTTCCGGTGCCCCGATTCGTAATTCTCCGCAGGGAACGGATTTCGAATGCCGAATCTGTTCAATCTCCTCTTCCAACGCATTAACAAACGGCAGGATCAGCTTATACAGCGATTCCGCCTTCGGCGTCGCCACCAGCTTCTTGTGCAGCCTTGTGAACAGTGGCTGTTGTAACTCCTCCTCCAGCTTTAACAGACTCTGACTGACTGCAGACTGGGTCACGTGAAGCTGCTGCGCCGCCTTCATGACGCTGCCATAACGATAGATATAATAGAAAACCTTTAACCGGTTAAAATCTGGAAGCATTAGAATTTCTAAACCTATGATAAAGAATAAGTAGTTTAACTTATATCCAAATATTCTGCCATAATCCCAGTGATGTCAATGTTGATGGCATTTTTTTTTCCTTTGGTTTGACTAGAGGAGATGGAGTCCGATTCTTGCTCTTTTACCCGGCATGTCATCCTGTTGCTTTAATACTTAAACAAACGATGGATAAATGGAAGGGTGGGCTACATTCCGTAAGTGCTTCCATCAGCATGTCTTGTTAAGAGCAAGGACTATGGTAGGGCGGGGTTACATCCCCGCCAGAACTAACTCAAAGGCGGTCATGTAAGGCCGCCCTACCGTTTTACCTCTTATTTGATATCACAAGTGGGTAAAAAGCGCGTCGTTTTAATTGAGCTTAACAAACAATAATTCAGGAGAAAGAGATGGATATAAAAGACAAAACACTGGCTGCAATGGGAAGAGGTCGTACGGAGTGGGCGCAGAAATCGATGCCGGTTCTTCGCTCCATTCAGAAACGATTTGAGCAGGAGAAACCCTTTGCCGGAATCCGCATGGCTGCCTGTCTGCATGTGACAACGGAAACCGGTGTGTTGATGCAGACATTGACGGCCGGTGGTGCTGAAGTCAAACTCTGTGCTTCCAATCCTCTGAGCACTCAGGATGATGTAGCAGCAACCCTGGCCGTGGATCATGGGATTGATGTTTTCGCCATCAAGGGAGAGGACAAGGATACATTCTACCGGCACATTCACGCCATACTTGATGTAAAACCTCACATCACCATGGATGATGGAGCCGATCTTGTCAGTACGCTTCACACCGATAGAAAAGAGTTGCTGTCGGAAGTAAAAGGCGGAACCGAGGAGACAACAACCGGTGTTATTCGACTGCAAAGCATGGCTGACAGGGGAGTTCTCAAATACCCGATCATCGCTGTTAATGATGCCGATACCAAGCATATGTTTGATAATCGCTACGGAACAGGTCAAAGTACCATCGATGGAATCATTCGGGCGACCAATCGTCTCTTGGCCGGATCAGTTTTTGTCGTTTGCGGTTATGGCTGGTGTGGTCGGGGAGTCGCCATGAGAGCTTCAGGAATGGGGGCTCGTGTTGTGGTAACGGAAGTCGATCCCATCAGGGCTTTGGAAGCGGTCATGGATGGCTACCAGGTTTTGCCAATTAATAAGGCGGCAGAAGTGGGTGATTTTTTCTGCACCGTCACCGGCGATATTCATGTTATTACCCTGGAACACATGAAAAGGATGAAAGATGGTGCCATCATCTGCAATTCCGGACATTTTAATGTGGAATGCGATATTGAAGGACTGGAGGCCGTTGCTGTCAAAAGTACTCAGTTGCGAGAGTCTCTTGACGAATACCAGTTGAAAGACGGGCGTAAGATCTATATCCTGGGCGAAGGACGGTTGGTTAATCTGGCTGCTGCAGAAGGTCATCCTTCTGGTGTGATTGACCTGAGTTTTTCCAATCAGGCGCTGGGTGCGGAATATCTCATTAAAAGCCCGCTGCAACTTACGCCTACCGTTCACAAAGTTCCGGAAGGAATCGACAGGATGATAGCCTCTTTGAAATTGAACAGCTTGAACATCAGCATTGATGTTCTCACAGAAGCGCAGGAACACTATTTAAGAGCCTGGGAAACAGGGACCTAAATTTTATGGAGAAGCAAGCATGTATGCTTTGATTTTTGACCCGGAGCTGGGCGGAATCGTTGAGTTTAAAAACCCGATAAAAACCTTTCAGGCGGATAATTGTCAGCAGGTTTTGCCTTGCCTGGAAGACGTGGAGTCCCAAGTCAAATCATACGGTGGCTACGCGGTGGGTTATGTTGCTTATGAGGCTTCTCCAGCCTTTGATTCGGTCTTAACTGTTCATAAAACCGGCAGGCATCCCCTGCTGGTTTTCGGTATTTTTGAAGGGTTTAGACCATTTTCCATCAATGAACATGAGAGACAGGATTATCAGTTCGACAAGTGGCAGCCAAATATCTCAAAAGAAACCTACCGGGATGCCATAGCAACTATCAAACATCACATCGCCGAAGGGGATACCTACCAGGTTAATTATACATTTGTGCTACGATCTCTTTTTAAGGGAGATACCAGAACCCTGTTCCTGGATATACAAGATGCTCTGCAGGCCGAATATGCGGCTTATCTTGAAATGGAAAATAACATCATCTGTTCGTTTTCCCCTGAGCTTTTTTTCTCCCTGAAAAAAGACCGACTGGTGTCAAAGCCGATGAAGGGAACTGCAAAAAGAGGATTAACCATTGCCCAGGATAATCAGAATATCAGGGAACTGTCCCTGTGCAAAAAAAACCGGGCAGAGAACATCATGATTGTCGATATGATCCGCAATGACATGGGACGAGTGGCAGAAACCGGAACGGTAACGGTTGAAAGCCGGTTTGACGTGGAGAAACATCCTTATGTGCTGCAGATGACCTCGACCGTCAGTTCGCGGGTAAACACCTCTCTGACTGCCATATTTCGATCCTTGTTTCCCTGTGCTTCCATAACGGGTGCCCCCAAGGTCAGAACCATGGAGATTATTAATCGGTTGGAGAGGGAGCCAAGGGGAGTTTATACAGGATGTATCGGATATTATGACACAGAGGGAACTGCCCGGTTTAATGTTGCCATTCGTACCATCCGGATCGAAAAACCTGCCGGGCTGGCTGAATATGCTGTTGGCAGCGGCATAGTCTGGGATTCTAACACTGATAGTGAATATGAGGAGTGCCTGATGAAAGCGGATTTTTTAAGTCAAAAACCCCAACCGTTCAAGCTGTTTGAGTCACTGCTCTGGGAAGCGGATACCGGTTACTTTTTGCTGGAGGAGCATTTAAAAAGGCTTTCGGATTCCGCGGACTATTTTGGGTTTGTCTTCAGCCGCCAGCAGGTATTATCCCGCTTAAAAGCTTCCGAGAATGAAATGCCGCCGGAGGGAGCAAAGGTTAAGATATTGATGAATCGCAAAGGGACCATCGAGATTGAGATTGGTACCTTGGATGGTGTGAAAACCAATGATCTGAGAGTGGGACTCGCGAGAGAGCCTGTAAACTCCCAAAACCGGTTTTTGTATCATAAAACAACAATTAGAGATGTTTATGAGCAGGCCCGGCAATCAAAACCGGATTGTGATGATGTGATTTTGTGGAATGAAAGGGAAGAAGTGACGGAGTCTTGCCGGGCAAATGTCGTGGCAGACATCAACGGTGAATTGCTGACTCCGCCCGTGATCTGCGGATTGTTGGGGGGGACTTTTCGAGAGCAACTGATCAGGGAAAAGATAATCAAAGAGAAAGTGATCACGATTGACGATTTGAAAAAGGCGACCAGGATCTATACCATCAATTCAGTCAGGCGGTGGATGACGGCCAGTTTGATTGAAGGTTGACGAAGTATCGAGAAATCTGTCACAACTTTTTTGTATGCCAGTATTAAGATGTTCCGAAACACTGCGACTTCTCCCTTAACCCAAAAAAAACCTCGGCATATGGACCCAACAGAAAAAGATGTTGTTGTTAAAAGCTGGACGGAACTCCAGGATGAACTGTTCAGGGACTCGTGGAACAACGATATCCAACGTTTTCGTTCACCTTTTGTGTACAGGGGATTATCGAATAAATCATACCGACTGGTTACCTCCCTGATTCGTCTGGATGGAGCCTTTTCCAAATTGGAGAAACATCTGCTCAGGAGTTTTCGCAAGTATGGACAGGGAGTTTCCCAGAAATTCCATTCCATCTGGCATCTACTGACCATTGCCCAGCATTATGGTTTGCCCACCCGGCTGCTGGATTGGACCTATTCTCCCTATGTCGCGCTTCATTTTGCCACGGCAAATCATGTCAGATACGGGATGGATGGCGTTATCTGGATTATTAACTATCAACGGGCTCATGATCTTCTGCCGGATGAATTAAAGAATTGTCTGCATACTGAGGGCGCTCAGGCTTTTACCATCGAGCTATTGTCTGTTCTGTTTAAAGGAGAAGTGGAGAAGGGGCTGCTACCGGATGATTTTTCATTTCATGATGTGATCCGTTCGCTGGAAGAGTTCGATAAATACAGTCGATTCGGGGAGTTTCTCCTGTTTTTCGAACCACCCTCCATGGATGAGCGGATTATCAACCAGTATGCCCTTTTTTCCGTCATGCCCAATTCTGATCGGGCGATAGACGACTGGCTGCAGCAACATCCTCAACTATACCGACGTATCATCATTCCGGCGGAACTGAAATGGGAGTTCAGAGACAAGCTGGATCAATGCAATATCACCGAAAGAGTTCTGTTCCCGGGACTGGATGGACTAAGTTCTTACCTGAGGAGATACTACAGTCCCAAGGACTAAACCGCATCATGGTAGAATCCGAATGCCTGCCCGGTTTAATTTTCTTTGAAGAAAAGAGTTTATTAAACACTTTGATAGAATATATAATCCATTGTTTTTATGAATGGAATCATCAGGAGGCAGACAATGGTTGTATCATTTAGATGGGACGGGTAGCGGGAGAACCTCAAATCGTAAAACGGATGGGAAAAACATCTTGTCTCTATTTCTAATCGTTTTTTTAACAACCTGATAAGATAAATATTATTTACACAGAGAGTCCTGGATCAGGTTGAAGAAAATGATTTTCGAGTAACGTCAAAAAACACAGCTTGACACCTAAAACCCCATTTCTTATCATTAATCATTCCTTCCAACGAAGGGCACCATTTCCTTTCCCCGTCCCGCTTTGATAAGATTATTTTTCAGGAAAAACTCTAATGAAGGTCGCGTTGATCGCCCCTCCGTACCCACTGGCTGAAGGTCCGTCAGCTCCTTTGGGGCTCTGTTATGTTGCTGCGGCTTTTGAAAAAGAGAAAGCTGAAGTAAAGATATTTGACTATATTGTCCGACAATACACCGTTAAAAAGCTTGAAATTGAGTTAAAAGACTTTGAACCCGATTTGATTGGTATCACGTCGGTAACCTTAAATTTCAATCTGGCCGCAGGTATTATCAAATCGGCGCGACAGCTATTCCCTTCCGCTGTGACTGTAATGGGCGGACCTCATGTTAGTTTCGATTATGAATCAACCCTGAAGAAATATCCCGAGATTGACCTGATCGTTATCGGAGAGGGAGAAGAAACAATCTCGGAATTAACACCGGTGATACGGAATCGGAGTGAATGGCATCGGATTAAGGGTATTGCCTTCATGGAAAATGGAGAGCTGATTGTCACTCCTCCCCGTAAATGGATTCAAGACCTGGACAAACTGTCGTTGCCGTCGCGGGATCTTTTGCCGATTTCCAGATACCTTGCTTTAAGTTTTCCAATCAGTATCATTACCAGCCGTGGGTGTCCCAACCGATGTATTTTTTGCCAGGGGCATCGTATGGTCGGCAATCGGGTTCGCAATCGAAATCCGATAATCGTGGTCGATGAAATTGAAAGTCTCCTTCGATACGGTTTCCAGCGTATCAATTTTTCGGACGATTTTTTCACATCGAATGTTACTCGCGTGAAAGCCATCTGCGATGAAATCCAACACCGGGGGCTGGTATTCCCGTGGACAGCGTTTGCCCGAGCCGATTCTGTCACTCCGGAACTCCTGCAGATCATGCGCCGGTCTGGCTGTGATACAATTTTCTTTGGGATGGAATCAGGCAATCAGCAAATGCTGGATCGAGTCCGAAAGCGGGTCAAACTTGATCGTATCCGTCAAGCGGTCGCTGATAGCAAAGCTGCGGATATGAAAGTTTTTGGTTCGTTTATTGTTGGTCTGCCCGGAGAAACCAGAGAGACGTTGATGGACTCTCACCGGTTCGCGGAGGAGCTGGATATCATTTATGGTTACCATTTCCTGGCTCCTTTTCCGGGGACAACCGTTCATGACCAGATGGATCAGTATGACCTGGAATTACTGTCAGATAATTGGTCCGATTTTGACGCCAACCGGGCCATTGTGAAGACCAGTTCATTGTCAGCCGCTGATATTGAAGGGTTTATTGAGGAGTTTTATATGAAGACCGTTCGCAAGGTTGAAGCCCGGATTGAAAAAGAATTTCAGGAGGGGACTGTTAATGCAACCGATCAGTTGGTCTATCTGGGAAACAAGCGACTGGATGTGGTCTTCAAACTGCTTAGCGAGGATATTATTGAGAAGCTGGAGCCGATTCCAACCCCTGTAAACGGCAACAAACCTGGAACTCAAATTGCAGAGAAAATTGCAGAACAAACTGGCCAGCCTTTGACCTACGTTTTGTCCAGTGTTCAAGAGCTGATAGACAAAGGGTTGCTGCAGATTCATACCGTCGACAATCACCTGACCTGCCGCTGGGCATGAGCCCTGTTAATACAGGAATGCAGATAGACATACAGTCATCCCCCTCTTCGTTCTTACCCGGGGATTCCACCATTTCCGCAAACGGGGCATCCCTGCATTTTAAGAGGCATTTCAAGATTGCTTTGATTTAAAAGCGTTTTATTTTGAAAAAGATCCATGGTTGGTCCGTCAGCGGTGACTTTGCCATCATTGAGCACAATGGTGCGCTCACAGAGATCTACAGCCATATCAAGATCGTGAGTGGCAATGATCTTGGTGTGTTTGAATGTCTTGAGCAGTTCTATTAAAAGCTTTCGGGATTTGGGATCAAGATTGGAGGAGGGTTCGTCCATAACCAAAATATCAGGTGACATGGAAAGCACGGATGCTATGGCAACTGCTCGTTTTTCACCGCCTGAAAGCCGATAGGGGGGTTTGTTCTTTAAATGAAAAGCTCCGACTGTTTGTAATGCTTTGTTTACCCGCGCTTCAACATCACTCTCAGGCAATCCCATATTTAGGGGACCAAAGGCAACATCGTCAAATACTGTTGGCATAAACAACTGGTCATCCGGATTCTGAAAAACCATACCGACGGCTCGACGTGCCAAAGAGACTGTTTTTTTTGTTACTGGATATTCCCCAACAATCAGAGTTCCCTGACTCGGGAACAAATAGCCGTTGAGATGGAGTAGAAGAGTCGATTTACCAGCTCCGTTAGCGCCGACGATTGCCACCGACTCTCCATGTGTGATGCGAAAGGAAACACCTTTAACGGCATGGGTGCCATCAGAATAAATGTAGTGGAGATCCCTGGCTTCGACAAGGTGATGGCTCATGGCAAAAGCTCCGTGATCAGGCTTCCGAAAAATTGTGGAATGTTTATGGTTCGCATCAGGAGGAATAATCCGCACCAGATCAGAACAAAACCTACCTCCGGGAGACCGATATGGAGTCGTTTGAGTGTTCGGATATGGCCGTCAAATCCCCGACAATGCATGGCCAAATGAATGCGTTGCGCTCGATCCAGGCTTCTTAACAATAAATGTCCCAATAGAGACCCAAACGTCTTAATTCCCAGGCTATTCCCATCAGGCCTTCGCAGGGAGCTGGCCCTGTACATCCTGGCAGCTTCAGCAGTCAGCACAAACAAATAGCGGTGCAAAAACATAAGTTGTATCGTAAAAACACGGGGAACTCTTAGTTTTTCCATGGCGAGACAAACTGAGTTGAATCCGGTAACGGCAATCAGGCTTAAAGCTCCACCAACCGTTAGGACAAAACGGAGGAGAATGGAAAAAAAAGAGACCCAACCGCCTGAAACCTGAAAATCACCTAAAAGCAAATGGGTTTGCGTATCCATCAAAGGGTTAAAAATACCGATCATGATGGCAAAAGGTGAGACCAAAAGTATCTTTTTCAAGAGGTGACTGATTGGGATATTCCCAGCGGCACAAAGAAAAACCGGGTAAAGGATAAAGGGAATCAGTGCGGATAAAGTGTATTTATCGAATGATACCACCACGGTGATAAAAACCATGGTGGTGATAAACTTGATGCGGGGATCCAAACGATGTATGGCGGTGTCTTGACGGGATAGGGTATCCATATATCCGATGTCGATGAAACCTCTATCAATTTTCGCCATAGTTGTTGATAATGTTTCGATATAGATTGATTTTATCAGTGCTTAATACGCCTGCGTTTAAATGCGAATCCCAATAAAATCGCTAAAATAAGGGTTAATATGCTTCCAACAAATCCGGAGATTGTTGTTCCGGCACTGACCGCCGGCCAGCTTTCTGTACCTTCTTCTTCCACTGTATCAGGCGATTGCTTGAACCCATAGTCGGGCAATATAGCCGTTTTTTCCTGAATGCCGGCCAACGAATGATATATGCCGCTTTCGGGAGTTTCAAGTTCCAAAGAGCCGGATGTTCTAAACATCGACCATTCAAGTCCGTCCGGATGAGATGAAGCAAACCAGCTCACGGCTCCGCCAACGATAAGGGTTGCAACGGCCAAAACAATCAGGACATTCTTAAAAGAAATACTGTTATTTGAAACAGCCGGGCTCGAAGCTGTTAGTATTTCAGGACGGGCTTTCCAGATAAAAATAACCACCGCTGCTGTTGCCAAACCTTCTACAATACCAATAGCTAAATGAATGGGTTGCATCAGGAGTACAAACATGCCAAACGGCAGTTCGGAAATTCCGGAGAGCCAAGTCTCAAGCACGACCGCAAATGCTCCCAACTGCAAGCCAATCAAAGCGGATATTAGTGCCCCCGTAATAATTCTTCCCTGTCCCGGACTTGTTCCAACAATCCTTTTATATATATAAGGGTACGCGATAAAACAAGGGAAAAAACCCAGATTAAAGATATTGCACCCCAGGGCGAGCAGTCCACCATCGGCAAAGAAAAATGCCTGAATCGTAAGAACGGAAGCAATTGTAAGAAAGGCTGCGTAGGGGCCCAAAAGAATCGCTAAAATCATTCCTCCTCCCAGGTGCCCGCTTGAACCGGTTGCAGGAATGGAAAAATTGATCATCTGCGCGGCAAATACAAAAGCACCGATTACACCCATGAGTGGAATTTTGCTTCCATCCAGGTCGTCTTTCAATTTTCTCGAACAATGCCAAATCAAGCCGGCGGATATTACCCACATCCCTCCACCAACAGCTGGTGAAATCAACGCATCTGCCATGTGCATAATCAGTCTCCTTATAAAAATCCGGAAAGGTGCGAAATATTTTAAAAAAGTAACACATCATAGATAAATATATTTCTTCCATATGTCAACAATGCAAGGCAAAAAAAATCATTATATGTCTAAGTATTTGAAATAACTTTTGAAGTTCATAGATTTTATAAAATTCTCATCCTACTCCAATCTGGTTGCAAGTGTCTGATGAGGCAGAATGCCCTTGTCACACAGCAATGGGATTACCGAAAATCCACGATAAGTGTCTCAACGTCTGTTTAAAAAGAAAACCAACATGCTTTGTTTGTTGGAAGAATGTTGTGCGACCGAATTGATAAGGAGGGAAAAGTTGGTCGTCAGAATTTAACCTTACAACCGGAGTCAATCTTTTATAAACTTATCGATGGCTTTCAGAAAAAAAACAACTTTACTATATCAGTATAAACTCCAGGTCGAAATAGGAGGTTTCCTCCGTTGAGATCTACTTGCCTAACCGGCTAATAACCCTTGAAGGAAGGCTGTTTTTGCGAAATACTGATATCTTGTATTCGTGGTTAAACAACCAAACACGGAAATCGAAATTTAACTGAAAAATTGTAGTTAAAACCACTTATGAACGATTGTTGTTCAAACATGAAATATGGTGAATTGGAAAAAAAATCTGATTGTTATCTGGCTGGCTCAGTTTTTAGCAATTAGTGGCTTTGCTTTTTCCATACCGTTTGTCCCTTTTTATTTTCAGGAACTGGGTATAACCGAAGGCGTGCAGCTTAAACAATATGTGGCACTTTTTGGATCATTGGCACCGTTGACACTGGCGATATCTTCACCGTTTTGGGGAGCGGTGGGTGATCGTTATGGTCGACGACTAATGCTGCTTCGAGCGAATTTTGCAGCATCCATTATCCTCACCTGTATGGGATTGGTTTCCGATGCTGAACTTTTATTGTGTTTGCGTGCTGGACAGGGGATTTTCACCGGGACGATGACCGCCAGTCAAACCCTGGTATCCGTGAATACTCCCGAAAAAAAACATGGATTGGCATTGGGAGCACTCAGTTCGGCTATCTTTTCCGGTTCACTTTTCGGGGCTTTTATTGGGGGTAATTTTGCAGAGCTTTACGGACACAGCAATGCTTTTTATTTATCCGGTTTGTTAACATTCAGCTCTGCCCTGCTTATTCTGATAGGTGTCCGGGAAGACTTCTGCCCACCCAAAAAAGTGATCCGGCAAAAGGGAGAGAAATTCAGGATAAAATCGTTGTTGATCAATATCGGTCCGGCTGCACCTATTCTGGTTCTGCTGGTTGCCATGTCTTTCACCCGTCAGTTTGATAGCTCCTTTTTACCGTTGTTAGTGCAGGAAGTGAATGGAAAATTACAGGGATCTGCATCTATTACCGGCTCATTATCTGCTATCGGTGGATTAGCCGGCTTTTTTGCAGGGATCATAATGGGGCGTTTGGCTGACCGTTTTTCCCCGCCCAAGATCGCGATGATTTCAGCCCTGTTTGCCGGGATTTTTATGTTCCCGCAGGGATTTGCAGACGGATTCCTCCTTATTTTTATTACCCGTTTTTTCATGATATTCTTTTCCGGTGGATTAGATCCGATACTGCAAGTGTGGATTGCGAAAGTAACCCCGTCCCACCTTCGAGGCAGCATCTTTGGCTGGGCTGGTTCTGCAAAAGCAGTAGGTTGGATGTTTGCGCCGGTGACCAGCGGTGCGGTGGCAATGATGATGGGGATTCGATCCATCTATTGGCTGGGCACCTGTTTTTTCCTGTTGTTGATTCCCATGATATATTTTGTGGTTCAGTACCTGAAAACCCACGTGGTTGTGGGGACAACCAAGTAAAAGATCACACAAACAACGTTTATCAAGATATCAAAGGATGAATGGAACGTTTTTCTCTTCCCTTTCCAAAAGGCAGTAGATTTGCGGTAATCATTTGGGTGTTTTCCAAGATTCAATTCAGCTCTTTATGACTGTAAAATGATAATTGTCTGTAGTGTTGTCTTGAAATCATTTATTTCAAAAAAAGATAACTATTGTGACGAAGTATTATTGGCGGGTTTTCCAGTATCCAGGCTGTCTTCTGATATGCATAACAGCCAATATCTCGATGTGATTCTCTTTTTCTCTGAAAATAATGACGAACGGAAAAGTGCTTGTCCTTGCACATCTGATCTCATCCCCAATTTTTCTGTAAATTGATGGATTCAAAGAGATTCTTTCAACTGTTTGTGAAACAGCCTGAAGATACCGTTTTCCAAGTTGCGCCTGTTTGTCTTCATAAAACTTCGCTGCATCTATCAATTCAGATTCAGCATCTGGATGAAACTTGACTGTCTTCATCCGAGTGCGTCCATCGCTGTCAGAAACACTTCAGATGCCTCTTTCAATTCCACTCTGCCCTTATCGATACTAGCGCAACGTTTTTGAATCTCGATTTTCCATTCTTCGGAGACCTCGAACGCTTCTCCAGTATCCAAACTTTCCAAAAGTTTCTCTGCCAGCCAAGCACGAATTTGAGCTGGTAATCCAAGGGCTTCATTTATTGTTTTTTCAGTATTTTCATCCATCATTCAACCCCCTTTTGATTTTTATTTTCTGTGAATTTCAGATTACCAAATATTATCAAGTAAGACAAATCCTGATGTACTCAAATCGGCAACAGGTTTCTGCTTGGAACTGCACTGCAAGAACTTGAAAAACTCAAACCCAGTCTGTCAAAGTTGAAGGTTTCGGCTTTCGATTAGTATAGATGACCTTCAAGTGCTTCAAATCATCTACTAATGGTAAGTAAAATCAATCGATTTGGAGAGACTCTTTAGCAAAAGGTTTTTTTTTAATCCACACCCAATCCGCATTATGATTTTATGTTCTTCACGAGTCATCTATCAAAACAGCCTAATTAAAGGAGGATCTTGTAGGATTCCTAATCCTCAGCTCCAGGTTCGAGTCCTGGTGGGGGCACCATAAGATATCAGTAACTTACTAGACAAACCTTGCCTAAAATCCCTCATTTTCAATCCCCAACAATCCACAAAAAGTTCAATGATTCCGTTGAAGCTTTTTTTCAATCCACAATATAACGACAATTCGATGTGCTAGATTCTGAGGTAAGCGTTGTGAATGGATGCTTTGCTGTCGTTGTGGAATTTTGGGTTCTGCCAGTTGGATTAGTTAGCATTGAGGATTATTAGTCCGCTCCATTCTTCAAGATGGGGGAAAAATCCACGTCACCTCCACCATTTTACCCCCAATACCTTCCATATCGATTGCTTCACTTGCTGTAACTCGTTAGTTTTAATGCTATTCATTTGTTTGTTAAGGATTTTGATTGAAGATTCGTTTGTCCCGGAAGTTAACTTTATTGTGTTTTAGGTAACTACAAAGTGGGCTTTTCTGGACACTCCAAAAGGGCTGGATTTTTTTGATTTGAACAATCGAAGAAAACTGTGCAGCTTGATCATTTGGTTGGGGCTGGGATTCGAGTTAGTTTCTTTAAAACAAACAAACATGGAACCATACAATTATCTAAATCTCATTCACAATTTTATGAATGGAATGAATGCTTGCGCTATTAGGATTATAAACCCATTCATTGTCAAATATCTTGTTTAATTTCTCGCTTAAAAACATGTCTCCAATTGATAAAGAGTAAAACTGATTATTATTTTCTTTGGCTTTTGTAATTTTCTTTTGGAGTGAATCAGGCAATGAAGCCATTATGAAGTCCGAAATGATAAGTAGATCGGAATTCAAAAAATTTTCGTCATTCATTACTTTTATCGCATGAGTAAGCGCAGGACCAACATCAGTGCCTCCATGAAAAGAACGCTGCAAAAACTCAATCACTTTAGACAAGCCTATTTGACCAGATAAATCTAAAGTTTCAATTCCTGTCGAAAAATTAATTAAAAGACAGTTTCTTTTTTGTGCTATAGCGCGAGTTGCCATAAACAACGTAACAGCTTTAGCGATAGTTTCTGGAGAACCTTCCATAGATCCGCTTGTATCAACACAAATAATAATGGGTCCTAGTTTTTCTTCCTCTTCAACCTCAGTCAGATGTTCTTCTTCAACCTTATAGGAGCTTTTTTGCATACCCTCCATTTCAAAGCACATCAATCGACCTTCAACAAGCTTCATGTCAAACAGAATTGAAGTCTCATCATCAGCCAACAAAGCGATTTCCTGTGGTAGGGCATGTTCGATATCCTTTCCTAAATAAACACCAATTATCTCTTCTCTTGAATTGATGTCTGGAACATATTCAGTAACAGTTAAGAAGTTTTTAACAAGCTCTTGGCGTTGTGTGTTCTCAGCTCGACGAAGGCGACCTAGCATATCACATAGCTCTTTTACACCCTTGTCATTGGAAATGTACTCTACCCACCTTTTAAGTTGATCAAGATTTGATAAAGAAAAATTATCTTTTGATAAGTCAAATAACAACCCTGGTTCAATAGACAAATCTTCTAGGGTATCAGCAAGCTTCTGAAGTATTTCTAACCATTCTTTCAATTCGTTCCATAACTTCTGTCTAAACTTTTGGATTTCTTCAATTTCCCATTTTGAATACTGCGTATCCAATAATTTATTCCATTGCTGTAATAGGAGTGTTCGGCATATCAGGAGTTCCTCCTGATGATTTCTAATTTTTTTTTCTGCTCCTTTATTTCTTCTTGTATTAAATTTTTGAGCAAGTACTTCGATCTTTGGAATGTTTTTAAGATTGTTAAACTCTGACAACCAAAAATCTTCATCAATTCTTGAACTTGTTTGATTAGCCAAAGCTCTAAAATGGTGAAAGTCTTGCTCTAACGACTCGATTGTTGAAATTTTTTTATCTAATTCTTTTTTTGCATATCTTAATGCAAGTTGTTTCTCTGTGAAGGGGTTCTCACTCTTCAGGAATTTTCGGAGGGTTTCTTGTTGATTTTCTATTTCTAAATGAAATCTTTCATTGATACTTGTCTCTTCTAGCACAGAGAACTGGTGTGATAAATCATGCAATACCTCCAACATAGGATCGCTTTCTGGTTTTTCAATCATGATACTACCCAATTAGACTTTCTAAGCGGTCACAATCTTTAAGCCTCAGCTTCAAATCATGTAACTGTTTCTCAATACTTTCCAAGGCAATATCACGTATATTGTCAGGAATAAATGGAGTGTTCAGTTCTTCTCGAAATTTTGCCAGCTTGTCCTCGATTTGATTAATTATTTCTTCTATTTTAACATTTATTTCTAAAACTGCTTCCTGCAAAGATTCAATTAACCTTTTATTTACATCAGACTTTTTGTCGCCTTTATGAAACAACACCCTTGGTGTTAACTTTATGTTTTTATACGGTTCCTGATTGTCTTCGTCTTCAGCTATTTTTATTGCACAAGTACCTTGGTTATCAAAATTGCATTCAATCCATTTGATATCATTTCCCTGTTCATCAACAGGGCTGAATTTGTCCTTATGTTTTATTAGATTTGCCTTAATAAAAAATGTAACTTGCTTCTGATCGTTCTTATATTTAGAACTGAATTCAAAGTACTGGGTATTACCATTGAGGTTTACTGTTTCATAAACGTCTTTGCTATAATAAAGCTCTTTATTAATCTCTTTTTCTAAGTTTTCTTTCTCTGAATCTATACTGTGCAGACTAAAGCCTGTTTCAAATCCAGATTTTCTTACCGCATTTTCAACGATTTTTGTTACTTCTCCATGATTCTCTTTTGTTGTCCATAAACAATGACGCAATAATAACGTGTCAACCAAGTTTGTTTTCTTTCTGCCACAAAAAAAGGCTGCCGCTTTAATTAAAATTGCAGCTTTTTGCCAACGACGATCTGAAACATATACATCAAGCTTTTCCCCATGTTCCTCGAACGTCAGTCGAATATTGTGGATGACATTTTTGGTTTCCTCGGAAAGTTCAACCGAATGAATTTCCTCACACCACTTCTCCCATTCCTTATGATTTATAGCATAGCCCTCTGGTAATTCAAGTTGTGCTGTTGTTGGTTTAGATTGTAACAGTGATTCAAAATTCCCTTTCTCTTCCATCGGAGGGACATTCAAACGAATAAGAAATCGGTCATATAACGCTTCTAATCCTTGACCAGGCGGGGGTGTTTCATTTGACGCAGCAATCAATGCTTTCAAAGGAACCGGCTCTATCTTTGTGCCATTCCGAAATATTTTTTCATTAATAATTGTCAAAAGAGTATTGAGGATAGCAGGACTTGATTTCCAAATTTCATCTAGAAAAGCAAAATCAGATTGAGGTAAAAATCCTTCTGTTTTACGTAGGAAATTATCCTGTTTTAGTTCTGAAATAGAAACAGGACCAAATACTTCCTCCGGTGTGCTGAACCGTTGCATCAAATATTCAAAATAGGCGTGCGTTTTAAAAGCATGAGAAAGTCGACGAGCGATAAGACTTTTTGCTGTTCCGGGCGGACCAAATAAGAATACGTTTTGATCTGATAAAGCGGCTAAAAAAGAAACTGCAATAATTTCATTCCTCTCATGTATTCCGCTATTTAAGTGTTCAATTAGTTTTGTGACTCTCTCTTTCAGTTTCTCCATATCTTTTCATACCCTTGTAAATGATTGCTAATGATCAAATGCCAATTTTTTAAAGCAGCATGAATTTTTTTTGAAAGGTTGTTATTTCATAATTGGACAATAAAACCGATCGCTCGAATGCTAGCTGTGCATTTGATATATCTCTGTTTTAACGGGATCTAAGGATTTCCATGTTTATAAAACAGGATAGGAAAATTTCTGTCTTGATTTTAGTTCATCGTATTTTATGCATTGAAAACAAGAGAGTAGTGAAAAAGCTGTATGACGTCAATCACTTCATCACCATTTAAGCTTAAAAACAGCAGGCTGAATGATCTACTAAATCACTTTTTTACCTCACTCAGCCTTTTCTGCACAAAATACAAATCCCTTTCAATCGTCAATCCGAAAGGTCTCTTAATACTCTCCAGCTCAATCAGGCTCGTGTATCCCCACTCGTCAGCTATTAAGCCGGTTACATAGCAAAAAGCGATCTTCTCAATTGGATCATATTCAGAGATCCACCATGTCGCACTGCCTGCAGGATCGAATAGTTTGGCCACTATCAAAGGGTCATCCGCATCTTCTTGTGAATAGAGTGGATAGTCCTTAAAAAGCTCTTCGAATTCAGGTGTAATGAGCTTCATTACTTCCTCCAAAAATATGCGGCAGGGCTTTTACACCCCACCGGCCAGTTTACTTCTTTTTTGAGTCGGATTTCTTGTCAGGCTTGGATTTCTCCAACGCCGGAATCTCAACACCCTGGTCTCTCAACCACTGCGCATTGCAAAGGATAGCTGAGTAGTCATCAGCACCCGGTTTCTCAACTGCAAATACAGTCTCGGGCTTGTAATGCAAGTCCAACTGGATTGAACCCAGTCGCTGACGCACTGCTTTTGATGTCAATTTTTTGAATTCCATCGTTCCTCCTTTATAGGATTGTTATGATAAGTAACTGACTGTTTAGGTATATCTATCTCAAACCGCTGTATTAGCCAGTTAACAATAAATATCATCCCAAAATCCCAAGAAATCACTCCAGAATATCGAATTCCCAGCCCTTTTGTAAGAAATAAATTTCAACTGCTTACCTAGAGATATTCATTGATAGCGAAGCGTTTGCTTTGTCTGTTGAACTATCAGCAATATTTCATTAATCAGCATACCGTCGTTATTGGTAAAGTATCGACGGTATGCATCTATAGGAGGAAACGATGAATGAACTACAGAAGTTTAATCAGAATCAGGAATTGCAGTTGCCGCAGGAGACTAGAGAACTCCTAGCGACCATATTTGAACAAGGAACAGCTCCCAATACTCTCAAGGCGCATCGTCGTGATGTTGAGAAGTTTTGGCAGTGGGCCAATGTTGCATATGGAGTCATGGAGTCGTATCCAGTGTCAGTTGAATTAATAATCCAGTTTATCACTGATCATCTGGGAGGCATGAAGGAAGCTGTTGATGAGAAATTGGTGGCAATAGGTGTTAAGAAGAAAGGGCCACACAAGCTTTCTACTATCAAAAGGAGGCTCTACTCCCTGTCTGCATATCACAATGCACAGAACATAAAACCCAATCCCGTCAGGGAAAAGGTTGTATTGGCAGTTTTACAGAAGAGTCATCGTGCGCTGGTAAACAACGGTGTCACGACAGATAAGAAGGATGCTGCAACAGCTGACATAATAGAGAAGTTGGTTGAGTCGTGTGATGATGATTGCATCAAAGATGTCAGGGACAAGGCGCTTATCTATACTGGGTTTTCTGGCGGTAGAAGAAGATCAGAGTTAATTCAGATGCGTGTGGAGGATCTTAAACAGGTCGCTCCTGACGCATACACAATCAAACTCTATTTCAGTAAAGGCCAATACGAAGGTGTTGGGAAAGAATTCCCTTTAAAAGGAAAAGCCTTTTCTGCACTGAAGCGATGGCTGGAGATGTCTGGTCTCAAATCAGGACCATTGTTTAGGTCTGTTGGCAGGTATAATCATGTCGGCGATGGATTAAATGCAAAAGCTGTCAATTACATCTTCAAGGAAAGGTGCCAATTGGCTGGGCTAGATGTTGAGAAGTTCAGTGCGCATAGTCTCCGCTCTGGATTTGTCACTTCTGCTGCATCTAAGGGTTTGCCTGTATGGGAGATAATGCAGCTAACAAATCACAGGACATCTCGCTCTGTTGATGATTACTATCGTTCAGGTAGTATATTGAATAATCCCGCTGCTGATATTCTGTAAGCGATAGACAGGTGCAATGCCTGTCTATATTCTTTTCAAAAAATATCACAAAGGCGGCACATGACCGCCTTTCTAGATCGATGTAAATGATCGAATCCAGCCATATATGAACGCCGTAAATAGGCAGCTAAGTCCCACCGCTATTAGTATCGTAATGATTCCCTCCAGATTGATGGTTTACCTTTGATATCTATATCACGGCTGGATAACCGGCAATTTGTGCAAAAAAGTCACTCCTGAGTGAGTCCATCTCGATGGACTCAAAGACCTTCCGCTATTCCTCTCTCTTATTTGGTTTCATTGGATCACGTTCCGATCTACTAAAAAACTACAGATATAATTGTTCATAACTTTGGGGCATTTGCCCCTACTTTTTTCAACTTTAACCAAGGCATTTAAATGGAAAAACCTAATAACGATTTTTACAACATGAAACAGGCCGCTAGCTATTTGTCATTAAAAAATCATAAAACCCTTTACAGCTGGATTAATCAGGGGCGGATCACTGTATATAAAGTCGGGCGCTATAATATGTTTAAGAAAAGCGACCTCGACAAAATGTTTGTCTTACAGAGATAGCAGGTAAAAAAACGCTCCTCACCAGGAGCAGCTAGACAATTAAAACTATGAAGAAACAATATTACAATAAAAAGGAAAGTGCAGCTTACTTGGGATGCAGCGAGAAGGAGCTGGAAAAGATTTCCGTGAATGGATTTTTGAAATTCTTTAAAATAGGAAAATCCCTAATTCGCTATCGAAGACAAGATCTTCGGTACTTCCTTAAACATCAACGAGAGAGAGTGAGATGATCAAACAATTTATGGAGAATGGAAAGACCTGTTTTACTGTGCAGGCGTATGGAACTACACGAACAGGTCAACAGGTAAGACGCAGGAGAATTTTAAGAGATGTTAAACGTGCTGCTGCTGTGAAACTGGAACGTGAACTCAACTACGAACTCCAGCAACTCAAACAGGGATTTTCTTTCGCTGGCTTAACCTACGAAGATTTCCTGATTCATCACTTCTATCCATACGTCGATGAACAGTTTCCTACAGAATATGAATCGCTGAAACTGACAATTAATAAATGGGCAAAGCCAATAATGCAGTTAAAGCTGGAGTCCATTAATCCAACCGATATAAAGGAGATTTTGGATAAAGCTGGAGAAACATTGGCTAATGCAACCGTGAAGAAATTAAGATCTTCATTTCATCGTTGTTTTGAGTTTGCAATACAAGGCGGTTATGGCAAACCGAATCCTGTAGCGTCAGTCAAAAATAGCAATAAACGGCAGCGAGAAACAGAACCACAAATTTTAACTCGCAAAGAAATTCAGATTTTATTAACAGAGGCGAAGAAACATAGACCAGAATGGTATAAAATATGGGCGTTTGCATTGTTCACCGGCATGAGATCAGGAGAAATGTATGCCCTACTCCGCCAAGATATCGATTTGGAGAACAAACTCATATCAGTAACAAAGAGTTTTAATAAGCGGGTGGGAATCAAATCTACAAAGTCAGGTCGGAACAGGCGTATTAGCGTTTCTGAAAAGATAATGCCGTTGGTCAAAGAACTGATGGTTGGGCCAATTCATGAACCATTACTGCCAAGACCGTATCAATGGAAGAAATCTGACCAGGCACGTGTTTTAAAAGATTTCTGTCGCAGCATTGGAATTACACCGATCAAATTTCATAGCCTAAGGGCCTGCTTCGCTGTGCAGATGCTTTTGTCAGGCAGTTCTCTTATCACTGTGCAAAGTTTGTTGGGCCACAGTTCAGTAAAATCGATGATTCCGTATATCAGAATAGCTGGCGTCGATATAGCTAATGCAACAGATGAGATCCAGATAGAATTACCAAAATCACAAAAATCACAGACAGACAATGTGGTCAATTTATTTAGTTAATCTGGGCGGCACCGCGCTGCCTTTTCTATAAAGGAATACATGAACTATGAAAACCTAAACTTGCCGCCGATCAAAGATCTAGAATTCGCGGCTAACTTTTTTGTCTACTATCTTAGGTTTCGAGAGCATGTCGAAATCGAAGAACACTACCTGGGTCGCAAGCTAAACCAGCAAGAAGTGAAATCTCTTCTTGCTGAATGGATGCTGGACCCATCACTGAAGGAGAAACATGGATCAAGCTCTAGAACTGCGGAATAATCAAATCATTTTCAGTAGAGCCAAAGTTATCTGGACTGATTTCTTTGGTGAATTAAAAGAAAATGATATTCAGAATCTACGGGATATCTTCCTAAAGAGAACATGGAAAATCGAAGCCAAAGAACTAAAAGCGATGCGAGAGCAGCTGGGAATGGAAGTCAAGGATGTTGCAGCATCATTGAATATTAAACCAGCGCATATACGCAAATTAGAGAATGCTAAGGATTTCAACAATAGGGATGCAATGGCATCATTTCTTCGATCTTTCTACAGAATGCGGTTAAATTAGGCCGTACCTGATGAGTTTTGCTCATTTGGGGGCAAAACTTCTTCTTTTTCCTTCAATAACTGCCATTTTCCGGCAGAAAAATATTGTAAATTTTAATCACTATAAAAGCAGATGCATCTATTGATCTGCTTATTGAGCGGGTGTGTGCCTGCTAAAGGAGTATGATGAACAATTTTCTAAACTCTATCCATGCAGAACTGATTGCTAAGAAATATCAACAAGTGCTGTTTGGATATCTGGATAAATTTAAACAACTACCCAGCGGGCAATATAAAGCCTGTTGTCCTTTTCATGAAAATAATAGCCCTGCCTTTTCCATCGCCCCAGATAAACCGGTCTGGTACTGCTTTAAATGTAAAACAGGCGGTAATTGGATTCAGTATCTCCAGAGAAAAGAAGGACTAACCTATCAACAAGCACTGGGGAAACTGGTCGAGGCTGCAGCAATCTATAATATATCATAAATTCAAATTCACCATAATAACAGGAGTTGCAATGCCATCATATGAAGAGTTAATTGATAATCCCTACTCACGGGAAGTTGATTTTCTGGACTTGGAAAATGATATTGAAGATCCAGATGAAGCATGTCTGCCCAACATAGAACGATCAATTAATATGGCCATCAATAAAAAGCCAATAAACGAGCAAATTAAACCGGAACCAGTGAAAGTAGAAAGTGAAACAATAGAATCATGTGATCCGGTAATAGACTTCTTTGATGAGAAATCAAATGACATTGATGGGTTAAAACTAATGCATTATCTAGGCAGGCTTGGTGTTTCCAAAATCGTTGATGGGGAGAGTACCAGCTATGTTCATGTCCAGAATAACCTGGTTGAAAATATCACTGAGGATCAGATAATTGATATCCTGATGAGACAATTGGAGGGAGAAGAAAAGATCCGTTCTGTTGCTCACCGTGATATCAGCAAGCTGTTTACCAGCAAAAAGCTGAGGTCAATACCAGAGCGATCTGTGACCACGTTGCGAGACGATAAGGATAAAGCGTTTTTACCCTATCAGAACGGTTTGCTGGAAATAACGAAAGACGGTCATGAGTTGATAAAGTATCAAGATCTCGACACTTTAATTTGGAAACACCAAGTGATTGGGAGGAATTTTCGGAAGGAAAGGGGAGGGGATTTCGAGCTGTTTGTAAAAAACAGTAGCTCATATAAGGAGGGAGGGCATTACAAGCTCAATCAGTCTGAATATGAGAAGAAGATTAACGCCATTGGTTATCTTCTTCATACTTACAAAGATCCGGCTGTCAAAAAGTGTGTCATTCTCACTGATGCAAGTCTTCTTCTTGAGGATCACAACATGTATCAGGTGAACGGGCAGACAGGAAAGTCATCTTTATTCTGTGAGGGATTGAGCAAGTTGAGAAATCTGTTGTCCTATGACGGGAAGTTAACCAGCATCGGCGGTGACAAGTTCGCTTTTCAGAATATCAAACTGGATCACCAGCTAATTCTATTCGATGATGTAAGTGAAAAATTCAAGTTCAAAAACCTGTTTCATATGGTTACCGGCAGCATGACTGTGGAGGGGAAGAACAAAACAAAATACAGCATTCCCTTCAGTACAGCACCGAAGATCATCATCACAACCAATCATCCTCTTGAGAGAAATGGGGAAGGCGGGGAGTCATACATTGCCAGGCAGCATGTCGTGGAATTCTCAGATTTTTACAGTACCAAACGAACGCCGTTAATGGTGCATGGCAAGCGTTTCTTTGATGACTGGGATGAAACAGAGTGGGCTCGCTTTGATACATTCATGGCTGGTTGTCTTCAGAAATATTTACAGGCGGGAGAACTAATCCAGACTTTAAACAGGAATTATGAATTGAAGAAACTGGATTGTCCTGAATTTATACGCTGGGTTGAAAAGTTACCACTCAATGTGCCCCATGATCGAAAGGATTTATGCTCAGCATTCACTAATGAGTTCCAAATTGAAATGAAACCAACGACATTTTACAGTATGTTAAGACAATACGCAGAAATAATGGGCTATGAATATAAAGAGCAGAAACGTCAACAAAGAATGCATGTGATTCTAGGACAAAAATGAAAAATGAATTTGTCCTGCGGAAACGCACAGTATTAAAGGATTTGAGTTTTTGTTGGCAAAACTCAAATTATTTTTTGTCCTGTTCAACTCCACTGTTTATAACGCTTTGACTATGCTAGGACAAAAAACTTATATAAATTTACTACTTAGATTTTTATAAATAATAAGTAATAATAGATAGGTATATAAAAAAGTAATAGCTTAAAAAAGCTGTATTTTTTGTCCTAAAGTATTCAAAGCTACGTTATATGTGACTTTGCTTAGGACAAAATTTTTTTTATGTTTTGGACTAAATTTGTACTTCAATGAATTTCAAAGCCTTTTTTAGTCCAAAAAATATATTCATTTTCATTTAAATTTTGGACTCCAAATGATTCCGGCAATGTTTGATCATTATTCAGAGAATCAAATCTGCCTGATTCATGATGTCAATTATCAGATCAAAGTTTATTTGTTCCTGCTGTAACTTCGAGAATAACTTTTCTTGAAAATCATGTGTTGTCACCATTCAAAGCGAATCAACGGTGGTTACAATATTGTCACCATTTTATATTTTTGTAACCGCTGCGATATTTTGTCACCAGAAATGTGGTGTTTTTTCAATGATTGCGGGTAGCAATTCTTTTTTTTTGTCATCCGATAAAAAAGCGGCGACTCCTAGAACAATAGAAAGCACCGCCGCTCATCTTACTATTTTATTTATGAATAGGTATATCTGTTCTCAAAGAGTCGAAGAATCAGACAGTATGCTGTCAATAGATGAAAGTATCATAAGAATAATATCTAATTACGGTGCAAACAGGTCAGATAGTGTTGCAAATCTGCTAAAACAGTCAAAAACCTTGAAAAGATGAGGTCGTGAAAATTGTCTCCTGCAGGAGACTGGATTTTAATGATTTTAAAAAAACAGTCAGAATAGATAGGAATAGGGCTGATTTTGGTGGGTAATGTAGGATTGGTGTAGTTTTAAGGGATGAACAGCCTCCATTGCGGAGGCTGCTTTTTTTACCTATTCAGTCGGAGAAGCTTTCTTCCGTTCCGATTCCAGTTGATCATATGTTCGCAACACTTGGGGCAACATTTCATCGTCAATGCCTATAAGCATTTTCACAATCCGCTGAAATTGAGCCTGCTTGCGCAACCTTTCGCCTTTATCGGTATATGCCTTCTCATTAAAATCAGCCGTGAAGCTATCCTTCTTTTTTGACTTAGCCAACTTCAGCCAGGAAAGCTTTGGTTTGATATCGTTGACTGTTGCTGGCTTCTTGCCATTATTGAACTGTTTTATTCGATCATTAATGGCTTTGAGGTCCATCGCATCAAATTTGTCCAGAAGCTCAATCTGTATTTCTTCTGGGGCATAGGCAATCGCTTTTGACTTAGAGACGACACCCGGCACATTTGATTCAAGAACGTGTTCCCGGCCTGTTCGGACGTACATTTCAACAACCCGAGCATCGGTATAATAGGTTGATCGTTCCTGTTGATACCGATCCCGAATGTAGTGCGCGAGGTTACCGATATACTGCCGTTGCCCCATGAAATAGTGTTCGTTGTGTTTTTCAATAACAACCAGATCCTGATAAATTTCATGTTTGGCAGTGCCTTCGGTCAGATAGTTCTTTTCGATTCTTCCTTCGACAGTTGCTTTGTCCTCAGGTCCGGCTTCCGGAATTCTGATCACCTTGTTAGCAGGGTCTGAATCACCCTGAATCCGCAACCATTCCCATGAATAAAAAACCTCACCTCCGATTTCATATACAGTACAGAGCAGGTAACGTGTTCCATCGTGGTAAAGTTTCAAGGTGTGTTTGTCAGCCTTGATGCTGAGGAAGTCTGTCGATTCAAGGACAAAATCACCTTTTTGTTTCTTCCCACGATCATGCATCAACTGGTAGTTGACTGACACCATGAAGCGGTCTTTTGGAATTCTGTTGATGAAAACAAGATCGTCACCATCAAAACAGAGTTGAGCGCAAAGGTCCTTTTTGGAGCGTTGGGTATGGGTGATCCGTCTTGTATCTTCATTGACTGGAAAATCAACACCAAATTGTTTGAAATTGCTCAAATTGAATGGCAACGCCTCACGCTCAGAACCTGAAGGAAGATCAAGGTTCATAGTAAGGTTTCCGCCTTTTACTTCAACCCTATTCCCGACAAGCATACATTTCAGATCACCAACTTTTGCCATCTCTTTCATTCTTATATGCATGTTTTTACAGTCTGCATATAAGAAGTCCATCTTCCCGCCAAACAGCTTTTCAAAGTTGTATTGGAAGAATAGGTTGTTATCAACATCGGTGAAATTGGCTTGGGAATCATAGATGCTGATACTTCCCTCTCTGTTAAAAGGCTCCATGACGTCACAGAACTTGTACAGATCACCTTCCTTAATACTGAAAGGCTTTTGAATGCCAGCGACTTGCTGGCTATTTTGTTTCATTTTCATTCTCCATTGAATGGTTGTATGAAATGCTGAAACAGGTACCTGTCATTTGCCGGAAAACATTTTCCGACGATATTTAAAAATCAACGTTGATACTTTCTTAAATTGCAGTTGATGTGCCAAATCAAATATTCTATAATTACAGATAATTAATAAAAACATTTTCAACTATTCTCCTATTCTTAGGAATTCTGTTATATTCGGAATAGAATAAGTGAATTTTGAGAATAGTTTAGAATAGTTAAAAAAATTAATTAGTTGATTTGATATGCCTGAATATGACATTGATAAACATTTGATTGGTGATCATCCTGAGATCGTTAAAGTCAAGGAACGAATAAAAGAATTCGCAACAACAGAAGCCCCGGTACTAATTATTGGAGAGACAGGAACGGGGAAAGAAGTAGTTGCCGAAGCGATTCACAAACTTAGCAACAGACCAGATAAATTATTCAGAGCTGTCAATTGTGGGGCTTTGAATGAGAATACGCTGGATTCTGAATTGTTTGGCCATGTAAAAGGCTCTTTTACCAGCGCCAGTAGCAAACGGCCCGGGATATTCAAGTCTTTTCATGGAGGCACAGTATATCTTGATGAGATGCAATCGATAAGTATGGCGATGCAAGTAAAGCTTCTGAGATTGACCGAATTTGGCGAGATTGAACCAGTCGGTTCTGATAAATCTGAAAAGATTGATGTTAGGATTATTTCATCTTTTCAAGAAGACCCTTTTACTCTGGTCGCTCAAGGTTTGTTTAGAGAAGATCTTTTAAACAGGTTGAATATATTTACAATAAAACTGCCACCTCTTAATTCCAGAAAAGAAGATATTCCTGATCTCGCAGAACACTTCTTAGAGTTGTATGCTGATAAATACAATAAACAGGTTTCTATTGAGCAATTAGAACAACATTTTGAGGCACTAATCCAACATTCTTGGAATAGTAACGTGCGAGCGTTAAAAAATACGATTGAAAGAGCAGTTGCCACATACAAAGGTGGTTCGCTTGAGTTGGAACTGCCTGAAGAGGGAGCAGACTATGGGATTGAGTTATCAGATGAAAAGCTGAAGGGATTCAATTACCCGTCGTACGCTGCGAAACGATTTGAAAAACTAGTAAAGGAGCGGAAAAGAAAAACGAAGAAGAAAAACGCAAGCATAATAGAAACTGACAATTTTAACAGATGGTTGGAGTTGAATACCGATAATCCAAAGTTGATTGTCGATGAATGTGAGTGGCTGAAGAAAAACGATCTGCAGGGAGTATTCAAAGGCATCATTCGTGGAGCGGGTAACAGGATTCACGAAATAGAGAATAAGGCCAGGAAGAAACTAGAAGACTTAAACAAGCCGGATGAACGTCAACCGGTTCAAGACAAAGACTCTGACAGTCATGACGTATCAAAGTTAAAATCCATCTATGATAGTATCGCCAAAGAATTGAGTGAGAATCTATCACAGTTTGTAGATGCGGATACAGTAAGCAAAGAAGAGAAACCACCATCAATTCGGACTCAAATCAGAAACAAATTGAATCAAAAAGGGATTTACAAGAAACGCAAAAGATTGTCTGAAAAACTTTCGACTATTGAATTCAGTCCAGAACAAGCGGCTAATAGCATAAAGGTTATTAACAACATATTATCAGCAGAGACGGTACGCTTAACTGTATGGTACTTTTATGAAGAACACCACTTTTCAATGACCTTTATTAAGCAGATAGAACGACTGCTTGATCATTTTGATAGCGAAATGGACACAGTTCCTCCTGATCTATTTAGATTCTATCAGATCTGGCTTGAGGATTTGGAAGAACTCTTTTTATTTTCAAAAGCGATGGGAGAGGAGAAAATTTTAAGATCATATTTAAATTCCGGTAGTGCCAAAAAAGTCATAAAATTCGAGCCAGGCGATGCACTTTCAACTCGTGATTGGGGTTGGACTCACAAAAAAACAAAGTATATTTTAAAGTCATGTCGCAATCTTGAGCATGAGTTATGGAAGTATGATAATCCTGACTTAGTCTATGCTAGGTAGAATCAACGATTTTCAAAAAAACCCTTTATTGCGGGTATGATTTTATCAGCAAAATTGATAGTTTTTAAATGGCCGTGGCAATGGCCATTCTGGATTTTTTTTTCATTAGAATATGGACGTTGAACGTCACCAGCCAGTCATTGCCATGGTTTCCTTCCTTTATCTTACCAAAATTATAAATTATCTCCGCCTATACAGCTGTTTTTAGCTAATTGCTCCGAACACCAAATTTCCAGTCTCCTGCAAGAGACAAATTTGAAGAGATGACAATTTGAAGAAAAGGCAGTGTTTTCGCTGCAAATCGATCATTCTTTTCAGATTACCGTTACATCCCGCCACAAAAGCCCTTAATTCCGCATTCTCACAACCTTCCATTTCAAATTTTCTCATTTTAACCCTGGTTATCTGCAAAAATTTTCCCCAACCAACATTTCCCCGTTGGATTAAAACAAATCCATTTTCCTGCGATTTTAAAACGATTTTGAATAAGTCTCCCCAATTCCTTTATTAATAAGGGATAAAACCCTATTGCACATCTGATAATACCGTTTTCATCATCCAAATATAGATATTATCTCCCCTCTCTTACCGTTCCTTCGGGAGCGGTATTTTTAACAATTCAAACAAAGGAGGCGTATGTCTATTTGGTTTTATGTCGGCTTGGGTATCGCAATTGATGCTGTCATTTTCACTGTCCTTTACATTCGTGGAAAAGGAAAGGAGCAGATGACCTACAGCGAATACAAAGAAAAGTATGGTTCGCTGTCGGACAATTTCCCTGATGATTACTCCAATCCTGGTGATTATTGAGCAAGCTAAAATGTCGTAGTGATGCAACTGGCGGCTTCGGTCGCTGGTTCCATATGTTTAATCACTATGATTGATAAGTTTGATGCTCAATCAATTATTAGCTTGATAATGTTGAATTTATTTTTTCTTGGGGGTATGGTGCTGCAAGAAGAGATGAAAAAGGGGATTCAATCACGGAAAAATTTCAAATCTATTTCAAATTTACACATATGGAATTACCAAAATATCATGAAACGTTTATGCCGATTTTAACAGTGTTGAGCGATAGGAAGGTGATTCAATCGAGTGAGCTACGAAAAAAAGTTAGAGATGAATTTTACTCCGACCGACCGGATGCCTTATTGGCTCAGAGGACAAAAAGCGGCCAAATTTTGATATTCAACCGTATCGATTGGGGCAAAGCATATCTAAAGCAAGGGAAATTTGTTCAGCAACCAAAACGGGGAATGGTACAAATCACCGAAAAAGGATTGGAAGTTCTTAAAAAAGGAGGATTGTCGCTGTCTGAATTAAAAAAAGATCCTGACTACATGGCCTATGAACAGGCGAAAAAAGCTGCAAAAAAGATTGAAAGTGAAGAAACTACTATTGAAAACGAATCACCTCAAGATTTGATTGATTCAGGATTTACAGCCATAGAATCACAAGTGAAAGTTGACTTGCTGGATCGACTAAAAGAAATGGATCCATATTATTTTGAGAAAGCTATTCTAATTCTATTAAACAAGATGGGTTATGGAGAATTCACGGAAACACCAAAGTCGGGTGATGGCGGTATCGACGGTGTAATAAACCAGGACCAATTGGGATTGGAGAAGATCTATATTCAAGCCAAACGCTACAAAGACAATAAAGTAACTGAAAAGGATATCAGGAATTTTATTGGAGCAATGAGCGGAGATACAAGCAAGGGTGTTTTTGTGACAACCTCTACCTTTAATGATTCGGCAGTAAAAAAAGCTCGCGAAGCACATCATACGATAATTCTGATTGATGGCAATAAAATTGTCGATTTGATGCATCAATATAACATTGGAGTACAAGTACAAAATATCTATGAAGTCAAAGAGATTGACGAGGATTTTTTCGAGGAAAGCTAGCAAAAACTTTATTGGATAAACTGTTTGCAGTGAAGAAGGACAATATGACTTTACTTGATGCAGCTCTGAGTTCCCCAAATTGTGTCATCAGCATCATGGGTGATCATGCTGGAGAGAGTGCAGATGCAATTTTTACTAGAAAATTAGTGGATATAGCAAGAACAGGTATTACCTTTTGGCTCATGAGATCGCCAAAAGCGAAGCCACAACAGGTGCAGGAGATTTGCAAGCCTAATCCAACATACGCAATATTTATTTCTCCAGCGACGAAAGGTGGCGCACGCCCGACTGTAAAAGAAGATGTAGCTAAGGAATATTCAGATGATAAAATGAATTGGCACATGATTCCCAAAGAAATAACCCCTGTCACAGGAAAGCTGGATACTGCTGCGACCGCTCTTGTCTTTGATAGGATGACAACAGACGTCAGCGGAACGTTGGACTTATGGAATTATAGTGAGGCATTTGCTGTTGATAAACCTCTTAGATTTATCCTTGGTTGTTCTACGGTCTGTGCTGTTAAAAAAGACATGAAATCAAATCCAGAAAAAATAAAATCACGTTACCGTGAAATTGTTGCAGTGGCAAGATTGGTAGGCCCCTACTGTGTCTGGATAAGATGACCCATATCCAAACCTATTGACCACAATGAAAATCATTTCCTGGAATTGCAATGGTGCATTAAGAAAGAAGACTGAGTTTATTGACTCATATTCAGCCGATATTTTGGTTATCCAGGAATGTGAAGATCCGAGCCAATCAACCAAAGCATATCGATCATGGGCAGGTGATTATTTATGGCATGGCGATAACAAGAATAAGGGGATTGGGATATTCGCTAGGAATGGTCACAAAGTTGAAAAGCTTGACTGGTCAGGCGAATTCACATTGACTGGAATAAAGAGTAAAAGCCCTGCTTTGACATGGAGAAGTGAAGAGTTAAAAAGCTTCCTGCCATGCAAAATCAATGATGAATATACACTGCTTGGAGTCTGGACAAAAGCCAATGATTCTACTTCTATTGGCTACATGGGGCAGTTTTGGAAATATCTGCAAATACATAGAGATGATTTATCAGGAGATAAGACTATAATTTGTGGTGATTTCAACAGCAATGCAATATGGGATGAGCCAGGGCGTTGGTGGAATCATTCTGATGTTGTGAATGAGCTAGAGGATATCGGATTGCGGAGTGTTTATCATCACGCAAAAGAAGAAAAGCAAGGGGAAGAGACGCAAAAGACACTGTTTCTGCAGAAGAATTCAGACAAGGCATATCACATAGATTATTTCTTTGCTTCAGAGGATTTGCTGTCGAATAGCGATGTGAATATTGCGAATCCGGATCAATGGATTGAGTATAGTGATCATGCTCCTATAATTCTCGATAATAAATGACTTGTTCAAGAACAAAGAAGCTGTTTTTAGAAAGATATTATGAAATACATACATCGTCGCATATCAGTTACGGATCAAAATGATGAAGATATTGAGTATACAGATATAGAATTTATTAACATTGAAGCACCATTAATAGTAATAGGAGAGCCCGGATCAGGAAAGAGTGAATTGCTGAGATTTGCGAGTGATCAATTTGACACTCCAAAATATAATGCTTCAACCGTTGGTGCTGTCCAAGAATTCGATGATCAAACGAAGTTAATAATAGTTGATGGTTTAGATGAAATAACTGCATACGAAACCGGGATACCTGTTAATAATATATTAGCAAAACTTCCCAAAACTGTTCTTTTTTTACTGTCGTGCAGAGCAGCAGATTGGCAAGATGCAGTCAATTCAAGCATTATTAATCAAAAATGGCACCAACAGCCTGTAGTTGGTCACCTCCTACCTCTAAATAAGCAAGAGATAATTGATTATGTGGATGCTAACGGTGGGGGAAAGAGCGGAGAAGAGTTTTATGAACAGGCTCGGCAGCGCGATGTTATTGATTTGCTAAAAAACCCTCAAAATCTTCTATTGCTATTAAAGGCAATAAAAAATAAGGGCTGGCCAGATAGTAGACTAGAGCTTTACGAAAACGCAAGTCATGAACTTGTTCAAGAAGATAATCCAATTCATGTCTCAATTAATAGAACCCGGCCAGCACAGGAGCAATTGATTGATGCTGCAGGTTTCATATCTGCGCAGCTGTTACTCTCAGGAAAAACTAGTATAAAGCTTGATGGTCAGCATAGTGAAGAATACCCGATAGCATCTGAATTGACGAGTGAAGTCATTGAAGATGATGTTATTCAAGCTGTTTTATCGACAAAGCTTTTCATCTCAGTTGGGAAAAATCTACTCGAACCAATCCATAGAACTGTTTCAGAATACTTGGCTGCTAAATGGATTGCAAAAGCTCTTAGAAATCAGCTTTCTCTTCGACGCTTGGAAAGCATTTTGTATGGTGTAAATTATTTTGTTCCTGCAGCATTCCGAGGGCTACATGCGTGGATTGCAACGCTAAATTCTGTTGTTGCTAATAAATTTATTGAAAGGGATCCATATGGTTTTTTTAGGTATGGTGATCCATCAGCCCTTACAATTCAGCAATCACAAACACTTCTGCATTGTCTTGAGAAGTTTGCTGATTTTGACCCTTATTTTCGCAGTGAAGATTGGCATGCTACCTTTGGCAGAGGTTTGGCAAGGCTAGAGTTGCGTGATGATATAATAAGAGTTATTCGCAATCCTGAATCGCCCTACCAACTTTCACATTTAATAATCGAATCGATTCAAGGGGACACATTTGTAGATGACATATCAAAGGAATTGTCAGCTCTCATATTGGATAGTTCGGCGACCCCACTAGAAAGACATGCTGCAGTTGAATCACTTGACGAGTGTCATAATCAACCTGATTGGCCAATTACAGTAAATGACCTCAGGAAACTAGGAGATATTGAGTCGTTAAGAATAGCAATAAAAATAATAGATAACAAAGTTGAGCTGTTCAATGGTGTTACTATTGGCCAAATTTTTGTAGAGACCTCTAAGGCCATATTTGAAGGAAATGGTCCAAACTATTATGGGTTGGGTTCACGGCTAAGTAGCAGATTATCATTGCCTCAACTCGAGGAATGCCTAGACATTCTATCAGATGCACTAACTGATGAAAGGTTGAGAGATTTGGAAGACCAGTTATCTGGATTCATTCAAGAGCGGTTAAAACGTTTTGATTCTCCTCCTGCAGATAAATTATGGAATTGGGTGAAAAACTTTGAAAGGACTAGTTTCCACGGATCAAGTTGGCAAGAGGATATTTATGAGTACTTTTCTCAAAACACCGAGTATAGACAGGCCATTCAGTCACAAGCCGTGAAATCAACTAGCAATGCAAAAGATTTGTGGATGATGTTTTTTCATTTATCAGATATAAATGCTGGTCTATGGCTTCGGGAAGGTGATTTGATTTTTCATTTGAATGATTTGATAGAGGAGAGGGGGGCGTATTCTGATTGGGACCAGAGATGGAAGAGCTTTGTGAAGTGGGGACAGATTAACAGCGGCTTCACAGGGGAGTTTCTCGATTTTGCACGCATTCAAGCTACTCAATTTAGCGTACTCTCATCGCATCTAGCAGAATTAGAGAGGCCGCCTAAAAGAGACTACGAAAAAGAGGAAAAGGAACGTAAACAAAGGGATAGACAAGAAAAACAACGTAAAATCCGTGAAAGACATCAGAGCTATGAGAGCATTCAAAAGGAACTAAGTACAGGAGAGTATTTAAATGCATTGGCTGATGTTGCAAAAGCCTATCTTGGTCGTTTTTCCGAGTTTAGAGAAACAGACAGCCCTACAGATCGAGTAATAGAATTAGTTGGCAGTAAGACCGCGCCTATCGCATTTCAAGGATTAAAGGCTGCTACAACAGGAAAAGATATCCCTTCAGCGAGAGAAATTAGTGAGCTTCACACTTATGAAGAAAAGAAATTCTTCATTGAAGATATTTTGATAGCTCATTGCGCAATTATACTGCAGTCATCCCAGGAATTGTCAAAATTGCCTTATGCAATTACACAATCAGCATTGGCAGCCTGTCATTGGGATTATTATTCAGGGGATCAAATTACTTCAGATGTACAGGCACAACTAGAAAAAATTGTGTTTTCAGATATAACCACAAAGGAAAAGTTTGTTAGAGATACAGTGGAGCCATACCTAGATAGCGGTGAAGAACATGTCTCAGGATTGTATCGACTATCTCGAAATAAGGAGTTCTCAGATATTGCTGGCAATTTAGCTGTAGAATGGATTGAGAAATACGCTAACTTATCCAATAATTCTTTGCGACGTCTTCTTATCACAGTTATTCGTTTTGCCTCCTGGGAAAGAGCGCAAGAATTAATACGAAAACGCATTGCTGCTGAAGACTGGAATGATGCAACGCAGCGTAGTCTGTGGATTAGTACTGCCTTTTTATTAGATTTTGATGATAACTTAGAAATTCTTAACTCTTTTGCAGAAGAGTCAAAAGACCACCTTTGGTCATTTAGAGCCTTGTCTTTTCCCGATAGGGAAGATAGTGAAGGCTGGCCAAAACTTAGTGCAAAACAACACTACTTTCTTGTCACTAAGTTTGGACCTTTGTGGCCGCTCGAAAATCACCCCTCTAAAGCAACTTGGGGTGACAAGAATGGATGGGATGCAAATCAGTTTATTCAAACCAGAATTTCTGATCTTGCTGCCGATTCTTCCGATGAAGCTGAAGCATTATTACAAAGTCTAGTAAATATGCAGGGATTGGAAGAATATCAAAACCATATAAAGCACTCATATGCTCAGCAAAGAAGGCGGAGAGCTGAAGCAAATAAAGTACTATTACCTCTCAAAGGTATAAAAAGCATTTTATTGGAAGGTGAGCCAACAAATCATGATGATTTGCAAGCCCTCCTGATGGACGAGCTGATTGCATTGCAGGACCGTATCAGAAATAGCTCCACTAATGACATTTTACCATACTGGGATGATGATACACCACATATCGAAAATTATTGCAGAGACCGTATTGCATCTGCGTTAAACCCCTATCTTGAACGCTATAATGTCCGGGCACACACAGAAGGAACAAGGCCAGACAGCAATCGGTGTGACCTATTAATTACGCATAATTTAATGGATGTACCAATAGAGATTAAGGGTCAATGGCATGATGAGATATGGACGGCGGCAGCAGATCAACTTCAAAATTATACACGCGAGTATCATTCTAAAGGTCGAGGTATCTATTTGGTGTTATGGTTTGGTTATTTAGGACCTAATCATCCAAAGAATCCTCGCGGTTGGATTGGCCAGTCACTACCAAAGACATTGAATGAAATGAATGACCTTTTGACAATTAAATTTAAAAATGTCTCTGTGAAAACAAAAATATTTACTCTTGATCTTTCTAAACCTTCTTGAAATTGTAAAACCTCTAAGATTTGTGATTTTCAGAATATTTCCTCCATTCTGGGCTAAAGACCGACCACCCTCCCCGCTATCCTAATAATAATACCAAATTTACAATTTCCACCAAAATACCCCTAATACTTTTCATATCTTCTTCATCACTTGCTGTATCTCTTTCATATCATAGTTATTTCTTTGTTTGTTAAGAATTTTGCCTGGAGAATCGTGTGTCCCGGAAGTTCAAGGAAGTGCGTTTTAGATAACTACAAAATGGGCTTTTTCGGGCTGGGATTTGCGCTGGAAATCTTCGACTTAAACAACTGAAAAAACCAAAACGAAATTCTTCATTGCTTTAAACCCGCTAATAGTCCCCCATGGGGGACACACCATTCAAAATTCTGGTTTCCTCGACATCTACTCACAACTGTGATAAGGCGATTGTAACATCAGTTCAGTAAGCTAACCCTTAACTTGATCGCATCATGAAAAAAGAATCAGAACTGCGCCAGGCGACCATTCTGTTTGCCGATATCTCCGGCTTCACAGCCATGTCGGAAAAGATGAGTCCGGAGGAAGTCACTGCCATCATGAATTCTGTATTTAAGATGATGGGATATATCATTGAACAATACGAAGGAAGGATCGACAAGTTCATTGGTGACTGTGTGATGGCTACTTTTGGTGTTCCAACAGCTATCGAGAATGCCCCAAACAAGGCTGTAAATACCGCTATTGAACTGCGGAACAAACTTTATCAGTTCAACAAGTCTGAGAACCTGAAGATCCCATTGGATATTCACATTGGTATCAATTCGGGGAATGTTTTGGCAGGTGAGGTTGGTTCGGATCAAAAGAAGGAATACACCGTAATGGGCGATACAGTTAACCTAGCAGCAAGACTGGAGGATGCATCTCAAACAGGGCAGATCTTGGTGGGGCTGGAGACATATCGCTCAACGAAAAGTGAGTTTGAATATCGAGAGTTAAAGCCGATCAAACTAAAAGGTAAAGAAAAACCAGTTTCGGTTTTTGAGCTGGTTTCCCAAAAGGAGAAGATCCACTACAGACTGACCACTGACCGCATAATCCAGTCCGTGATGGTGGGCAGAGAAGCAGAGATGGATAAACTGGAACTGGCGGTTGCTCATGCCAAAAATGGCGAGGGATCCATCGTCAACGTCATCGGAGAAGCAGGAATTGGAAAATCGAGATTGATTGCAGAATTGAAAAACAGCGATGTAGTGAAACGAACTATGGTTCTAGAAGGAAGAGCATTGTCTATGGGCCGCAATCTGAGCTTTTATCCCATTATCAGGATTTTAAAAGGATTTGCCGGTATAAGTGAGGACGATAGTGAATCTACACAGCGACAAAAACTGGAAACCGCTATCCGGAATATTCACCCGGAAGAGGCAGACGAAATATATCCCTTTATTGCCACCCTGATGGGAATGAAATTGACAGGGAAATATGCTGAGCGGGTCGAAGGAATAGAAGGTGAAGCCAAGGAGAAGCATATTTATAAAAACATCAGGGCCCTGATACTCAAGTCAGCCGAAGTATCACCCCTTATTTTTATCATTGAAGATCTGCACTGGGCTGATACCAGTTCCATTGTTCTTATCATTTCTTTGTTTCGTTTGATTGAAAACAACCGAATCCTGATCATTAATGTTTTCAGACCCTATTATAAAGAAACTGGGGAAGTCCTTAGAAAAGCCACGAACGAAGAATTCTTCAACCTCTCTGAAGAAATCCAGTTACAAAGTCTAAGTGTTGAACAAAGTGGCTTGCTGATAGATAACCTGCTCAAGATTGAAGGGATTCCTGAAAAAATCAGAAATCATATTAAGGAAAAGTCAGGAGGTAATCCTTTCTTCATTGAAGAGATGATTCGTTCAATGATCGACGAGGGTGCAATTGAAATGAATGATGGGAAGATTGGGATTACAGATAAGATTGATAGTGTTGTAGTGCCCAATACCATCCAGGAACTACTGATGTCACGTATTGACCGCCTGGATGAAGACACCAAGTCCCTATTGCGGACTTCCTCTGTGATCGGGCGGCATTTCTTCCACAAGATCCTCAAACAGGTCGCAGATGCGGTTGGTAATATCGATGTCAAACTAGGATATCTGAAAGAGATTCAGCTGATTAGAGAAGGTAAGCGAATGGATGAGGTGGAATACCTATTCAAGCATGCCTTAGCCCAAGAAGCGGTCTATGAGTCGATACTTTTACAGAAGAGAAAAGAACTCCATCTAAGGGTTGCCGAATCTATTGAGAAGACCTTTTCCGAAAGGCTTCACGAGTTTTACGGCATGCTGGCGTATCACTTCAACCAGGGTGGTGATCAGGACAAAACCGAAACGTATATGGAAAAGGCAGGCGAGGAAGCAATGAAGGCTTCTGCAACAAATGAAGCGATTGAATATTACATGAAGGCGCTTGAACTCTATTCAGATAAATATGGTGCTGATGTTGATCCCCACAAAATTGCCTTGATTGAGAAAAATATCGCAACCGCTTTTCATACAAGAGGTAATCACACTGAGGCAGTCAACTATTTTGATAGGTCGCTGAAAAACCTGGGAATAAAAGAATATGGCAATCGAATCTCGTTGATGATGAACCTTTTATTTAGTCTATTTATTTTTCTTAAATCCATTTATTACCCACCTAAAAAACAGAAAACAGTGCTAACTGATTTGGATATGCAAGTAATGGAAATACTAATGAAAAGAGGCATGTCTCTGATTATATTCGATTTGGAGAGGACTTTTATTGAATCAATTTTGTTATTTAAGTTAGCGTTAAGGAGAGACTGGTCGGGACATCAAATCGGTTATAACGCCAATGTTGGCATGGGTGCTCTTTTCATTCTGGGAGGAATATCATTCCGAATTGGGCAGAAGGCAATTGAATATGTAAGGACTTCTATTAAGATTCAGGATGAACGAGTTTCCCCATATTTATATGAATACATGCAAGAAATATATAACATCTGTACAGGTGACTTGAGTGATGACTTTAATGAATCAATTGTAAAAGACGGATGTGATTTAGGGGATTTCTTTAACGTGTCAGCTTATCTTGAATGGGCTGGATTGCGAAACGTTGAAAAAGGTGACTTCAAGGGAGCTGATGAAATGATAGAAAAACTGGAAATCCTCATAAATGAATATGGCTATGCCCATGCGCAATTGGATTATTATGATGTGAAATCTGCATTACATATCCAGCGTTTTGACTACGATAAATCCACAGAATGTATTAATTCTGCTATCCGTGTTTCAGAAAAATTAGGAGAAGATGCCTTTAAAATTTCATTTTTGGGACAAAAATTAAAAGCTGAAATCAAGAACAAAAGCTTGGATACTGCAGATAACACGATGTCAGAAGCAGAAAAGCTAATCAAAAAAATTGGGAAAAACAGCGTCATGCCTCATTGGTATTCACGATACGTAATTGGAGCCGCTTTATATAGGCTTGCTAAACTAGAAAACCTTTTGCAATCTGATGAAAAATCAGGCTTGTTAAGTTACAAAAAACTCGCCTCTAAGGCAATTAAAGAGGCAGAAAAAACTGGAAAGAAATATGCGCCCACCAGAACACAATCACTACGTATAAAAGCCGTTTACTTTTGGTGCATAAACAAACAGAATAAAGCCCTCAAATGGTTCAACAAGTCTATCAAAGAAGTGGAACGTTTAGGTGCCCGACCAGAACTCTCCCGTACCTACTTCGAAATCGGCAAACGCCTTCTCGAACCCAAATCCAAGTACAAGCAACTCAACGGTATTACAGCAGAAGAATATCTGGAGAAAGCCCGAGTCCTGTTTGAAGAGATGGGGCTGAAATGGGATCTGGAGCAGTTGGAGAAGTTGAGAAATCAAGCTTAAACTAAAGGAGCAAATTCTATGAATATCTTTGGACATGAGCTCAGCCCGATACTACTAATTTTTAATAACAGACAATTGGAAAAGGAGTATACCCATTTCATCGAGCTGGAAACAAGGCTTTATATCAGGGTTGGAATAATCATCTCTATGCTATGGTGGACCTTTAACCTAATGGTGACATTCTTTGCATTTCCCCAGCATTTTAGATTCCTGTTTCCCATAATATCTATCAGCACGTATCCATTTTTCCTGTTTATTGTTTATGCTTCATTCAAAGACAAGTATATCGGGCATTATCAATGGATGGCAGCAGCAGCCAATTGCATTGCCGGGTTTCTGGCAATAGCAAATACACATTATTGGAGCGGACAATTTTCCGCGTATGGAGCTTTGTTGGGAACTATGATTATTCTTTTTTTCGGGTATTATATCATCAGGCTACGTTACATTCATGCGTTTGTTGCTTCATTAATATACGTAGCGGGATACCAGATATACCTGGTCTTTTTCTGCTCAGTTACTTCTATGCATTTTCTTGTATTAACCTACGTTACCTGGCTTATGCTGGGAACAGCATGTTTTGCCGGATACATCCAGGAAACAATCAATAGACGATTGTTCATCCAGAAAAAGATGATTAAGGAGCAGCAAGTACAAATAAAAACGGAGTATGACAGGGCGGAAGGCCTGTTGCTTAACATATTGCCCACTTCAATAGCAGAAAAACTAAAACAGGATCAATCCATCATCGCTGATAGTTTCGACAGCATATCAGTGCTGTTTGCGGATATTGTTGGGTTTACCAAAATATCTGAAAGATTTACTCCACAACAGCTAGTATCTGTTCTGAACGAAATCTTTTCAAAGTTTGACATATTAGTTGAGAATCTGGGTTTGGAGAAGATTAAAACAATTGGAGATGCTTATATGGTGGCAGGGGGCTTACCCATCAAAAATAACACTCATGTAGAGGATCTCATAATGCTGTCTCAGCAGATGCAAAATGAACTGGAGGCCTTCAACCAAAAGAGTAACAATAATTTTAAAATGCGTATCGGCGTCCATGTAGGTCCAGCCGTTGCTGGAGTGATTGGGCTTAAGAAGTTTATTTATGACATTTGGGGAGATACAGTCAACACAGCCAGTCGTATGGAATCCCATGGCATACCGGGCGAAATACAAGTATCAGAACAGACATATGAATTGCTAAAAGATACGCATGTGTTTGAAGAACGAGGCGAAATAGACGTAAAAGGTAAAGGGATTATGAGGACATATTTGCTAAAAAATAGGTTGTGATGATCAAATCAACCCTACCACAGCGATCGCTTCAACGGGATCTTTTTTACCTTTTAGCATGATCTCGCCTTTTTTATTGAAGTTGATTCTATCTGATATCCTATCCAGTAATTCACGAGAAATAATAATCTCCTCTTTCAATTCTTTTGTGCTACTTTCGAGCCTTGCGGCGACATTAACAGTGTCACCAATAACAGTGTATTCCATTCTATCTTCGGAACCTACATTCCCTACGATAGCTGGACCGAAATGAATACCGATGCCTTGATTCATTTTCGGCAATCCATCTGCAATTCTCTGTTTGTTAATGTCCTTTAGTGATTCCGACATTTCCAGTGCAGCTTTGATTGAGTTAAAAGCATCGTCCTGAGAAGGTGTTGGTGTTCCAAATGTAGCCATTATACCATCCCCAATGAATTTATCTAGGGTACCGCTATGCTTAAAAATGGAATTCACCATTCTGGAATGGTAATCTCGCAAGAATGCGATAACATCTTCCGGGGTACTGGATTCGCAATATGAAGTAAAATTTCTTATATCACTGAAAAGAACCACAACATTTTGTTGCTGCCCCTCTCCTATCGCATTTGTCTCTTCTGACATGATTTTGTCACGGATATTAGGAGAGAAATACCTTCCCAATTGGGTGTTAGCTGTCTCGTTTTTAACGGCTGTTAAGATAGTTTTTTTTATGTTTCTCAGAAAATAGAATAAAGTTATTCCTGTCATGATATAGACGAAAAGTACGGTAAAAACAAAAACAGGAGAAACATCCACGCCAACATTATGAGCCACATAATCCGTCGTCATAGTTGTACGCCCTTCAAGAACCAAATATAAGAAATGTCCAATTTGGCTTAAGATTCCACCTATAGCATTGAATAACACGAAAAAAGGCTCAATTGATAAAATATTTAAACACAAGAACATAAATAGATAAGTATAGTACAAAGGGCCTTTAATCATATACGCCGGTGGGATGGATTCACCCCCGACTGAAAGATACCAAATTACGGGTAAAGCCGTGACAATTACGGCATCTAATACAGCGTTAAGTGATCCAATTAGAAATAATAGCTGCTTTTTTGAAAGCAAATAAAGAGACAGCAGTTCTATCAAAATAGCAAAACACAATAGAAACGTGCTTAATAATGTTTCAAATTGACTCTTGCTTACAAAAGGCCCTAATGCTAAGTAACCAATCAGGAAAATCAGTCTAAAGTAGATTGTAACTCGTAAAGCCTTAATTCCCCTAGCTCTCAGAAGCTCCTGCGTTTTTGTCATTAATAATCTCCAAGAACGAAGTTCAAAACAACTCAGGTATCAACAAATTGAGAATGAGGATTGAATTGTATGTTTGCTGAACTCTACGTCAATCATGCATGGAATTCAAGATTAATTGGATTTTTGGAGATATTTTTATGGTTTAACACCTGCCAAAAAAAAAAGAACGCGGGATTGCTCCCGCCAGCATTGTTACTTCTTTTTCTTCGGATCAGGTTTCGATTCTGATTTTTGCCTTTGCAGACTTCTCAGGAATATTAATCCCATTTTCTCTGGCAAGATCGGCTGTCATAATGTCAGCATCGTAATCATCAGATCCCGGCTTCTCAACACAGATCATCGTTTCTGGTTTGTACTTCAGATCCAGCATATAAGTAACGAACCTTTGTCAAACTTGTTTTGAAGTAACTATTGTAGTTTCCATTGATTTCTCCTTATAAGGATGATTATGAATCAATATAATCCCAGCTGCCCTCAACTCAATGGCTGGTGCAAATACTTCACGGGAATGAACCAATGACTGGTTCATTGTGTCCAGGAATATGAACTTCTCCTGTATAACTCGATGATTATCATCGGGATCAGGTAAGCGACTGGAGGTTAGTTACTCTGTTGAGTTCTGATACTCTCCAAGGAGAGTATCCGGGTCATTCAGAGGGATGAGTCAGGATTTGTTGGCGAAAAACATGGTTAATCGGACAGTTAATCTGACTCACACCAGTATTCTAAAGACCCAAACGACAGAAGTCTATTGGCACTGAGGAACGATGGTTGTTTTGATGTAATCCAGGGCGTATTCTTGATCTTGGAGTTGGTCAACGGTCAAGGCTTGAATGGATTTCTCGGCCACACACTCACATAATTTAACCCTCACTTCCGCTGCATTTTGACCATTGCAACTGGTAACGAAACTTTCTCTCCAGCTCTTAATAAATGAGGATTCAAAACTAGACTCTGACGTCTTTGCAGAAACTTGTTGAACCGCTACTTCTGGATTAGCCGTTGAACTACTGGACTGACCGACCAAACTTCCCTTTCCAAGTCCGTTACCTTCAGCAAATCCCTCAATTATGTTAGGGTTATCTCCGACAGTTTTACACGGCCAGATGGAGCTAACAGGATTCCAATGAAGTTGTTTGCCATTGTTACTGTAGGCAACCACATGACAGTCCTGTATTGAAACACCGAATGAGTTCTTAGCCTCATAATTGATCCTGACAACGAATGATTCTCCAAAGTCATTCTTACCTCTCCATAATACCTTGCCATCCAGTTTTTTAAAGGATGACGGGGATTTCAGGTTGTCTTTGATAATCTCTCCGGCATTAAACTCCTCATCCGAACCCAATATTGCGTCACAACCTGCCACAACAACCAGCATCACCAAAACTGCGATCAATACATTCAAATCTCTTTTCATTTTTTATCTCCATACGTTTGTTAAAGGTTTTAGTGAAAAAATCTAATCATAGGCAGCCTCCTTAGTTCACAACGGGTTTACCAATCCAAATAAGACTGGCATCGATATGATTCATGACATACAACTGACCCAAATCGTCAGGAAGTTGATAGATAACAAGCTTGCCGTCTTCCACCACAACTGTTTCAATCAACTGGCAGTCTTTATATTGTTCTGCTTCACTTAACCAGCATTCCTTAAACTCGACAGGAGGTGATCCTTGTTGCAAACAAACAGTGGCAGTTTGACTCCCTTCCATCAAAAAACGATATCCATCAGAATTGATTGCCAGGTTGGTCATAACCTCAACTCCTAGAACCATCTGGACAGTCTGCTTGATGAATTCCACCAAATCCAGTTCGCACTCCTCCAGCAGTTCTATTGAGACAATTTCTTTCCACGAATAAGGGGCATACTGACAAATGAAACTGAACCCGTCGGTGGCACTGGGAAAGGAACAGATAGACCTTACATACGCTTCAAGTTCGTCTTCTGAGGTCAACTCTCCAGTTCCCATTTTCTCCTGCACCATTTCATAACAATCAAGCAGGTATTTTTCATAAACCGGATGCAGTGCTCTATCCATTGTTACTCCCAATTTTGGATTTTAAGTGCCTTCCTCTTCTCTGCCCGAAGCTCTGTCCACCACTTCTATCGTTTCGCTGACGGTTTGGACTTTCTCTGAAAAAAGTGAATCGCCCAGACTTTTCCTGTTGCCCAAGATCGGTCTTTTCTTTTTTGATTACTTCAGCCATTTTATCTTCTCTCCAAAAGAGTGCTCATATCAGTGATAATTTTATATCCACTGATGTCTTTACTTTATCACCCTGATGCGACGCTATATGTCCGATGATGCACTATATTCAATCCGTTGCTACCCATCCTCTCGTTAACATCACCAAGAGTTTGGGGTTTATTTCAGATAATTCGCAACGGCTTGACATCCCGTTTCAAACTCCTCATCCGTATTGAACCCGGTCAGACTGTGTACTTCTCCGCTCTCATGGTAATAAAGTACGTAATGAAACCGGTGCAGGTCGTAATAACTTAGTGGGTCAGGGCTTTGATCTTTGTAAAACCGGTCAAATTCTTCAACTGTCTGAACTTCAATCAACCGCAACTGATCTTTTGGGCACCCATATTTTTGTAGGGTCTTACATTTAATACCTTCGTATTCAGCAACCCTTCTGGAAGGTTTTGTAATGACTACCTGACTTATCCAGATTAAAGCCGGGTCTTGGTGACTCAATACATAAACCGGACTACCAGAATCGCCCTCTTTATAGATTGTTAAGGTTTGATCCTCAATTTGGGTAATTTTCAGTGGGGCAAGGTAGTCATATCCGGTTGCATCCGTTTTCCAATGTGAAGGGGTCAGGCTTGCGTTATTGCGTTTAATTCGATAGGTTACCAAGAACCGTAAGTTTTCAAGACTGCAATCTTGCGATACTAAGGATTTGACCATGGCACGAAAACCCCGAATTCACTTTACTGGTGCAGTTTATCACGTTATGCTTCGCGGCAATGACGGACAAACCATCTTTTTCGATCCCAAAGATTACTCAAGCTTCGAACAACTGGTAGCGGAAGGTGTTGAACGGTTTCAGTATCAAATACACGCTTATTGCTGGATGCCTAACCATGTTCACATGGTGGTCGAAGTCACTGGTATTCCTCTCTCCAAGATCATCCAAAACCTTTCTTTTCGTTATACTCGTTGGATTAACAAAAGAGAAAACAGAATAGGTCATCTTTTTCAGGGGAGATACAAAGCGATTTTGATCGATGTTGATAATTATCTTCTTGAATTGATCCGCTATATTCATTTGAATCCGGTACGTTCCAATCTGGCAAATTCTCTTGATGACTACCGCTGGAGTGCACATAAAGCTTATCTGGGAAAAGCAAAATGCGATTGGTTGTCCACGGATTGGGTATTAAGACGGTTCAATAGAAAAAAAAGCGAAGCTAGAAAAGCTTATCAACGCTTTGTCTTAAGCGGGTTGGATGAGAAGTACAGAAAAGAGTTTCATACGGGTAATAAAGGAGGCGTTGTGCTGGGAGATGATGAATTTGTCATCAAGATTCCCGAATTTGGAAAGTTAAAATGTCAAATCAATAAACTACCATTGGAACTTGCTCAGCTCAGTGAAAAAGTTTGTATCTATTTTAAAGTCCCGGAATCGTTGTTAAAGGATGACAATCGAATTCGCTTAGCCTCAAAAATCAGATCAATCATTGCTTTGGAATTCACTGGACATTCAGGTAGCATCCGCCAGGTTGCTGACTATTTTGGCAGGGATATTTCAACCCTGAGCCGACAACTCGCAAATCTTAAGCTAAAGATAATGACGGATGAATATCTCCAACAAGAAATACAAGCTTTAAGAAATTATTTAACGCAATAACGCAAGCCTGACCCCCCTCCCACAACAAGGAGAACCAGATGACTGCCGATGCATTAAATAGAAAGTACGAACTTGACTGGCTTCGGGTATTTGCCATTTTGGTAGTATTTCTCTACCACAGTACCCGGTTTTTTAATCTGGGCGATTGGCATGTGAAGAATGTTGATACTTATGTCTGGGTGGAGATTTGGAACGTTTTTGTCACTCGCTGGATGATGCCGCTCTTTTTTATCATCTCCGGAGCGAGTCTGTTTTATGCCATCGGGAAACCCGGCGGTTGGAGAAGGTTCTATATTGATAAGTTCCTGAGACTGTTCATTCCGGTTCTGCTCGCCTCGGTCACCCATGGCGCCTTGCAGGTATACCTGGAACGACTGAATCATGGTCGGTTCTCAGGATCATTCCTTTCGTTCATCCCCGATTATTTTAAAGGTGTTTATTCGGGAATTGGCTATTCAGGGAATTTTGCCAATGTTGGGATGCATCTGTGGTATCTGCTGTTTTTGTTTCTATATAGCCTGATCTGCTACCGTTTATTTGTCTGGTTCAAGGCAGGTGGACGGAAAATACTGGAACGGATCACGACAATGTTTTCCCTGCCTGGATTGATTTATCTATGGTTTACGCTGCCGCTTGTGATCATGAAAGCGCTTATTCCAAGCATGGTACTTGAAGTAGGCAACGGTGGTTGGGGTTTCTTGTATTATTTGTGGTTTCTGATTTCCGGTTTTTTGATTGTATCCAGTGATCGGCTTCAGCCCTCAATAAAAAAGCAGCGCTGGATCTCTTTATTTCTGGGTCTGGTTTTATCGATCGGTTACCTCTACCTGTTGTTTGGTGTCTCCCATACCGTTTTTCAGGGAAGGGGCGGTGACTGGATATCCAGCCTGCTCTCATTTTTCTGTGCCTGGAGCTGGTTATTCGCTATTCTCGGGTTCGGTATGCAGCATCTTGCTTTTAACCACCCGGTTCTGCAATATACTAACGAAGGCGTGCTACCTTTTTTTATTATGCATCAAACCGTCCTGCTGGGATTCGGCTATCTCATCATGAGTTGGGAGATCCATGATGGTTTAAAATGGGCCGTCGTTTTTTTCAGCTCTTTTTTTATTATTTGGGCACTTTATGGTTTGCTGATTCGTAAACTGGATTTGCTCCGTTTTCTATTTGGAATGAAAACATCCCATTCTTTTTTCCTCATCTTTCAAAAGAGAAGTGTTTTGATCATCCTGCCGGTACTCTGGATCAGTTTGACTGTTTTTGCAGGTTTTAATCAAAATACAGCCATACATCAAATCCGGTTTCCGATGTCACTTACGGTTGATCATGGGTGGGATATTATTTTAAATGCCGCATCGATAACCAATCAATCATCAACAGGTATTCAAATTATTAACGACGAGGAGGCTTCCGTCGGTCGTGCCATCGAGTTTTCCGAGGGTGGAAGTCATCGAGTGGAACCACAACCAGAAGTTTACATTGAGATGCGTTTTTCTGCGCCGGCAGGTCGATACTATGTCTGGTTAAGAGGAAAAAGCGACACCAACAGCGAATTGACGGATTCAATTTGGTTGCAGGTGGATAATCAGATCGGAACCTGGCAGGGGAGTGTTCATTTGGGGAATTGGAATACGTTTCATCCGGTGGGTGTCTATGCCTGGGCCAGTGATGTTCATATTCCCATTGTAATCCTGTTGAAGCACACCGGTGATCACACGATCCGTATTCAACCCCGGCAAACACCCCACCGGATTGATCAGATCTGGTTGAGCAGGTTACAGTACCGAATTCCAGATACCTATCTCCCTGTGGATGATTGAATACCTCAAGCAAGGATCGCAGCAGGGCAGGATTACATCTCCCCGGAACCAGCTCGAAAGTGATTATGCAAGACTGCCCAACCGTTTGGAAAACACAAAAAGCCGGTGTCAGTAAAATACTGAATGATTTTCTTGATTTGTGATGATTGATAAGATAGTAAAAAGTGCAGCCATGGAGATTCAAAAATAAGGGTGCAGGAAAACCCGGAACAGGTTTGTCCGGTTTTCCTTTTTGATCGGCAACTGAGTACCACCGGCAACCATTTTTCATCGGCTTTTACTTGATGTTATCCTTATCGAGAATGCTAAAAGGCATAGGACTCTTGTCGCTTTTAGGTTTATTAACCTTCGGCGTGGTGTCGGGTCAGGAAAAGGAATTGGTCATTACGGAAATTCTTGGTTTTTCCGATTATTATAAAATGGGCAGTTGGACTCCGCTGTCCGTATTGCTCCAGAACAGAGGCAAGACTGTGGATGGGTGGTTGGAGGTCATTTTGACTTCCGGCAGTGAGTTTAAAGGAAATATTCGCGAGACTGTTTACAGAAAAAAAATCGTGCTTCCAACAGGTTCACAAAAACTTTTTTCGTTTTCCCTTCCCATCGATTCTCCGGTATTCCCCCTGCAAATCAATATCTGGCATAACGAGAGTCTGGTCGGATCAAAGTCGGTTTCTGTCAAAGACCAATTCACTGACAAGCAGCTGGTTTTATTATTGGACGACTCGTTGACGGCCCGATTATTTTCTTTTCTACCCGAACAGTATCTGGGCATTCACTCCTCCCCTATCTATCTCCCGGAACACTGGATTTCATACCAGGGAGTGGCAGCCATTGTAAGCGATGTGGATTCCATTCTGGATCTCAGATCACAGCAATTCCAGGCTATGAAAGAATGGGTTACAAGCGGTGGTCAGCTGTATTTAACAGGTCGGTTTGATCCCGGAACTCTCAAAGAATCTAAAATTAAGCAATTGGTTTCCGAGGGAATGTTAATGTGGACCGGTTCACAAACAACTGCAAATTTTGAAACAACCGGGCAAAGGGATCAATGGCGGCCTCGAAAATCGCTTTTGACCTATTCAGATCCCGGCCTGGATGAAACAGGACTTCAAACCATCCTGGTCAACAATCTGCCGAACCGGGGGGTTGATTTTTTTATTGTGCTGTCCGGCTCGCTCGTAGGACTTATTCTGCTCTTTTATATCAAAAAAGATCTGGTAAAAAAAAGTGAGTCTTTTAAACGACAGATAATTAGAGTAATGTTGATTTTAGGCATGTTTACGGTTTTGGCAAGTGCTTGCTATTTAAAGCAGAAGAGTGCCTATTCCCCTTTTATTTCAGGATTCACGTTGATTGATAAAAAGATGAATGATTCCAGGGTCTGGGTGGATCATCAGCTTGGTTTCTTTTCTCTTTTCAGTGGATCATATTCATTTGACAGGGAATCTGATCATGCAACCGTTTCTTTGGGTAAATCAGAACTTTCTTCACATGTTCAAGGAGCGGATCTTGTAATAGAGGAAGCTGAAGAGAAGATCCGGATCACAGTGAATCAGGCAAACTGGTCCCATCGTTTTCTCAAGTTCGGGATGGTTGATCATTTGGATATCAAAGGGAATCTGGTACTAAAGAAGGAGTCTTTATTGGTCAATCTAAACAACTCTTCACTCTATACTTTGACGGACATTGATCTGGTTTTTGAGGGGAAACATATTAAACTGGGTGAAATAGAACCGGGTTCAGTTATTCGTAAGTCATTTAAACGAACAGAGATGCAGGCCACAAGAACCAGTCCGTCTAACAATGGTGTTGCAGAGCAATTAGTACGAACAATTCAATACAGGTTTAATGAAAAAAAAGAACCGGTATTATCGGGAATAATCAGGGGTTATCCTTTACCGATCAGCTTCGGAAAAAACGAAGTGTCTCCTTATGATCACAAAACTATTTTGATCTGGAAACTGAACCTGGAGAGTTAAACAAACCCCTTAAAGGGAATCGGTTAATGGACATGAAGGTTGGACGGTCTTACATGGCCGCCTTTGAGTTAGTTCTGGCGGGGATGTAACCCCGCCCTACCGTAATCCTTGCTCTTGGCAATATTTGCTTAAGTAGGCGCTTATGGGATGTAACCCCGCCCTACCGTTTTACATCACTTATTTGAACTCTAGATTAACAAGGTTGACATATTCTGACAGCAAAACACATATGGTGTTTACATCGGCTAAAGTATGGTGAGATTCGTCCGATCAATCTTAGGAGACTATTCATGGGGCAATTTTATTATATTAAAGATACCAGTAAGTCATTAACTCCCTTGTTTTCGCCATCCATGGTGAATGCCCTGTTTTATTCAATCTGTATTGCTGTTTGTTTCCTGTTGGGATTCTGGCCCCAGTCTGCTGTCAGTCGCTATTTTCGGACCGGTGATCTGCCCATGAACAGCCTGATGGTGTTTTCCGCTGTTCTGATCATGTTGACGATTATAGCTGTCAGGTCGGGATCAGGGGAGATGACGCATCATGATTTGGCTGCAGCAATAGATTTTAAACGGATTGCCCCGGAGCTTCAGTCTCCCTTTATCACCCATGGGTTTATCCGGTTCTTAATCCAGAATCTGCTGGTGATTTCGCCTTTTTTGCCTGTGTTTGTTTTGTCCATTACCTTGTCCGCCGTTGCCGTTTCCGAATTTTTGAAGCTGCTGTTAACGGTGTATCAGACAACCCTGATCTGCAGACTATTCTCTTTTCACCTTTTTCTTCATTTTGGTTCTGATCGCATAAAGGGATTCTTTTTTAATCTTTTTTTTCTTATAATCTTTTTCATCATAACCTTTTTCCTGTATGCACCGTTAAACCCTCTGTTTCAGGTCTATGGATCAAGCATGCGCTATCAATCATCCGCTGATAGCTTTTTTTCCGTTTGGGAGTTATACATGGTGGTGACTTCCGTGATGATAGTCGTGTTAGCTTTGTCCACCCATATTGTTGTAACTCGTAAACGTCCCGAAGAATTTTTGTGAGGCGCAGTTAAATGAGGGAATCCGAAGAGTTTTTATCCCTGCTTGCAGAGATAAAAAAGCGTTATTTTTTTGGAAGATTAGAGAGGTTTTTGCTTGTTTTTCTCTTACTGTTGCTCCTGTCCTTGTTTGTCTTCCAGGTGGGTCGCCTTTTTTTAACCGGCTTGTCAATGAATCCCGGGGTATTAGGAACTTGTTTGTTGGTGGCGATATTTTTCTCCATCACTTTTATCCTGATAACCCGAAAAAGTGTTAAGGAGGTATTGATCGAGCTGGATTCTCGTTTTGACCTTGAGGAAAGGTTAATCACGACCTATGAGTATGAAATCGCCTCAAAAAATTCTCTTTATAAAACCCCACTTATCAGGGACGCAATCAGTTCAATAAGATCGGTGGAACCGCATTTATGGTTTCCCCGGGGATTTACCCCGGTTTTCCCGGCGATTTTGATAATCGGGGTTTTGTTGAGCGCCTCCCTATATTACAACTCTCTGCCCGACAAGCGCCTTAAAAGTATGGCATCTCCAACTTCTCAATCGATCAATTTGAGTAAAAAAAACCAGGAGACGTCTCTTCAAAAGAAACAGAATAAAAACAGGACAGGATTTAAAGAGTTCATTCAATCCCTGGAAGAATCCGGTATCGATTCCAAAGAGGCCCGGCAGTCTCTGGAGGAAATCCTGAAAAGAGTTGCGGCTGATACAGACCATGTTATAGATCAGATAAAGGAAAATCTGGCGAGGGTAAAGCCTACCGAAGTCTCTATTACCGAGGGGTTAAAAGAGGATATAAAAAACAGCAGTGATCCGGAACAGATTCTGGATAGCCTGGAGCAGTTTCTGGATAACAGCCAAAACTCTGAATTAAAAGACAGTATCAAACAATTATCCGAGTTGTCCGATATGAAGGACTTTCTGGAAGAGGCGATCAGTGAACTGGAACTCCATGAACCCTATCCTCCAAATGAAAACAGGGAGCAACAGGATAGTCCGGAAAATGAATGGGCTGCTTCAGAAGAGGATGGATCAGCCGATGTCACCAAAGGAGAAGATCGGCAGGACAGTAAATTAATCTTGAAGAAAACAGCAGGAGATGAGACAAAAGGTCTCAAGCTGGATGATGAAAACAAAGGGCCACAAACCGGGGCCTCCAATAAGGTTGATCCTGAATTTTCGACAGCACCGGGAAAGGCAAAATCCGATTGGGAAGAGAACCATGGCGGTGAAATGCAAGCAAACAGATCACCTGTCCGCAAACTGGAAGGCAAAACAGGGGAGGGAGAGCGGTATCAGGCGTTGGTCAGGTCATTAACGGCAAAGGGATATACGGGAAGAGTTGAAGAAGAACTGTTAAGGTCATACGAGAAAGATGTAACATCGGTGATACAGAGGGAGGAGATTCCTCTGCATTATAGGAACTATATCAAGCAGTATTTTCTATCCATTGGTTTGGTACAAGAGACGACGGAGGAATAAAAACAGATGAGGGAAAAAGAGCTGACAACTGAAGGCATCACCAATCCTGAGATTGATCTTATCAAAACCACTTTTGAAACACTGTTGCGCGAAGTGAGTAAAACGATTGTTGGATATGAAACCATCATAAAACAGGTCTTTACCTGTTTGTTGTGCGGTGGTCATGCGCTTATTGAAGGTGTGCCCGGTCTGGGGAAAACAAAACTGGTCAAATCCCTGGCTGGAGCGCTGGACTTGAAATACTCACGGATACAATTCACACCCGACTTAATGCCGGCTGATATTATTGGAACCAACATTATCAGTGAAACAGAGACGGGACAACGATCCTTCGAGTTTTTCCGGGGGCCTGTCTTCGGGCAGATTGTATTGGCGGATGAGATCAACAGGGCAACTCCCAAAACCCAATCTGCCCTGTTGGAAGCAATGCAGGAAGGGCGGGTGACGGTTTTCGGGAAAGAGTATCAGCTGGACCAGCCGTTTACCGTGTTAGCTACTCAAAACCCGATAGAGATGGAAGGTACCTATCCTTTGCCGGAAGCTCAAGTCGACCGGTTTCTGTTTAAATTAAAGGTTGAGTTTCCCGGAAAAGAGGATCTTTTGGAGATTCTGGAGAAAACAACGGAAGAAAATTCCCGGGAGTCCACAGTGATAACCACAACCGGCGAACTGCTCAAGATGATGCCTCTGGTCAAACAGGTACCTATTGCCTCCAATCTCAAGGACTATGTGGCTCGTTTGATCTTGGCCAGCCACAACTCGGAGAATAATCGAGCCAGGATGGTCAGGGAGTATGTTCGTTATGGTGCCAGTCCGCGGGGCGCCCAAGCTTTGGTGTTGGCGGCAAAGGTGGTTGCTTTGCTTAAAGGACGATATAACGTTGCTTTTGAGGATATAAAAGAGGTTGCAGTTCCGGCCTTGAGGCATAGAATTATTTTAAACCTCAAGGGCGAGGCGGAGGGAATCGACCCCGATGATATCATCAGAAACATCCTTGGAACCGTATCTGAAAACTGATCGGGTGTTTATACTCTGGTTTGTAGAATGTTTATATATTTAAGGCGCCCATGTAAGGGCGCCCTACCGTTTTATTTTTGCTTAATCAGGGATTTGAGCAAGACGCAGGATTACGGTAGGGCGGCCCTACGTGGCCGCCGGGAATGATGTCACAAGTAATGGGATTATCCGGTCACATTTGTCTGATGGGAGAGATTATTCGGCGCCCATGTAAGGGCGCCCTAGCGTTTTATTTTTGCTTAATCAGGGATTTGAGCAAGACGCAGGATTACGGTAGGGCGGCCCTACGTGGCCGCCGGGAATGATGCCACAAGTAATGGGATTATCCGGTCACATTTGTCTGATGGGAGAGATTGTTCGGCGCCCATGTAAGGGCGCCCTACCGTTTCATTTTTGTTTATTCAGAGATTTGAGCAAGACGCAGGATTACGGTAGGGCGGCCCTACGTGGCCGCCGGGAATGATGTCACAAGTAATGAGATTATCCGGTCACATTTGTCTGATGGGAGAGATTGTTCGGCGCCCATGTAAGGGCGCCCTACCGTTTCATTTTTGTTTATTCAGGGATTTGAGCAAGACGCAGGATTACGGTAGGGCGGCCCTACGTGGCCGCCAATTTGGACACCAATAAGTTAACGATGATAACATGCTAAAATGAAATCCCGGAAAGAAGAGCAGATCTTAAGCGAGGGTTTTTTAAAAATCCTTGAACAGATTCGAATCCTGGTTAAAAAACGTACCCGATCCCATCAATTTGGAGAGCATACCTCCTGGAAAAGCGGCGGCAGCCTGGATTTTCTTGATTACCGCAACTATCAGGCAGGTGATGATCCCCGCTATGTTGACTGGAACGTGTTTGGCAGGATGAACAGGTTGTTCGTAAAACTGTTCCAGGCAGAGAAAGATATGTCGATCCATATTTTGATCGATTCAAGTTCTTCCATGGCATTCGGGAACCCTGCAAAGGATCAGTATGCCAAAAAGATAGCTGCGGCGCTGAGTTATCTCGGTTTAATGAACCTGGACCGGGTGGGGATTGTTAATTTTGATAAAACCCTGGGAAGAGTGAAAACACCGGAAAAAGGAAAACATGTCTACTTTTCAATTATTGACAGCCTGCATGAGTTGGAATCAATAGGCGGAACGGATCTGAACACCTCCCTGCTGGAATATCTCTCCCGGCTTAAAAAACCGGGGTTTGTTTTTATTATCAGTGATTTTCTGGACCCATTCAGCTTTAAGCAGGGACTGCAGGCATATGGGTATGGTAAATTCCAGGTAGCGCTGATTCAGGTACTGTCACCTGCAGAGCTGGACCCTGTTCTTCAGGGATATGTCAGACTTAAGGATGTGGAAACCGGAAGGTTTAAAAGGATGCAGATAACGGAATCCCTGTTGAAATCGTACAAGGTGCGATTCAATCATCATTTGAAAAAACTGGAGCGGTTTTGTGCTAAATCGGGATTTGGTTACTACCTGGCAAATACTGACACTCCATTTGAAGAGTTCCTGCTGCGAATATTTTCTGAGGGAAGACTAACGGCTTGAGATGATACTATCCAATCCATTCGGATTAGCGCTGCTTGCATTAATCCCACTTGTGATTATTATCCACAATCTGAAACCAAACGCCAAACAGGTCAGCACCACAACCCTGTTTCTATGGAGCGAGGCACTCCACGACCAGGGTAGTGGGTTTCATCTCCGGAGGCTGAGAAAAAACCTGCCCCTGATCCTTCAGATATTGATTATTATTCTCGCAGCGTTGGCCTTTTCAAATCCAACCTGGCTGTTTGAATCAAAACCGGCCGGTAATATTATTCTGGTAATGGATACCAGCGCCAGCATGCAGACCAGAGTATCTAATCAAACCCGGTTTGATCTGGCTCGAGATGCAGCGATTGAACTGGTGGAAAATCTGGAAGCTCCCAATAGGATAATGATCATCGAAGCAGGCATTAAGCCATCCATTCTACAGGCGTTTTCTGCTGATAAAACCCGGTTAAAACAGGTCATGGCTGACCAGCGCCCCTATGATATAGCTGCTGATTTGAAAAGCTCGGTGTTCTTTGCCCTGTCATTTGTTCGTCCGGAAAGTAGTGATAAGGTGGTGGTGATAACCGACAGGCCGGGGAATGACCTGTTAATATCACAGGCTATGTCCGACCTGTTTGAAAAGATTGTGATTGAGGGGGGGCAGCGGAATACGGGAATTACTAAATTTGCTTTCAGGCAGCAGTCCGGAACTTCTGACAGTTTTCAAATCCTGGTGGCGGTTAAGAATTTTAATGAAATCCCGACAGTCTGCCCGGTGGAGATAACACTTGATGAGATTCCAATCGACAATCGGACAATCGGTCTGCTGCCCGGTGAGGAAAAGCAGTATTTTTTGGACTTTGAGGGAATGCAGGCCGGAAAAGCATTGGTGCGGTTGAAGATCGAAGATGATCTTCAACTGGACAACCAGGCGTATGCGATTATAAATCCCAAAAGTACAATCCATGTCTATCTGCTGACAAAAGGGAATCCTTTCCTGGAACAGGTGTTGTCCATCTTTCCCAACGTAATCGTCAATAAATCACCTGAGGTGATACCCGGGTCTTGGGAGCAGATAGTAGCACAAAACCACCTGGTTATCGTCGATGGTATTGACAGCCCTGCCATCGATTATGGAAACCTGTTGTATCTTAATATAATACCCTCAAACGCTCCTCTTCTGGTGGCAGGAAAAATCTCGAATCCCGAAATAGTGGATTGGAAACGTAATCATCCCTTGCTCAGAAACCTGGATCTGTCCGGAATTCGGATCGAACAAGCCCTCAAGGTAAGTGCAAATGAAGATCTGCAGCCCATCATTCAATCAGGTCAAACCGGTCTGGGGTTTGTTCATGAGAAAGGTGCTCTCAGGGCTGTGTTTCTGGCATTTGACCTTAAACAATCCAATTTTCCCTTAAAAGTCGCATTCCCGGTCTTTTTCGGCAATCTTCTGCATTGGATGACACCCGGCAAACTGGAACTGGACATAGTTCAGGCAAAAACAGGTGAGCCGGTGCCGTTGTACCTGGATTCCGGGGGAGGGGAGATTACCATCAGGCGACCCGACAGAACCATTGTTAATGTCCAGGCTGAAACTGTCCCCTTTATATACCGGAATACCGTTGATGCAGGTTTCTACAAGGTTAAGGAAGAAAGGCGATGGTTTTATTTTGCGGCAAATCTGTTGGATGCGAATGAATCAGACATCCGGGGAGGGCGTGAGGTTCTTACTTCTAACAACCTGGGAATAATGGAAGAACCGATTGTAAACCTTGCTCATTTTGGTTTGTGGAGCTTTCTCTTTCTGCTGGCGACCCTGTTTCTCTTTTTAGAGTGGTTTTTTTGGCTTGAGGAATTATGGTTACCCTAACAAGTCCTTTGTATCTATTACTGTTATTGCTGCTGCCTCTGCCGGTTTTACTATGGCGACGAAAAAAGTTCGCGGAAGGTGCCGGGATCCGTCTGATCCTGCTACTGCGCCTGGGAACTATTGTTCTGGCAAGTTTGACGCTGGCAGGCCCAAGATTACAGCTTGAGACCGACCGGGTGAATCTGTTTTTCTGCCTGGATGTGTCTGACAGTATCTCTTCAGAAGCCAATCTTAAAGGACTCGAATATATAGGAAAAACCGTCGGGGAACTGACAGCCGGCGATCAAGCCGGATTGATTGTTTTTGGAGGAAAACCCTCTTTGGAAAAAGAATTGCAGCCGGCGTTAAAAGCGGGTCAGATCAGATCCCTGGTGGGGGGCAGTGAAACCGATATCTATTCAGCACTGCAGATGGCCATTGGGAGATTTCCGTCAGCAGGGACCAACCGTATTGTACTTTTGTCGGACGGCAATGAAAGCAGGAACAACGCTCTTGATATGGCTTATCTGTCGTCTCGACTGGGAGTGGAAATTTATCCCTTTCCTCTTCACTCCCAAAACTTAAAAAATGAGATCATTTTTGAACAGCTTATTACACCGCAATATATTCAGTTAAATCAGAATTTTACAATCCAATTGCTGATCTCCAGTATAAAACAGACGGAATGTGATGTTGAGCTGTATCGAAACGATCTTCTCCTGCAAGAAAGCCGACTCAATCTTCAACCCGGGAAAAATTCTTTTACAATGACCGACCGATTGAACCAATCGGGTCTGTACTCTTACAGGGCAGTCATATCTTCCAATGAAGACGCCAATCTGCGGAATAATAAAAGCCTGTCATTTGTAAAAGGAACAGAAATACCGAGTGTTTTATATATTGTGGATCAAAATAGCTCAGATGCTCCATTTGCCAGGGTGCTGAGTGAACATGGAATCGGTATTGTCAAGGTTTCTCCCGGTTTGTCTCCGTCAAATCTGAATGAGTTGCTGACCTATAATGCTGTCATTCTCGACAATGTGTCAAAGGATGACCTTCCCATGCGGATGATAGCAAATCTTGAAAGCTATGTAAGGGATCTGGGAGGAGGACTGATCATGTTGGGAGGTGACAAAAGCTTTGGTGTTGGCGGTTATTCCGGTTCCGCTATTGAAAAAGCTCTGCCGGTTTTTCTGGAACCTCAGACAACCACTGATTTTCCCGGGCTCTGCCTGTTTCTGCTGATCGATAAATCATCAAGCATGGCCGAGAAAATGGGAGACCAACCAAAACTGGAAGCTGCCAAAATAGCTGCCTTCTCCTCTATCGAGATCCTGAACCCCCTGGATCAGGTTGGCATTTTAGCCTTTGATTCCGGTTATCGCTGGATCGTACCCACCATCAGCGCAAAGGAACGGGATAAAATCAAATCAAAACTTTCCGGGTTATCCGGCAATGGGGGAACGGATTTGGGACCTGCTCTGAAAGAGGCCATTGACCGGATCAAAAAGATCGATGCCATCAAGAAGCATATTATTGTCCTTTCCGACGGCTTGGCGGATGATCAGAAGCTTGATGACCTCCTGCTGACAAAAGGTCAGACAAATATTACGCTCTCTTCCGTGGCCGTCGGTAAAAATGCCAATCTGGCTTTGCTGAAGGAGATTGCGGAAAAAGGAGGAGGAAGAAGTTACCTTGCCGAGACCTCATCTCACATCCCCAGGATATTTGTTGATGAAACAAAAATTGTGGCTCGTTCAGGTGTAAAAGAGAAAAGACTGACACCCGTTCTTGTAAACCGGCATCAACTTGCGAGTTCGCCGGGAGTGGAGGAATTTCCCGTCATTGATGGAATAAATGTCACCTATAGTAAACCGGGCTCTGATACTGTGTTGGCAACCAGTGAAGGCCCTTTACTCGCTGCCTGGCAATATGGACTGGGAAGGAGTATTGCTTTTATGTCCGATTTGAGAGGGCGGTGGAGTTATGGTTGGCTGCAATGGGACGAGTTTGGCGGCTTTCTGACGCGCATGATAACCTGGGTACAAAAGAAACCTGCAGCTTTAAATTATACTCTTACAGTTGAAAGAGATGAGGCAGCTTCCATTCTTAAACTGGACGCTATGGACCGGGATGGGAAGTTCATCAATAACCTTAATCTGCACATGACCCTGTTATCACCGGAGAAAAACAGGACTAATTATCGCCTGGATCAGGTTTCCCCCGGTATCTACACAACGCGCTTCCCGTCAGCGGAGATTGGGGAGTACTATTTCAGTATCCATGAACAAAACAGGTCTTCAGTCAGTGATATCCAATCATTCGGTTTCGGCATTCCTTACTCCGAAGAATACAAAACAAATCGCCTCAACCGGGAGCTGCTGCAGCAAATCGCTGATATATCCAACGGGCAAATACTCACCCCCGACTATCCATCAAAAAATCTCTTAAAACCGGACAGCAAAAAAAGAGACGACTATAAAAACCTCTGGCCTCACTTCTTACTGGCGACTCTCTTACTTTTGATCCTGGAACTCATAGTCAGGATGATCAGGGGTCGTCCGTAAAATTTTTCTTATCGCTCAAATACAACCTTCCCGTTCATCAGCGTATAGTCAACTTTTATATCTTTGATCTGTTCTTTGGAGATATTGAAGATGTTTTTATCAAGGACAATAATATCCGCCAGTTTTCCCTTTTCCAGTGACCCCAGGTCATGCTCCCGGGAATTCACATAGGCGGCGCCGATAGTATAGGCTTTCAATGCCTGTGGCAGCGTTAGTTTCTCGTCAGGTAGCCAGCCGTCTGGGGGATATCCACTATTTGTCTGACGGGTAATTGCTCTGAAGATGCCGGGAAGCGGGTTGATATCGGCTACAGGCATATCGGTGCCAAGTGCCAGCCTTGCTCCCGACTTTGAGAGCGATTGAAAAGCCCACAGATACTTGCTGCGTTCCGCTCCAACAATGGCATAAAACAGGTTGTTTCCTTCACCGGGAGCAATCTCCATGTGTTGCGGCTGTACACTGGCAATGACGTCCAATTTGGAAAACCGTTCAATATCGTCGGGATCAATGACCTCAATATGTTCGATGGCGTGACGCAGGTTCCGGTTTCCAGTTTGTTTGTCAGCAATCTCAAAACTGTCCAAAGCCAGCCGGACCGCCCCGTCTCCGCATGCATGAGCCCGGACGCTGTATCCTCTTTTTGCGGCTTCAATGATGAGCTGTTTTGTTTCATCATAACCGTGAAGAGTCTCTCCCCTGCTTTCCGGTTGATCGCTGTATGGCTCCAGCATCAATCCGGTATGGCAAAAGGGTGTTCCGTCGCAGAATATCTTGACGCCACATGCCCTGATCGTTTCCGATTGGAATTGTCTATGGAGCTTTTGAATATAAGCCCATTGCTTCTCCTGGTTATCAGCGCTGTAAAGATAGGGAAAAATATGAATCCGAACCGGCAGCTGATGAATCGTTTCGAAAAGTTTGAATATGTTGTTGTTGATAGCGTTATTCTGCATATCGGCAATGGAAGTGATACCAAAGGAGGACATATTCTTTAGCAACCGATGAATCCCTTTTAATGAGGGAATTACCGTCCCCAATGTGAACAACCTGTCCATAGTCCGGAAAGCGGCAGTTTCCAGAAGGTACCCGGTGGGTTCATTTTTCTTATCGCGTTTGATGATCCCACCCTTGGGGTCGGGAGTGTTCGCCGTAATGCCACTGATTTCCAAAGCCTTGCTGTTGACCCATATTCCGTGGCCCTCCGCATTCATGCACAAAACCGGAGTATTGGGGAAAAAGCGGTCCAGTGACTCCTTGCTTGGTTCCTCCTGGTTCTCCCAGTACATATGGTGCCACCCGCATGCCGTAACCCATTTTCCCAACCCCTTTCCCTTACAATTCTCAAAAAGTGTCTGTGCTGCATCGGCTTCGGATTTTGAAGCTGACAGATCAACGCTGACGGAAGAGAAAAACCCTTCGTTAATATGCAGATGGGAATCAAAAAAACCGGGTAGCACGGTTTTTTCTTTCACATCATAAAACCGGGTTTTTGGCCCGATCCAGCGGTACATGTTATCAGGATTACCAACAGCAATAATCTGCTTTCCCTTTACGGCAACAAATCCTTTGGTAGGTTCATCTGCAAGCGCGGTAAACAGGGAATCACTTTTAATTACAATATCAGCCTTCATGGTCATTTCTGCAAAAGTTCGGGGACGTTCCCCAAGGTTTAGCCAAAAAATTTAGAAACATCGACACCACCCATGGATGCCAGGGCGATACTACCGGGGCTGATGGGAACCGGGTCTGTGATGACGTTGATACAGGTGGTTTTTCCTGAGGCAAAAGCCTCATCCAATGCAGGTCTGATCTCTTCCGGTTTTTCAACCAGGATTCCCTTTCCTCCCAACGCAGCTACCGCCAGGTGGTAATCCACCATCCCGATCTCGGACCCCTCCTTGATAACTCGCCCCAGTTTTACTTCCTGAGCGTGTCGGATCATGCCCCATTGTTTATCGTTACAGATCACCACTACTATTGGCAATCCTTTCCTGATGGCTGTTTCAAACTCCATAAAATTCAAACCGATAGAACCATCACCCGTAACCAGGCAAACCCTCTTATCCGGATACCTGAGTTTGGCCGCACAAGCATAAGGCAAGCCAACACCCAGACAGCCAAACAGCCCCGATTCCAGGGTGTGTCCTGCTTTTCTGGCAGTTCGTGTCATGGACATCCAGACCTGGGTGTCTCCACCGTCACCGACAATGATGTCCTCTTCCCGATTCATAAAATTGTTGACTTCGGCACAGGTTCGCATGTGATGAATAGGGGAGTTGTTGTTTTGCCAGTTGAAGGCGGCCATCTCCTTTTGTTCCTTGTCTTTGGTTTTGAGAAATTCGATCCAGGGGGAGAATTTTGCGGTCAGTTTTTGCGAAAGGTTCTGAGCTGACACCTGCCTGCTCAGTTCAGCTACAAAACCTTTAATATCACTGACAATTCCCAGGTCAACCGAACAGTTCCGCCCGATCTCCTTCTGGTTGATATCCACCTGGACAATCCTGGCAGCGGGATTAAATACGTCTCCCTTGGCATACATAAAGCTGATCCGGTTGCCTAATAAAACCAGAAGATCGGTGCCGGCGACTGCATCAAAGGCGGCACCGGGTCGAATAACAACCGATGACTCAAAGCACAGTGGATGCGTGTCGGAAACCAATCCCCTCCCCAATTGAGCTGTAAAGAGAGGAGTACCGCACTGTTCGATGAATGATTTTAAAACCTCGTCCGCCCCGGAGTAATAGGCTCCGCTGCCGGCGATCAGCACCGGTTTTTCGGCTTCTTTGATCAGATCCAGCAGCTTTGTTGCGCCATCCGCATCGACCGATCTGGAAGTGATAACTGTCGAGGGTTTTTTAACGTTTTCCGGTTCGACCATCCCATTCCAGGTATCGATGGGGATTTCAAGGTAAACAGGTCCCGGACAATCACTCTCGGCGATACGATAGGCCATATCAATAAATTCGGGAATACGCTCGGTTTTCTGACAGCACAGGGCTTTTTTAACAATGGGTTCAATTACCGGTAGCTGTCTCATGTCCTGCAAATCAAGGGTTTCATTGGCACCCATTCCCACCACTCCTGAGATAAGAACCAGAGGTGTATTCGCCATATGAGCATTGGCAATTGCTGTCAGGGCGTTTCCAAATCCGGGGCCGGCTGTCACCAGAGCCGTACCGGTTTTTCGGGTCATGCGCGCCCAGGCTTCCGCCATAAAAACGGCGGCTTGTTCATGACGGGTTACAAACAGTTTTATGGATGAGTTTTCGGCATAATCATAAATGGGGAAGATATGTCCCCCGGATAAGCTGAAAATGATCTCAACATTTTTTTTTATTAAGGCTTCAACTGTAAGTTGACCTCCATGGATCTTCGTCATTTTTTCTCCATAATTTTTTGGCGGTTAGCAGTTGACATATGGTTTTATATGTGGCGGCCACGTAGGGCCGCCCTACCGTAATCCTGTGGCTTGCTCAAATCTACGGGAATCTAAAACTTAGCTTTATAATTTGCATAAATCTCTTGTTGAAAAATAATAAAACGGTAGGGCGTCCTTACATGGGCACCTGACCATCTCGCGTTCTAGACCGTTGCTATCATATGGATTCAAAGCGGTAACCATCATCCCTGGCGGCCACGTAGGGCCGCCCTACCGTAATCCTGTGGCTTGCTCAAATCCCCGGAAATCCAAAGATGAAACGGTAGGGTGCCCTTACATGGGCGCCTGTTCATCTCGCGCTCCGGGAAAAGGTGCATTGTGAATTCATTGAATTTACCATCGTCCCTGGCGGCCACGTAGGGCCGCCCTACCGTAATCCTGTGGCTTGCTCAAATCCCCGGAAATCCAAAGATGAAACGGTAGGGTGCCCTTACATGGGTACCTGTTCATCTGAATGAGAATTTTAAAAAATTATTTTCTGCCAAAAAAATACAGAAAATAATATACAAGGTCCTAAAACTTTGGTTTTCCCCAATATTTCAAGAGTTTCATCAGCAGCAAACACAATATTAATAACCCCGTAAATGCAGCAATGATCGCCGGTAAATTCCATTGCCACCAGATATGCGCATTAACCAGTACCATGCAGGCCAAAATGATGGGCGCTACCAGAATGTTCATCACCCCTACTTCCAAAGCAACAGGTGTTTTGAATTCCGGGTCGGTGATTCTTAGCAAGAGCAGTCCGCTGGATACGGTACCGGTGCAGGTTCCAAACATGACAGCCATCCTTTCCAGGTTGTATGAATCTATTCGCTTTCCGAAATAGACAAGAACCAATATGGTTGCAATTCCGCTGAAAATGGACATTACTGCAATGGGAACGATATAAGTCCAGACAATTTGAAACTGAATGGCCATCACGGTTGCAACAATCAGAAAATCAATTGCCCAGCCGGTAATTCTCCTTTGGGTTCCGGAATCCACCAGATGGATAACCCCGATTTTCTTCATGATCCAGCCTACAAACATGGCAATGAACATCCCAAAAAAGAAGAAAAATCCCCATAAGGATTGGGTGACGCTCGGTGAAAATGCCTTTCCCATCAGAAAAATGAACCCATATGTCAGCAGATAAACCACACCAATCAAAGCTGTATGAAATGCCAATGAATCGATGTTTCCCGAATGTAGGGTTAGCTTGCCTGATTCCTCTTTCTCCTGGTCTTTTGGAATAATTCCGGTGACCAGATCCCGGGGTAGTTCCTTTTTTTCTCCTTTGCCCCTGGTAAGTCGGATGCCCCAGTTAACCAGTGGGACACCCACAAAAAATGCAAACAGAAAACCAATGGCGGCGAATGTTAATCCAAGGGTGGCGGCGTGTTCAAACCCGAACCCCTCCCAGACTTTTCCGAATGAGAGCGCCTGCCCCGGTCCTTCGGTAAAACCAAGCGGAAGCAGGAGACCGAAGGTCGGGTACAGCTTATATCCGGCAAGTCCGAACAGAATGACGAACAGGCTACCGATGATCGCCTGAATGGGGAGGGTTATGCCTTCAATCAGAGCCATCCAGAAAGATCCTTTGAGGATGCTCTTCAGTTTTAGATCTTTTGTTTTTTCCGACTCTTTCTGTGCGCTCACTTCCGACATGAAGAGAAAACCAACCGAGATAAAGGAGATGATAAAAAAGTGATATGCGATGGTTTCCAATGACTTAACAGGCGTTGGTAATACCCCGGTAGAAATCAGCACCAAGCCGATAACACCTGCAATCAGGCAGCTTGGCATCAAGAACCGTTGTAAAAATGTGACCTTTGCCCTTAAAAATACTCCGATCAGTAAAAAAACAGCCATTGTTCCAAAGGTTAAAAACGGTTCGAACGGAAAAGGAGTTTGCATGGGATTACCTCCATTTAAAGGTCGGTTTATGGTTATTGAATAACTTATGCCATTAACTTAAGGTCTTACACCTTCATTAAACAACCAAAAATGCAAAATACAAATGGTAGGGCGGGGTTACATCCCTGCCAGAACTATCTCAAAGGCGGCCATGTAAGGCCGCCCTACCGTTACTCCCTGCGATAAATTAAAAGTTCATGTGTTCTGGTTATGAAGGTAAATTGGATATCTATAATTTCTTAAGTTAATGACACTGATTGAACAGCGGTTTTTTAATAGGTTTTCTATAACTCCATGGTCAATCCTCCGCATACGTTTAGGGCCTGGCCCGTAATGTAGGATGATTCGTTTGATGCAAGGTAGGCTACCAGTGATGCTACCTCGTCGGCTGTCCCCATCCTGTTTTGAGGCACACGTTCACTGAGGACTTTTTTCCTTTCCTCAATGGTGGAATTAAAAAACTGCGCTTCCATCTCCAGCCGGAAATTTTGAAATCCGGTCATTACCAATCCCGGGCAAACGGCATTTACCCTGATATTGGAACTCGCCAATTCCAGTGCCATCACCTTTGTCAACATTATCAGCCCGGCCTTGGAGACAGCATAAGCTCCGTTCCAGATTGGAGGGACTTTGCCAGCTCGGGATGACATATTGATGATGGTTCCTCCGGTCTGCTTCATGGTCGGTAAAACGGCTTTGGAAACCCGAAAAGCACCGTGCAGGTTTATATCGAAAGTTTTCAGCCAGGCGTCTTCATCAAAGTCTGCAACCTCACTGGGAACTCCCAGCGCCACACCTGCATTGTTTACCAGGATGTCGATGGAAGTGAACTCCCGGGTAACCCTGGAAATCATGTCATTGATGGATTTTAAATCCGTAACATCCAGCCAGCAGGTTATGGAATTAATATTAAACTCTTTGGATAATCCTGTAGAGATCTCCTGCATCTCATCGGTGATAACGGGTTCACCTTCCTGATTAAATCCAACATCGGATATAATAATATTAACACCCGAGGCAGCAAGCTTTCGGGCAACGGCATAGCCGATTCCCTCCATCTTCCCGGAGCCGGTAATGAGTGCACATTTACCTTTCAGATCAGTGTACATAATGGCGATTAGCTGTTTGCGGTTAGCGTTTGCTCTATAATGCAGCGGCCACGTAGGGCCGCCCTACCGTTATTCTGCGGATACGCTCAAAATCCCCGGTGAAAGAGAATGAAACGGTAGGGCGCCCTTACATGGGCGCCTGACAATCTTTCGTATCAGGAAAATGCTGTAATATAAATTTATCTCCTAAATACCCATCTCCGGCGGCCACGTAGGGCCGCCCTACCGCTATTCTATGGATATACTCAAAATCCCCGGTGAAAGAGAATGAAACGGTAGGGCGCCCTTACATGGGCGCCTGACAATCTTTCGTATCAGAAAATGCTGTAATATAAATTTATCTCCTAAATGCCCATCTCCGTCTGTTATCCTATCGCTTAAATCCAAAGGGATCTTTGTGAATGAAACACCATTTATATTCATCAATTCTGGCAACATAACCATGTTTGATGGCATTGGTTTGTATGTATTCCAAATGGAATAGAAAATCGTCTTCATCACGAATCCTATGATCTAAAAATTGGGGTTGCCAAATCGATGATCGATTCTGAATCTCCCATATTTTATTCAGCATATTGTGCTTAATCGCTCCAACAATCGTCTCAATTACCGTCGGCGGAGAAGGTTGAATCATCGCATGCCAGTGATCCTCTAAAATCACCAATCCACCAAGACGAAAAACATGATGTGCCCGAACCTCATGAAAAGACTGTTTGAGTGCCTGGCACCAATTGGGATCAGAAAATATTGGTTCGCGTCTCTTTGTTACCACCGTAACAAAATACCATTGGTCAGGACCATCCCATCGACGATGAATATGCGCCATTGCGATCTTTTCTTATTGGTGCGGCGGCCACGTAGGGCCGCCCTACCGTTATTCTGTGGTTACGCTCAAATCCCCGGTGAAAGAGAATGAAACGGTAGGGCGCCCTTACATGGGCGCCTGACAATCTTTCGTATCAGAAAATGCTGTAATAAAAATTTATCTCCTAAATGCCCATCTCCGGCGGCCACGTAAGGCCGCCCTACCGTTATTCTGCGGATATACTCAAAATCCCCGGTGAAAGAGAATGAAATGGTAGGGCGCCCTTACATGGGCGCCTGACAATCTTTCGTATCAGGAAAATGCTGTAATATAAATTTATCTCCTAAATGCCTATCTCCGGCGGCCACGTAGGGCCGCCCTACCGTTATTCCGTGGATATGCTCAAATTCCGGGAATTAAATTAAATTGGACACAGCCGAATGCTATTCGGTTTTGAAACAAATTTCAAGGGTGGAGTATGAAATAAATTGGAGATCCCTGCTAACCGGCAATTATAAACAATGACAGCCGGAATAAAAGGATAAAAGGTCTGCTATCTTGGAATTCCAATGGTGGGGTCTAACTGGTTGGGCAGGAGAGTGAAAGGACGTCTATTCTGATACAGGTTATAGCGGAATAACATCACTTGTTGAACTTTGGCATTGTTGTTTTGATTTTTAATTAGATTGATAGCCTGCATCTGGATCTGAATGGCTTTGTCAAACTGGAGGTTAGCTGCATAAGCTGCCGCCAGAGTATCCAGGTAGAAGGGGTTGGCCATTTTTACGGAGCGGCTGGCATCTTCAGCCATTATGACAGCTTTTTTCCTTTTGTCTTGGCTGCTGTAATTATCGGTCGCATATAACCAGGCTAAACGGATAAGGGCTGGTGTCCACCTCGGTTTTAAAGATACGGCTTCTTCAAAGTTTTTAATGGCTTTCTTTTTGTTACCCTGAAGATGATAAAGCAATCCAAGATTGTAATAGGTTCTATAATGGGGTCTTGATTCCAGGGCTTTTTCCCAATAATAGGCTGCTTTGGCAGCCTCGTTTTTTAAGCTGTGCAAAAACCCCAGGTTGATCAATACGATGGAGTAGTTAGGTTTTAATTCCAGGGCTTTTTCCAGGGAAATCAGAGCTTCATCATATCGTTGCTCCTCAATCAAGGCATTGCCCAGATTAGCCCAGGCCCTGGGATTATGAGGGGCTTTTTCAACCGTATCCTGCCAGATAGCTGTCCCGCTGGAATAAAGTTCGTTTCGTTCAATTGTCAATGTGCTGAAGATAATGATGATAAAGAGAGCAAAGAATCCAAATGTTATCGTTCCCGGTTTTGAGGAAAATGTACCAATAGGATCAATTTTCGGATGATTTTCGGGGTTACCCACAAGTGCGGGTAATCGCTGAAAAAGGGCATGAAAGCTGATCACTGCTATGATAATAATGGGAATGGAAGGCAAATACATCCTGTGATCAGCTGCCAGGTCGGAAAGAGGCATAATGCTGGATGTTGGTGACAGCAGGAGAAAGAAACTACAGCCCAAAAAACCGAAGGGGTGGTTTTTGATCAGTCCCCACAGAGACAGAGACAAAAGGAATACAATAATCAGAGCATAAGGAACAATCTCACCCGGTTTTTCTGCCAGCTGCCAGAAGTAGTCGAATACCAGGGGATCAGGCCAGAAGGTCAGACGTATATAATGCACAATCACCCCGAATTCGGAAATAGTAAACTTAAAGGGTGTGACCACCTCCATGTCAAACCCGGCCCATTCGAAGGGTTCTGCAGTCAGGTGCAAAGCCAGCAGGAGTATCCAGGAAAAGAACAAAGCCATTAGAAAACGCCACTGTTTGCGAAATGTTGTTTTAAAAGAGGCAGTAACAAAGGTTCGGTCGTATAATAAAACAACAATGGGGATCACAGCAGCCACCTGTTTACTGCCGACACCCAGATAGCAAAACAGAACCGATGCTATTTTCCAGTAGAATCCATTTTTGGTGGATTCGGTTGAACGGGCGTAACAAAACAGGGATAATAGAAAAAACATCCCCATCAAGGATTCATAACGTTGGATGATATAGGTAACCGCTTCCGTATGTAATGGATGAACCAGCCAAATGAGGCAAACAACCAGGGACAAAATGGCTGAAATATTTCGAAAGGATGTTTTATTGAGAGCAAGACGAAGCGTTCCAAACAGGGCAAGCCCTGAAACCATATGAATAGCCAGATTAAAGATATGATAGCTCCAAATGTTCAACTCACTGATGGCATAGTTAATGGCGAAGGTTAATCCTGCAACGGGTCGTGGATGGTGAAGACCACTGAACATGGCTTCCCAGGGAGGAAAAAGAGTCCTGATCTCCAGGGCATCTTTGATATAAGTATCATCATCAAAGACAAAAACACCGTTGAAGCTGTTGAAGTAGACGGCAACACCAAGAATAATCAGTAAAACTGGATAAATCAAAGCCTGTAGAAGTGTGATTCTATTGTTTGAATCCATAAGACAGCAAGTTAAAGGATGGATTGATAATTGGTTTCTTTGAGTTGCACAGTTAAAAAAATCTGAATTTTACCGGATGAATAAACGACAGGGTAAGTCGATATTGACGTCATGGCAAGCCCAATCTTGAAGGTTTCGATTGAGATACGGCTTGGTTCAAAAAAAAAGCCGTTCTATTGTCTCGCACAATAAAACGGCTTTTCGCTTACTCTTGCTCGACAAGCTTATTTAACATAGTAGCGCCAGAGTTCTTCGTTTGCTGAATCACCTCGAGCCCCAATAAAAAGATTTTCTCCCACAAGAAGCAGATCTCCCGCTTCCATACCATTCGAACCCAAATTAAAATCGTGTAGCAAAAATGTCCCTTCTGCAGATCCGTCTGAGAACCAGAGTTCTCTACCGTTAATTCCATCCTCTGCAGCAAAAAACACGTTATTTCCAACGGCAGTTAAATTTTCTGGAGAACTCCCTCCACCGGAATTTATATCTTTTACCATTGTTGTTGTCGTACCGTTGGTCACCCAAAGTTCTTTACCATTGGAGTCATCCTGTGCACTGAAATATAGGTTACTGCCAACTACGGAAAGATTGTCCGGATCAGCCCAGCAGGCGGTGCATAATTTTTTTACTTGAGTTGTGGTCGTTCCATCGGTTCTCCATAGTTCTCCATCGGAGGCACTGGTATCTGATCGAGCTGTAAAATAAAGCCATCCGTTGAATTCCTTGAGATTTTTGGAATAAGCAGTGGTTGATGCGTTAACTGTTAATTCTGTTGTGTTAACCGCTGATCCATCACTTACCCATAGTTCAATATTGTTGCTATTTGATGTCTCAGCAGCAGTAAAAAAGAGTTTGCTATTGAATGCGGTGAAATTATTTAATGAACCGCTATAAAAACTCGAAATTACTTCACTTTCAGTAACTGCAGTTCCATCGCTTTTCCACAAGGAATCACCCGAAGCGCCCACCCCGCTATAGAACAACGTTGAATTTACTGCAGCTATTGAAGTAAGATTGCTTTTATAGTTAGATGCTGAAAAGACGCTTGAACCGTCAGTTCCCCAAACTTTCGTATTTGAAGGACTGTCAGTTGCCTTAAAATACAGGTTAGTGCCCATCACCGTTAAAAACTCAGGATTGCTGTTACCGCTTGAGTAAATACCGGTAACACGACTTGTCGTTGTCCCATCAGATTTAAAGATTTCCCGATAAAAGGTCACTCCGTCACTTGAAGGAAAATACAGATAACCACCCATTACGGCTGTTTCACCTCCGGGAGGGTTGCCACCGGTTTCTATCTTAATTGTTCCCGTTTCAGTTCCATCGCTTTTGTATGGATCGGTTTCTCCTGATGAATTGGTCGCATAGAAAAAAAGAAGATCCCCTAATTTGGAAAAAAATCCAGGATTGCTGCTGCCCGACGGATTGATTTCTTTGACTAATTCAATCACTCCATCTGGAATATCCAGGGCTGTGGGGGATGTGGATTCAATGTCATTTGTGGCGTCGACATATGCCGTATAAACCAGCAGGTGGGTTGCGCCTGCAGGAATGGTTGAGTTTTGTGCAAAGCTGTGAGACTTGTCAGTTCCATCCGCAGTGAGGGAGGATATCATATTCTGACCAGCCAATTTCGTAGTTGTGCTTTCTCCCCAATAAAGTCTGTACTGCGTTACAGCTGTTTCATCGGTGGCCTTGGCAATGGTAATGTCACCCCAGAGCTCTCCTGCATCCATATCCCGATCTATGTAATTGAAGGTTACGGCCTGTGCGGAAAATGGAGACGGTGTGTCCGGTGTGGTGTCGGTGGTGCCTGTGGTATCTGTGGTATCAGGCACAAAAGAGCTGGAAGTAGTGACACTTCCGCTTTCATCTTCTTCGCTGCAACCGAATCCAGCGACTAATAATAAGACCAGGATGAGAACAAAAAAGAATCTTTCCCCTTTCATAACAACCTCACTGTTTTTAGTGCAAAAAGCATATTCAGGAAAATCCAATGATTTTCAGCTACACAATCAGTTGTGGTGACAAGAATCAATTAGGGCATCCTGTCCCCTCATTTGTCGCAATTAATGTATTCTCCAAGTGCAGGGAAAATGCCATATTGGTGTGTTTTTTTGATGGAAACCTCATCCAAACCGTTTGGTTGATCCCTGCCACTGCGAATTCAACGTATATAGACGATAATGACCCGTTTTTCCAATTCGGTTTTTCCTTGCCCTTTGATTGGATTTGGGAGGAGGTTTATCGTTTTTGTCGGATTAATCCGACAATTTTGATCCATGAACATGAATGATAAACCAATTAATGCGAATTTTCAAATTAATATTTTTTTAAACCTGTATTTTGAAGTAAAAGCAAAAAATGCAGGATATAGATAGTGCAATATATCAGCTATTAAGCTTAAGAGTAGTTACATGGTTTTCATTTTTATTACTTTTTTCGACGGATTGTCGTGATAAAGCTATCGCCTGGAGACGATCAATAATAACATTATTTCAATCTTCTATGGAGAATGTCAGGCTCAGGGGCATCTTTCGATCTTTTTAAAATAATTATAGATTATTGATTTGGATTATATTTTGTCTTTTTTGTAGGTTGATGCGGAAACCTGCAAAAATTTGTGGCCTCAAGTTTTGCAGAAGCTGCAGAGTGATCTCGCTTGAGGAGTGAACAGAGGTAAGAAAATTAGAAAACTATAAGGAATCTCCTGGGAAATGCCAATAATTCTATGTAATAACTATCCCCATTTTGGCCAGCTTTTGTTGACGGAAGTGAATTGCATCCTTGATTTTTTCCCTCACTTCAGCCTCTTTAATCTCTCCTTTGATCAGATAGGAATCAATACCTGTTTTTAACGCCTTTATAACCATCTCCTTGGTGTCATTAGCTGTTAACGCCAGAATCGGAACAGGGTCGAATTTACGTTGCCTGCGGATCTGGTGTACCAGCTGCAGTCCATCCATAACAGGCATGTCGATATCGGTAATTACCAGTACCGGATTTGTATTCAGGAGTGTGATTAACGCTTTTTGTCCGTCCACTGCCTGTCGAATATCCCTGAATCCCATTTTATTCAGTATGACATTGAGCAGTTTAAGCACGACTTCATCATCGTCTACAATAATCACCGATTTTCGGAGATCAATATCCAGATCCGTTTTTTTATCCACGTTTTATCCGTTTGTTAGCTTTATTTCGCATATTCTGCTTGGCGCCATTAAATTTTATATCTACAGCAACAATGATCCATTAGATAGGATATGAATGGTTGCTAATCAGAATACAGAATAGAAGGTAAGATTATCAGTGTCAAGCCGGCTTCAAGGAAGTATAGGGTAGATTTGAGACTCCGGAAGGGAAGAACAGGCTCTCATTAGCCCGAATCTGCCAATTATCTGCAGTTTACAAAGTCTCTCTTCCGGCATATTGTAATGTGAAAACGATTGAATTGAACCCATGAGGAATTTCCCTTTGTCCAGTATTGCCGTAACTATCATGATACCAACACCAATATGATCAGAAAACAACTTAAAAAGTATTTCTGTATACTGCCGATTTTATTGATTGCCATTGCTTTCTGCTTCTCAGAGAGCTTGGCTGTCTGTCTTCAGGGAGACTGTTACAATGGAAAAGGGACTTATCAATTTGATGATGGAGGGGTTTATAAAGGTCAATGGAAAAACGGCAGGATGAATGGTATTGGCAGATTTTCTATCAATGATGACTGGGTTGAAGGAATATGGGAAAATGCCAGATTAAAAAAAGCTACCGCTCAGAAGGCCAGGAAGAATTATCTACCGGAAAAGAAGGTAGACGATAATCCCTATCGTTGTATCCATGGGGATTGTGAAGAGGGATATGGCGTATTCCAATATGAGGACGGTCAATACTCGGGATACTGGAAGAATAAAAAAAGGCATGGAAGTGGAGATTTTTACTGGAATGAGGGTAACCACTATTCAGGAGAATGGCGGGAAGACAAAATGTCGGGGCACGGTTTTCTTGAATATAAGAATGGTGACAGGTTCAGCGGAATCTGGCTGAATGGCAAAAGAGATGGTCCTGGCACTCTGTGGAAGGCTGACAGTACGGTAATAAAAAAGGTATGGAAGGAGGAGGAACCGGGTAGTATCCAATCCAGGGTTGAACACCTCTGCAGCGGACTTGAAGATTGAGCATTCTTCAGAGAATATGACGCCGGCAGCACTAGAGAAGGGTCAATTGTGTTTAAATGGCAGAGAGGGCTCCACTGCAGGAATTGAATCTTTCAACCGGTTTCCTAATCCCCGGTTTATACGAAAGATCTTCTGCTGTTTGCACTGAAATCCCTTTTTCAGGACATCAAGGGCGGAATCATTATCGATTAAGTTACCACAGGTGAAAATATCAATGGCACAATAGCCGTGTTCCGGCCAGGTATGAATGGCAATATGAGATTCTGCGATCACGATAACCCCGCTAACGCCGCAGGGAGAAAACTTGTGAAAGTAGTGATTTATGATGGTGGCATTAGCTGCTTTTGCGGCAGCCAACATGGTTGCTTCAATTTGATTCAAGTTATCCAGAATGCTGTGGTTGCACTCATATAACTCGACAATCAGCTGCGTTCCTAACGTCCTCTCCAATTCTTTGACTCCTGCCGTGATATCCCTTTAGATAATTTGCCAACCTGATCCAATAACGGAAAAAACCATTCTACCTGTTTAGCCTGAGATTTCATCCTAATTCTTTCATAGGGGTCAAGTCTTCTTTTGACTCAGCAGGCTGAGTCAAAAGAAGACTTGACCCCTGAGTCTAAGGTCAGGCCGCAGGAAACTCTACGTAGAAGCGGCAGCCTTCTCCCGGTTTGCTTTCGCACCAGGTGTTCCCGCCCATGCGTTGGGTCATTTTTTTTACGATATAGAGTCCCAGGCCGGTTGAAGTTTCACCGCCAGTAGGTTTTGCTGATCCCCGGGAGTATTTTTTGAACAGCTTGGGCAGGTCTGATTCGGTCACACCCGGTCCCTGGTCGGCAACTTCCAGGATAGCTTTACGGTCTTTGGTAAACAGTCTAAGTTCAACGGTTTTGTGCTTGGGGCTGTACTTGATTGCGTTGGACACCAGGTTTCCGATGATCTCGGACATCCATTTTTCGTTTGCAAGGGTCATAACGGGATGCTCAGGGAACAATAGTTTGATTGTGATCTCCTTTTTTTGAGCATGGAATTTAAAATCCTGCACAGTTTTTTCCACGGAGTTTCTAAAATCAAAGGGTTGTAGCAAGAGGTCATATCCCGATTCCGCTTCACCCACATCAAGCAGGTTGTTAATGCGCTGAACCATGTTCATGGAACTGGATACAATGTAGGACGCATGTTGACGGGTTTCCTCGTCGATCGTATCATTATGCTGGATAAGATCCGCAAACCCGACAATGGCATTAAGGGGGGATTTCAGGTCATGGGCGGTGATGCCGATGAATTCATCTTTCTCCCGGTTCATGATCTCCAATTGCAGGTTTTGCTCTTTTAATAGGGATCGCTGTTCCTCAATTTTATAATTCTTCTCTTCCAGTTTTGCATTTCGGTTTTCAAGTCTTTCCTGGTAGCGAATAATGGTAACCCGGATGATTCTCAGGGTAACAACGGAGATTATCAGACAGATAAAAAGGTTGATAAGCAGTGTTTTTATCAGCAGACCGCTCGTATTGTCTTCAGCCTGTTCTACAACCAGATACCATTTCAGGTCCGGGATGTAGCGTATATTTATCAACCTGTTGTCACCGGCTTGCCGTAATTCAAGGTTAAGAGGATTATTTTCTTCAAAATTCATTGAAAAGTCTTTTAAACCTGGAATATCAGTGGCATGGTAACTTTCTGGTGAGGTCACCTGTTTGTTTTCAGTATGAAGCAGAAGTTCCCCTTTACTGTTAAAGAAATAGATGTTGCGATTGTACCGGGTGCTATAAGTATTGATACGATTTTTAACCACATTGACGGTCAGTCCCACACCGGTTGCACCAATCAGATTCCCCGAAAAATCAAAGACCTTATGGTTGATAAAGATGGTCATTGTATCCTTGTTCGCCATATCGGGATCTACGTTGATTTCGAGAGGGGTTTCCAAGGCTTTTAAGCGGAAATACCACTCATCCCTGGGTTCAATGTCTGAGATCATCTTTAAAACACCTTTGGGATAATAATAGATCCCTGATTTTTCCGAGACAAAAAACGCACTGATGGTGTCATATTTTGACGTTATTTCAGCCAGATATCTGGAAATATCTTCGGTGTTTTTTTCACCATTGATAACCCAATCCCTGAGAAAGGTATCATTGGCCATTAAGGAGGAGATAAAGATCGGCTTTAACAGGTCACGCTGTATTTCCGAATAAATATTATCGGCTGTCAGGGGCAGTTCATTTTTTAAAATGGATCGCCGGGTTGCCGCCCTGGATAACACGTAGCTGATTATGCTGGTTGCAAGAAAGCCGATAATGAGTATTATCGCCAGAAAGCCGATCATCTTTCTTTTATCTTCAATTTGCCTGGTGATATGGGTAATAATCATCGCGAATTTTGATCTTTACGGTTAAAATATTTGGGTGACAATATCGTCATAAGGGTATTTTATGTGTAAGACTTTAACAATGCAAGGAATCAATATTTCCACCTCTTTTTGAGGTTGATTACGGCAACTAAAAAACCTGCAAAAATGGACTGGGATAGCAGGACAGACCTATAGCTTATACTTCTGCATCTTGCTTCTCAAGGTGTTGGGATGAAGATCCAGCAGTCTGGCTGCACCTTTGGGACCGCTGATGCGTCCATTGGTATGGTTTAAGGCTTCCCTGATGTGGTTTTTTGCCATCAGGTCAAAGGGTAGAACTCCTTTCGTTTTTGGATGGTAATCGAGTTTTGATTGTACCTGGGGTGACAAAAAATCGTCCAGGGTTAAAAGCCCGCCTCGATATCGAATTAACGCCCGTTCCACAACATTTTCCAACTCACGCACATTCCCCGGCCAGTTATAAGCAATCAGGGGGTCCAGGGTGCCGGGGGACAGTTTAGGGATCTCCTTCAGCTTGGTTTCATATGCCTTGCGTTCGATGAAATAATTCACCAGTTCGGGGATATCCACCCTCCGTTGCCTTAAGGGGGGAATTACAATGGGGAAGACGTTTAATCTATAGAGCAGATCCTCTCTGAATTCGTTTTTTCGCGTCATTTCTGTCAGGTCCCTGTGGGTGGCAGCTATGACGCGAATGTTGACGGGAATGGTCTCTGAGCCTCCCACTCTTTCGATCTCTTTATTCTGGATAACCCTCAGCAGTCTGACTTGAGCCTGTAACGGGAGTTCTCCGATCTCGTCGAGGAAAATGGTTCCATGATTGGCCCGTTCGAATCGTCCTCTTTTCTGCTCAACCGCACCTGTAAAAGCTCCTCGCTCATGTCCGAACAACTCGCTGTCCAAAAGACTTTCCGGGATGGCTCCGCAGTTTACTTTTACAAAAGGACCGTCCCGCCGAGGTGAGGAGTAGTGAATAGCATTGGCAATCACCTCTTTTCCGGTTCCGGTTTCCCCGAACAGCATTACCGGATTTTCCCTGGGGGCGGTCTGGGTCACCATCTCCATCACGTGTTTCAAGCCGTAATCCTTTCCAATAACATCCCCTGAGACTTCCCGTAATTGCTGTTTCAGATAAAGGTTGTCGTCAGCCAGAATCTCCTTAAGCCTTATGATTTCATGATATTGGAGACAGTTTGACATGACCAGTGCAAAAGGCTCCTGCAACGGTTCCAGAAGATCAGCATGTTCCTGGTTGAACCGATTAACACCCGACGAGGCTATGTGAAATGTACCTATCCAATTCTCGTCGATTAGTAGTGGCAACGTCAGGGATGAAACCTCTCCACTTGGAAACATTTCTCTTCTCATTTGTCCCGCCATTTCAAAGGTATACCGTAGGTTTTCATCCGTTGCCACATTACCGACAAAAAACGGTTTTTTTATGCTTTGGGTTCTTATGAACTCAAGAGTTTTTTCGTGAATGGGTTGGAGTTTATTGGTCCATTCCGATGTTTCGGCTGTTGCCATGGCAACTTCTCGTAAACATTTCAGTTCAATCTCAACAACGCCAATTCCCAAAATATCGACCGGCATGACAGTGCAGAAATAATCATATAACCGACGTAAAGCAATGGTGATATCCAGGCTGCTGCAGAATCGGCGGATAGCTTCGGTGAAAAACTGTTCTTTGGACGGTTTCATGGCAGTTTAGAACGAAATATCGTGAACAATAGGAAATACACTAAATATCGTAATGATAGTTAACGGAATGTCGTAAATAGTCAATGTAAAAATCATAACATACTGTAAATATAATAAAAATATAATGGCACAGTTCCGGCAATGATTAATTTGGAATGATCCTGTGGAATTTTACTATATAAAATCCACTTTGCGATAACCTTGTAGGAACTGACAAGTAAAGCCACTATGAAACATATGGAAACCATAAGCCTGCGTTGCTTTGATCCGGATATTGATGGCCTGTTCAGACGACATATAGCACCGATACTGAAATTAAAAGAGGTCAAGCAATCCTTTGAAGTGAACGTCTATCAAAACTCCAGACTGGAGATGGATATTGTGTTGGCCATCAGGAGCAACAATGGAGCAGCAAGTTATCGAAAGAGCAATTTCGCCTTGCGTTTGGCTGACAACCTGAAGTCATTTGGAATTATAAATCATGTTGTCTGGCATGAGATCAATTTTTAAATTGTTTTATCTGCAGAAAATTCAATCAACTAAATGGAGCTTAAACAGTATGCGAGTCATCAGTCGCTTTTCAACCCGGTTTCCAAAAACAATCATCTTTTTAATCCTCAGCATAACGGCATTTTTCATCTATCAATTTCAGACCAAGGCCTATGTCGAATCCGACACCACTAAGTTTTTACCGACGGATATGGTTACGGTTAAAGCCAATGATTATTATCAGAAGAACTTCAGTTACAACGAGTCTTTAATTATCGGGATTGAATCTGAGGAAAAGGGCATTATGGATCCCTCTGTGTTGCGGACCATAGAAAAGATAGTAATGGAGATTAGGGAATTAAGAGTCAGAAAAACCATAGACAGTCAGTTGACCGGGAGAAAGGAGATAATAGAACTTCCGATTGGAATTGATATTGAGGATATTACCAGTATTTCCGGACTGGAAGACGCAATTATGGACAGGGAAACCGGGGCGGTGGTTTCCGGGAGTGTTATTAAAAAGCTGAAAAAGGAAGCAGGTATTCCCTTTACAGAACAAACGGCGGAGCGGTTGCCCGAATCCGATGCAGATCTGGTTAGAATTATCCCTGCCTTGAAGCAGCACATTCTCAACGACCGGCTGTTTCGGGGAAATCTATTATCTGAAAATCAGAAAGCAACCGCCATCCATATTCCAATGATCAACAAGTGGGAATATAAACAACGGTATGCCCAATTGGAATTGATGACAGCCATTGATCCAATCCTGCTTAAAAAACGATTCCAGGGAAACACCTCATCTTTTCCGTTTAAGGTTTATGGAAAGTCATTGAAAGGGGTGCATTATGATGAAGCCTATATTGCCGAACATTCGAAAAAAGTGCAAAGGGCTCTGAAAGAGCATCTGGAAGAGTATCTGTCACCTGCATACAAAGCATATCCCGTGCTTGAAGAATTGGTGAAAGGGGAGCTGACGTCGGCCGGTTTTGAGCAGATTTTGAAAATCACCCAGGATAAGGATTTTTTTATGAATCCGGAGATGACAACCTGGGATATGTTTATCAACAAGCTTTATGATTTCATGCTGGATCATATTGATCCCTTAAGCCATGAAAATTTACAGTTTCAGCTTCCGAATGTTGAGCACGTTTATGATCTGTTGGATATCTACGATAAGAGTTCGGAGATACTGGCAAAGAACTCCGGTGACGAGATTAATTTTTATATAGCAGGAAATCCGGTGGTTATCTCTGTCATGTCGCGAATAATTAGCAGAGATATGGGATTATTGCTGCCCATTGGGGTTCTGGTAATACTCTTGATGCTGACTCTCAGCTTCAGAAGTATCAAAGGTGTTTTGATCCCCATGATGACTGTTGTTCTGTCAGTCATCTGGGCATTGGGATTTATGGCCTTAACCGGGACTCCTATCACAACGTCGACCTCCATTATACCTATCATTCTCCTGGCGGTGGGGAGTGCATACGGTATCCACTTCCTCAACCGATACAATGAGGATGCAAAGACCTCAACCGACAGAAAAAAAGTGTTGCGTTTGACCATTGAAGGGGTCGGTGTTGCTATTATTATGGCCGGATTAACTACCTTCAGCGGATTCCTTTCGCTATCATCCTCTTCCATCTTGATGATCCGCCATTTTGCCTTGTATACCTCTTTTGGTGTTTGCGTGGCTCTTCTTTTGACCCTGACGCTGAGTCCTGCAATCCTGACCTTCTGGAAACTTCCAAAGCAGTCTCCGTCAAATGACAATAAAGAAACCCAAAAAGGAGGCAGATTTGAACGGATTCTTTACAGTTGGGCAGTCATGGTCAAAATGTATCCAAAAGCCATTGTTCTGGTATTTGGCGCCATCACTGTTGTCTCCGGGATTCTGATGAAAGATCTCACGTTTGAAGGAGGCATGATAGCAGATTTTAAAAAGGATAATCCCCTGAGAAAAAGCGACGGGTTTATTAACAAGTATCTGACGGGAACCGGGCAGATCAACCTGCTCTTCAAATTCAGGGATACTGTTAACCTGGAAAACGAGTGGATCACAACTCAATTAAAAAGTCGCGGCGCTGAATTTGGCTCTGCCTGGGATAACATGCTTGATGGCAATAGACTGATCGAACAATCTGCTGTTGATGATCTGAGAACAGAAATTGAGCGAATGACTGAAGATCCGGTACCCAATAAGAAAAAACTGATACAGTCCATCGCCCTGTTAAATGACATTCTGAACGAGGAGTATACCGTTGAAAGCCAGGTCAAAAACAGTGTCAGGTTTGAGACGGAAGAATCGGATCTTAATGCGCTGTTGGAAGAAGAATTTCCTGCAGAAGAAGAATTAGACGATTTGAGTGACCTGGGAGAGCTGGCTGAGGTAAGCGCGAAGGTCACTAACGATGGACAGACAAATGGATTAAAACGGTTGAACCAAAGACTCAATCTGGCAGAAAACAGGTGGGAAGAAACCGGGAGAGCCATAGTGATGCTGCGTGATAAAAAAACCACCCGAGAAGGACAACACATGGTGCATCAATGGAATCTGCTGCAGGATCTGTTTGCGGCGGATATAAAACAACCCCAGGTTCTTCATAAACTGGAAAACCTCAGGGATCAATTGATCGCCATGAAAGCCCCCAAGGTGGAAATAGATGGAGATCTGGTTAATCCTACAGGGTTCGTAAGTGGTCCGGTGGATATGATTCGAAAAACATATAGTGTGTTTTATTTTGACGAAAATCCTGCTTACAAAAAAATCCCTGATACCCGATCAGATAACCTGGCTGATCCGACATTGACAGACAGAGGAGTGATCGGTGTCGTTCTTAATCAGGCGCAGAATTCCAACCGGGATGCCTTCGAAGGAATGGTGAGCGCAGATCTTAAGGAGTTTCAGGTGTCAATTATGGTGAGGGATTCTTTAACCACATTTGCATCCGCCTATCTTGCAGGACTCCAGGATGTTTTAGATCGTGAATTCCCTGGAGATGATCCCTATATAGAATCAATTTCAATTGGTGGTCAGGTCCCGGTTAACCTTGAGATCATGACCATGATTGCCAAGTCCCAGGTTACCAGCGTTGCCCAGGCCATGTTTTTTGTGTTTATCATCACCTTTTTTATCTTTCGTTCGGCTGTGGGCGGGTTATATTCATTGATACCACTTGTATTCACCATCGTAGCCAACTTTGGCATGATGATTCTGCTGGGTTGGAAAATAAACACCGGTACAGTTATGGTCGCCTCCATATCTATCGGGATCGGTGTTGATTATACAATCCATTTTCTTGAACGTTTTAAAGCCCAATTAATTGTTGGCGATAAATTTGATCAGGCCTATTTTAATACCATTCAATCAGTAGGAAAAGCCATCCTGATCAACGCAGTTTCCGTTGCAGCCGGTTTTATGGTTCTTCTGGCTTCCGATATGGGAGGAACACGATCCATGGGGCTATTAATGTTCGGGACCATGGCCTATAGTTCCCTGGCTGCTTTAACGCTGCTACCGGCGGTTATTTTTGTTACCAAACCGAAGTTTCTGACAAAGACCGTTATAAAACACGAACAATGGAAACTGGCAGCAAAAAATTAGACCCGGGTTTTACGGCTGCTAATAGCGTCCGGGTGTGGGGCAAAAACACATATTGCCAAAAGCAGGGAACAAGGTTGGGCGGGGTTACATCCACCTAGGGCCGCCTTACCGTTAAAAATGCTCATAAAAACGTTCTTAGGCAAAAGCAGCTTTTATCAGGTTCACTTTTAATTATAACCAATCACTTAATGAGGAAAAAATGAGAAACAGGATCAAAAAACTTGGAGTTCTTTTTGGTGTTTTGCTAATTCTGCCCCTTTCTGTGCTGATTGCTGAAACGCCACAGGAAAAGGGATGGCAGATTATGAAAGCTGTTGATGAGATGCCGACAGTGGAGAAAATGACCAGTGAGGCGATTTTTAGTATTTATGATTCCCAGGAGAAGCTGATATTCACAAAAAAATCCCGGGCTGCGACTTTGAAAATAGATTATAAAGATCCGGAAAAACGCCTTTCCCGTTCCATCAGTTATTTTTTTTCCCCGGCTGATGACAAAGGGAATGGAGCTTTAAACATCGAACACGCAGGTGAAGAGGATGATGATCAATGGATTTACCTGAAGGGGTTGAGAAAACCAAAACGGGTGATCGGTTCCGACAAAAGCTCTTCATTTATGGGATCCGACTTTTCCAATGGTGATGTGGCTGCCAGAGATATCGAAGACAGCGTTTATACCTGGTTGGGATCAGAAGATATAGTTTTTAAAGGCAAGAAAATCCCTGTTGAAAAAATTGAAGCTGAGTTCAAAGATCAAAAAAAGAAAGAGGATTATGGCTATAGTAAGAATGTTATCTGGATTCATGCCAAAACAGGTTTGGTATTCAAGGGCGAGATGTATGATCTCAATAACCAACTTTCCAAGACGATGAATTTGCTTTCCTTTACTGTTCAGAAAAACAGGGATGGCGAGAGTGTTTTCTTAACCACGGGCATTGAGATGAAAAACGTGCTAAAAGGCACAAAAACAATAATGGAATCGAAAAATATTAGAGTTGAAGATCAAACCGGAAATGTAGATCCGTCGATATTTAATATCTCCTATCTGACTCGAAAGTGGTGGTAGCGGTTTGCATAATCTATCCAGTATTCATGGGAATGGTTGGAGAAAGCAGCAGTTTTGTCTTCGAAAGAAGGACACCTTAATTAAAAAAGATTCAATTTTCAAAAAGAAATTTTACTATGAAACCAAAAATTGTATTGTTTTACCTTCTGATATTTATCCTGGGAGTTATTTATCAACCCCTGTTTGCGGATGACCTGGGAGACCTGTCTGACCTTTCCGATCTTGCGGAGGAATCTTCGATTGAGTCTGGTGATCTCTCATTATCCGATAATCCGGACTTAAGTTTGACTGAGAGCAAACCTGAGGAAGCTGACGAATCATCAGGTCTCACCATCAGTATTGGCGGGTATCTAAAAACCCTGGCTTACTGGAATGAGGAGGAGTATTCAGATTTACTTTGGGGAAAATACCAGGAGTTAGCAGGATATGGTTTTGATGCTCCTGGGGAGAAAAAACTTAGTGGCTATAACAACATCGGAACCAGAATGCAGTTGAAACTGGAAGGGTATCTGGGAGACAGTGCCCGTCTTTTCAGCGCCTTTAATCTTAATTACAATCTTGCCGGATCACTGCATCAATCCGATTCCGATTCCAGTGAGGAATCATACTCGGAGATTCGCATGATTGAGGGTTTTATCGAACTCTATAATGGCAGCAGAACGTGGAAGATTGGCTCTCAGATTATTACCTGGGGTTATATGGAGGGAGCTGAAGTGCCGACTGACCGTGTGAATGCCAGGGATCAATCCTATAAAAGTACGGAGTATGAGGATGGGAAACTGCCGGCTGCGGGGATACTGGTGACCCAAAATATTGCATCAACCCAATTTGAAGTCATGTATATCCCGATCTCCAAACAGAACATCCCTTCCGAATTCGGCGATTATCTGTACACCGGTGAAAACGAAGCCATTAAATCAAAAACCAACAATGGAAAATGGGCGACCCGATTCTCCGGAACTTTGGGTGACCTCGATGCGGCTATCAGTTATGTCGAAGGTCTGGATGTTAATCCGGATCTGACGGAAACCGGTGATGGTAAGGCATACAACCGGGTTAAAAGTCCCGGGCTCGATCTTCAATACAATTTCAGCAGTTTTCTAGCCAAATTATCCTATGCAGCTTACCTGACAGAAGATGAAGATGGCTTTGATCCTTTGATTAAAAACTCCTGGAGCAAATATGCCACCGGTGTCGAGTTTTCAGTTGGCGGATCGACGATTAACTTTTATGCCGGTCAGATTCTGATCGATAATTTTCAAGATGATGAGATTGCTCAATCCACCAATTTCCTGTTGGGGCAGATCCGCGAACGAACCGATTTTGTCTCGGGACATGTAAATGCGGACTTTTTAACGGGAAATGCCTTGAACCTGACCCTGATCGCGGCAGCGTACTGGGATGAAGAGGGAGAAGCAGTCCAGTCATTTGTGAAAGCCACTCTGAAATATAAAATCGCAGACGGCCTGGAGGTTTTGTTCAGCCCCATGTATTCAGACTACATGGAAAATAAATTCACTGATGTCCAGATGGAGGCGAAATACTCTTTTTAGCGACCCTCTAATCGATGCAGGCGGGGATGTAAGCCCATAAGCGTTTATTTAAGCATATTTTGCCAAGAGCAGGGAATATGGTAGGGCGGGGTTACATCCCGCCAGCATGTACTCAAAGGCGGCCACGTAGGGCCGCCCTACCGTTCAGGAAATTTGTATTTTGTATCAAAAAAGTGCTTAAGTAAGCGCTTATTTAATATGACCCCGCCCCTTCACAATAACAAAAAAATGTATCCAAATATCTCCTCTTTTTCATTCAGATCTTTAAGTGTAAGGTCAGAGGGCACAATAATCAAAATTAGAGAACCAAAGGCATTCCCAAGACTATTGGAAGAGAAATTTTCTGGGATTGGTATTACACATTTTCAGTTTCAATGCTTCATCCAATGTCTCAGTATCCGTGAATTTTTTCAGGTAGTGTTGATAGCTATCGATTGACAGCAGGTTAATAGTAAAGTCGGAGCCGAATAGGAGTTTGTCTTTAATCTCCCCATGATCGTTCACGATTTTGCCGAACACCTTGTAGTACTTGTCGGATACGCCGGAATATGACATATCCGTATATACATTTTCATAGCTTTTAAGCAGGGTTATTATGGTCATCACCCATTCGGGATCACCGCCATGGAAAAGTTTCAAGAACGGTTTGCTCCACCAGCTTTCTTTGTAGCGCAGTCCTGAGTTTTCACCGCCGAAATGAGCAATGTTTAGTTTTAATTTCCTGTAGTGTTTCAACACCTCGGCCCATTTTTTGGGATGGGACCGCGCTGCAGCTATCTTGGGTTCGCCAACCTTAAATCCTCCATCACTGCAATGGGATGTAATCGGCACTTTTCTCCTCTCACAGAAATCATATAGATGTTCCACCTTCTTCAGTTCATGATCGTTTCCTTCAGGCCAGGGATCAAACCCCAGGGGTGGGTAGACTTTTATTCCTGCAAAATAATCGCCTCGGGCATCGTCCAGGTTTCCCGTGAACTGACCAAATTTGCTGCTTAATCCACTAAAGGTTCCTGTAAAAGGTCCTGCCTCGTTATTACCGAAGTATTTTTCGAGTAGGGTATTGAGGTTGGTGCTTTCATGGGATTGCCGTTTTACACCATCCAAAAAACAATACTCGGTGTTAAGTCCCATAAAGGGGAAGGAGATAATCCGTCTTTTGTTGGGCCCGAAATGTTGCAGAGGCTCATTAGCTTTTGTTGAATCCAGTTTTCTCAAATCCAGGTGCCACTGTTTGTCCAGGCCGATTTGTCTTCCTTCATCTTTAACATGCTGAAACTGTTTTATGCATTCCTCGTAATGATCTCCCCGTACGATATTGGCATAATCGGCAATTCCGTTGAGGACATCGAGAACCTGCGGAATAATTGACTTCGGCGTAAATTGGTAGTGTATCCCCTTGGCGGTCTCATCCGCCCAGAAATCCATCAACAGGGGAGAAACCGACACCCGCTTAAATTCTTTGCTTCCAACTTTCAGGCTTTTTGGGAGGTCATCCTCCATGGCCATGTGAATCCGGGCTACATCTCTCTCCATGATGGAAAGATGGTTAAGGTACTTATTTAGAAAGGGTTTCCCTAAAAAAGGCGCCAGCAAGCCGGTAATACTGCCCAGTGTAGCTCCCTTAACGGATGTTAAAACCGGATTGTGAGGAACCTTCAAAAACCGTTTTAGAAAAGCAAAGAGACAAGGGTGGCTGAGATTCATGGTGTGGCAATGAACATCAAAAAAGATATCTTCCTCGGGGATTATGTCACGGGTCATGGCGTCCTCATATGGTTGCTGGGAAAAAGACAATTTTTTCCTTGATCGATTCGGAAATCCAACTTCGCTTCAGAAACAATTGCGTTTTGATAGCATGACACGGGGTAATTTGCAAAGAAAAAGATGATAGAGTGAAGGGAGAAAACTAAACACAAAGGAGGAGTAGAAAGGTGAAAGGCGATCTTCCGGCTTGAAAAACAGGAGAAGACCGCCTTTTTTTATTAACCTGTTACCTAATTATAGAGCGCTTCAATTTGGTCATCATATAGTCGATGAACTTCACGCCTCTTGAGTTTTAGAGTTGGTGTCAAGATACCATTTTCCGGGCTGAACGCTTCGGGGATGATAATGATTTTCTTCGGGACCTCATAGGGGGCAAACTCTTTACAGGTCGCCTGGATTTCGGCTTCGATGCGATCAATAAGCTTCTTTTCCTTTACCAGTTGCTCAGGTGTGCCACTCAGCCCCTGTTCTTTTGCCCACGGTTCTACCACGAGCCAGTCAGGAACGATGACAGCCACGTTGTACGCCATATTAGCGCCATGTACCATGGCGTTCTCAATAAACATGCTGAGTTTGATGGCTTCTTCCAGCTCGGTGGGGAAAATATACTTGCCGTTTTCCAGTTTGTATTGCTCCTTGATACGTCCGGTGATGTGGAGGTAACCTTCCTCATCAACCCAGCCACGGTCTCCAGTTCTCAGACCACCGTCTTCCGTGAAAGTTTCCTTTGTTTTGTCGGGCAGGTTGTGATATCCGACCATGACATTGGGGCCATAAGCGATGATTTCTCCCTCTTTGTCATTGCCAAATCCCAATGAGGTATCAATCTTAACAGAGCAACCCGGAATAGGCTGACCAACAGTTCCCGGCTTGTTATTTTCCGTTGTATTTACGGTGTGGGCCGGTGAAAGTTCTGTCATCCCCCAGGCTTCGCAGACAGGGATTCCGATATCAAAAAAGAACTCAGCGATTTTGGGACTCAAGGCGGCGCTTGAGCTTAAGGCCATTTTAATGCGTCCTCCAAATTTTTCCCTGACTTTGGAAAAAACGATTTTATCGACAATGGACAGCTTCAGATTATTCAGGAATCCGGCGTTACCCCCTGCTACGCGATTTTTATCGGCAGCTTTGATCCCCATGTCAAACAGGGTTTTTGCCAGTCCCCCCTCTTTTTCCATCCTGTCCTTTAATCCGGTGTAGACTTTATTGAATACCCTGGGAACAGCAATCAATAAGGTGGGTTTAACCATGGCCAGATCGTCAACAATGGTCTGTGGACTTTCGGCAAAACCGGTTTGACCGCCGAAATGGATTAACATGTGTAGCTCGGCGGTTTGTCCGAAGGAGTGAGCCCAGGGCAAAAACGACAAGGTTCTGTCTTCAACGCCAACATTCTTCGGTAATGTCATGGATGCAGCAATCGCATTTGACGCCAGATTGTAATGGCTCAAGAGTACCCCCTTGGGATTTCCGGTTGTTCCCGAAGTGTAGATCAACCCCGCGATATCCGATTTTTCCGGTTTATGAGAAGGTACCGGATTTTCCTTTCCGATTTTCTCCAGGGCTGCCATGGAGTTTTCACCCTCTCCGTCGATGACAAATATTTTCTCCAGACTTTCAATTTCATCGGGAAAATGTTTAATCCTTTCCAAAATATCGTTTCTGGCGACAAATAGAATTTTGATGCCAGAATCATTGATGATATATTTTAAGATGCGATCAAGTTCCGCTTCATACATGGGTATGAATCTGGCACAGCGACCGTAGGTAGCGTAGGCGGCGATTGCCCATTCATTACGATTGTTGGCAATGATACCGACTCCATCTCCTTTTTCTACACCCAGAGATGCCAGTCCGCCTCTCAGGTTGTTAACACGCTCTGCTATCTGTCCGTATGTCACCCAATCATACCCGTCCTTCTCCTTGTTTTTTGTTCCGAAGAGGTTGTAGTTTTTATGTTTGGCTACCGAATTCTCAAAGAGTTCGACCAGGTTATCCGGTCCGGGGAGTTTAATTTCATTTTCTGCCATTTTCATCTCCTGACGACGATTTTTATTTGACTCAATATAAGTCCGGGGATTATGCCCATTATCCCTGGACTTAAAGGGGTTAACCGGGGCTTTTATTTAATCTGGTGTGGAGTGCTCTTAAACGATGGTATCAATGCTGAAAGCACAATTTTGCAACGTTTATAAGCATCTTCTTACAAAAAAAAACGAAAGTTCGTTCATCTTTGCCATAAGAAAATGATTTAGCCAAGGGAAAAATGTGCCTTCTAAGGTCTTAAAAATACCGTATCGGGTCTCTTTAATAAATATGAAAGGGTTGTTTAACAAAGACAAAACTCTCAACTATTCCGCTTGACACAAAGGGAGCAAATCCATAAAAACGATGCTTACACTGCTCAGAAAGTGCGCATGAATTTTGAATTAACGGGAAAAAACAAACAGACGGATCTTTAATTATGAATCAAAGATACAGTATTGCCATCCACGGTGGTGCCGGAACCATCAGACAGGGAGAAATGACACCTGAAAAACAGAATGAGATTGAAAAGACCCTGAACAGGTCCATCAAAGCCGGCATCAATATTCTTAAAGCGGGGGGATCAGCTATCGATGCCACCGCCTCTGCAGTCGTTGTTATGGAAGATTCGCCCCTATTCAATGCAGGAAAAGGCTGTGTTTTTAACTCCGCTGGTTTTATTGAGATGGATGCCTCCATCATGTGCGGTAAGACTCTGGATGCGGGCGCCGTGACCTGCGTCCGCAATGTTAGAAATCCTATTCTGCTTTCCCAGGAGCTCTTAACTGGCAGCAGACACGTGCTGTTAAGCGGAAAAGGAGCAGAGGACTTTGCCAGAAAAGCCGGATTAGCCTTTGAAGCGGATGATTACTTTTTTACCCGGCACCGCTATGAGCAGCTTCAGAAAGCGAAAACTGAAGAAACCGTACAACTGGATCACTCAGGTTCCAATGATGGTAAATTTGGAACGGTGGGAGCTGTCGCCCTTGATCTTGCCGGAAATCTGGCTGCTGCCACCTCAACCGGTGGTATGACCAATCAGGCTGAAGGCCGGGTTGGTGACACGCCCATAATCGGCAGTGGTAACTATGCGAACAACCAAACTTGTGCTGTGTCCTGTACTGGGATTGGAGAGGGGTTTATGAGAAGTGTGACCGCGTTTGATGTCTCCGCGCTGATTGAGTATAAGGGGCTTTCTCTAACAGAAGCCTGTGAATATGTTATTCATGAGAAGCTGCCAAAAGTTAGGGGGATGGGTGGTTTGATAGCTGTGGATATACGGGGCAACATTGCCGTGCCGTTTAATTCGGAAGGAATGTACAGAGCTTGGTGTCAACAAAACGGTGAAGTTCATATTGGTATGTACAGGGAATAGGCAGACTCAGCCAACCGAGAATTATCCACTCTTAAAATCCTTCTTGGTTTAAATGATATTTCTTTTCATAAAGGATGTAGTTCATTAAAATAGTCTCTAAATTTTTGGAAAACGGGAGCAAAGTTTAGAATTACGACCTTATTGCCCGGTATTCTGCCCAGGCATGATGTACCTTGGTCAGAGGATTTAAATTGGATCAAATTCCATTTAAAAAGAGTTTTTAGTGGGGGATAATAATTGTATGATTGAAAAGTTACTGCCAGCATTCTTATTTATTGCACTATTGAGTTCTCCAGTGACAGCGAAAACTTTGACCGTCTGCCAATCCGGCTGCGATTTTATCACCATCCAGAAAGCTATTGATCACACTGCAACTCAAACCGGTGACATCATCAGCCCGCTTGATACGATTCATACAGAACCGGGGATAGTAGTCTCTAAATCCGTGATCCTGGTCGGAGATAGCCAAAGGAAATCGATCATTCAGGCAGATGAAACGGCCGAGGCGGCAGCAAACAGGGTGTTTTTGATTGCCAGAGGAGCCATGGTGATATTCAAAAACCTGGTGATTCGACACGGGAACCCGCCTGAATATCCCAATTCCGGTGGTGGAATCAATAACCAGGGGCACCTGACCATTGACAATTGCGAAATAACCCAAAATATTGCCAGAACTTCGGGCGGAGGTATTTGGAATAATGGGGTTTTACTTATTGAGAATAGTGATATTTCTTTTAACCGTGCTCTCAGGAGAGGGCAACCGGGGTACGCCTGCGGATCAGGGGGCGGTATCCAAAATGAGAAGGGATCATCCCTGGTGATTAAAAACAGCATTGTCTCCAATAATCATTCCGAAAAAGCCGGAGGAGGACTGTTTATCTCCTGTGAATCAGCTGCCGCCATTATCAATACAAAGATCCATCACAATAAAAGTGTTGTTTCCGGTGGGGGCGTTCGTGCCATGGGAAATCTTAGCATCTCCAATTCTCAAATAAGTGAGAACTCAGTCGGAGGTATAACGGCCAGCAATCGACTGGATATGTCCAATACGACTGTTTCTGGAAACACCCATGGAGCCAATTGCCATTTAGCCTGCAACCGGGGAGTTTGCGGGAAGGCGGGAGAGTTGTCAGGCAATAAAATCGAAGGTGGAGAGTGTGTTCGTTAGATTGATCTGTTAAAATGAAAAAGTTGCTATATAAAAAACCAACATAGTGGCCTGGATATTAAGAGTTGATTCTCTTTGAAGCAAATAGTCGATGATTTTTATGCCGCTTTTCAAAGAGCAACGGAAAGAATTGCTCAATCTTTGCATTTTCAAGGGTATTGCATCTGCCCGGTCTTGGTAAGATGCTGAAGGTCAACTGATCAGTTACTTGTAATAATTAATAATGTCAGCCTTATTTAAGGCACAACACAAATGGTAGACGATGAAGAAGCGATATTTTTCTTGCATGGTTTTGGTGTTATCTCTCTCCTTTTTTCAGACTGCGTTTGCATATAAGGGGAAAAAATCAATTGCCGGAATCACCCAGAGTTGGGGAACCACAAAATACCTGGACGAACTGTACGCATTAAAACGGGGCTGGACCATCGTCTATATTACACGGGATGGAAAATGTGTATTTGATACAACCTCTTGGGATGAGATTGACAGCTTCGGTCCACTGTACAGGGACTTGCTAAAAGAGGCAGATGCCGATAAAAATCAAAACGTTACAGCAGAAGAATCATCAAGATTGTTGCAGTTACAGAAACAAAATGCCTGCCAGAACGCACATCGGCGCAACATCTACTAACCTCCTTTTTTATATCTAACAGATCCGGAATCGTTTGCTATTCTTCGATTGGAAGATGAATGGCTTTACGGTTTTGGAATTCACTCAAGTATCTCAGGCTAAAGTCCCTTAAAGACAGGCAAAGGGAGATCAAAGACATTGGACCAATCAAGGAAAATTGGAATTTCGATCCAATTTAATTGAGAATACTTTTTTCCGACTTGTTGCCCTTGGCAAGTAGGTTAAAAAACTCTTCACCAAACTCCAAGAATTATCTGAATTGACGCAGGAAAATGGAAGAAGGCAGGACAGGAGATAAAACCCGGTTATGGTCGGATGACGGCTAGTGCCAGATTCAGGATTGTTTATAGGGTAGAATGAATATGAATATTGCACCGGATTCCGGGCCGTTTTTGGCCCAGATTCTGCCTTTGTGCCCTTTTATGATTTCATGGCAGATTGCCAATCCCAGACCGGTTCCTCCTGCGCCTGTATTGGTTTTACTGCTTTGGGTGAATTTATCAAAGACGGAGATGAGTTCATAGGGAGGGATTCCGATCCCCTGGTCGATAATTGACGTTTTCAGGAACCGTTCCCCGGTGGAGGCGATACTGTATTCTTCAAAGTTGATAGAGATGGTCTTTCCTTTGGGCGAGAACTTAATGGCATTGGCTATCAGGTTCTGAAACACCTGGTTGATGCGAAAGGGATCACAGGTAATAGTAGTATTAACATTGGAATCCGTGATTTTAACACTCAGATCTTTTTCTTTGAGGCTGAATCTGAACTCCCTGATGACATTCCCGACAATCTCTCTTATATCCTTCTCCTGCATCTCGTAAACCATTTTACCGGCTTCCAGTTTAGATATGTCCAACAAGTCGTCCAGAAGTCTCATGAGCCTCCTGCCGGCTTCATTCGCCTGGTTGAAATAGTGTTTGAGTTTCTCAATATTCCCCTGTTCTATCCTTTCCGCTCCCATTCTTGTATAGTTCAGAATGTGGTGCATGGGGGTTCTTAACTCGTGGGACATGTTAGCCAAAAATTCACTCTTTGCCAGATTGGCCTTTTCAGCATGTTGTTTGGCGAAAATGAGTTTTGCTTCCGTCAGCTGACGCGCCGTAATCTCACTTTCCAATTCCTCGTTTATTCTTGCCAACTCCAGGGTTCTTTCTTCCACTCTTTGTTCCAGTTCTTCATGTGCCTCGCGCAATTCGTTTTCCGCCCTGTTTTGATCAATGGCAAGTGCTATCTGCTCGGAGACAAGATTGAGCAGCTCGACATGCTTTTCGTCAAATTTATCAGGGGTAGTATGGTTTTGGGAAATAATGGCTCCTATTACCCCCCTGTTCGACATCAGCGGCACTCCGGCCCATGACTCTGAAAGCGGACCATACTGTTTTCCCCCCAGTGCCCGAGCCAGATTCATCTGATCCTTTTTGCTCAAAAGCAGAGTTTTTTCTGTCTTAATCACCTGATAGGATGCTGAGCCTGATTGACTGGCTTTTTCGATAACAAGATCCTTTACCTTCTTATTAGTGGAATGGGGAAACCTTAGAATGTCATGTTCCTTATCATAAAGAGCGATGGAAAAATCCATCACATCAATTACGAGACTTAGCGATTCGATTATTTTCCGGAATAGCACCTCCAGATCCGAAGATTCATGGGTTGCTTTGGAGATGGTAAACAACGCCTTCAGTTGAAGTTCCCTTTTTTTCAAATCTTCAACTGCCTGTTTGCGTTCAATGGCTAAGGCCACCTGATCTGAAACGGATAACAGAATATCTGCCGATTCCCGGCTTAATTCGGTTGTCGTATCACCGTAGGTTTGGGTAACCATTGCTCCGAATACTTCGTTATTAGCGATTAAGGGGACTCCTATCCATGATTGAGAGGGGGTTCCCATCAGATCTCCACCCATCTCCTTGGCCAGTTCCAATTGCTCTTCTCTGGCAAGCACCATCGGCTTTCCCCTTCGGATCATTTTTCCCGTTAAAGAACTGGACCGGCTGACATTTAAAATTCCGTTGGGATGATACTCTTCGGTCTTATCAACATAATAGGGGAAGGTTAACGAGTCGGTTTCTTTATCATACAATGCGATATAAAAGTTTTCGACATTGACAATCTTGCTTAGCGATTGATGAATGGTCTTATATAGTTCATTGAGATCAACAGTTGTATTGATAGCATTGGATATTTCGAACAGCGTTCGTATCAACAATTCCCGTTGAATCGTGCGTTCTTCCCATTGTTTTCGTTCGATGGCAATGGCGATCTGGTCTGACACTGAACTCAGGATTTCGATGTCCTTTTCGTCATATAAGTCAGCACTGGTATAACTTTGGGTAACCATGGCGCCAATTACCTGGTTGCGAACAATGAGGGGAACACCCAACCAGAGCTCCGAAGGAGTGCCGACATGTTCGCCGCCCATTTTTTTGACCTGATTGTACTGCTCTTTCCTGTTTAGCAGCAGGGGTTTTTTTGACCGAATCACTTCCCAGGTAAACGAGGTGGATTTGCTGACATTATCGATGGACTCAGATCCTAGTTTATCTATTATATCTGTATTATAAGGAAATGATAACCTGTCCTTCTGTCCATCATAAATAGCGATAAAAAAGTATTCGACATTTACAATGAGTTTTAAGGTCTGGTGGATGGATTTGTAGAGAGCGTCCAGGTCAAAAGTTGTATTAATCGCATTTGAAATTAGAAAAAGTGCTTTGTTGATCTGTTCTGCCTGTTTACGCTTCTGAATATTGAAGATAAATCCTTCAAGTCGGGTATTGCCCTTATCGTCATTTGAAATCCAACCCTCTTCAAGAACCCAGGTCACATTTTTTTTTCGATTGAGAATTCTGTATTCAATCTGAAAGGATTGACGAAGTCGAATGGATTCCAAAATAAGATCGTTAACAGTTTGGCGGTCTTCAGGGTGAATAATGTCTGAGAAGAGGTTGGTAGTAACATCAGTATCCTTAAGTGTATACCGATACCATCCTTTCCGGGATGTGAAGTTTTCGGCCGCAATGCCAGTGACGGATTCAATGGCGGGACTGATGTAATCCAATAATCCATATTCATTGGTTGAATAGCGGATTTCCCTGAAATCATTCTTTAACGGGTATGCAGTTTTCATGAAGCCCAAATTTTTTTACCAATTGCTGTGCATTAAACTAAAGATTTATACTTAGCTTGCTGCATGATAAATCGTATTATACTCTTGACCGGGATTTTGTCGAGTTAATTTCAATTACGTCTGGTACAGGTAAGTCTGCAATTGCTGTATCAGCAGATAAACCTGATCTCAAGACAAATCCAGGAAGAAACCGCAAGAATCGGGTTGTCGTTTTTGAAAAACACGCCTCATAATGAGTTATCAACCCCCAATTGATAAACACACCTGACAGGAGTGAAGTGATGGAGATGTTTCAACAAGCCCACGCAGATTACCAGCGAATAGAAAAAGCTTTGCAGTTTCTTGAGGATAATTTTAAGGAACAACCAACCCTGTTCGAGATTGCCGAGAGTGTTCATTTGAGTGAGTTTCACTTTCAGAAACTGTTTGGGCGTTGGGTGGGTATCAGTCCCAAACGGTTTCTACAATACCTGACAAAGGAGCATGCCAAAAAACTGCTGCAGCAATCGAAAAGTCTGCTTGATGTCACCTATGACAGCGGACTATCCAGCCCTGGTCGTCTACATGATCTGTTTGTTAATTGTGAAGCCATTACTCCCGGAGAGTATAAGGAAAAAGGAAAAGGAATGACCATCCAATTCGGGTTTCATCTTTCTCCTTTTGGTGAGTTTCTTCTGGCAATATCTGAACGGGGTATCTGCAATCTTAGTTTTGTTAAAGCATCAAAAGCGATCATGACGGATTGGCTACAAACTCAATGGCCTTTGGCCAATTTGGTTAAATCGGAAGCTGAAACACGGCATTATGTGGCTAAAATATTTGGCTCTTCTCCTGGACAAAACCCCTCTCCCATTCATCTGTTCATTAAGGGCACAAATTTCCAGCTTAAGGTTTGGGAAGCATTACTTGCTGTTCCCTTTGGACTGGTTGTGACCTATGAAGACATTGCACGGAATATTGGATCGCCAAAAGCCGTCAGAGCTGTGGGGACAGCAATCGGGAAAAACCCGATACCTTTCATAATACCTTGCCATCGGGTCATTAGGAAAATGGGTGATTTTGGTAACTATGGGGAAGGACCGATCAGGAAAAAAGTGATCCTTGGTTGGGAATCGGTTAATAGCCCATGGGATTAAGAACCGGTCTTATTCCCATGAATGTTTTCACCTTGTTTCTGCTTTTAGTGCGGCAAAAGAAAAATGGCTACTCGCATACAGTCTAAAGAGAAATCAGTCCGGGAGAAGTTGGTTTAGGCCCCGGAGTTTTATATTTCCCGGGACTAACACCTCACAGACGAATTAAATATCCAGTGGTACTAAAAAAACAGGTACTTTACTTTTTCGTAGGACACCCCTGACACAAGTGCCGATCAATGCCTGTTTCAACATGCTTTTCTGATGATTTCCCATTACAATCAAGTCACAATCAGCTTCTTTGGACACCTGTAATACTTCATCGACGATTTTACCCATGCGAATGACGACTCCTTCAATCAGATCCTGAGCTCCGGCAGTGTTTGCGCTTTGGCCCAGTTTTTCCAGAGCTTCCTTGATGATAGGAACCTCTCTCTGCTTTCCCAACAGGATACTGCGAGCATGCATTTCGTTTTCCTGCTGGATTTTTGTATAGGCTTCCCTTCCAATCATGTCAACCACCAGATCTTTTGCCCGAGATGCTTGATCTTCAATAACATGTAAAATCAATACTTTTGCATTTGACTTAACGGCAAGGCTTACAGCGTAATCAAAAACCTCTTTCGATTCTTGGGAAAGATCTGTCGTAAATAAGATTTTCTTAAAATCATGGACCATTTTTTACTCCTAATATGTTTTCCAGACAATCTGGCATCTAAAGAAACAAACTTATCCTAACCAACCCAAAACCTCAAAATAATAATCAAAGGTCACAGCATGCTTTGATCTTTGCCTATTCTGACCTGGTTTGAAAGCATTGAATAAATGACTTTATCTAAATCGATTTTAATTATCAGTTATCAATCTGTAACACTAAATTTTTATCTGTTTACCAGATGAGAGCTGATGACCGGGTTTCAAATACAACGATTATCGTCACATTTAAAAATCCAGTGCTAAAACAAACATGAGCTAATGGATTATATGTTAGAATAGAATCTTAAAAATAACAATTGAGAAGTCGAAAGAAAAAAATGAATATCAAACAGTTGCCCAAGAAAGGAACTGTTTGCGATTCGAGGTGTGACAAAAACGTTGGTTGCCCTATTTGATTGAGTCTGTGAAGACTGTTCCCTTGCAGATTGAGCCTTTCAGATCAGCACCTTTCAGATTGGACCTGGTAAAATCGGCTTCTTTGAGATTGGCACCTGCAAGATTGACATTCTTTAAGTTCGCAGAGGCCAGGTTAGTACTGACCAGTTCCCCTCCTTTGAGATTGGCATCTACCAGTCTTGCGTTTTTTAACTTGGCAAAGGAAAGGTTGGCATCTTTGAGGTTAGCTGAGGTTAAATTGGATTCACTGAGGTCGGCAAAAGACAGGTTAACCCTGAGAAAACTCAAATTGGCCATGTTCGCTTTTTTCATATTTGCTCCATGTAGATTTGAATATGAAAAATCCGCATTTGACATTTCACAGCCTGCAAACCGGGTATTGACCATCTCGGCTCCACGCATGATGGCTTCTTTGAGGTTTGATTTTGTTATGCTGGTATTTGAAATCTCCGCGTTGGTAAGATCGGCATGCTCCAGATCGGTTTCCGTGATATTAGCACCGGACAGATCAATTCCTGCGGCATCAATATCCCTTAAATCCGCTCCGGTCAGATTCGCGCCAGACAGATCGGCATCCTTAAGGTTTGCTCCTTTCAAATTCGCGTTGGTCAAATTCGCATTTTTAAGGTTTGCGTGTTCAAGATCAGCATTTTCAAAACTGCCGTTGGTACCCTCTTTGGTCTTAAGCAATTCTTTTATATGAACGTTGTTGATTGATTTCATTTGTGTACCCTTAAATTGAAGAATTTATCCTATTCGGTCTGTAATCAGCTTTCCTGGAGCGATTATTTTGCGAATACACCGGTATTAATCGAACACAAAGAAAAAATAATATGACCTTTTCTTTCAATCGCAGAGGTTATCTCAAAAGGGGAGTTAATGTGTGTTTTTGGTCAGGAAAGCAATGCTTTTAGTACTTTGCCAAGCGACCTATCTGTGGAAAAACAGTCCCGATTCTCCTTAATCCTGTTTGATTTTTTTATATTCTGATTCGCGATTATTTTCTCTACAGGGTAACACCGGCCAATCGATTTGTCAATCGACTGAAAAAGGAGGGCTGCATTCTCTGGCTTCTTGGCAAGGGATGTCCGGGGAGTTGTTCCTTTAAGGATATGTTGGCTTGAAACGGACATTTCCATGCCCTTGAAAATGTCC
>Ga0180009_10000097_pt1 | contig 151229 bp, 140 predicted proteins | sample OS_PC_MetaG_FD_123537 | JGI IMG/M metagenome (GOLD analysis project Ga0180009, IMG submission 123537) | Groundwater microbial communities from the Aspo Hard Rock Laboratory (HRL) deep subsurface site, Sweden - OS_PC_MetaG | ecosystem: Environmental > Aquatic > Deep subsurface > Groundwater...
CCGATCTTTGCCTTGAAAGCCGGGGGGTAGGACTTGCGTCTCTTTGTCTCACTCATTCTTCTGCTCCTCAAACCTCGGAACGTAGCTTAAACTACTGTCCAGAATCTGGGGTCCACTTTAGTAGCCAATCGGGGTGAGAGAGGGAGCTACAACGCTGACAACAAAACCCGGCGCGCAACTCCAATTGTAGCCAATCGGGGTGAGAGAGGGAGCTACAACACGCCAGCAGCAGGGAAGTATTGAGCAATAATTGTAGCCAATCGGGGTGAGAGAGGGAGCTACAACGCCGCTGACATCGGCGGTGATTTCGCCGGTATTGTAGCCAATCGGGGTGAGAGAGGGAGCTACAACTGGATCAGTCCACCGCCCAGTGGATGACGCATTGTAGCCAATCGGGGTGAGAGAGGGAGCTACAACGAGTTTCTCTACCAGCGTGCCATGACCACGATTGTAGCCAATCGGGGTGAGAGAGGGAGCTACAACGATTGCTCCAGTGCCAGCACTAGGCTCCAGATTGTAGCCAATCGGGGTGAGAGAGGGAGCTACAACAACCAGCACTGCCTCGAGGCGCTCGAGGAATTGTAGCCAATCGGGGTGAGAGAGGGAGCTACAACGGATACCAACAACGCAAGCACGGGAAGAGGATTGTAGCCAATCGGGGTGAGAGAGGGAGCTACAACTGTCTGCAACAGCAGATCGCGGCGCTTAATATTGTAGCCAATCGGGGTGAGAGAGGGAGCTACAACGACCACCGCGCCGGTGGCCCGCACAATGGCATTGTAGCCAATCGGGGTGAGAGAGGGAGCTACAACTGCTGGGGACTGTCTGGCTTACGGCTGCACATTGTAGCCAATCGGGGTGAGAGAGGGAGCTACAACGGTCCAGCGTGACGTTATGGATGTGTTTGTATTGTAGCCAATCGGGGTGAGAGAGGGAGCTACAACCCTGCTTGATGCAGAACCAGTTGTGTGGACATTGTAGCCAATCGGGGTGAGAGAGGGAGCTACAACTCTCGCACTACGGCATTATCCCGCACGGTATTGTAGCCAATCGGGGTGAGAGAGGGAGCTACAACAGATTCTCCCGGACCACATTATCAGGGCGAATTGTAGCCAATCGGGGTGAGAGAGGGAGCTACAACGAGGCGCAGGCACTGCATCACGGCGTGAATATTGTAGCCAATCGGGGTGAGAGAGGGAGCTACAACGCTGCCCATTCGAATGGACGAGAGCAGTTGATTGTAGCCAATCGGGGTGAGAGAGGGAGCTACAACTGGTCTGGCGAGTCCGCACAACACAGCAGAATTGTAGCCAATCGGGGTGAGAGAGGGAGCTACAACTCACCAGCAGGCGGAGGTCGAGCTCTTCCCATTGTAGCCAATCGGGGTGAGAGAGGGAGCTACAACCAACAGGCAGCGGTGGATCCGCGCTACCGCATTGTAGCCAATCGGGGTGAGAGAGGGAGCTACAACCATAATGCTACCGTCAAAGACAATGCGATTATTGTAGCCAATCGGGGTGAGAGAGGGAGCTACAACGTCAATGTATCCGCCAGCGCACGGGTAGACATTGTAGCCAATCGGGGTGAGAGAGGGAGCTACAACCTGACAATGTTCTCCACGCCGTCGTCGTCGATTGTAGCCAATCGGGGTGAGAGAGGGAGCTACAACAAACTGTCATGCTGTCAACATGACGCCGCAATTGTAGCCAATCGGGGTGAGAGAGGGAGCTACAACCATGGTGAGATAGTATGCTATGCTGGTATCATTGTAGCCAATCGGGGTGAGAGAGGGAGCTACAACCTATTCCGTAACAGCTTCGAGAATCAAGCCATTGTAGCCAATCGGGGTGAGAGAGGGAGCTACAACAATGCTTCTGTAATCTCCCCATCTTGCAATATTGTAGCCAATCGGGGTGAGAGAGGGAGCTACAACGCTGCCGCACAGGACCAGGTTGCGGCCGGGATTGTAGCCAATCGGGGTGAGAGAGGGAGCTACAACTAGCTCGGCATCCTGGTACAGATCAAGCTGATTGTAGCCAATCGGGGTGAGAGAGGGAGCTACAACATGGCATGTGGTTGTCAGAGATGGCGTTTTATTGTAGCCAATCGGGGTGAGAGAGGGAGCTACAACCCGGTGGACCAGGGCACGACACCGAACGCAATTGTAGCCAATCGGGGTGAGAGAGGGAGCTACAACAAAGCTGTCGTCACTGCCCTGCAGCGTCACATTGTAGCCAATCGGGGTGAGAGAGGGAGCTACAACCCACGTGACATTGACTTTCTGGAACAGCTCATTGTAGCCAATCGGGGTGAGAGAGGGAGCTACAACCCAGCACGGCCTCGGCGCGGGCGATGCGGGATTGTAGCCAATCGGGGTGAGAGAGGGAGCTACAACGACGCCATCACGCGGCGTTCGGTGTCGCGCATTGTAGCCAATCGGGGTGAGAGAGGGAGCTACAACATGGAAACAGTTCGAGCGCCGCCTGCATCTATTGTAGCCAATCGGGGTGAGAGAGGGAGCTACAACCTGGCGCAAAGTGGTGCTCTGCCAATGGTGATTGTAGCCAATCGGGGTGAGAGAGGGAGCTACAACAACGGGGTCAAGTCCACGCCAGAGTGGTTTATTGTAGCCAATCGGGGTGAGAGAGGGAGCTACAACCGGCATACCGCGACCTTCTACCATTTCAACATTGTAGCCAATCGGGGTGAGAGAGGGAGCTACAACGCTATAGCTGTGGTAACTGCAACGCTTATATTGTAGCCAATCGGGGTGAGAGAGGGAGCTACAACGAATGTGTTCGTATTCTGCGCAATACCACCATTGTAGCCAATCGGGGTGAGAGAGGGAGCTACAACTGGCAATGAACGGATCAGCTCCGCCCTTGGATTGTAGCCAATCGGGGTGAGAGAGGGAGCTACAACCGTCCCTGGCACGGTTCAGGGAGTTAATGCATTGTAGCCAATCGGGGTGAGAGAGGGAGCTACAACTCACTCCATTGTTCACTGAATGCCGATTATATTGTAGCCAATCGGGGTGAGAGAGGGAGCTACAACCGTAAAGCAAGTCCTCGTTATGCCGTGTACATTATAGCCAATCGGGGTGAGAGAGGGAGCTACAACCGTGAGCTTGGCACTGCCCGCCACGCTGTGATTGTAGCCAATCGGGGTGAGAGAGGGAGCTACAACGATGGTCTTGAGCCGATGCGGTGATCCGAGATTGTAGCCAATCGGGGTGAGAGAGGGAGCTACAACCCAGCGACTTCCGCGCTGCACTGGATGGCGATTGTAGCCAATCGGGGTGAGAGAGGGAGCTACAACACCGACGGCAGCCTGGACGAACTGGCACCGATTGTAGCCAATCGGGCTGAGAGAGGGAGCTACAACTGGGGCACGTCTATAGAACGACAGTTACTTGACCGATCAGTGCTCTGTACATCACGTATGTCTTCCGTTAGCAAGCTTGTCCAAGGATGATTTGTAACCACTGCGGCAATCGAGTTACAGTATCACGAGGTAATACCTTGATTACGAGTATACATATGGGCACTTCAATCAAGATCGACGACCTACTGAAAAGCCGTGTCCAACAACTGGCCAGTCAGCGCCGCCGTTCGGCACATGGCATCATGCTAGAAGCCATCGAACAATATGTCGAGCGCGAGGAGGCCAAGCAGCTGTTTCAGCAAGAGGCGCTGGCGTCTTGGAGATCGTATCAGGAATCGGGACGTCACCTCAGAAATGATGAGGTTCGTGCCTGGCTGGACACTTGGGGCACTGATGATGAGGCTGCGGTGCCTGAGTGCCACGAGTAGTCATTACCCAAACCGCTGCAGAAGGTTTTGAGCGCTGCCGTCGTTTGTTGCATGGCAAGTCACCCGAGGCAGCAAGGCGCGCTGCAAAGACTATTTCGCGACATCTGTTGCTGCTCGAATCCAGCCCGGAACTGGGCCGTCCATCCCCGGATTCGACTGCATTGCGGGAGTTACTGATCGCTTTTGGTGATTCTGGCTATGTTGCTTTGTATCGCTATGAGCCGACAAAAGATTCGGTCTATGTGTTGGCGTTTCGGCATCAGCGTGAAGTTGGCTACTGAAGTCGCTCTTGTGACACGCAAGTAGCGGCCATCAAGCTCTGGGCAGATCCTGCATAAGCGGTGTCGGTTGTTCACTTCTTGCTGTTGACGGATTGCTTGTTGCTGACATGTTCTGTAACAACCCCCGCCGCAATAGCCAATTCCGCGCATCCTCAGCATCCTGCTCAAACCAGGCCTGTGCAGAGCCCAGCCGAAAGCTGTAGCCCCAGGCGTCCATGTCGGCGAACATCTGTTGCCGGCTGTAGCCGCTGATGCGGTCGGCAAGGACGATCTGCAGGTAGCAGACGGCGTTTTCCTCGTCGTAGTCGCCGGCGGCATCGGTGTGCAGTTGGGCGCGGCGTGCGTCGTCCATGCACAGGTAATGACAGGCTTCGTGCAGCGCCGAGTGCAGCGGGGTGTCGTCGCGCAGGTACAGCCGATTGCCGATCAGACCGGCTTCCGAGTCGCCCCAGTAGCTGCCGGGGATGGTCTCGTCGTGGCGTACAAGGACGATGTCCAGGCCATACGGATGCAGCAGTGCCTGCAATGCCTCGGCGTGCTGCAGCCAGTTGCTCACGCGCTCTGTTGCGGCGTTCTGCCCGGCGCGGGCGTGGCCGTTATCGCTGACTGCGCTGGCGTGTTGTTTCGGCTGTGACTTCAGGGACATACAATGCCTGCTGGCAACGGCTAGAATGGTGCAATGGTTGTTGCAATGATTGAGTCATCTGTGTCCAGACGTCTGCCAGTTTACACCGATTCGGATCTGCTGAAATACGCTGGCCTGGTGATATGGCTGACCTCGATGCTGGCGCTGGTGGTGGCACCGGTGCTCACCGACGAGCCTCTGGAGGCGGGCAATTACCTCGGCTGGTGGGCAGCAGAACTGTTGTTTGGTGGCGTGTATCTGCAGGCGGTGTGGCACTGGCCTGGTGTGCCGCAGCGGCCGTGGTGGTTTTATCTGGGCATCATGAGCCTGGCGGCGGTGGCCAGTTCCTGGTTTACCTCCGGCGGCATCGGCGGCATGCTGTCGATGGTGGTGGCCAGCCTGCTGCCGTGGGTGTGTGCGCCGCGCATTGGCATCACCTGGATGACGCTGCAAAGCGTGCTGGTGTCGCTGGCGGCGATGCGCAATCCCGAGCTGGTGCCGGCCATCGCCATTCTGCTGGGGGCGACGTTTCTTGGTCTGGGCTTTTTTGCCTACATCGCCTCCATGGCCGCACGCGAGCTGTCGCAGACCAGCGCCGAACTGAGCCGGGTCAACTCCGAGCTGCGCGCCACGCAAAGCCTGCTCACCGAAAACACGCGCATTGCCGAGCGCGTGCGCATTGCGCGCGAACTGCACGATCTGGTCGGGCATCACCTTACCGCGCTGACACTGAACCTGGAGGTGTCCACGCATCTGATCGAAGGCAAGGCGCTGGAGCACGTCGAGCAGGCGCGCTCCATTGCCCGCCTGCTGCTCACCGACGTGCGCGAGGTGGTCAGCGAAATGCGCAGTAACGATGGTGTCAATCTGGCCGATGCCGTGCGCATGCTCACTGAAGGCGTGCCCAGGCCACGCATTCACCTGGACATTCCGACCGATTTCAAGGTCACCGATCCGCAGCGCGCGCAGGTGCTGTTGCGCTGTGCGCAGGAAGCCATCACCAATGCCGTGCGCCATTCCGGGGCCGACAATCTGTGGCTGTCGCTGCACAGCGCCGCCCAGACACTGGAGCTGAACGTGCGCGACGATGGTCGCGGGGCCGACGCCACCGACATCGGCAATGGTCTGCGCGGCATGCGCGAGCGTCTGCGCCAGCTCGGCGGCGAGCTGCAGCTGCACACCGCGCAGGGTCATGGCTTTTCCTTACAGATACATCTGCCAGTGGAGCACACGGTATGAACAACACAGCGACTTCCGCCAAGCAGCACATCCGCGTGATGCTGGTGGACGACCAGAACCTGGTGCGCAGCGGTGTGCGCAGCCTGCTGGAACTGGCCGATCACATTGAAGTGATCGCCGAGGCTTCCGATGGCGAGCAGGCGCTGATGATCCTCGCCGAACTGCAGCCCGATGTCATGCTGCTGGACATGCGCATGCCGGTGAAATCAGGGCTGGATGTGCTGCGTGAGAGCAAGCAGGTGGAACAGCAGCCGCCGACCATCATCCTGACCACGTTTGACGACGATGAACTGGTGCTGGCCGGTATCAAGGCCGGTGCCCGAGGTTATCTGCTCAAGGACGTGTCGCTGGAACAGCTGGTGGAAGGCATCGAGACCGTGGCCGCCGGTGGCTCCATCGTCAAACCGGCCTTTACCGAGCGTCTGATGGAGGGCCTCACCGGCATGCACACCGGCTTTGACAGCCTGGAGCAGCCCGATCCGCTGACCAACCGGGAAACCGAAATCCTGCGGCTGATGGCCAGTGGTTTCTCCAACAAGGAAATCGCCAGTTCGCTGGAGGTGGCCGAAGGCACAGTGAAAAATCACGTTTCCAGCATCCTGTCGAAAATGGGCGTGCGCGATCGCACCCGTGCCGTGCTGAAGGCGTTTGAGTTGGGCATCATCTGAGCTGATTGCAAATGTCAGCCCGGAGTGATGTTCTGGAGCAACGCTCAGGAGCGCCAGCGTCCCGCTGGCCATTGAATTATCGCTTGCGGTGAGTTTCTGCTGATGCAGACACTTGCTGGTCGGTATGCAGCACCAGTGCGAGCACGTCCACCGCCCAGGGCAGCAGGTCTTCGTCAAAATCGAAGCGCGGGTTGTGGTGGCCGCCGCGGGTGTCGCAACCGATCAGCAGGTGGGTTGCGGTGCCACCGTTTTGCTGCACCACGCGTGACATGCTGGTGGCATCCTCGCTGGCGGGCACCCGATGTGAGATGCGCACCGCCTGCGGTGCCAGGCCGGTGGCGAGCAGCGCGGCCTGCAGTTGCTGCACCAGCGCCGGGTGGTTGTCCTGTGCCTCAAAGCGGCTCACGGTGGCGGTTTCGGCACTGCAGCCGTGCATGCTGGCGGCACCGTGGATGACCGCCTCGGCACGCGCCAGCAGGGCGTCACAGACGGCATCGTCGCTGCCGCGTACCTCCAGTCGAAAACTGCTGTGATCACTGATCACGTTGTGTGCATTGGCAGAATGCAGACGGCCGACATTGACCCGTGTCATGCCGCCACTGTGGCGAGGCAGTGCATACAGATTCTGGATTGCGGTGCAGGCTGCGAGCAGGGCGTTGTTGCCGTCCTGCGGTGCGTTGCCGGCATGACTGGAACGGCCATGCAGGTTGACATCAATGATGCGGGCTGCCAGCCAGGTGGCATCCAGCACGATCTCACGACGGCCGGTGATGCCGATGTGAAACGAGGCAAAACGCTGGACTTCGGCCAGCTCCGGCAGCTCGGCAAAATACCGGCCGCCGCCGGCAACTTCCTCGGCCGGCTGGAAGAACAGATGCACTTTGCCCGACCAGCCGGGCGGTTGCTGTTGCAGGCTTTGGGCCAGGTGTTCAGCCAGCCCCAGCCCGGCACTGACATGGCCGTCGTGACCGCAGGCATGCATGACGCCGTCGTGCTGTGAGGCAAAACCCTGTCGGTGTGGCTGATGATCGGCGCTGGCTGCTTCGCGGATCGGCAGCGCATCCATGTCGAAGCGATAGCCGACGCAGGGGCCGGGACGTCCGCTGTCCAGGGTGGCCACCACACCGCTGTAACCGCTGCGACAGGCCTGCAGCCAGTGCTGCTCGCTACCCAGTGACGCCGCAGCACGCTGCCAGGCTGCGGCGCGGGTGGTGGCGTCCGGCCAGTTGTGCGGTGGCTGTTGATACAACTCGGCACCTGCGCGCACGGTAAAACCCAGCGCCTGCAGCCGCGCGGCAATCAGCGCTGTGGTGCGGTATTCCAGCCACGACAGCTCTGGATGCCGGTGCAGATCCTGGCGCAGTTTCGCCAATCTGGCGGTGCGCGCTGTATCGCTGTGCAGCGGCAGTACACTTGCGCCAGATACATTGCTGCCAGCTGTGGGCAGGCGGGATTCAGTCATGCAGCAATTCCGGGTTGATGTTGATCGAATGGGCCGCGCTGAGCGCCTGCAGTCCCAGTGGCGACAGTGCGATGGCACCGTTGCCGGAGTGGCCGTGGCCGATCCAGCCCAGCCTGGCATCGACAAAGTTGCAGGCGTTGACGTACACGGTGCCGGAATGCATCGCCTGAATAAACTGCTCGGCGCGTGCACGCGAGGTGGTGAATATCGAACTGGTCAGGCCATAACGGCTGTCGCCGACCAGTTCGATGGCCTGCGCATCCTCGTTTACCGGCATCACCGGCAGGACCGGGCCGAAGGTTTCCTCGTGCATGACCTGCATGTCGTGGCGGCAGTCGGCCAGCAGCGTTGGCTGCAGGAACAGCGCCTGGCCGATGCGTTCGCTGCCGCCACCGCAAACGGCTCTGGCAGCTTTGGCCATGGCATCGTCGATCATCGCCTGCAGCGCCTGCACCGCCTGATCACCGCCAAACAGTGGGCCCAGCGTGGTGTCGGCAGCCAGCGGATCACCGCTGACCTCAGCCGCCATGATGTCGCTGGCACGCTGCAGAAACTCGTCGTAGCTGCTGGCATGACAATACACGCGCTTGACCGCGCAGCAGGACTGGCCGGAATTGTGCAGGCGGCCGATCTTCACCGCCCACAGCGCGGCATGGTCCAGATCGGCATCGGCGGCGATGTAGGCGGCATCGTTGCTGCCCAGCTCCAGCGAGCACTGGATGAAGGGATTGTGCACATCGTTCAGGCATCTTCTGGCCACGCTGTGGGCAATGCTCTGGCCGCCGCGCACCGAGCCGGTGAAGATGACGTGGTTGATGTCACCATGCTCAATCAGCTCGGCCGAGGTGGCGAAATCCACCAGCACATGTTGCAGCAGATCAGCAATGCCTGCCAGCTCACCAAAGGCGCGCTGGAAATGTTCCCCCACCGAGGGCGTGGTGCTGTGCTTGAGCAGCACCGCATTGCCGGCCAGCAGCGCAGCGATGCTGCCGTTGATGGCGCAGAACAGCGGGTAATTCCACGGCGTGATGATGAACACCACACCTTTGGCGCGGTATTCGATGCGGCCGCTGAACTGCGCGTCGTGGTAGTTGCTCAGATCCACGGCATGCAGCGCGCCGTCGCTGGCAAAATCGCACATGCTGCGGGCGCGCTCAAGCATGAACTGCAGCTCTTCGTGCGCTGCTGCCAGCGGCTTGCCCATTTCCCGGGTGATGCCGGCGGCGATGTCATCGGCGTGCTGTTCGAAATGGTTCAGCGCCTGGCGCAGCAGATCGGCACGCACGGTAACTTCCAGCTGCGACCAGGCGTGGCTGGCGGTCTGCGCCCTGCGGGCGCGCTGCAGCACCTGCTCGCGGGTTTCGCTGCCGGCGGCAAACACCTGCTCGCCGGTAAACGGGTTGTTCAGCGTCATGTGGGTCATTGCAGTCCGATGGTTTCTTGCCTGGCGCTCATCATAGCAGGCCGTGCTGTGAATTCGCCTGCCGGAGACTGCGCTCTTATCGGACTGTCATGCTCTGCGCTTTCCATGCAGGGCCTTCATACGGCTGCGTGACAGCGCCCAGGTTCTGTGCATTCCAGGCGAAAGCATGGGTACGAGCAGTTAGTGACACGAAACAAGGCCAGCGGGGACGCTGGCGCTCCAGAGCGTTGTTTCGAGCGAGAGTCGCTGGCGCTCCAGAGTGGTGTTTTGATCGAGAATCACTGGTGCTGCAGAGTGGTGTTTTGATCTTGATACACAGGCGCAACAGACCCTGCCTTCCGGCGCAAGGGCTTGGCTACGGGCCTGCCCGTCAGCTGCCGGGCATGCAACTCGGCGTTGTCCGGCGGCGAGGCATGCCGGCACTGCAGGCGGTGCACAAAAAAGCCGGGGCAGGACCCCGGCTTGATGCAGTGATGTCGGCAGATTATCTGCCGCGTCGTGGCTGTGGCTTGCCACCGCCGCCGCCAGCGTTGGCGCGGTTGCGACCCCGGCTCTTGTTGGCCGGACGCTTGCCGTGCGGGTTGCCGCGTGGCTTGCCACCACCGGGCCGACCCTGCGGGGCAGGTTTGATGTGGGCCACGATGGACGGTTCAAAGCCTTCGGCCTGCAGCTGGGTGATCGGCTTGCGCAGCAGCTTTTCGATTTCGCGCAGATTTTTGCTCTCTTCCGGGCTCACCAGCGAGATGGCTTCACCACCGCGACCGGCACGACCGGTACGACCGATGCGATGCACGTAGTCCTCGGCCACCGAGGGCAGGTCAAAATTGACCACATGTGGCAGATGATCGATGTCCAGTCCGCGTGCGGCGATGTCGGTGGCGACCAGAATGCGAACCTGGTTGCTTTTGAATTCATGCAGCGCCTTGGTGCGTGCGCCCTGGGACTTGTTGCCATGGATGGCGGTGGCGGTGAGGCCCTCGCGATCCAGCTGTTTGGCCAGGCGATCGGCACCATGCTTGGTGCGGGCGAATACCAGCACCTGCTCCCATTTGCCGGTGCACACCAGGTGTTGCAGCAGGGCGCGTTTGTCGTTCTGGTGTACCGGGTAAACGCTCTGATTGACGGTTTCAGCAGCGGTGTTGCGCGGTGCCACATCAATGCGTGTGGGGCTGCGCAGCATCTCTTCGGCGAGAATGCCGATCTCTTTCGAGAACGTGGCCGAGAACAGCAGGGTCTGGCGTGCCCGCGGCATGGTCTTGATGATGCGCTTGATGTCATGGATAAAGCCCATGTCCAGCATGCGATCGGCTTCGTCCAGAACCAGTATTTCCACGCCATCGAGCTTGACCGTGCCGCGCTGCATGTGGTCCATCAGCCGGCCGGGCGTGGCCACCAGAATGTCGACGCCACGACGCAGTTTGTTCACCTGCGGCTGCATGCCGACGCCACCAAAGATGGTCATTGACTTCAGCGGCAGATGGCGGCCATAGGTGACCACACTCTGTTCCACCTGTGCCGCCAGCTCGCGTGTCGGTGCCAGGATCAGCGCGCGCACCTTGCGGTTGCTGCTGTCGCTGCGATTGACCATCAGACGCTGCAGCAGCGGCAGGGTGAAGCCGGCGGTTTTGCCGGTGCCGGTCTGCGCTGCCGCCATGATGTCGCCGCCGGCAAGGATGGCCGGTATGGCCTGCGCCTGGATCGGGGTCGGGGTGGTGTATTGCTGCTCTTCGATCGCGCGCAGCAGTTCAGCCATAAGGCCGAAATCTTGAAAAGACATTGGATAACTCCTGAGTGCCTGTACCTGAATGCGCATCAGCGCGATTCAAGAGCCGGTCCAGGCGAAAAACTAAGATGGGTAAACGGGGCATGTTCAGAGTGAACCGTCAGGCATAAGTGCCGACATCTAACCGCGAGTGCGATGCTGACCGGGCGGCATCGTGGGCACATTATAGCCGCGAATGCACCTCAGCGGGAAAGTTTCTCGGCATGCTCGGCATCATAGCGGAACACCTTGTCGCGATCCGGTAGCAGCAGGGCATGGTCCTTGTCGTCGTAATGCAGTCGCTCCAGCAGATCGCAGATGGCGTTGATGCGCCCGGTTTGCTTGTCGTTGTTGTCGACCACGGTCCATGGTGACATGGCCGAGTGGGTGCGCTGCAGCATGGCATCGCGATGACTGGTGTAGCTGTCCCAGTGTTCCAGCGCCACGGCATCAATGGGGCTGATCTTCCACTGTTTCAGCGGATTGCTGCGCCGCTCCAGCAGCCTGGACTGCTGTGTCTGATAATCGATGTCGAGATAGTATTTGATCAGCCGGATGCCGGACTGGATCAGCATGGATTCGTAATCCAGCACGGTGCTCATGAAGCGGTGATATTCCTGCTCGGTGCAAAAGCCCATGACCGGCTCCACGCCGGCGCGGTTGTACCAGCTGCGGTTGAAGAAGACGATCTCGCCGGCTGCCGGCAGATGCTGGGTATAGCGCTGAAAATACCACTGGCTCTCTTCCCGATCCGATGGTTTCGGCAGCGCCACGACGCGAAAATCGCGCGGGCTGAGGTGACGGATGATGCGCCGCAGCGTGCCGTCCTTGCCGGCCGCGTCGCGACCTTCAAAGATCACCAGCAGGCGCTCGTTGTGGCTGATCACATGCCGCTGCAGCTTGACCAGTTCAATGCGCAGCAGGTATAGGGTTTCATCATAGTCCATGGGCAGAGTCTGTCCGCTGGGTCCGTCACCATTATGCCCCAATGGGCGTTTATGCAGAATGATTCGCGAGATCGTCGGTGCTGCCGGTATCCGTGATTTCCTCAGGCAGGCTGATGCCCAGGCGTGCGGCACGCCGGTGCCAGCGTTCGCGCGCCATCTTGCGCAGATCCTCGATGCTGTCGCTCTCATCGACGATTTCCATGCCGAGCAGGGTTTCCAGCACGTCTTCCATGGTCACCACGCCGGTGAGATCGCCGTATTCATCCACCACCACGGCAAAGTGCTCCTGCTCATGCAGCAGTTGCTTGAACAGATCCTGTAGCGAAATGAACTCGGGCACAAAGGCCACCTCGCGCTTGAGTTCGTGCAATGCGCGCTGGTCCTCACCGCGTGCCAGCGCCAGCATGATGTCGTTTTTCAGCACATAGCCGGTGATGTGCTCGTCGGATTGCGCAAAGATCGGCAGCCGCGAAAATGGCACCTCGCCGATGCCGTCAGCAAGTTCGGCCAGTGGCATGTCCTGCTGCAGCTTATGCACCACCACCCTGGGGGTCATGATGTCGTGCACCCTGATCACATTGAAGCGGATCAGGTTGTGAAAGATGTTGGATTCCTGCTGCTCGAAGATGCCCTGATCAAGCCCCATTCTGGCCATGGCCTGGAATTCCTCCCGGCTCAGTGTTGGCGGTGTTTTGCCTGCTGCCAGCAGTCTGGTGATCCACTGCGACAGTTTCACCAGCGGCCAGGTGAGCACAATCAGCACCACGCAGGCGCGGGCAGTGAAGCCGGCCAGCGCCTGCCAGTGGATGGCCCCCAGCGTTTTCGGAATGATCTCGGAGAACACCAGAATGAGCAGGGTGACGATGGCCGAGGTGATGCTGACATAGGCATTGCCGAACACCACCAGTGACTGTGCACCCACACCAGCGGCACCGAAAGTGTGGGCAATGGTGTTCAGGCTGAGGATGGCGGCCAGCGGCCGGTTGATGTCCTGCTTGAGCGTGGACAACAGTGCGCCACTGCCCTGCTTGCGGTCATTCAGCATGGCGATGTGGGACGGGGTCACCGACAGGATCACGGCCTCGAGTATCGAGCACAGAAATGAAATGCCGACGGCGAGCAACAGATACAGCAGCAGTAATGTCATTGGATTTCGGGTGTTTGCGGGTGTGTGCGGGTGGTCAGACAATGAGTTTAACAGGATGTTGAAAAAGTCCATCCCTGGACTTTTCAACTCGCTTAGGCGCGGCGCATGTCAGCGCCTCGCATCGTTAGGGCACTTAGCAGGCTGTTATGCAACAGCCTGCTAAGCCATCGGGCAGCGGATGTGAAAAATCTGTGCTGGGAGAATTCCGCGGCTCGCGCTACATATAGGCCATAAGTATTAAAAAAGCTCAAGCCAGGTAAGCACAAACAGACCAGCAAGCAACAGACCACAGGCCAGCCAGCCACCGGGATCGGCATAGATTGCTGATCGGGTGTGCGCCTGCAGTCACGCCCGCTGTTCGCCAGAGAATCCAAGCACCGGTGATGAGCCATGCCAGTTTTGATGTCTGGCTGCGCTGTGGCAGCTGTCACAATGTGAGATGCCACAGTGAATTCGGACATCAAATGCAAGCCCGCCAGATGGCGGTAAATAAAAACCTTAATGGAGTAAGATATGCAAAAGCATTGGATTCTATCAACCTTGTTGCTGCTGGCGGTACTGGCATCGCCACCGCACACTGTCTTGGCCCAGGTCAGTCTGGACCAGGAGAAACCTGCTGTGGACATTCGCGGACTGGACAATCCCAACCGCATCAAGGGCCAGTACATCGTTGTGCTCAAAGAAGGTGCCACCCGGGCTGCCGATGTGGCCCAGTCGCTGGCGAGCAGCTACAACGGCAGTCTGGAGCATGTCTATCAGCGCGCCCTGAACGGCTTTGCCGTGCAGATGAGTGAACGTGACGTCAAGGCGCTGGCCAGACACCCGGATGTTGATTTCATCGAGGCCGACCAGACCATGTCCATCAAGGCGGTACAATCGCCGGTGACCTGGGGCCTGGATCGCATCGATCAGCGCAACCTGCCGCTGGACAACAGCTATACCTACAATTTTAACGGCACCGGTGTGAATGCTTATGTCGTTGATACCGGCATCCGTGCCTCACATGTGGATTTTGGCGGTCGCGTCAATCTGGCCTTCAGCGCCATCAATGATGGCAACGGTGCCAACGACTGCAACGGTCATGGCACCCATGTGGCCGGCACCGTCGGCAGCAACACTTATGGCGTGGCCAAGAACGTTGAGCTGTTCGCCGTGCGCGTACTGGGCTGCAATGGCTCGGGCAGCAATGCCGGCGTTATCGCCGGGGTTGACTTCGTCGCCAACAACGCCATTCTGCCGGCTGTGGCCAACATGAGTCTGGGTGGTGGTGCTTCCACTGCACTGGACAATGCGGTCAACAATGCCACCAGCCAGGGCGTGCTGTTTGTGGTTGCCGCCGGCAACTCCAACGTGAATGCCTGCACGCAGTCGCCGGCACGTGCCGCCACCGCGTACACCGTCGGTGCCACCGACAGCTCTGACCGTCGTGCATCGTTCTCCAACTTTGGCAGTTGTCTGGAAATCTTTGCCCCGGGTGTCAGCATCACCGCGCCCTGGTCCACCAGCAATACCGCCACCAACACCATCAGCGGCACGTCCATGGCGTCTCCGCATGTGGCTGGTGTGGCCGCCCTGCTGCTGGATGAAACCCCGTCACTGTCACCGACCCAGCTGGCTGACCTGATCACCGCCAACGGCACCCCGGGTGTGGTCAGCAATCCCGGCACTGGGTCACCCAATCTTATGCTGTACAGCCTGACCACCGGCGGTGGTGGCGGCGGTGGTGGCGGCGGCGGCGGTGGCGGCGGTGGCAGCACCACCGTGTTCAGCGCCAACTTCGATGCCGGTTCTGCCCCAGGCTGGAACAAGTCCTCCAGCACTGCCGACCTGTGGCGGCTGTCTTCGGACTGTGTGGCTGCTGCATCAGGCAACTTCAAACTGGCCTTCAACCGCGCCTCGCCGAATTGTGATTACGACACCGGCGCCCAGGCCACCGGCTGGGTTCGCTCACCGTCCATCAACCTGTCCGGATTCGGCTCCGCCACGCTGCTGTTCAGTCAGTTCTGGCAGGTCGAATCGTTCAACGGTGAGTTCGACATCATGCGCGTGCAGGTGAGCAGCAACGATGGCTCTACCTGGACCACCCTGCAGCAGTGGGATGCCCGCAGCGGCAACCCGTCAGGCTGGCTGCTGGAAGACTTTGATGTGTCTGCCTTCATCAGCTCGCAGTTCCGTGTGCGCTTCGAGTTTGACAGCGTCGATGGCGTGTCCAACGACTTCCAGGGCTGGTACATCGATGACGTCGAGGTCATTGCCCAGTGAGACACCAGAAATAACGATAACAATAAATAACTCTCCAAGAGTCCTTATTCACCGGCCGCTTTTGCGGCCGGTTTTTTTACCGGCAATGCCGGTCCGGCCAATGTGTGTGGGGCGTTGCAAATGAAAGTGTCATGTTACAGGTGCAGGTTTTTGGTGACAATTGTTCACATTCAGCGCTTGTCAATGTCTGCTGTTGTGACTATAATGTGAGCATATTTTCACACTCATGGTGTTTTCATGAAAGCACAATCCGGCAATCCATCCACATCCGCGTCGTCACGGGTGACACGCCACCCAGGTGAAACCGGGGTCTCCGCTGCGATGCCTGATCACAGGTTCTGGTATCGCCTGATTGTCATGGCGGTCGTGCTGCTTTTGCTCGGCAGCAGCGATCAGGGCCAGGCACAGGCGTCGACCAATCATGATGAGCTCAGCGGCCACAGTGAAATCCGGCAACGCATCCAGCGTCTGCAGGATCTTTCGGCAGCCGGCATGGACTGGAACCCGGCTCTGCCGCAACTGGACACAGCCGGCGGGCAGGGTGGCCTGCAAACCAGCGCCTATCGGCTACTGCGTGCAGAACTGATGTCTCTGACTGCCCTGCTGAACGACGATTCCAGCCTGCTGGCGGGTGCCGGCAGCGTTGACGGGTCCCGGTTGCCAGCGGAGCTTGCGCAGCGCTTTGCCGCATTGCAGACAGCCATTCGGGCACGTGCCGAGGCCAACATCAATGCAGGCTACTTCTATGCCGCCGGCGTGTACATAGACATGTTCGAGCAGGCCAAGGGTGAGCCGACAGTCAGTCGTGAACTGCGCACATTGCTGGCCCGGCAACGGGCGCTGAATCTACCCGGCCCAGCGCTGGGTGCGATCAGTGCCATTGCACCCTGAGTATTGAGTATTGCTCATGCGGCCGTATCCGGCTGCTGCCGGCGTCTGTGCAGCTGGTTGATGAGTACATCAACCAGCGGTGAATATGGTATCAACAGACAATACATCCAGGCCGCCAGCGGCACCAGCCGGTCCGGCAACAGCCAGGCCAGCGTCACCGAGCACAGGCCGAAGCAGGCCACAAATGTCCATGACCAGATTTCGGCGCGGGTGAAAAACTGCTCGGAACGGCTGAGCGCAAGGTCTGTCCTGCAGCGCCAGGCATGCAGGTACAGGGCAGCGATGAGTCCGCACATGGCCGCATAGCCGGCTCCATATATGGTCAGCACGCCGCGAAATTCGGTTTGTGACTGCAGTTGAAATGACGATTGCAACCTGCCGCCGGACAGCTCCTCAAAGCCGGCACCGAACAGAATCTTCAGCGGATACACATAAATCATCACCACCAGGATGAGCAGCGCAGTCAGCGCGACGGCGGGAAAATCCTCCAGCCCATACTGCTCGCTCCATTTCTGATGCGCCCGCCAGAACAGCATGAGGATGGCGAAACTGGCGGCAAAAGCCGGCGCATCCTTCAGTGCGTTCAGCAGTTCCGGATAATTGGACGGAATCTCGTCAATGGAAATGGCCAGCATGGCGGCCGCAAACGCGAACGCGGCGTCGGTGAACACTTCCAGCCGGGTCATGGCGTGGCCGCGAGGCAGTCGGTTCGGGGGTGTGCTGGAGGATTCAGTCAACGATGTGTCCGGCTCATTCATAACCAGCCCTGATCACGGGCAATGCGGTAGGCTTCAATGCGGTTGCCGGCGTCCAGCTTGCTGATCGCCTCGGACAGATAGTTGCGCACGGTGCCTTCGGCCAGATGCAGTTGCTGTCCGATGTCGGCATTGCCCAGACCGCTGCCGGCCAGGCGCAGGATCTGCCGTTCGCGTCCGTTCAGCGGGTTTTTGCTGTCAAACGCGGTCAGCGCCAGTTCCGGATCGATCACCCTTTCGCCGCGCTGGATGCGGCGCAGGGCGTCGGCCAGTTGCCCGGCCGGGGTGTCTTTCAGGAGATAGCCGCGCACGCCGGCTTCCAGGGCCCGCCGCAGATAGCCGGGACGGGCAAATGTGGTCAGGATCACCACTTTCACCTGCGGCTGCTCCTGCTGCAGCCATTCTGCCAGCTCCAGTCCGGTGAGGCCTGGCATTTCGATGTCGCTGAGCACCATATCAGGCTGCTGATCCAGAATGCCCTGGCGCGCACTGTGGCCATCGGCTGCCTGGCCCAACAGCTCGATGTCTGGTTCCAGTTGCAGCAACCTGGCCAGCGCGCCCAGCAGCAGGGTCTGGTCTTCTGCCAGAAACAGTCTGATCACAACCCGCCTCCGCAACGCTGTGGCATCAACCCATCCATCATGCCAATGGTACCCAGCCATGCAGATGACCGCCACGTTTTGTGTCCAGGTGCAGTTCGCCGCCGAGCGACTCGATGCGCGCGCGCATGCCCTGGATGCCACTGCCTTCAGGGCGGATGCGACCGCCGCCGTCATCGCTGATGTCCAGCAACAGCCGGCTGCGCTCACGGTCGTGCCGCAGGCTGATGCGGCAGACCTGGGCATTGGCGTGGCGAATCACATTGGTGCAGGCTTCACGAATCACCAGACCGAGCATGGCGGCATCGCGCGCTGGCAGTGGCAAGCCGTCGTCCACCGCAAGCTGCAGTTCGATGTCGGCGCTGCGCATGGCCAGAGCCGCCTGGTCCAGTGCCTGCGCCAGGCTCTGTTCGTGCAGTCCGCTGATCGCCTTGCGCACGTCCTGCAGCGCCTGGCGTGCGGTGTCCTCAATGGCCTGGATCTCCGCTCTGGCCTGGCTGGCATCCTGTTCCAGCAGCCTGCCAGCGAGTGCGCTTTTCACCACAATCAGCGACAGCGTATGGCCGATGACATCGTGCAGGTCGCGGGCAATGCGCTCGCGTTCGGCCACCCGCGCCAGGCGCTTGACCTCGGCCTGACTGAGTCGCAGCTCGGCATTCTTGCGCTCGTTCTCGCCAAAGAAGATGTTCGCCACACCGATGATCACGCTGATCGCTGCACCCGGCAACCAGAACATCAGCCGCGGATGCCCCAGCCATGCCGTCAGCGCCGCCAGCACAGCGATCGCCAGCACCACCCAGATGGATTTGCCAGGTGGTGCAGTGAGGTAGGCAAAGCTGGCCGCATAAATGAACATCACGCTGGAGCCGGCATTGAATGGTGCCCACAGCATGGCCAGCAGCACCAGCGCGGCCACATGCAGCATGGCAGCACGGCCACGGCGGCGATGGGCGCTGAAATACAGCAGCAGAAACAGCACCATGGTGACCACCACCGCCAGCACTTCCAGCGTACCGGCGGGGCGGAAAAAATACTCAATAAAGAAAAAGCCCAGATAGACCAGCCATAGATAGGGCAACCAGCCCAGCCTCAGCGTTGGCGGCAACAGCCAGTGATGCAGCGCCAGCAGACGCGCCTTGAGAGTCATTCCAGTCTGGCCTGGACAATGCGGAAATCGACTTCGCGCGCGGCACCGCTGGCGAACACGCCAATCGCACGCAGACGGTTCAGCTCCAGTCCATTAATGGCATCCAGTTCAATGCGGTTGAGTTCGCCAACCTTGATCGGTACCTGCTGCGGCTGGCTGGCCTGACTGGCACCGCTGAACAGCAGTGCTTGGTAATCGCCAGCAGCACCTTCTATCTGCAGCACGAGGTGGGTCCGGGTGCTGAAGTTTTCCGGCTGCATGGGAATGGTACTGGCAAACCACATTGCTCCAGCATACGGGAACACATGACCCGGCTCCAGTTGGCCGCTGACCTGCAGTGAACTGGCGTCATCGGTTTGGCTCCAGCTGATGGCGGCGCTGGAGGCACCGCCCATGTAATCGTCGGCGGCGGCCATCCAGCGGGACGGGTCAGCCAGCAGATCCTGTTCGCCGGAGACGGCCGCAGACGATGTCGTGTCCGGCTGCATTGCGGGCATGGCAAAGCTGAGCTGATGCCCGTTCTTCCATACCGCATCGATCATCGCGGTGGCGGCAATGTCGGTCAGTGGGTCGCCAGCTACCAGCAGCAGATCCGCCCGGCAGCCCGGCTTCAGGCAGCCGCGGCCTGCCAGTCCGAATTCGCGCGCCGGCACGCTGCTTGCCGCGCGCAGCGCGTCTGCTGCCGGCAAACCGGCAGCCACCAACAGGCGCAGGGCATGATGCAGACTGGCACCGTAGGTGGTGGCCGGATTGGGGGCATCACTGCCGGCCAGAATCGGGATGCCGGCGGTATGCAGCGCGATCAGGTTGGCGCCAACGTTGGACCAGGCGGTGTCGGCATCATCGGCAAGCGGAAAGCGCATGTCCAGGTTGTTGCGCTGGCCAGCGGGCAGGCGCGGTCCCAGCACCGGATGGGTCAACATCCAATCGGTGTCATTGTGGCCGTAGATGCCGGCCAGCACTGGCATGGTCGGCACCACGAAGATGTCGGCGGCACGTGCTGCCGCAATGAAGCCGTCGTCGATACGACGATCCGCGAACAGATGCACCAGGCCATCAATGCCGGCTTCGATCGCCATCATCGCGTCGGCATAGGTCGAGACATGCGCCACTGCCAGCAGGTCGCGGTCATGGGCCGCGCGGATCAGTGCGCCGACGACACCGGCATCCAGCGTCGGCAGGCGCTGCTGGCCCCAGCCCGGCTCGATGACGATCTTGATCCAGTCCGAGCCTTCCGTCTGCCGCGCTGCCACCCAGGCATCGGCCTCATCGGCACCTGCCAGGGTCGGAACCGCGATGCCATACTGGGTACCATGCCCACCGGCGGCGGTGGCCAGATAACCCGCCGAGTACAGATCGGCACGGTCGCTGGCCTGCAGTGATGCGCGTTCGGCATGGGTCCGGGGGAAATCCTGCGGTGGCCGGAACATGTCCAGCATGGTGGTGATACCAAAGCGCAGGGCGTCTTCCTGTGCCGTGCCGAAACTGTGCACATGGGCATCAATCAGGCCGGGCAGTGCGGTTTTGCCGCTGCCGTCCACCAGCACTGCCTGCGCCGGGGCGGCAAGATCCGGGCCGATGCTGTGCACCAGCCCATCGCGCAGCAGTATGCTGGTGGCCGCATGCCAGCGCTCGCCATCGAACAGCCGGACATTGCTGATCAGCGTGACCGGACCTTCGTCGCTGGTGTGCGCCATATCTGGACCAGGCTGCTGGGCTTCCGGCAGAAGTGGCTCGGGCTGTGGCAGCCACAGCAGTGCGGCCAGCAGAAGCAGTAACAGTGCAGCAATACTCAGCAGGTTTTTCATGAATAATCCGGGCTTAAGTGTGCTGGTCGGCGCGGCGCCAGGCCCAGGCGGCGAAGCCGATGAACAGCACGGTGTAGGTCAGAAGTATGCCCAGGCTGAGCAATGGTGTGCCGGTTTTTGTGCCGGTGACATGCAGGGCCAGCTCTGCCACGTGATACGGTGGCAGCCAGTTGGCCATGGCCTGCATGAATCCCGGCAGCTGATGGGCGGGAATCCACAGTCCGGACATAAAGCCCAGCGGCAGATAGATCAGGTTCAGCACCGCCGGGGCGGCGTTGGGTGACAGACTCATGCCCATACCGATACCCAGTGCGGCGAACGGCACACTGCCGGCGATCATCACCAGCAACAGCCCGCTCCATTGCACTGTGGTCATACGCACCCCACCGAACTGTGCGGCCAGCATCGCCATCACCAGCGTGACGATGGCAGTAAACAGCGCAGCGCCGAAGCCCTTGCCGGCGAGCACCGCAGAGACCGGTGCCGGAGTGGCCCGCAACAGCGTCAGCCAGCCCTGGGCGCGCTCGGTGGCTATGCCCACGCCAAAGGCAAACAGACTGGCACCGATGCAGCCGAAGGTGGCAAAGGTGCAGAGCAGAAACTGCGCCTGGCCGGGAATCAGCAAGAGGCCGAAAAAGCTGTAGAACATGATCGGAAACAGCAGCGTCGGCAGGGTGTATGCCGGTGTGCGCAGCAGATTGAGCCACTGGCTTTCGATGAATCTTGCCTGCATCCTCAGGTGATGCTGAAGATTGCTAGTGGTGTTCATGCGGCTTGCTCCAGATGGTTGTCGGGCTTCTTCGTCAGGGCCAGAAAAGCGGTCTCCAGATCGGCACCGCCCACTTCAAGTTCACTGGCGCCGGGGTCGGCAGCCAGCAACTCGCGCAGCACGTTTTCGGCGCGATGGCAGTAGATGTGCATGCGACCGTTGACTGCCATGACCGATTGCACCCCTTGCAGACGGTTAATATGCTCATCGCCCAGAGAGGTGCTGAGCTTGATCAACTGGCTGGGCACGCGCTGGCGGATCGCCGCAGCGCTGGCGTGCATCAGCACGCGTCCCTGTTCCATGACCAGAACGTTGTCGGCCAGCTGCTCGGCCTCGTCCATGTAGTGGGTACACAGCAAAATGGCGCGGCCCTGATCGCGACACTCACGCAGCACCTGCCAGAAACTGCGTCTGGCCGCCGGGTCCATGCCAGTGCTGGGCTCGTCAAGAATCAGCAACTGCGGATCACCACACAGGGCGATGGCCAGCAGTACACGCTGCTGCTGGCCACCGGACAGGGTCTGGAAGCGCTTTTCGGCCAGCGCGGCCAGATCCAGACGCTGCAACAGCGCGACGATGTCCTGCGAATGTCGATACAGGACGGCAAACAGCCGCAACAGCTCCAGCACGGTGAGATTGTCCTGTACACCGCTGGCCTGCAGCATGACGCCGGTGCGCTGGCGCGCCCGATCCGATCCAGGGGCGCAGCCCAGCACGCTGATGTTGCCCTGCTGCAGTGGCAACAGTCCAAGCAGCAGTTTGATCAGCGTGGTCTTGCCGGCTCCATTGGGGCCGAGCAGCGCGGTGACCTGACCGGCTTCAAGCTGCACATCCACCGCATCCAGAGCAGCGAAGGTACCAGCACCTGCACCATATTGATGTGAGAGATTTTCCACCTTGACAACAGTATCTGAGGACATGGGAATGACCGAAGTAAAAGCCTGTTCACATTGTCGGTGCCTAAAGCGTGCTGTCACAGTGTCAGCCGACAGGTTTATCGGGTGACAAATGTCATCCGGGAGCAAATGGGAGAGCGGGGTTGTGCGATGGGAAAAACGCACCAGATGATCCGGTTTCCTACAGGATTGAACGTTGTTTTCCTACAAATTGTCACACTGCACAAGCTTGTTAGAAATGCATCCAGGTAGTAATATAGTCGTATCAGCTCGCGGGGATTGCGAGGGGTCTCAATTGTCCAGGGAGGGCCAGTACAGGACAACAGAGGTCGCCATGACCAGTCACGTCAGCCAACATTCTCATAACCTTGCCAATCTGCTCAGGCTCGCGCAAGTCTGTCTTCTGACTGCACTGATCTGCCTTTGCGCTGCCCCGCTGGCCAGCGCTGACGAACTCGAAGCCGCCCGCCTGGATCAATCCGAACGCATCAAACGCCTGCAGGATATCGCCATCAACACCGATGGCTGGTACATGAACATGGCCGGCATGCAGTCCAGTATTAGCCGCAGCGGTCTGCAGACCGCCGGCTACTCGGCGCTGCAGAAAGACATGCTGGAGGTGATGCGTGATCTGGCGGAAAACCCGAACAACAGACTGGCCCTGAACCGACTGGAAATCATCAAGGATCGGGTCGAAAACCGCATTCTTGCCAACCTTGACGCCGGCTATCTGTATGCCACTGGCGTCTACATCGACATGCTGCAGGACATCGCGCCGGATTCTGAAAAGGTGGCCTTGTACCGGCAGCAGGTCGCAGACATCAAGGCCTTCAACGAGCTCAGCCGGAAGTTCGATCAGGCGCTGGCAGAAAACCGCCTGTCGGCACCGAAAGACAACTGTGCCAGCTACTATCTGCAACAGATGCGTCAGTTGCAGTTTGCTGATGCCGACAAGATTGCCGAAGTCGAATCCAGACTCAGTGCCAGTCAGCAGATTGCCCTCAACGGCTGAGCCCACCCCGGCGGTCGCCAGCACGATACTGTTCACGTTGTCCCGGCGCTTGCGCAGGCGACAATAATGTGGCAGAGTTGCTGCATGAACAAGCTTATTGACACCATGTCAATGCACGCTGCGCCGGCAATGCCGCGACGTCGACCGCTTCAGCCCACTGGCTGGATGGTTAACTAGCGCCTGCATTCAAAATATTCAACGCTTAAACCAACCCAGCCCGCAAGCTGGGTTTTTTTTGTTTTTACACCTTGATTTCTGCACCGCTGCAGGCCATAGAGAAAGAGTCGATGCAACATTTTTTGACCACCGAACATTATCGCCGCGAGCAGTTGCAGCAAATGCTGGATCTGGCGGCACAATTGCGGCAGACGCCGGTGCGCAATGACCTCGCTGGCCGCAGCATAGCCCTGCTGTTTCTCAACCCGTCGCTGCGCACCAGGGCATCGTTCGAGATCGGTGCGTTCCAGCTCGGTGCGCACGCGGTGGTGTTGGAGCCGGGCAAAGGCGCATGGGGTATCGAATTTGCACCCGGCGTGGTCATGGATGGTGATGCCGAGGAGCACATCGCCGAAGTGGCCGGGGTGCTGTCGCGCTATTGCGATGCCATTGCCTTGCGTGCCTTTCCGCAGTTTCTGGACTGGTCGGAAGACCGCCAGGACAAGGTCATCCGCGCCCTGGCGGCGCACGCCTCGGTACCGGTGATCAACATGGAAACCATTGTGCATCCGTGCCAGGAGCTGGCCATGATGCGGACCATTCAGGATCATCTGGGAGTCCCGGATCAGCGCAAGTTTGTGCTCACCTGGACCTGGCATCCACGCGGGCTGAACACTGCGGTGGCCAACTCCGCATTGCTCATGGCAAGCAAGTTCGGCATGGACATCACCCTGCTGATACCGGAACAGGCCTATCTGCTGGACGAGCATTATATGGACACCGCCAGCAGCCAGGCGGCCGCATCGGGCGGTTCGCTCAGCGTCACCACCGACATTCACGAGGCCTACCGCGATGCTGACTGGGTGTATGCAAAAAGCTGGGGCGCTCTGAGTTGCTACGGTCAGTCTCAGGCGGAGGCGGCGCTGCGCGAGCCATACCGGCATTTCATTGTCGATGAGGAAAAAATGGCGCTGACCCACCAGGCCCGCTTCAGCCACTGTCTGCCTTTGCGCCGCAACATCAAGGCCACCGATGCGGTCATGGATGCAGACTACTGTGTGGCACTGGATGAGGCAGAAAACCGTCTGCACACGCAGAAGGCCATGCTGCTGCAACTGCTCGCGGCCAATGCCCTGCCGGGAGCAGCGCAAATGAATGCATCCGGGGCGGCGACCAGTGACCGGGAGCCAAGCGTATGAATACGCCCATCGTACTGGCTTTTTCCGGTGGCGTTGATACCAGCTACTGCGTGCTGGCGCTGCGCGAACAGGGTTTTGCCGTGCACACCGCCTTTGTCGATACCGGCGGCGTCTCGGCGGCACAGAAGGATTGGATCCGCGCGCGAGCGCTGCAACTGGGCGCACAGCAGCACCATGAGCTGCAGGCCGGCCAGGCGCTGTGGGACGAGTTTGTGATACCACTGCTGTGGTCAGGCGCGCGCATGCTGGAGCAGTATCCGATGCTGTGCTCGGATCGCTACATGATTGTTGCCAGCTGTCTGCGACTTGTGGATCAACTGGGCAGCAAACACTTTGCCCACGGCTGCACCGGCATGGGCAATGATCAGCTGCGCTTTGACCAGTCTGTGCGCAGTCTGGGCGATTACCAGATCCACGCCCCGATCCGTGACCTGCAGCGCCAGACCAGCAAAGTGCGCCAGCACGAGCTGGAATGGCTGCAACAGGCCGGCATCGAGGTGCCGGATAACGCCAGCCGCTACTCCATCAACGAGAATCTGCTCGGCGTGACCCTGTCCGGGGCCGAGATCGATGAGTTTGCCGCACCCCGGGACGACACCCGTGTCTGGTGTGCAGCGCGTGCGGACTGGCCGGCAGGCGAGGCCAGCTGGTCGCTGGAGTTTGCCGGTGGTGTGCCCACAGCGCTGAACGGCGAGGCATTGCCTGGTCCTGAATTGCTGGCGCGGCTCAATCATGAACTGGGTGCCTGGGGCATCGGTCGCCATGTCTATACCGGCGATGTCAGCATTGGCCTGAAAGGCCGCATCGTGTTTGAATGTCCGGGCATCGATGGTCTGCTGGTGGCGCAGCGGGCGCTGCAGGAGGCAGTCAACACGCGCTTCCAGAACCAGTTTCGACACATCATCGCCGCACGCTGGGCAGAACTGGTCTACAACGGATTTTTCTACGAGCCGCAAATGGCAGACCTGCATGCCTATCTGCACAGCAGCAATCGCTTTGTCAGCGGCACGGTCACGCTGGCCAGCAGCGGCGGTGACATCCACGCGGTGGCGATCGATTCGCCGTGGATTCTGCGAGACGCGGAATCGGTGTACGCACAATCGGCATCGTGGACGCCGGAACAGGCCGAGGGCTTCGTCAAGCTGATTGGTCAAAGCTCCACCCTGGCAGCGAAAATCAGGCGACAATCTTCATGAACATTAGACAGCAAACACTTGATCATTTACAACAACTCCTTGCCTTCGACAGCCAGAATCCACCGCGTGATCTGAGCGCAGACTCGCCGATGTTCGAGTATCTGCGCGCGGTGCTGGAGCCTGATTGCCGCGTCGAGATCAGCGATCATGGCAACGGCCATGTCAGCTTTCTGGCCGTGCGCGGCGCACCAGAGGTGCTGTTCAACTGCCACCTGGACACGGTGCCATGCGGTGATGGCTGGCAACTGCCGCCTTTGCAGCTGACGCTGCGCGATGAGCGCGCCTATGGCCGCGGGGCCTGCGACATCAAGGGGGCAGCGGCGGTGCTGCTGGCGCTGGCAGAAACCACCACGCTGCCACTGGCGCTGCTGTTCACCACCGACGAGGAAGGTTCCAACGGCTGTTGCGTGGAGCGCTTTCTGCAGACCGACCGCGCGCGTCGCTATGCCCAGGTGGTGGTGTGCGAACCGACCCGCTGCGAGGCGGTGTTCAGTCATCGCGGTTACCTCTCGGTGCTGGGGCATTTCAGCGGCATTGCCGGACACTCGTCGGAACCGCAGGCGCTCAGCGAAAGCGCCAACCACCGTGCCGTGCGCTGGGCGCATGCGGCGCTGGATTATTGTCAGGCCGAAGCCGATGCCGGACGACGCACCTGCTTTAATTTGGGTCGGCTGCAAGGCGGCAAGAAGAGCAATGTGATCGCCGCCGCATGTGACCTGCACTGGTCGGCACGGTTACCACCCGGTGCCGACAACCAGGCGTTGCTGGATACTCTGACGGCCCTGGCCGATGCACCAGACCATGCCAGCTGGCAGGTGCCTTTTTCCGGCCCGCCACTGCCGGCGGCCGGGCAGACCGATGCCGCCGCCCGCGCTTTTGCCGAGGCCTGTGGTCTGCCGGTGTCGCCGCCGGTGCATTTCTGGACCGAAGCCTCGCTGTTTTCGGCTGCCGGCATGCCGGCCCTGGTGCTAGGCCCCGGCGACATCGCCCAGGCCCACACCATTGATGAATGGGTGGCGCTGGATCAGCTTGATCGCGCCGCTGAACTGTATGCGGCAGTGCTGGCACAGGCGCTGCCCGGGAGCACGCAGGCATGATCAACAGCATTCGTCCAATCGTCGTCGAACTGCTTGGTCAGCTTGGTTCCTCGCGTGAGGCCAGGCAGTATCTGGAGCAGTTTTCCCAGGTCAACGAGAGTCACTTTGCCGTGATCAAGGTGGGTGGCGGCATTCTTGCCGAGCAGCTGGATGAACTGGCTGCCGCACTGGGTTTCCTGCATCGTTTGGGGCTGTATCCGATCGTGCTGCACGGGGCCGGACAGCAACTGGACCAGGCGCTGGAGGAGGCCGGCATTGCCACGGTCAAACATGAGGGCCTGCGCGTCACCACCGAAGATGTCATGGCCGTGGCGCGGCCAGTGATCTATCGCGAGAACGCGCGGCTGGTGGATCGGCTGGAGCAGCATGGTGTGCGCGCACGCGGCCTGCTGCACGGCATTTTTGAATGCGAGTTCGAAGATCGGGACCGGCTCGGGCTGGTCGGTCAGGTCAAACAGATCGATTTGACACCGATCCGCACCGCCGTTGAGGCAGGCATGCTGCCGGTGGTGGCCTGTCTGGGTGAAACCCGCGCCGGTCAGGTGCTCAATATCAATGCCGACATCGCCACGCGTGAGCTGGTGTGGAAGATCGAGCCATACAAGATCATCTTCCTCACCCCCACCGGCGGGCTGCTGGATGACAGCGGCCGGATCATTTCCTCGATCAGCCTGAGCAGCGATTACGATGACCTGCTGGCGCGCGACTGGGTGCATTCCGGCATGCGTCTGAAGCTGCAGCAGATCCGCGACATGCTCGAGCCGCTGCCGCCGGCGGCTTCGGTGTCGATCACCTCGGCGGTGAAACTGACCCGGGAGCTGTTTACCCACAGCGGTGCCGGCACCCTGCTGCGCAAGGGTGAGCAGATCGACTGGCTGGAAGACATTCCCGAGCCGCGACGCGCGGCACTGGAACAGCTGATCGAAGCCAGTTTCGGGCGCCAGCTGCAGCCGGACTGGTTGCAGGGACGCCGGCTGCATGGCCTGCTCATCGCACAAAGCAACCGTGCTGCCGCCGTGGTGCTGTGCGGTCATGATGGCGTGCCCTACCTGGACAAGCTGGCGGTGACCCCGGAGGCACGCGGCGAGGGTCTGGGGGCGTCACTGTGGCAGGCTTTGATCAGCCGTTGCCCGCAACTGTACTGGCGCTCCAGGGTCAACAATCCGATCAGCAACTGGTATTTTCAGCACGCCGACATCAGCCACCGCCAGGGCGAGTGGGTGGTGTTTGTGAACGGCTGTGCGGATTTTCCACAGGTCGATGCCCTCACCCGTGATGCCCTGCAGCGTGACTCCGGCTGGCTGCCGGAACAGGCCGCAGGCGCACAGGTCAGCAGCGGCAGGATCGGGGAGCCGGCCTGACATGCAGCAGAGAGTATCGCTGGCGCTGATTGGCGCGCGCGGCCACACCGGGGCGGAGCTGCTGCGGTTGCTGACGCGTCATGACGGCATTGAAATGGTGCTGGCTTCCTCCGGCAGTCAGGCCGGTCGCGCCCTGGCAGAAGTCATTCCGCACTGGCAGGGCAGACAGCGTTTTGTCGATCTCAAGCCGCAGCAGGTTGCCGAAGTGGCTGCCGAGGTGTGGGTGCTGGCGGTACCAAATGGTCACAGCGAGCCCTGGGTGCAGGCCATTGCCGCAGCCCATCCCGGGGCGCTGATTCTGGATCTGGGTGCCGATTACCGCTTTGCCGACGACTGGACCTATGGCCTCACCGAGTGGCAGCGCAAGGCGCTGACGGCCACCCGCCGCATCAGCAATCCGGGCTGTTATGCCACCGCCATGCAGCTGGGTGTGCTGCCTTTGCAGCAACAGCTCGCGGCCACGCCGGTGGCGTTCGGAGTGTCCGGCTACAGTGGTGCCGGCAGCACACCGTCACCGCGCAACAATCCGCAGCGCCTTGCAGACAATCTGCTGCCGTATGCGTTGTGCGGGCATGTGCATGAACGGGAGGTCAGTCACCGGCTCGGCCAGACGGTGCGCTTTATGCCGCATGTGGCGAGTTGGTTTCGTGGCATCAGCATGACGCTGGCCGTCACCCTGCGCGAGCCGACCGATGCCGACACGCTGCGGGCACAGTTTCAGGCCTGTTATGCCGATGAAGCTTTGCTTGTGGTGCAGCAGGAAATCCCGGAGGTCAGTCAGGTGCGGGAAACCTGTGCCGCGCTGATCGGCGGCTTCAGTGTCGATCAGCGTGATGGCCGCCGATGCGCGCTGGTGGTGGTGCTGGACAATCTGCTCAAGGGCGCGGCCAGCCAGGCACTGCAGAACATCAATCTGGCGCTGGGGCTGGATGAGCTCACGGGAATTCGACATGACTGAACCGATCTGGAAAAAAGCCGGACAGACGACCACCGATGACCAGGTGATGCGTTTTCTCGCCGGCGCCGACGTCGAACTGGACCGCGAACTGATCCACCATGACATCCGCGCGAGCATGGCGCATGTGCGCGGGCTGGCGCGCATCGAACTGCTCACCGCGGCCGACGCCGAGCGTTTGCTGGCATCGCTGCAGGCGCTGGATGCCGCGCTGGTGGCGGGCGATTTCGTGCTTGATCAGCGCTTCGAGGACGGCCATTCCGCGATTGAGCACTGGCTGGTCGAACAGCTTGGTGATCTGGGTGCCAGAGTGCACGCCGGACGCAGCCGCAACGACCAGATTGCCGTGGCCATGCGCCTGTATCTTAAGCAGCGGCTGCAGCAACTGGCGCAGTGCAATGCCGACATCGCCACGGTCTGTCTGCAGCGCGCCGAAGCCGAGGCCGAGGTGGTGATGCCAGGGCACACGCATCTGCAGCAGGCCATGCCATCAACGCTGGGGCTGTGGTGGGCCGGACACGCCGAAGCCTATGTCGACAATGTGGCGCTGGCGCTGCATACGCACGACTGGCTGGACGCCTGTCCGCTGGGCACGGCGTCGGGCTTTGGGGTCAATCTGCCGCTGGATCGCGACGGCGTGGCGGACGAGCTGGGTTTTGCCCGCCTGCTGGTGAATCCGCAGTACGCTCAGAACGCGCGCGGCAAGGTCGAGCTGCGCGCGCTGGACGCGCTGCATGCCGCCAGCGCCGATCTGCGTCGTCTGAGCTGGGATCTGAGTCTGTTTGTGACCCAGGAGTTCGCCATGGCCGAGCTGCCGGCCGAGTACTGCACCGGCTCGTCGATCATGCCCAACAAGCACAACCCCGACACCATTGAGCTGCTGCGTGCCAGCCACGCCACAGTGGCCGCCGCGCGGGTGGAAATTGATGCCCTGCTGAGCCTGCCATCGGGCTATCAGCGCGATCTGCAAAACAGCAAGGGGCCAGTGCTGCGCGCCTTTGCCCAGGCGCTGCCGGCGCTGCAGCTGCTGCCTGATCTGCTGCGCGGACTGCGCTGGGACACGGCGCGCATGCGCGCATTGATCACGCCGGCGATGCATGCCACCGATCGCGCCAACGAACTGGTCGCCGCCGGACAGAGCTTCCGCAGTGCCTATCGCCAGGTGGCCGATGAACTGCCAAGCCTGGCCGCGCGCGATGCGCAGGACAGCGTGCGTGCACGGGTGTCACCCGGTGCCTGTGCCCGACTCGAACTGGCGCGCATCGAGCAGCGCCTGCAGCAGCTGGTGGGGCACCCGGCTGTCGCCGTTGCAAATCGCCACAGCAACCCCAGCTGATGCACTGAACATCGATTAAAATGTCATGCTTAAGCCACGGCCAGCACCCACATGAGCGAAACCATCAGCGCACAACGCATCCCCATCACCGTCAAAAGTGGTGACAAGGTACAGAAGCCGCAGGGCTTCACTGCCATCCGAGACGGCATGCGCTCGCGTCCCGGCAATCAGCCCGAGCCGATCGGGCGCAAGCCGTCCTGGCTGCGTGTGCGATTGCCTTCTGGCGGCAGGTATGAAGCGGTCAAGGCCAACGTGCGCACGCACCGGCTCGCTACGGTGTGTGAGGAGTCCAAGTGTCCGAACATCGGCGAGTGCTGGAATGCCGGTACCGCCACCATCATGCTGATGGGCGATGTGTGCACCCGCGCCTGCCGGTTCTGCTCGGTGGACACCGGCAACCCGCGTGGCTGGCTGGATCATGACGAGCCGGCCAACGTCGCCGAATCAGTGCGGCTGATGGATCTGCGCTACATCGTGCTGACCTCGGTGGATCGTGACGATCTGCCCGACGGTGGTGCCGGCCACTATGCCGCCTGTGTGCGGGCGATCAAACAGGTCAATGCGGATACCGCAGTGGAAGCGCTGACACCGGATTTCCAGGGCCGGCTGCAATGCATTGAAACGGTGGTGGACGCCGGGCTGGAAGTGTTTGCACAGAATGTCGAAACCGTACGAAGGCTGACCCATCCGGTACGCGATCCGCGTGCCGGTTACGACCAGACCCTGCAGGTGCTGCAGCACGCCAAGCAGCACCGACCTGAGGTGCTCACCAAGACCAGTCTGATGCTGGGGCTGGGTGAGACCGATGCCGAAGTGATCGAATGCATGCAGAATCTGCGCGCCATCGGTGTCGACATTGTCACCTTCGGCCAGTATCTGCGCCCGACCATCAACCATCTGCCGGTGCAGCGCTATGTCACGCCGGAGCAGTTCCAGGCATTCCGCGAAGCCGGTCTGCAGATGGGCTTTCTGGAAGTGGTCTCAGGCCCGCTGGTGCGCTCCAGTTACCGGGCCGAGCGGGTGCTGGAAAAGAACAACTGCGGCATCGGCTGAATCGGCCAGTCAGTCCGGTTCGGCATGCTGCGGGAACGGATCGATCACTTCCATCAGGTAACACAGACAATCCTGGCTGATCACGCGCTCATCCAGCGTCAGCATGGACGGTATGATCTCGCGCCTGGTGCGCAACTCACCGTGTTCAAAACTGAAGTAATCGTCGGTGATGTCATGACCGTGACTGTCCAGCGCCAGCACGCAGCGGGCACCGGCGACAGCAATGTCGGCCAGTTTGCTGCCGGCGGGCAGATGGCGGAAATTGTGGTGATCGAGATTGGCGACAAAACTGATCGGGTGGCTTTCCGGCTGAAACCCAAACTGCACACCGGGCGAGACATACACCGTTGCCATCATGTGGTAGACCACGCCTTCACCCAGCGGGCGCGGTGCGGCATCCACCGCCGGCAGCTGCAGACAGTCGTCGATGAAGCGCATGGCGTGATCGGTGCCGTGCACCTGTCCGGCCTGGCCGCATTCCAGCGTCAGCGACGGGCAGAAGTCGGCACAGGCGTTGGCCATGGTGCCCGGTGGTGAAGTGAAATACACCACGATGTCGGCAAACCGTCGCGCCAGGTTGTAGCTGCGCCAGTCCAGCCGGTTGATTGCCGAATAATGCGGATTCAGACCGGAATTGTTGTGCGCGTCGATCACTGCCAGCGGCTGGGCCGCGCGCAGCATCTCCACCAGTTGGCCAAACATGCCCACTTCATGACGATCCTGCTCAGTGGCTGGTGGGCGCCCCGGATATGGCCAGCAGCGGTTGAAGTCGGGCTGATCCGGCAGCCGGCGTCGTCGCCAGCGCGCGGCCTGGGTGTTGCCGATCCACAACCACAGGCTGCGCGGCAGGCGCTGTCGCTGGTAGCGATGTTTGAGCAGCTGACGGATGGCTTCCCAGCCGGAATCCTCGTTGCCATGTTGCAGCACCGAAACCACCAGCGGTCTGGGGTCGTCGCCGGCGAGACGGATCAGGCAGGGTCCGGGTAGTGACTGGTACAATGCGGTGGCAGGCATCTCCAGGATTTCAGCCGGCAGCGCGTCCAGCACCAGCGGCTGCGCCGGTGCCGGTTGAGCGTTGGCGGGCACCGCCTCAGGATGCAACATGATGTCCACCGCGGCAGTTGCTTGCGCCTGCTGGCGCAGAGATTGCGCATGCCAGCGCCGACAGTGCCTGGGAATTGTTCGGAATAGCGGGTTCACTAAGGGTCATCCGCCTAACATAGCCGGTTTTACCGGTGATGTGAAGTTTCCTGCAAACATGAACGATGTCTGCTGAGATGAGGTCATAGGCACTTGAATCCTGGCCCCGTCAACCCGATATCCATCGCCGTTCGCGTGCCTGCGAAGCACCATCATCGGCATGACCATGGGATGCCAGGGTGGCAGACAGCGAAGCGACAATACAATTCATAAACAAACGGGAAATCCAATGATTGAAGCGAAAGCATTGACTCGATATTTCGATCGTCTGCTGGCGGTGGACAACATCAGCTTCAAGGTCGAACCCGGTTGCGTGCTGGGTTTTCTGGGGCCCAACGGCGCCGGCAAATCGACCACCATGAAAATGCTCACCGGCTTTCTTGCACCCAGTTCCGGCAGCGCGATCATCAATGGCCACGACATTGTCAGTGACAGTCTGCAGGCACGTCGACAGATCGGCTATCTGCCGGAAGGCGCGCCGCTGTATGGTGAAATGACAGTGCTGGAGTTTCTCGACTTCATTGCCAGAGCACGCGGCTTTGGTGGCGCGGAAGTGCGTCGCAAGGCGCTCGCCGCTGCCGACCGGCTGGAGCTTGCCGGTGTGTTGCAACAGACCATCGAAACCCTGTCCAAGGGCTTCAAGCGCCGGGTCGGACTGGCCCAGGCGATCCTGCATGATCCGCGTGTGCTGATCCTTGACGAGCCCACCGACGGTCTCGATCCGAATCAGAAGCACCATGTGCGCGAGCTGATTCGTTCCATGTCGGAAAACCGCATCATCATCGTCTCCACGCACATCCTGGAAGAGGTGGATGCGCTGTGCAACCGGGCCATGATCATTGCCCGCGGCCGGGTGGTGGCCGATGACACGCCGGCTGGTCTGATCACCCGCTCGCGCTACCACAACGCGGTCACGCTGAAGCTGGGTGATCTGCGCGCCGCCGCCAGCGTGCTCAGCAAGCTGCCCGGGGTGGCGCGTGTGGAAATCAGTGATGACGAGCTGACGCTGTTCCCGCATGCGCAGAAACAGCTGCTGTCGGCGGTGACCGCCAGCATCGACAAGCACGGCTGGGCCGTGGACAGCATCCGGCTGGAAGAGGGCCGGCTGGATGAAGTGTTCCGTGACATCACCCGTGGCGAACCAGCACACAAGGAGGCAGCATGAACACCACCATCGCCGGCGTGCGCACCATCATGCAGCGCGAACTGCGCGCCTATTTTTCCACCCCGGTGGCGTGGGTGTTCATCGTCATCTTCACGGTCATGGCGGCCGCGTTCACCTTCTATCTGGGCGGTTTCTACCAGCGTGGCATCGCCGACCTGGAACCGTTTTTCCGCTTTCACCCCTGGCTGTACCTGTTTCTGGTGCCGGCGCTGTCCATGCGGCTGTGGGCCGAGGAGCGCAAATCCGGCACCATCGAGTTGCTGCTGACGCTACCGGTGACGCTGGTTGAGGCCATCGTTGGCAAGTTTCTTGCCGCCTGGCTGTTCCTCGGTCTGGCCCTGTTGCTGACCGTGCCGATCTGGTTCTCCGTCAATTATCTCGGGGCGCCGGACAACGGCGTGATCCTCGCCGCCTACATCGGCAGCTGGTTGATGGCCGGTGCTTTTCTTGCCATCGGCAGCTGCATCTCCGCGCTGACCCGCAATCAGGTGGTGGCGTTTATCCTCTCGGTGGTGGTCTGCTTCGGCTTTCTGCTCAGTGGCCTGCCGATCGTGCTGGAGGCCTTTCGCGGCTGGTTGCCGCAGGTGTTTGTCGACGGCATCGCCAATCTCAGTCTGATCAGCCACTTTGCCGACATTTCGCGTGGCGTGCTGGATCTGCGTGATCTGGTGTTCTTCCTGCTGGTGATCGGTTTCTGGCTGACTGCCAATGCCATAGTCCTGCAACTGCGCAAAGCCGACTGAAGGAGTCTGATGATGTCCAACAACAAACTTTACTCCTGGAGCAGCCTGCTGATTCTTGCCGTGCTGTTTCTGGCGCTGACCATGCTCAGCAATGCCCTGCTGCGCGGCGGTCGGCTGGATCTGACCGAAAACAATCTGTACACACTCAGTGACGGCACCAAAAACATCCTTGCCAGCATCGAGGAGCCGATCACGCTGCAACTGTATTTCTCCTCCAGAGCCAGTGAGGACCTGCCGCAGATCCGCAGTTACCATCAACGCGTGCGCGAGATGCTGCAGGAATTCAAATCCCATGCCGGGGCCAATCTGCGGCTGGAATTCATTGACCCGGCACCGTTCTCGGAAGCCGAAGACCAGGCCGCTGCCTACGGTCTGCAGGCGGTGCCGGTGAACAACGGTGGCGACACGCTGTACTTCGGTCTGGTCGGCGTGAACGCCATCGACGGTGCCCAGGCCATGCCGTTTCTGCAGCCGGACAAGGAAGAGTTCCTGGAATACGATCTGGCCAAAATGATCTATACCCTGAACCAGCCGGAACCGCTGTCGGTGGGTCTGCTCAGTCAGCTGCCGCTGAGCGGCGGTTTTGATCCGCAGCGTGGCAGCATGACGCCGGGGTGGGCGATCTACGACCAGCTCACGCAGCTGTTTGATGTGCAGGCGATCGCCCCGGCCGCCAACGAATTGCCGGACGGGCTGGATCTGCTGCTGCTGGTGCATCCGCGCGATCTCAGTCAGGACATGCTGTACGCCATCGATCAGTTCGCGCTCGGTGGCGGCCGCGTGCTGGCGTTTGTGGATCCGAATGCAGAGCAGGATACCGCCAATCAGGCCAGTCCGATGAGTGGCCCGGCACTGCCCGGCAGCTCCACACTGCCGGAATTGTTTCAGGCCTGGGGCGTGGATTTCGATGCCGCCAATGTGGTTGGTGATGCCCTCTATGCTCTGCAGGTCAGCCTGGGTCAGGGCCAGCCGCCGGTGCGGCACCTGGCCATTCTGGGTCTGACTGCGGACGCCATGTCGGCCGATGACATCATCACCGCCGAACTGGAGACCGTAAACCTTTCCACTGGCGGTCATTTTACCCGCAGTGAAAACGCCACAACGACCATGCAGCCGCTGCTGCAAAGCAGTGAGAACAGCCAGCTGATCAACGTCAACCGGCTGCAGATGCTGGCCAATCCGGCCGATCTTCTGAATGGCTTTCAGGCCTCCGGCAGCATCTACAATTTTGCCGTGCGCGTCAGCGGTGCTGCCGACAGCGCCTTCCCGGACCAGGCAGCCGCAGCCGACGGGCAGCTGTCCGGAAACATCAATGTGGTGCTGGTTGGCGATACCGACCTGCTGGATGACCGGTTCTGGGTGCAACGGCAGAATTTCTTCGGCCAGACCATCTTGAGCCCGTTTGCCAACAACGGTGATCTGGTCATCAATGCGGTGGACAATCTGATCGGCAACAGCGATCTGATCAGCATCCGCACGCGCGCCACCTCGGCACGGCCGTTCACGCGCGTGGAGCAGTTGCGACGCGATGCCGAACAGCGCCTGCGCGACACCGAACAGCGCTTGCAGCAGCAGTTGCAGGAGACCGAGCAACGCATCAACGAACTGCAATCGGCGCGGCCGGAAGATGGCAGCAATCTCAGCGTGTTTTCACCCGAGCAGCAGGCCGAGATCGATCGCTTTATCGACCAGCGGCTGGAAATCCGTCGCGATCTGCGTCGCGTGCGCCGTGAACTGGACAAGGAGATCGAAGCACTTGGCACATCGCTGAAGATCATCAACATCGGCCTGGTGCCGCTGCTGGTGGTGTTGCTGTTGCTGGTGCTGCATTTTCGCCGTCGCAGCAAAGCTGCGACCGCCAGACCTGCAGAGCCGGACAATGCCGGGCGGCAATCGGCCCAGGCCGCCGACGAGGTAACGGGAGGATCATCATGAGCAACAGAAATCTGCTGCTGTTGGCACTGGCCGCAGTCATCGCCAGCCTGCTGGCCTGGCATTTTTCCCGACCCAGCGAGCGCAGTGCGCACCAGGCCGGTGCCATTGCCACAGGTGAGCTGCTGCTGCCGGAGTTCGCCGCTGCCGCCAATGCCATCGACAGCCTGCAGGTTTACGGTGCCGGTGAGCAGCTGCTGGTGGAGCTCAAGCGCGAGGATCAGCGCTGGACCGTGCTGCAGAAGGATGCTTATGCGGCCGACTGGAGCAAGGTGCGCGAGTTGCTGCGTGAGTTGGGGCAGGCCAGAGTGATTGCCGCCAAGACCAGTCGCGAGGCCATGTACCCGCGTCTGGGCGTGGCCGACATCAGCATGGAGAACACCGGCGGCGGTCTGCTGCGCTGGGGGCAGGGGCCAGACCAGGCCCTGATCATCGGCATTCGTTCCGACGATCTGGAGGGCCGCTATGTGCGCCAGCCGGAGCAGGCGCAGAGCTATCTGGTTGACAAGGTGCTGGAGGTGCCGACGCGGCCGCGCGACTGGATCGACCGCGACATCATCGACTGGCAGGGCAGCCGCATCAGTGCAGTCACCGTGCGGCATGCCGACAAGGACCTGATCCAGCTGGCCAGACCCGACGCCGACGCGCTGGAACTGCAACTGCAGAATCTGCCGGAAGGCCGCGAGCTGAGCGGGCAATGGGCCATCAACGGCCTTGTCAACGCCCTCACTGGCCTGCAGGCGGACAATGTTTTTGCCGCCACCGATCCGCTGCCGGACGATGCCACCCGGCTGTTGTATGTCAGTGACAACGGCATCAACCTGCTGCTGAGCATTTACACCGACAGCGCAGCGGATGCTGCCAGCGCCGACGACGGCAATGACGTTGATGACGCCGCAGACGACGACAGCAGCTATCGCTTGCGGGCCGAGGCATCGCTGGAACCGGTGCCGGCCATTGCCAGCGACAGCGCGGCGGTGACAGCCGCAGCCGCTGAGGCTGAGGCTGAGCCAGCAAACGACGACAGTGGCGCACGGGCTGCGGCCGTCGCGGAAGTGGCAGAACTCAACCAGCGTCTGCGCGGCTGGGAGTACGTGATTCCTCAGTACAAGTTCAACGCACTGAACAAGCGGCTGGAGGATCTGCTCAAGCCCTTGCCAGCGGCAGATGCTGACAGCGATGACTGACGCGACAGCGAAGGCACCGCTGCAACGGTCATGACAGGTTCGCGCGTACTGCTGGGCACGGCCGCCGCCAGCGGCCTGCTGGCGGTGCTGCTGGGCGCATTTGCCAGCCATGGTCTGCAGCTTGATGCCACCGAGCAGGGCTGGCTGGAACTGGCCAACCGCTATCATTTCACCCACACACTGGCGCTGCTGCTGGCGGCACTGCTGCCGACAGGCCGGCTGCGCGTCGCCACCGCCAGCGCCTGGATCATCGGCATGCTGCTGTTTTGCGGCAGCCTGTATCTGGGAGCGATGACGTCGTGGCAGCAGTTCTGGCTGACGCCGATCGGTGGCGTCGCCCTGCTTGCGGGCTGGTTCTGTCTGCTGCTGCAGGCCTGGCAATGGCATGACCGGGCCGATCCGCAAGGCTGATCGACATCGCCATCCCGCCAGACGCTGCGACGCCGGGTTGCCATGCTAAACTATCGGCAATGTCATCAACCTGTCATCAATACGAGCCGTTGACACGCTCGGGGAGCCACCATGAGTATTAAATCAACATTATTGACTTATCTACTGCTTGCGCTGCTGGCAGTCTGTTCCGGTCCGTTGCTGGCGCAGGTGACGGTGCCCGGCATCAATGCCGATGTCACCGTATACGAAGATGCCAATGGCATACCCACCATTGCCGGCAGCAGCGAACTGGACGTGGCCTATGTGCAGGGCTTTCTGCACGCGCGCGACCGCTTTTTTGCCATGGATTTGAACCGTCGAGTGGCCAGTGGCACCTCGGCCGAGCTGTTCGGTGCCAGCCAGCTCCCCGATGACATCCAGCTGCGCACGCTGGGTCTGCGCCGCGCCGCCTGGGCCACCTATGCTGCCATGAGCGCTGACACGCGCGCCTGGCTGCAGGCCTATGCCAACGGCGTCAACACCTATCTGGCCGACAATCCGCTGCCGCCGGAATACGCCGCGCTGCAGCTGGATGCAGTGCCACCATGGTCGCCGGTGGACTCCATCGTGGTCGGCAAGGCGCTGGCATTCCAGTTGTCGTTTGATCTGGACATCGAAAACACCATTCTCGCCATGGCCTACCAGCAGGCCGGACAGCAGGCCGGTTTTGACGGTTCCGTGCTGTTCTCGCAGGATCTGGTGCGTTCGGCCCCGCCGGATGACCGGGTCAGTGCGCCGGGCTTTTTGGAAAGCATCGGCGGGGTACTGCTGCCGGCCGCCGATGACAGCTTCACTGTGCAGACTGCTGGCGGCAAAGTGGTGACCCCTGCAACCCCGGCTGGTATCGGAGAGATTGATCCGGTGGTGGCAGAGCTGGCACAAAGCTATCTGCAGAAAATCAGCACCGTGCCCATGCTCAAGAAGCAGCTGCAGGGGCGTGAAAACCGTTCTGGTTCCAATGCCTGGGCAGTCAGTGGTGAGTTCACCAGTTCCGGCTATCCGCTGATCGCCAACGACCCGCATCTGAGTCTGGATGTGCCCTCGGTGTTCACCGAGGATCACATCATCGTGACCGGCGCGGACGGCTTTTCCGCCAGCGGTGTCTCGGTACCCGGCACGCCCGGCATCATCCAGGGCTGCACCAGCGCGCTGTGCTGGGGTTCCACCGTGCATCCGATGGATGTCACCGACACCTATCAGGAAACCCTGAAGCTGAATCGCCTGGGCCTGCCAGTGGCCACCCTCTACCAGGGCGATGAAGAGCCCATCACATTGATTTTCCAGACTTATTTTGCCAACAATCCGCAGGACGGCGAGGTCAACAGTGTCAGCCGTGCCAACGTACCGCTGGACGGCGGCGGCATCACTTTTGTCGTGCCGCGGCGCAACAATGGCCCCATCGTCGATGTCAGTGGCAACACCGGCATCAGCGTGCAGTACACCGGCTGGGGTCCGACCTTCGAGCTGGAAGCGTTCCGTGAAATCAATCGTGCCACCAGCATGGCCGGGTTCGAAGCCGCGCTGCAGAAGTTTGATGTCGGTTCCCAGAACTTCGTGTATGCCGACATCGATGGCAACATCGCCTACTTCACCTCGGCTGAGAATCCGATTCGCGCCGATCTGCAGAATGACATGGCGCCGGATGGCGGCATTCCGCCGTTTCTCATCCGCGATGGCTCTGGCGCGCTGAATCATGAGTGGCTGCCGGTGCAGAACCCGCAGCCGGATCAGGCGGTGCCGTTCGAGATCATGCCGTGGGCAGAGATGCCCAAGGACATCAATCCCGAGCGTGGCTATGTGGCCAATGCCAACAACGATCCGATCGGGGTGACGCTGGACAACAACCCGCTGAACCAGTTGCGGCCGGCTGGTGGACTGTATTACCTCAATCCCGGCTATGCCTCTTTGCGCATGGGCCGGGTCGATCGCGTGCTGCAGGATCTGGTCGCCGGCGGCACTGTCACCCGTGACGACATGATCGCTCTGCAGGCCAACAACCAGATGCTGGATGCCGAAATACTGCATCCGATCGTGCTCGGCACGCTGGCGGCGTTTGTGCAGCCGCCTGGCTCGACCTGCCCGGCGGTTTTCCCGGACGCGTTCGCCTGTGATCCGCGCATGCAGCAGCTGGTGCAGGTGTTGTCGACATGGGATTTCTCCACCCCGACCGGTATCCAGGCCGGTTATGATCCGGGCGATGATCCAAACAACCTGCCGTCGCCATCGGCCAGCGAAATCAATCACAGTGTGGCCGCCACCATCTTTGCCACCCTGCGTGGTCAGCTGATCGAAAACTCCCTGGATGCCATTCTCGATGGCTCTGGACTGGGCGACTTCAAACCGGGCAACCAGCTGACCTGGAATGCGCTGATCCGCCAGCTGGTGGATTTTGATCAGCTGCAGGGGCGTGGTGAATCCGGCGTGCCACTGCTGTTTGATCCGAACAACCCACCGCAGGGTGTTGATGCCCGCAGCCAGCTGATCATTGGCAGTGTGATTTCCTCGCTGCTGTTGCTGGAAAGCGATGAGTTTTCCCTGGTGTATGCCAACTCGCAGAACATCATGGATTATCGCTGGGGCATGTTGCACCGCATCGTGTTTGATCACCCGCTTAATGTTGATCCATTCAACATCCCCAATGGTGGTGGCCTGGTCAATCTGGCGGCTGGTGCACCCGGTCTGGCCCGCGCCGGCGGCTATCAGGTGGTGGATGCATCCACCCACAGTGTGCGCGCCAATGGGCTCAACGAGTTCATGTTCGGCTCGGGTCCGGCCAGACGCTTTGTCGGCAGCATGACGCCGGCTGGTCCGGATGGCCTGGAAGTGATTCCGGGTGGTCGCAGCTCGATCCCGTTCAGCCCGTTCTTTGCCGACCAGATGCCATTGTGGCTGACCAACGACTTCCACCCGCTGACAATCAGCGCCGCACAGGCGCAGGCCGGTGCCGTGGTCACGACAACCTTCAGCCCGCAATGATGATGCGGTGTCGCTGCAGTGCCACCTGAGGCGCATGCACCGGCGCTGCTGAAACCGCAGGCGGCGGCCACCCAGCTGGCCGCCGCCGATCCTGCGCTGGGTGCATTCATCACCCGGCATGTGCAGGCAAATGGTCCCTGTACACTGCAGCCGCAGCGGGTCACCTCGCTGTTTCATCCGCTGTCGCGGTCGATCATTTACCAGCAGCTGTCCGGTCGTGCAGCCGGTACCATCCACCAGCGCTTTCTGCAGCTGTTTCCCCAACGCCGGGCATCGGCCGCGCGCTTGCTGGCGCTGCCCTACGATGCGCTGCGCGCGGTGGGGCTTTCGCACAACAAGGTGCTGGCACTGCAGGATCTGGCCAGTAAAATCCGCAGCAGGCAGCTGCCGCCCGTGGCACAATTGTCCACACTGCACGATCAGCAACTGATCGATGCGCTGGTGCAGGTGCGCGGTATCGGTGTCTGGACAGTGCAGATGTTTCTGATGTTCTCACTGTGCCGCGCCGATGTGCTGCCGGTGGACGATCTGGGCATCCGCAAGGGGCTGATGCTGCTGGATGACATGGCGCAGCTGCCGACGCCGAAACAGGTGGCCGAACGCGGTCGCTGCTGGCAGCCATGGAGCACCATGGCCAGTTGGTATCTGTGGCGCCGAACTGAAATGCTATAGGAATCTGTTATGTCCATCATTGATGACTTTGCCCTGCGTCATACCCAGCTCAGTGCAGTGCACGCCGATCTGCACAAACAGGCCAGTGCCGAACAGGCGATCACCGCCAAGGTGGAGCTGAACATGACGCCGCGGGAAATGCAGCGGCAGCAGGAAAGCCTGCCCACCTATCAGATCACTGCCATGATCAGTTGTCATGGTGAAGCCGAGTCTGATGGCGACCCGCTGTTCAGCCTGCAGCTGACCATGCATGCCGCCTATCAGCAGATCGGTGGTGAAGCCATGGACTTCGAGCGCTTCAAGCGCTCGCATGCGCCATTTACGCGGCAGCTCTATCCGCTGCTGCATCAGCATATGCGCCAGCTGATGCTGCAACTGGGGCTGGAAACCGTCAAACTGCCCTATGATCTGGCGGAAGGCAAGCCAGCACCGCAACAACAGGCGGTGGTGCTGCATTAGCGCTTCGCTGCTACCAACCGGCGCGGACAGCAAACGGCTTGCCGCACTGCTGGCCGACGCAGCTGCCCATGTCGATGTTGGCCTTGCGGTGCAAACACCGCAGCTGCACAGCCTGCTGCGCGCGGATGCCGATGCTGAACTGCAGCGCATGTGGCGCGCTGGACAGATAGCGCTTGGTGAGCAGGCGGCTGGTGGGCCACTGCTGTTGCTGCTGTGGCCGCAAGAACAGCAACTGCTGTTGCTGCACGCTGCATCAGCACAAGATGCAGAGTCGGACGACAAGCTGCTGCAGATGCTGACAGCGATGGAGCGCCGGGCCTGTGATTTCGCCATTGAAACATTGCAGCTGCTGGATATGTCCGCCACCGGGGTGATGACCGGGCTGGCTGGCCGAACAGCTTATCGGCGCATCAGTGAGCGCTGTTATCAGCGCTCACTGGGTGCCAGAATGGGCAGTGTGCGTCGGGCCATTCTGCAGCGCTGTCGGGCACTGGGCATTCCTGCCGATTACGGCTTTGGTCGGCAATTGCCGATGCAGCGCCAGGCCAGCCGTCTGGTGACACTGGGCACGGATTGTTTTCAGCGGCAACAGTTTGCCACCGCGGCAACCGCTGCCGCCTGGTGCGCGCTGCAGGCGCAGGCGCACAGCGCAGGGGTCGATGTGCTGCTGGTGTCGGCGTATCGCAGTCACGAATATCAGCAGCAACTGCTGCAGCGCAAACTGCAGCAAGGCCAGCGCATGGAGGACATTCTGCTGGTGTCGGCGGCACCCGGCTTCAGCGAACACCATAGCGGCCGCGCGCTGGATCTGACCACCTCAGGCTGTGAGCCGCTGAGCACTGGGTTTGCCAACACAGACGCCCATCACTGGCTGCAGGAGCATGCTGTCGATTTTGGTTTCATCCAATCCTACCCGCGTGACAATGTGCACGGTATCGCCTGGGAACCGTGGCACTGGTGCTGGCAGCCGGGACTTGCGATCAGTGGATAAAAATCGCCCGCAGGATGATAAAACTGACGATTGACACCAGCGCACCAGCCGGGATGGTGATGATCCAGGACATGAACACATTGCCGATCACGCGCAGGTTCAGCGAACTGATGCCGCGTGCCATGCCGACCCCGAGTACGGCACCGACCAGTGTGTGTGTGGTGGAGATCGGAATGCCAGTGCCGGAAGCCAGTACCACGGTGGAGGCGGCGGCGATTTCGGCGGCAAAACCGCGTGACGGGGTCAACTCGGTGATGCGCTTACCCACCGTGGCGATCACCCGGCGACCCAGCATGGCCAGACCCAGCACGATGCCAACCCCACCCAGCAGCAGCACCCAGATTGGCAGCGGCGAGCTTTGCGCAACGGTGCCGGATTGCGTGATGCTGATCACAGCGGCGACCGGACCGATGGCATTGGCGACATCGTTGGAGCCGTGGGCAAAGGCCATGCCGCAGGCGGTGAACACCATCAGAATGCCGAAAATTTTCTCCACATTGGCAAAGCGGAACTCGGTGTCGGCGCTGGGATCCAGGCGCAGATTGCGAATCACCACCCAGCCGAGTGCAGCAGCGGCTATGCCAATCAGTGTGGCGATGCCATAAGCCTGAGATGTGCTCACCTCCAGCCCGACATGCTTCAGGCCCTTGAACAGGGTAACCAGTGACAGGATGAATCCGACCAGAAAGATATAAAACGGCACATAGCGCTTGGCCTCGGCCAGCGGGTCACTGCGTCGCAGCACCAGCACCTGCACACTCATGAACAGCAGATAGGCCAGCACCCCCGCCAGCAATGGCGAGATCACCCAACTGGCAACGATGCCGCCGATCTTGTCCCATTGCACGGCTTCGGCACCCACGGCGATCAGCGCAAAGCCGACCAGACCACCCACGATGGAGTGCGTGGTGGACACCGGCCAGCCGCGCCAGGAGGCCAGCAGTAGCCAGATGCCGGCACCCAGCAAGGCGGCGAGCATGCCGATCGCCAGCACTTCCGGCTGGCTGACAAAAGGACTGGAATCTATGATGCCCTTGCGGATGGTCGCGGTGACCTGTCCGCCGGCAAGAAAGGCACCGGCAAATTCAAACACCGCCGCCACCACCAGCGCCTGCCAGATGGTCAGCGCGCCGGCCCCAACCGAGGTGGCCATGGCGTTGGCGACATCGTTGGCACCAATGCCCCAGGCCATGAACAAACCGAACACGCCAGCGAGGATCAACAGGATCAGGGTGTATTCCACAGTGATTTCCGGTTATAACAGGGGCAGTGAATCAGGCGATGGGGGAGTCAACGGGTCACCAGCAAATGCAGCGAGTTGCCGATGCGATTGCTGTAATCAGCCAGGTTGCCGGTCCAGCTCAGCACCCGGTAGAGAAACATCACGTCCACCGGTGGCAGGCTGGATTCCTTTTGCATGACTCTGGCTTCAAGCTCGGACTGCAGCTGATCGGCCTCTGACTCCAGCGCATCCAGATTGCCGAGAAAGCGTGACATGATCTCCGCAACCTGACCGCGAAAACCCGTCTCGAACAGTTCGTCCAGTTCATGGACAGAACTTTGCGCCTGCACCGCACTGTTGACGCAGCAGCGCAGAAAGCGCAGATAGTCTTCACGCAGATCTTCGGGGAAGCTGAGTTCACGGCGGCGCACCAGACCGGCCAGATCACGGGCACGGTTGGCCATCTTGTCCTGGGTTTGCAGAATTTCCAGCAGATCGCGTCGCGGTATCGGCAACAGCAGGCTGTAGCTGAGATGCTCGCGCAGAACGATTTTCAGCTCATCGGCGTGCTGTTCGTGTTCGATGACCTGCTCATGCAGCTTGCTGGCATGATCGCCATCGCCCTGATTCAGGCTGTGGATCAACTCCGGCAGCAGACTGACACAGGCGATCACGGCGTCCATGTGCTCCTGCAGCGGTTTCAGCAGTGACGGTCCGAAAATTCCGGAAAGATAATTAACCGGCATATGCTGACCCCATCATGCGCTGCCGCAGCCTGACGTCAGGCTGTGCGCAGAGCAGGTCACACCACTCGGCGAGGGCTGCTGACGTTGCCGTCAACGGGCCGGATGGCGCGGTGCAACTGGACGTGCCGGTCATGTGCATAGCTCGTTCATCCGCTGTCTGGTGGAATGTGATAGCCTTTGGACGCGCCTAGTTTGGTCAGTTTGCGCCGCCATTGCAAGTCGGACACAGGACATGCGCACTGTCATGATTCTGTCATTGTGTTGCGGCATATTGGGAAGTTTGCTTTGACTTTGAACGCATCGCTTAATCGCCGTCTGCGCATTGATCGCGCTGCCAGTCTGGCGGCGGCGGCGGCGGCCGGTCTGGTGCTGTTGACGGCGATGCTGTTGCTGGGCTACCTGCTGTTGTCTGTGGCGCAGCTGTTTCGCTCGCAGGCACCACAGACGGTCAACGCATTGACCATCGGCGGTCTGTCCTGGACACCCTCGGCGGTGGCCCCCTCGGCGATGGACGGGACGCTGGACGTGGACGTGCGCAATGGTCGCACCGCGCTGCTGTTCGAGGCCGGAGAACTGGTCGCGCTGGATCTGGACAACGGTGCGCAACTGCCGGTGGATCTCGCCGATGAGGAGGTGCGGGCAAAGCTGTCGGCTGCGCGCGATGCACACATTCTGCAATGGACTGAGCAGCGCCTGCTGCTGCTCGATGCAGTGAGCGGTGTGGGAGTCCTGCAGTGGTCACGGTCTGCTGCGCCGGCATCAGTGGCTGCTAGCAACGACCCCACACAGCCGGAAAACACAGCAGACGACCGGGTCGAGCTGCGCGCGCACTGGGCTGAATTCCCTGAACTCATGGCCGAGCGGCGCCGCGAACAGCCATCCAGCAGTACACAGCTGCTGCATGCCGCACTGGCGGGCACGGACGATCGCCTGCGACTGCTGACCCTGTGGCAACAGGCGGCGCAGACCGAATTGCGCTGGCATGCGCTCAGGCTGACCGCTGATGCCGCGCCACAGCTGCGCCTGTTGCGACAGTTGCCGCTGGACAGCATTCGCCTGCCGGCGGCAGGCACCGCCGCTGAGCAGACAGACAACGCCAGCCTGCTTGCCGCAGACATCACCAGCCTGCTGCCGGATCAGACCGGCGGTGCCTACCTGGGACTGAGCAGCGGCATGTTGCTGCATGTCGGCAGCGATGCTGCTGCGCAGGCAGAGCCGCTTCATGCACCGCCGGATGCTGCCGTGGTTGCGCTCATCGGCCTGAACCAGGCCGGGGTGCTGGTGGCGCATGCGGACGGTCACATCAGTGAATTCACCCGTGCTGAGGCAGACCAGCCACAGCTCGTGCATCGCTATGCTTGTGCTGGTAACGAGCTTGCGGCCATTGCCGTGGACCCAAAGTCGGGCTGGCTGGCCTGTGTCGGCGCTGATCTGCTGCAGCTGTTCTATCTGGGCAGACCGGATCCGGTATGGCAATTCAGTCTGGACCAGGTCGCATCACGCGAGTCCAAGGCAATGCTGGCGATCGACACAGCGCAGCTGTTGCTGGCGCAGAGCGATGTTGCCGGCAAGCTGCGCGTCAACAGCTGGCAGTTGGCCGCCGACCCGGTGGTGGACATGCAGACCCTGTGGTGGCCGCAGCATTATCAGGGTGAGGCCCAGGCAAGCTGGCAGTGGGAGCCGCAGCCGGGCTCGCAAGCGCGGGCCAGGCTGAGTCTGCTGCCATTGCTGTCGGGCACCTTCAAGGCAGCGTTGCTGGGCATGCTGATCGCCTTGCCACTGTCGCTGCTGGGGGCCGTGTACACCGCTCTGTTGCTGCCGCAGCGCTGGCGCGAGCGCATCAAGCCGATGGTCGAGATGCTGGAATCATTGCCCACGGTGATACTGGGTTTCATCGGTGCGCTGTGGCTGGCACCACTGCTGCAGCAACACCTGCTAAGCCTGTGGCTGTTGCTGCTGCTGATGCCGCTGACGCTGGCGCTGACCGGGTATTACTGGAGCAGCACGCTGAAGCTGCGCGTGGCGGCCGCATTTCGTGGTGTTTTCCCCTACCTTTTGTTTGCCTTGCAACTGCTGCTGCTGTTTGCCCTGGGCATGCTGTTGCAGCAGGTCTGGTTTGGCGGCAGCTTCAGCGCCTGGCTGGAAACCGCCGCCGGCTGGACCTATGACCTGCACAACGCCCTGCTGGTGGGACTGGTGCTGGGTCTGGGCATAGCCCCGAGCATCTTCGCGCTGGTCGAAGACGCCCTGGCTGCGGTGCCAAGACGACTGCAACTGGCATCGCTGGCACTGGGGGCAAGTCGCTGGCAGACGGTCTGGCAGGTCATGCTGCCGGCTGCCAGCGCCGGCATTCTGGCGGCGGTGCTGATCGGCTTTGGTCGTGCGCTGGGCGAAACCATGATCGTGCTGATGGTGAGCAGCAATACGCCGATCATGGAATCCTCGCTGCTGCGTGGCCTGCAGGCCATTGCCCCGACCCTGGCCAGCGAAATGTCCGAGGCCAGCCCGGACTCGGTGCATTTTCGTGTGCTGCTGTTTGCTGCGCTGGTGCTGTTCGGGTTTACCTTTGTCATGAACAGCCTGGCGGAAGTTTTCCGCACCCGCCTGCGTCGCCGCTACCAGTCATGAAGCAGTCCGCATTTCGCAGCACCCTGTCCGCCATGCTGTCCTGGTGGCGCAGTGGCAGTGCCTGGCACTGGTACAGCCTGTTTGCGCTGAGCATCGCTGCACTGCTGGTGCTGGCGTTGCTGCTGCTGATTCTGGTGTCCTCGGCACAGTATTTCTGGCCGCAACCGATCGAGGAATGGGTGATCCGGGACGCCGCCGCAGACAATGGTCAGTCGCAACGGCTGTTTGCCTATGGCGGGGAAACAGTGCAGATTCCGTTGCCTGATGCCGCAGCGGACAGCGCCAGTGCAGAGTCGTCGGCGATGCGTGCTGCGGTGCTGATTCGTTACCAGCAGATGCAGCAGTTGCCAGGTAGCGGGCAAGCGGCCGCTGTATCGCGGCCAGTGTGGAAGCTGCAGGCGGTCGCGGAGACCGATATCGTGCGCCGTGGCAGGCCACACAGCCTGGCGTTGCTGACCCTGAGCGACGCCAGCACGGTCGCCGGATACCCGCTGCAGTGGGTGCGCATGGTGCCCGCTGCCGCGTCTGAGCAGACCGCTGCAGCAGTTGTCGCCGATGCAGACACCGGCGAGCTGACGCTGACGGCCACAGCCGCGGACGACAGCGAGCATCGCGGGCTGCAGCTGGATCGCATCGAGCAGCAGTGGCGGCAACTCAAAACCGGGCAACAGGAGGCATGGTCACTGGTGCTGGAGCTGCATGACGGCAGCAGCATGCAGCTGCCCGCTGCCGACATCGACCGTATACTGTTGCCGAACCGGCTGTCGCTGGCCGCCGCCGCGCAGCAGGCACTGCACAATGCCTGGCTGTTTCTCAGTCATGGCCCGGATGATGCTGTACCCGGCATTCTGCCAGCCATACTGGGTACGGTGCTGCTGGTGCTGGTGATGTCGGTGCTGCTGGTGCCGGTGGCGATTCTGACTGCCGTGTATCTGCATGAGTACGCCGCACAGAACTGGGTCACCGGCCTGCTGCGCGCTGCCATCAGTAATCTGGCCGGCGTGCCGGGGGTGGTGTACGGTGTGTTCGTGCTGGGGGTGTTCGTATACGGTGCCGGAGGGCGCATTGATGCGCTGCTGTTTGCCGAGCAGTTGCCGTTGCCCACGTTCGGCACCGGTGGTCTGTTGTGGGCCGCACTGGCGCTGGCATTGCTGACCATGCCGGTGGTGATTGCCGCCACCGAAGAAGGCCTGTCCAGAATTCCCGCCGATCTGCGACTGGCATCGCTGGCGCTGGGTGCCACCCGCACCGAGATGGTCTGGGGCGTGGTGGTGATGGCGGCAAGACCGGCGCTGCTGACCGGCCTGATTCTGGCCATCGCCCGCGCTGCCGGTGAGGTGGCGCCGCTGTTGCTGCTGGGCGCAGTGGCCTATACCCAGCAGCCTTTGCTGGATGCCGAGCCGCCGTTTCTGCATCTGCAGCAACCGTTCATGCACCTGGGTTATCAGGTGTATGATCTGGCCATGCAATCGGGGCAGTCAGACACAGCCATTGCCATGGCCTATGCGGCCACGCTGGTGCTGCTGCTGCTGGTGGTGGTGCTGAACCTGTTCGCATTCCGCCTGCGGGCGCGTTTACGCAGCCGCTACAGCACGGCACCAGGCTGATACCGTGGCGGTGCTTGCAGCCCATCGTGCCTGTCTTACTGCTTTCATCAATCATCGTTACAATGAGCCATGCATGCGAAAAAACACAACGGCGAACAACAGCAGGCTTCACTGCTGCAAGCCGAACATGATGATGTGGTGGTCAATATCCGTGATCTCAGCGTCTGGTATCGACAGCGTCAGGTGCTGCATGACGTCAATCTGTATCTGCGTGAACGCCATGTCACCGCGCTGATCGGCCCGTCGGGTTGTGGCAAATCGACCTTGCTGCGCTGTCTCAACCGTCTCAATGATCTGGACGAGCGCTGTCGCATCAACGGCGAGGTGATGATCAACGGTCGCGACATTTATGCGCCGGATGAGGATGTGGTGTCATTGCGGCGCGAGGTCGGCATGGTGTTCCAGCGGCCAAATCCGTTTCCGAAGAGCATCTTTGACAATGTTGCCTATGGCCTGCGCCTGCTCGGCATGACCGCGCGCGTAGAACTGCAGGAGCAGGTTCGGCAGGCGCTGCAGGCGGCCGCGCTGTGGGATGAGGTGCGTGATCGCCTGCACAACAGCGCACTGGAGCTGTCCAGCGGACAACAGCAGCGGCTGGTCATTGCCAGGGCGCTGGCGGTGCAGCCAAAGATTCTGCTACTGGATGAGCCGGCTTCCAATCTGGACCCGATTTCCATGCTCAAGCTGGAGGAACTGATTGCCAGTTTGAAGATCGACTATACGATACTGATCGTCACCCACAACATGCAGCAGGCGGCGCGGGTGTCGGATTTTACGGCATTTATGGATGGCGGCGAACTGGTCGAATTCTCCGCCACCGGTGAGCTGTTCACCACGCCCAAACAGCGCCGTACCGAAGATTACATCACCGGCCGTTATGGCTGAAAGAATCCACTGAGGCAACATGCAGAACCGGCACAGCCAGCACATATCGCGCGAATTCAACGATGAGCTTGAGACCATACGCAGCCAGGTGCTGCGCATGGGGGGGCTGCTGGAAACCCAGCTGGACAAAGCGATTCGCGCCATGCTCGACAACGATCAGGCGCTGGCCGCCGAGGTCAAGCGCGGCGATGCCGGCATCAATCGCATGGAAATGGAGATTGATGCCGCCTGCATCGATGTGGTGGCCAGGCGCCAGCCGGCGGCCAGCGATCTGCGCTTTATCATCGGTGTGTTCAAGACCATCGCCGATCTTGAGCGCATGGGTGATGAGTCCAAGCGCGTGGCGAAAATGTCGGCAGCCGAGCGTGCCAGCGTGCTGCCGGTGGAAATCAACGCCGAATTGCGGCACATGGGCGAGCTGGTGCAGGGCATGCTGCACGACGTGCTGGACGCGTTCGCCCGACTGGACGATCAGGCCGCGCTGGCGGTGGCGCGCCAGGACGAGCGCGTGGATGCCAAGTACAAACTGATCACCACCGAAGCCATGCGTTTCATGGCCGAAGATCCGGCCAGCGTGCAGGCCGCGATGTCATTGATGTGGGCGGCCAGGGCGCTGGAGCGCATCGGTGATCGCAGCCAGAACATCGCCGAGCACGTGATCTATCTGGTACACGGCCGGGATGTGCGGCATCTGCCGCTGGATGACCTGTTCAATCCGCAGTAAGCGCATGGCATGCAGACGATGGGGGTAACCGGATTGTGAGTAAAAAAAAGCGCGCCAGTGGCGCGCTTTTTTGCTGTCTGCAACACCGGCAGACTGTATACAGCATGGATCAGTTGTTGATGAAGTCGGTCCAGCCTGCGGTCCAGTCGGCTGCTTCCGAGCTGAATGCGCCGGCATAGTCGACCAGATCCAGACCGTTGAACTTGGCAGGATCCATCACCTTGCCGCTCAGGTAGCTGGCACCAGGCTGCGGGAACACGCCATTGACGAAGGTCACGTTGAGGGTCTCGTTGCCATCCTGGCTGGTGAAGAATTCCTCGATGCCAAACGGCTCACCGCCATCTTCAATGAAGTTGGTGGTGCAATCCAGCACGGTGTTTTCGACTGTCAGGGTGCCGTTCAGGCTGCCCGGGGTGCCGGACTGGGTGAAAGTGGAATCGTCGTCGATGTCGAGACAGCCGTCACCATATCCAGCCACCACGTTGTTGGTCAGGTTGGCACCGGTGCCGGCACGCAGCAGGTTGCCGACGTCGACTTCGTCGTTGCCGATGAATGACACATTGGCGATGCGCGGCTGTGAACGCGGTGACAGTTCATTGCCGCCGCTGTTGTTGTCGGCTTCAATGCCGTTGTCGCCAATCGGGCCGGCCTGTACCAGCGCGTGCTGCAGGTCGCCCTGCCAGCCGAAGGTCCAGTCGATGCTGTCATCTTCGATGTCGGTCAGTACCACGTAAGATGCGGAGGTTGTGCCACCGAAGAATTCCACGCCATCGTCGGTGTTGGCATGCACCTGAAGGTACTTGACCACAGTGCCGGCACCGGTGGCCTGCAGGGCCAGGCCGTTCAGCTGGTCTTCCGGGTTGAAGCTGTCGCCACCGAACTGGATGCGCACATAGACGATGCGACCGCTGGAATCGAACGGATCATCACCGCCGAACTGGCCGCTGTTGCCTTCACCTTCGCAGTCGCCCTGCGGGCAGTCGTTGGCCGGTGCGGCACCGCTGATGATGACACCACCAAAGTCGCCTGGCTCGGCTTCGCTGGTCGGACGGATGCTGCTGAACACGATCGGCGCGAACGGCTGACCGTCGGCAAAGATCTTGGCACCGCGGGCCACAATAAAGGCTTCGCGTGCGGCTGCACCAGAGGCGACAATGCGCGTACCCGGCTCAATGGTGACCGAGTTGCTGTTGCCAACGCCGGAGGCATTGCCGATGAACACCGGGCCGTTCATGACCCAGGTGGTGTCATTGGTCAGGGTGATGTCCTGATTGAACGTGCCGGAGATGATGCAGGAGCGTTCGATGCCGGTAACAGCCTCAGCGGAACCATCTGAAAATGCCGGACAAGCGGTGAATTCACTCTGATAAGCACAGCGATCTGGGCCAAACACAATGCTGCCACGGTTCAGTGCTGCATCAGTCACCTCAGGAAAGTTGGCATCTCCAACCGGGGCAATATTCAGTGTTGCACTGTTGCAGGTGTTGATCTGCATATCGATTGAAGCAACAACCGGGTTGTCACTGGCGGCAACCAGATCGCCACCAAACGGCTGACCACCATTGAACTGGCGTGCCTCAACATTGATGCGTACATCGCCAGGTACAACAGAGGTATCTGTGCCGGCAAACCAGATTTGATTGCCATCGGCATCGTAGGTGAATCCGGTCACGAATGCAGCGAAAAGCTCAGGACCGATCTTGAACATCTGGAGATTGACACCGCGGTTAGAAGTGCCGCCGGTCTCAACGTACTGGCCGGAAAACTGTTCATCAATGGTCAGAGCGCTGGCCGTGCCGGCAATGCCCGCACACATCGCAATGACGCTGTGTAAAATCTTGCGTTTCATCATGGGACTCCTTGGAGATTGCTGTTAGCGTGTTTGCGAAACCTTGATCGCAACGCATCATCTTAGAGCCCATATGTTGCAGTAATTTGAAGATAAGATGACACTCTTGTGACAGGGGGCTTTGTATCTGCATCCGAATTGTCATAATAGCTTCATATTGAGTGGCTAGCATAGTGTGCAGTCATCCATATAGCGCCGTCGCCGATGTCCACACACAGCCCCCATGGCCCCAAGTTCTGGCGTCATAAATTATTGTTTTTCATAGTATTGCCATGCCTAAGCATGCCCCTGCAACTGGCAGCACAGTCTGCCGATGGCAATGCTGCCGTCAGCGATCTGGCGCAACGGCTGATTCAGCTGCGCGGTGAGGTCGAGGATCTGCAGGGTGAGCTGGACATCGAGCGCGAGGAGCACAAGGGCCGCATGGCCTATCTGTCGGCACAGAAAACCGAGCTGGAGGCCGCCCAGGATCGCGAGCAGACACGCATCGAGCAGCTCGAAACCGAGCTGGCCGAGCTGCGCGAACGCGCCGAGAACGCCGGGGCCGACGCCCAGACCCTGCAGACGGTGGCGCTGCAGGTGGCGGCCGGCCTGCGCGAACAGGTCAGCGCACAGTTTCCCTTCAAGCGTGAGGAGCGTCTGCAGGCTCTGCAGACCGTGATCACCGAACTCGAGGCCGGGGTGGCCAATCCGCAACGCTCCATCAACCGCCTGTGGGCTTTTGTTGAAGACGAACTGCGGCTGTCGCGGGAAAATGCCATTTATTCTCAGACCATCAGCGTGGACGGTGAATCGCTGCTGGTGGACGTGGCCAAGCTGGGCAGCATCGCCATGTATTTTCAGACCAGGGATGGCGAATTCGGCATGGCACAGGCGTCCGGCGGTTCATCGCAGGGCAGCAGCTGGCGTTGGGTCAAGGCCACCGACAGTGAGGATCGCAAGCAGATTGCCGAACTGTTTGATTCGCTGCGCAAGCAAATCCGCCAGGGTTACTTTGAACTGCCCAACACGCTGCCACCCAGGCGTGCCAGCACGGACAGCGCAGCATTGACCGGAGCCGGATTATGAAACGCACCAGTCTGCTGCGCAGTGCGCACAGTTTCAGCCTGTTCCTGCTGATACTGGCGATCCTGGCCCCTGTATTGCAGGCCCAGGACGACGCTGCCGATGAGTCTGCACAGACCACAGATGCCGGCACAGCGGCCACCGCAGAACAGGCAGCAGTGGAGCCGATACCTGAACCTGAGCCGCAACGCGCGCTGGATCAACTGCAGCAGGCCTATGAGAAAGAATATGCCTTCCTGATTGCACAACGCGCCGAGCTGCAAGAGCGCTTGCAGGCATTTCGTGCCCGCGCCACGCAGGAAGGCAACCAGGCGGAAACCGACATCGACCGTCTGCAGGGGGCCATCGCCGGATTGCAGTCGCGCGGTGACCGCCTCAACAATCTGCTTACCGAGGCTGATCGCAACATCGCCACCATCGAGGAAAACCGCAGCACGCTGGAAGCCACCTACCAGCAGGCCGGCAGCACGCTGGAACAGCAGAACATCGAACTCGACAAGGCTGCCTTCGCCAGCCTGCCGGATGAAGACAAGATCATCACCCTGTTTGATGCCGCCGGGCGCATGCTCAGCGATGCCGGCAGTGTCTACCGCACCGACGGCAAGTTCTACCTGCTCGACGGCACCGAAGTGAGTGGCAGCATTCTGAAGCTGGGCAACATTGCCGCCTACGGCGTCAGTGGTGAGCACGCCGGCGTGCTGGCACCGGCCGGTGAGGGCCGCTACAAACTGTGGCGCGAGCCAGCGACCGAGGCCGCCAAAGCGCTGGTCGGTGGTCAGCGTCTGGACAATCTGCCGATCTTTCTGTATGAGTCACTGAACAAGCCGATTGAAGAGAGCGAGGATCGCGGCATCCTCGGCACCATCCAGGATGGTGGCACCATCGCCTGGGTGATTGTCGCCCTGGGTCTGATTGCATTGCTGATGGTGATTCTGCGCAGCATCTTCCTGCAGCGAGCCGGCAGTTCCACCGACAAGGTGCTGGCCGAGACCCGAGCCGATCTGGAGCAGGGCAAGCGCGATCAGGCACTGCATACCTGTCAGCAGTATGGCGGTGCCACCGGCCGTGTCATGGCCGCGACCATCCGCAATCTGGATCGTGATCGCGAACATGTCGAAGACATTGTTTCGGAGGCCATCCTGCACGAAAGCGCGCATCTCAATCGCTTTGGCTCAATCATCATGGTGATTGCTGCAGTGGCCCCGCTGCTCGGTCTGCTCGGCACCGTGACCGGCATGATCACCACGTTTGACATCATCACCGAATTTGGCACCGGTGATCCCAAACTGCTGTCCGGCGGCATTTCCATCGCCCTGATCACCACCGAAATCGGTCTGATCGTGGCGATTCCGGCGCTGATTTTTGGCAACCTGCTGTCAGGCTGGGCGGAGAGCATCAAGGACAACATGGAAAAGGCCGCATTGCGCGTGATCAACCTGGAACAGTCGCGGCATCCCAGCAACTGATATGGGTGGCGGGATGCTCAATGAACTGCTGTTCTTCTTTGCGGCGGGCGGTTATGTCATGCCGCCATTGCTGCTGGCCACCATCGTACTCTGGTATGCCATCGGCTATCGCATGATGGCGATGCGGCGCGGCAGCAAGCGCGGGGTGCGCGTGCTGGTCGAGCGCGCCGAACAGGGCATCATGCCATCCGATCGCGGTGTGCTGCACCGGGCGCTGAAGAAAGGCCTCAAGCTGCGCCGGCGGCAGCTGCCAAATCTGCGCCGCTATCTGGATGAAGCTTTCGCCGAGGAAGAAAGCGAATTGCGCAAATTCAACACGCTGATCACAACCATTGTCATGACCGCGCCGCTGCTGGGCCTGCTGGGCACCGTGGTGGGCATGATCGAAACCTTCGACTCGCTGGCCGACATGAGCCTGTTTTCCCAGTCCGGCGGCATCGCCGGGGGCATTTCACAGGCGCTGTTCACCACCCAGATGGGGCTGGCGGTGGCAATACCCGGCATGGTCGTCAACGGCATCCTGCATCGGCAGGAGCGTGATCTGCTGATCGAGCTGGCCCAGCTCAAAGACATTTTGTGTGCCAGTCCGCATTCCTCACCAGGCGGAAAGGAAGATTAAAAAATGCTTGGCTCTCAACAACTCAAAATATTTTTTAACAAAGTTAAATCAGTACTCTACGTCCTGTTCGAGCCCAGACCAAATCTGGCTAAGCAGCTCGAATCCCGGCGAGAAATGCGAACCAGTGAGGCCAACTGACATGCGCTATCGTGAACGCAAGGACACCGTCCAGGACATCAATATCTCGCCACTGATCGATATGGTGTTCATCCTGCTGATCTTTTTCATGGTCAGCACCACCTTTGTCAAGGACATGAAGCTGGATCTGAACCGCCCGTCGGCGCAGAGCCAGACCACCGCATCGACCAAGTCCATTCGTCTCTACATCGACAACCAGGGTGATGTTTACCTGGACGGCGAGCCGGTGCAGGTCTGGGTGATCCAAAGCCGGGTGCGTGATCTGATTTCCACCAGCACCAACAAATCCGTGCTGGTGGTCACCGATGAGGGCGTGCCCTCTGGACGTCTGGTCGAAGTGGTCGACCAGGCGCGACTGGCCGGAGCCGAGGATGTCGGCGTGGCCACCGAACAGGAAGCAGGAGCAGGCTGATGAAACAGCGTGAAAAAATGCGCCGCATTGGCGCCGGTGTGCTGAGCATGGTGCTGGGCACGGTACTGGTACTGGGCACCATTGTGGTGATCAACCAGTTGGCAAAAACCCCGCAGAACGAAAAGTACGACGCCGCTTCGCAGGTGGCGTTCGAGCGCAAGAAGCCACCGCAGGACAAGCCCAAGCCAAAACCCAAACCCAAGCCGAAGCCACGGCAGCCGGTGAAAAGCCCGCCCAATCCGCTGGCCAGTCTGGGCAGTGCACTGAGTGGGATCGATTTTGGTCTGCCCGGCTTTGATGCGTCGGAACTGGAGGGTTTGAACGATGAACTGCTCGGCGGTGCCGACAATGTAATACTGACCGACGACACCGTCGATCAGCCGCCACGGGCCACCTATCAGTCACCGCTGCAGTATCCGCCGCGGGCCAAGGCCAAAGGCACCGAGGGCTACGTGGTGCTGTCGCTGCTGATCGGCATCACCGGTGACATTGAGCAGGTCGAGATCGTCGAGTCGGTGCCTGAGGGCGTGTTTGATCAGGCCGTACTGGCCGGCATCAACAGCTGGAAGTTCGAGCCGGCAGAATATCAGGGCAAAACCGTGCGCTCCTGGGCCAAGCAGCGCGTGCGCTTTGACCTGTCCTGAGCACAGACAGCGTCACTGAGCCCACAGCCATGAACGGTCCGATGCAGATCAAGACGTCCTCACGCAGCATCAGTGTGCTACTGCTGCTGTGCTGCTTGCTGGTCACGCCCTTGTCGGCACAGGATCAGGCCGACGAGGTCAATTATCTGGACGTGGCGGCATTGATGCTGCGTGATGGCAACCTCGATCGCGCCCAGCGTGCGCTGGACAATCTGGATCCCGATGCGCTGCAGGCCGCTGCCGTGCCGGTGAGCGCTGACATGAAGGACAAAGACCGACAGGCAGCGGAAAAGGCGCGCAGTGAACTGGGCCGCTACTGGGTTTTGCGCGGCACCATAAGCCAGCGGCTGGGACAGCTGGAGCCGGCCCGTGATGCCTTCAACCAGGCGCTGGCGGCCGGGCGCGATGAGTCGTCGCTGTATCTGACGCTGGCACAGATCAATTTTTCCCTGCAGGACTACCAGGCTGCCATCGATGCCGTGGCGCGCGCCGGTGCGGCGGTCGAGCGCATCGCTTCGGTGTATCACCTGAAAGCGCAGGCCAACTGGCTGTTGGGCAAGCAGGTCGAGGCGCTGGCCATACTGGATCAGGCCGAGCGCATTTTTACCGCCGACCGCTCGTTCACCCGCCGCAAGGTGTTTTATCTGATCGAGCTGCAGCTGTATCAGCAGGCGGCCAGCCTGGGACGCAGTTATCTGGACAATGACGATGTCAGTGTGGACGATTACATCGCCATCGGCAATGCCCTGCGTCAGAGCGGCGCGGTGGACGAGGCACTGGGCTTTCTCGAAGCTGCCCAGCTGAAATATCCCGAAAACACCGATGTCAGCAAGGTGCTGGCGCACAGCTACATCGATGCCGGCAAGCTGCATGCCGCCGCCGACATCATCTATCAGGCGGCCCTGCTGGACAACAGTCTGATGGCCGAGGCCAGCGAGCTGTATCGCCGCGCCGGTCAGGTGTACCGGGCGCTGACCCTGAACAGTGAAATCCGTGATCAGAAAACCAAGCTGAAGCAGCGCCTGGCGCTGTACATCCAGCTGCTGCGCTATGAACAGGCTGCCGGCATGGAAAATGATCTGCAGCGTCTGGGACTGCTCAGCAATGAGGACATTCGCTACGCCGTGGCCTATGCGCTGTTCAAGATCGGCGATTTTGCCGCCGCCGAAACACACTTGAGTCTGCTCACCCGTTCGGATCTGTTCCGCAAGGCAATTGAAGTGCGCCGGGCCATGCAGGAATGTGCCGATGATCCGTGGAAATGCGCCTGAGCGGCCATCACAGCGAACTCATTTCAGGAAAATATTTGTGTTACTGAGTTGTCATCGTCTGCTGCTCGCTGCCTTGCTGCTGTCTGTGCATGTCTGCACCCATGCGCAACAGATTGCTGCAGAGGCAGCCTCCGCAGAAGCTGACGATGCCGCCGAGCTGAGCCTGTTCGTGTTCGCCGAAACCCAGCCACAGGCCAATGCCCGGCTTAGTCTCAACGGTACCAGCGTGGGCCAAACCATGGCATCCGGCAGATTGACCACGCGTATCGCACCGGGCGTGTATGAGCTGGAAGTCAGCCTGCCGGGGCAGGTGCCCTGGGTGCGCGAGTTCCAGTTCACCGAAAATGAGCTGGTACAGATTCTGGTCAACTTTTTTGCCGACCAATCACCGCCCTTTGTTGATATCGAAACCTCCAACCCGGACAAGCTCACAGCCACTGCGGCGCAGAACATTGATGTTGATGCCGAGCCCGGGACTTTGTCTGGACGCATCACCTCATCCGAGGATGGCCAGGGCATCGCCGGCGTGCGCGTGTTTGTCAGCGGTGTCGCCGATGAGCAGCTGACCGATGAGGAAGGACGCTATGCGTTTACGCTGCCGCCGGGCGAGTACGCGCTGTCGGTGCTGGCGGCACGCTTCAACACGCGCACGCTGGAAAACATTCCGGTCAGCAGCAACAGCACCACCACCCAGGACTTGAAACTTTCACCGGCCGGCTCGGAGCTGCCGGAATATGTCGTGGTGGAACCGTTTGTGGCCGGCAGTCTGGCCTCGATCATGGATGATCGCCGCGCCACCGAATCGGTGTCAGATTTTCTCGGTGCAGAACAGATCTCCCGTGCCGGGGATGGTGATGTGGCTTCAGCCCTGCGCCGGGTCACGGGGCTGACTCTGGTGGGCGGAAAATTCATCTTCATCCGCGGTCTGGGCGAGCGCTATTCGGCCACGTATCTGAATCGGGCCGATGTCCCCAGCCCGGATCCGACCCGGCGCGTGGTGCCGCTGGATCTGTTCCCGACCAGCATTGTGGAAGTGATCGAGGTGCAGAAAGGCTATACCTATGATCAGCCACCGGATTTTGGTGGCGGCGCGGTGCAGATCAAAACCCGCTCCATCCCGGAATCAAATTTTGTGCGCCTAGAAATCGACGGTGAATACAATTCTCTGACCACGTTCAAGGATGGCCTGCGCTCTGAGGGCAGCAGCACCGACATCTTCGGTTTCGACAACGGTGCCCGCGCGCTGCCTGATGCGCTGGATGAAGCCACCGCAGAAGGACGCATATTTCGTTTCAATCCGTTTACCGGCGAAGGTTTCACCGATGCCGAGATTGAGGCCTTCGGTGAGTCACTGCCGGTCAACTACGACGTACTGCCGCAATCCATTGAGCCCGGTTTCAGTTTTGGCATGTCCGGCGGCTTGCGGTTTGATTTCGACGGTTGGAGTCTGGGAGGTCAGGCGGCCGTGGATCTGTCCAACGATTGGCAGACCACCAGCCAGATTCGCCGTAATTTTGCCGCCGCCGGTGAAGGCGAGCTGTCCCCGCGCGATGATCTGATCTTTGACATCACCCAGCGTGAGGTCAGCCTGACCGGATATACCAGTGTTGGCGCTGATTTGGGCGAGCATCATAAAATCGGCATCAATGCAATGATGCTGCGCAGCACCACCGACGAAAACGAGATCCAGACCGGCACCACGTTTGAATTCGACACCATCACCCGGGTCACCGAAATCGAGTTCGAAGAGCGTGAATTGCAGGCTTTCCAGTTCAACGGTGAGCACATGTTCCCCGTCCTCAATGGCTCCACCTTCAACTGGCAGTACACGCTGTCGGACGCCAGCTCCGACATTCCGGATTTTCGCTCATACCGGTTTGAGTTTGATCCGGCGACAGACCAGTTCATCTTCGCATCGCGCGCGGACGGTAATCTGCGCAATTTCACCGAACTCGATGACAGCAGCGACTCGCTGAATCTGGATGTGGGTTTCAACATCGGTGACATGGCCGGCGATTATCACGGTACGCTGAAGGTGGGCTATCAGAACGTGCAGAAGGATAGGGAATCGGACACGCGCAGGTTCCGCTTTGCCATTCGCGGACCGATCGCCCAGGATGCGGATCTGCGCCGACTGCCTTCGCTGGAGCAGATCATCACGCCGGCAACCATTGATCCGGATGGCTTCGTGCTGGATGACATCACCCAGGCTTCTGACTTCTATACCGCTGATCTGGCCAACGAGGCACTCTACTTCGGTGCCGACATCACCCTGTTTGGCTGGTTGCGCCTGAATGGCGGTGTGCGCAAGGATGATTTTAAGCAGGAAGTGATCACCTTCGATCCATTCGATCCCACCGGCACTCCGGTCGCCTCGATCATTGATACCGACGATCTGCTGCCCACCATCGGTGCCACCGTGACCCTGCCATGGGATAGCGAGCTGCGTCTGAGCTATGCCGAATCGGTCAACCGGCCGCAGTTTCGTGAGCTGACACCGGCTGATTTCATCGACCCGATTCTGGATCGCCTTGCGGTGGGCAACCCGGATCTGGTGCCGGCCAGCATTCAGCACTTTGACTTCCGTCTGGACAAGTATTTCAGCGAGACCGATTTCATCTCCACCAGCGTCTTCCACAAGACCTTTGACGACCCGATCGAGGCGCTGATCCAGCCAGGTGCCAACCAACTGATCAGTTTCGGCAACGCCGAAGCGGCCGACCTGACCGGGATCGAGTTTGAGTTTTACAAGACCTTCGGATTTTTCGGCGGGTTCTGGCAGGATGTCTTTGTCAGCACCAATTTTGCCTGGATCACGTCCTCGGTGACACTGGATGAGGTCGCCGCTTCCATCCAGACCAACGATGTGCGTGCTCTGCAGGGACAGTCGCCGTATGTGATGAACGCACAACTCGGCTACGCCGGCGTCGATGATGGGCTGAATCTGACCATTCTCTACAACAGCGCCGGCAAGCGCATCGCCCAGGTCGGCACCTTGGGGCGGCCGGACATTTTTGAACAGAAGTTTCATCAGCTGGATTTTGTCGCGCGCTACAACAACAACGGCTTTACCTACCGCTTCAGCGTCAAGAACCTGCTCAATGATGAAGTCAAGTTCACCCAGGGTGACGAGATCACCCGCCTGTTCGAGGTGGGGCGGGAGGTCAGTCTGGGCCTGCAGTATCAATGGGACTGAGCGTGTCGGTCTGTTCCTGAGCGGTATGTGCTGCCTGCTCAGGCCTGCACGTTGACGAAACCAATGACATCGCCCAACTGCCGGGCATCCTGCATCACCGCCAGCAGACGATCCACCCCCAGCGCCACCCCGGCACAGGCCGGCAGGCCGTGGCGCATGGCCGCCAGCAGGCGCTGATCCGGCTCGATCATTGGCTTGCCCAGTTTGCCGCGCTGATGATTGTCGCGAGCAAATCTTGTCTCCAGCGTGCCGGCGTCGGTGAGTTCCTGATAGGCGTTGGCAATTTCCACACTGCCCAGATACAGCTCAAAGCGGCTGGCGACCTGATCGCCGGCAGCATTGACGCTGAGTTCGGCCAGGGCCGCCTGTTCCGGCGGGAAATCCTGCACGATGGTGATCTGCCGGGGCGGCAGGTTGTCCTGCACGCAGTGGCTGAACAGATAATCCAGGCATTGTGTGCGCAGCCAGTGCTCAGCCGCTGGCAGCCCGTGCGCCAGGGCCAGTTGCTGCAGACTGGCGTCGTCGGTGCGGATCAGATCACAGCCCAACTGCTCCATGCACAGTTCGCTGTGGGTGGTCTGGCACAGCGTCCAGCCACGGAAATCGCTATGCACTGTGTACAGCAGTTCGATGCACTCCTGTGCCAGTTGCGCGCGCTGCCAGCCCAGCCGGTACCACTCCAGCATGGTGAACTCCGGATTGTGCCAGCGACCGGTCTCACCGGCGCGAAATACCGCGCCCAGTTCATAGCAATCGCCGCAGCCTGCTGCCAGCAGTCGCTTGATGGCGAATTCGGGGGATGTGCGCAGATAGCCTTGCATGGCGCTGACTGGATCGCTGGCGCTGATGCTGTCAATGTGCTGATCGCAGACCGCATGACGACTGAGGATGGGGGTTTGTACTTCGAGCACGTTGCGTGCGGCGAAAAAACGCCTGATGCGCGCAAACATCTCGCCGCGTTGCTGCAGCATGTCGAGGCTGCAGCCGGGTGCCCAATGCGCGTCTGCGCTCACGACGAACGGCGTTGGCGAGTGCGAGCGGATCTGGTCTGAGCAGCGCCGTCGGCTTCTGTCAGTTTCAGCGTGATGCCCAGTTTCTGCACGGAATCGGCTTCCTGTTGCAGATCCTGCGCCGTGAGCGGATGTTCTGTCAGCCAGTCAGGCGGCAGCAGCATCTGCAGCCCATCATCGTTGCTGTGCAGTGCAATGTTGCTGCAATCCAGGCGCATGCGGTTGCGCTGCATGATCACCGCCAGCCGCAGCAGCGTCAGACCTCGCGCGGCGGCTGTATGCAAACGTTGCGGCAGGCCATCGTGCCAGTCGGCACTGATGGCGCGCCGATGCCAGCGCGCCAGCACGGCCAGATAGCGCTGTTCCAGTTGCGAGAAACCCGGCAGGTCGGAGTGTTCCAGCAGATAGGCGCTGTGCAATTGATACTGGCTGTGGGCAATGGCCAGTCCGGCCTCGTGTACGCGGGCGGCAAACAGCAGCAGTTTGCGCTGCGCCGGATTGATCTGCCAGGCCGCTCCGACCTGGTCCAGCCAGTGCTGTACAGTCGCCGCCACCGCCTCGCTCTGGCGCTGATCCACGGCGTGGCGCTGCATGAAGGCGTCAATGCTGTGATCGCGCGGGTCCTCGTTGCGCAGCCGGCCCAGCATGTCTTCCAGCAGCCCTTCGCGCAGCGCTGCGTTGGACACGGCCATGTGGCCGATCTGCATGGTTTGCAGCAGCGCGGCGAGAATCGCCACGCCGCCGACCAGCACCGGCCGGCGGCGTTCACTCAGACCTGGCAGACTGAGCCGCTCGACATGGCCACAGTCGGTCATGGCATCCTGCAGCTGTTGCAGGACGGCGGGCGTGATCAGGTATTCGGTCCAGCCCTGCTGCATGGCGATGGCCTGGATGGCGCGGATGGTGCCGGAGGCACCAATGACTTCGCTGAAGCCGGCTTCGCGAAAGCGCAGGGCGTTTTCCTGCATGTCCCGGCAAACGCTGGCAATGGCCTTGCGCCAGCGTTTGCTGGTGATTTTGCCATCGGCAAAATACGCCTGACTGCTGACCACACAGCCGTACTGCATGCTTTCTGCCAGCAGCAACTGTCGTCCCTGACCCAGCGCCAGTTCGGTGCTGCCGCCGCCGATGTCGATGACCAGTCGGCGGCCCTCGACCAGGCCGGCGCCGGAAGCAGCGGTGACGCCTGGCAATGGATGATTGGCGTAGACGCCGGCGTAGACCAGACGTGCCTCCTCGCGACCACTGATGATTTCAATCGGTGCGCCCAAAGCCTGTTCGGCGGCTGCCAGAAAGGCACCCGGATGACGCAGTTTGCGAAAGGTCTGTGTGGCCGCAACGCGAATATTGCTCTCGGGGATGCCCTCCAGCAGTTGCCGGAACCGGCCCAGGCAAGCCAGTGCGTTGTCACGGGTGCTGGCATCCAGTCGACCACGCTTGTCCAGCCCGCCGGCCAGTCGCACCATGTCCTTGACGCGGTCGATCACGCGCAGTTCCTCGTGTTCCAGGCGCACGATCAGCAGGTGAAAACTGTTGCTGCCCAGATCGATCGCTGCATAGGTTGAGCGGTGCGGCATGTCGAGGCTTAGTTGACGGGCTGTTGGCCCAGCAGGACTTCTTCCTGGCGTTGTAGCATGGAGTCCTGTGCTGCGCTGCCGTCGGTTTGTTCCGGTTCCTGATACTGCCGATAGCGGTAGCTGCCGTCGGCGCTCATGATCCAGGCCTGAATGTCATCGCGAAACGGCAGCTCCAGCGAATCCTGCAGCATGCGCCTGGCGTTCTTTTTGTCCAGAATGGGAAAGCATGTCTCGACGCGATGAAACAGATTGCGATCCATCCAGTCCGCCGAGGCCGCATACAGTTTGCTGTGGCCGTCGTTGTGGAAGTAGAACACCCGGCTGTGCTCCAGAAAACGGCCCAGCACCGAGCGCACTTCGATGTTCTCCGACAGCCCGGGTATGCCGGGTCGCAGACAGCAGATGCCGCGAATCAGCAGCTGGATTCTGACCCCGGCGCGAGAGGCACGGTACAGTGCCTGCATGATGGAGGTTTCGGTGAGTGAATTCATGCGCGCCCTGATCAGCGCCGTCCGTCCGGCCAGGGCATGCTCGATCTCGGCCTCGATGTGTTCCAGCATGGTCTGGTGCAGCGTGAACGGCGAGTGCAGCAGATGCTTGAGATGCGGTACCCGGCCCATGCCCGAGAGCTGCTGAAAAATCTTGTGCACATCCTCGCAGATGCCACGGTGATCGGTGAGCAGGCACCAGTCGGTGTAGAGGTTGGCGGTCACCTGATGGTAGTTGCCGGTGCCCAGATGTGCATAGCGGCGGATGCGGCCGTTTTCACGGCGCACAATCAGCATCAGTTTGGCATGGGTCTTGTGGCCGACGATGCCGTAAACCACCTGCACGCCGGCTTCCTGCAGCCGCGTTGCCAGCTGGATGTTGGCCTGTTCGTCAAAACGTGCACGCAATTCCACCACCACGGTGACGTCCTTGCCGTTTCGGGCGGCGTCCACCAGCAGCTTGACGATGATGGAGTCGGCACCGGTGCGGTACAGGGTCTGCTTGATCGCCAGCACGTTGGGGTCGGTGCTGGCCTGACGCAGCAGGTCGATGACCGGAGCAAAACTGTCATAGGGATGGTGCAGCACATGGTCGTGTTTGCGGATGGCGGCGAATATGCTGCTGTCATCGCGCATGGTCAAAGGAATGCGGGGCTTGAAGCTGCGGTATTTCAGATCCGGACGATCGACCAGGTCGTGGATCGCCGAGAGCCGGTTCAGGTTGACCGGGCCGTCACAGTAATACACCGCCTGATCATCCAGGCTGAACTTGTTCATCAGGAACTTGAGCACATCAGCGGGACAGTCGTTGCTGATTTCCAGCCGCACCGCCTCGGCATAGCCACGCTGTTCCAGCTCTCCCTGCAGGGCGCGGGCCAGATCCTCGATTTCCTCTTCGTCGACAAACAGCTCGCTGTCACGGGTGACCCGAAACTGGTAACAGCCGTTCACGGTCATGCCGGGGAACAGCTCGGACATGAAGCAGTGCAGCACATCAGACAGAAACACGAACTCGTGCTGGGAACTGGCATAGGATGCCGGGATGCGGATGATTCTGGGCAGCGAGCGCGGTGCCTGCACCAGCGCCATGTCTGCTTCGCGACCAAAGGCGTCAACCCCTTCCAGGCTGACAGCGAAGTTCAGACTCTTGTTGAGAATGCGCGGAAACGGATGCACCGGATCCAGCCCCAGCGGACTCAGCACCGGCATCAGCTCACGCAGAAAATGCTTGTGCAGCCATTTTTTCTGTTTCTTCGTCCAGTCTTTGCGCCGCACCACGCGGATGTCTTCCCGGGCCAGCATGGGCAGCAGAATTTTGTTGAAACAGTGATACTGGTCATGCACCAGCGCGGTGGCGCTGGCGCGGATCTGCTGCAGCGCTTCAGTGGGGGACAATCCATCCGGGTTGGAGGTGGTCAGACCCAGTTTCTGGCGCTGCAATTCAGAGGCCACGCGCACTTCAAAAAATTCATCCAGATTGGTGCAGGAGATGCACAGAAAACGTACCCGCTCCAGCAGCGGCAGCGATTCATCCAGCGCCAGCTCCAGCACGCGGCGGTTGAATTGCAGCAGACTCAGCTCGCGGTTGATGTACAGCGACGGGTCGTTGAGATTGTCGTGATCCCAGCGTTGTGGCGGCTTGACCTCGGCTGCGGCCCTGGCATCAGGCTGATCGATGTTGGTGGATTTGGCGGCGGCTGGCTGGCTCATCAGGACATCGGATTATCGCAGTGCAATCATTCTATTATGCCCTGTAACTGTTGCCGTTGTTGTGCTGCAGACAGTGGCAGCAGTCCGGCACGCAGAATGATCTGTTCACCGGTCGGCGAATAGATCAGCCGCAGCAATGCCACCACTGCGCTGCTCATGGCGTCGTCCGGCGGCAGGTTCAGATACAGATAAAGTTGCCTGGACAGCGGATAGCTGCCATCGGTGATGTTGGCAGCATCGGCCAGAATGCGCTGCCCGGCTTCAGGTCCGGTGCGGATCGGCAAAGTGCGGGTACCGAAGCCACTGTGGGCATAGCCGATGTAACCAATGCCGTTGTCGCTTTGCTGCACGGCATTGACGATGGCAGCATGGCTGAGCATGCGGTGCACGGCAGGTGCCATCGCGGCACCACACAGGGCATTTTCGCGAAACCAGGAATACGTGCCTGATGCGCTGTTGCGGCTGTAGCGCTGGATCGAGCGGCGACCGAATGCGCCTGCCTGAGTTTGCGGCGGCAAAATATCCGACCAGCTCTGCAGCAGCGGTTGTGCCAGCATGTGCGGGCAGGCCATGCTGGCGGAAAACAGTTGTGCGATCTGCGTCAGGCTGATGTCCGGCAGTGGATTGCGCAGATTGACGATCATGACGATGGCATCGTGTGCCACCATGCGCATGGTCAGATCATGGCCGTGGCGCTGGCGAAAGCGCTGCAGCTCATCAGCACGCATGGGCCGACTCATGGCGCCGATGTTGGCGGTGCCTTCGATCAGCGCCGGCGGTGCGGTGGCGGAACCGGCCGCATGCACCTGCATGCTGATGCCGGGATGTCGCTCGCTCAGGGTCTGGGCAAAGGCATACATCAGCTCGGCCATGGTCACCGAACCGGTGGAGATGAGCTGTCCCTGCAGCGGCTGTGGTGTCTGTTCAGCAGGGGATGGGGGTGGCGTGTGATCGGCGGCAGGGGCTGCTGCGCTGTCGGCCTGAGGCATGGCTGCTGCACTGGCTGTCGTCAGCAGCATGCCGGCAGCCAGCAGCAGTCTGCAGCCAGCGCCGATCATGGCTGTGCCGCGCTGCCGGGTGTGGCCGCCTCAGCACAGGCGTCATGCTCTGCCAGCACGGTTGCCAGCGACTGTTCACCGCTGGCTGCCGGCAGCAGCCGTTGCAGTGGAAAAACACAGCGGAAGCTGCTGCCGCGATCCAGTTCGCTGTCTATCTCCAGGCTGGCATCGTGCGCATTCAGCACATGCTTGACGATGGCCAGCCCCAGACCGGAACCGCCGCTGGCGCGCGAGCGATCTTTGGCCACGCGGTAAAAACGCTCGGTAAGCCGGGGGATGTCCTCGCGGGGAATGCCGATGCCGTTGTCGGTGACGCTGAACACGGCGGCCTCGGGCCCGACTTCCCAGCGCACATCAATGCGACCATGCGCCGGGGTGTAGCGGATGGCGTTGACGATCAGGTTGGCGAATGCGCTTTCCAGATCCTTGGCCGCGGCCAGCAACAGATGCGGTTCACCGCAATGGAAGTGGATGTCGTGCTGTTTGTCGTTGAGATCGTCGGCCTGCCGCTGCAGCGACTGCATCAGCTGCTGGATGTTGACCGTGGTTTCGTGCCGGTCGCTGAGCTGTGACTGCAATCTTGAAATTTCGATCAGGTCATCAATCAGCGTGCGCATGGCGGTGGTCTGTTCGCGCATGCGTTCGCTGACCATGCGCACACCCGGGTCGGTCTCGTCCAGCAGTGTTTCCAGGTAGCCGATCAGCACGGTCAGCGGGGTGCGCAGTTCGTGGGAGACGTTGGCGACAAAATCACGCCGCACCTGTTCCACATTGCGCAGTTCGGTGACATCGCGAAAATGCAGCAGGCGACGGCGCTGGCTGAGCATGAACAGACGCACATTGAGCTTGATGTTGCTGTCGGCCGGGCTGTTGATGTCAAGCGGTCGCGGCAGGCCCTCGGCCAGCCAGTCGGTGAACGCGGGGTAGCGCAGTATGTTGCTCAGCGGTTGGCCGTGATCATCGGGCTTGCGCAGTCGCAGCGTGCGTGCTGCGGCTGGATTGAACCAGACGATGTGGCCACGCTCGTCGAGCATGATGGCCGGCTCGGGAAACGATTCGGTGATGAAGCGCAGCTCTCTGACCGTGCTCTTGAGCAATTTGCGCTGCCGTTTGCGGTGCTTCTCCAGCAGCAGCAGACGCTGATGAATGCGCGCATGAATGCCGCTCAGTGGCGTTGCGCTGTGCTGCTCGCCGGCAATGCCGCGACTGCCGATGATCTGTTCCAGCCGCAGCAACTGCCAGCCCTGCCACAGCAGGGCGGCGGCGGTCAGCAACAGTCCCGGCCACCACAGGCCAGTGAGCAGTCGCAGCAGCAGCGCCAGCAGCAAAACTGCCAGCAGCCGGTAGGCATGGCGACGGCTGGCACTGGACGACAGCAGGCCGTTCATGACGCTGCCGATCCGCTGGCGTTTGCGCAGCGCGGCAGCGCCGGCTCACCGCCAGCGCGTTCAGCTGCCGCTGTCATCCGGGGTAAAGCGGTAGCCGTGTCCGCGAATGGTCTGAATGTATTGCGCCACGCCATGCTGCCCCAGTGCCTTGCGCAGGCGTCGGATGTGGACATCCACCGTGCGTTCCTCGACATACACGTTGGCCCCCCAGACATTGTCCAGCAACTGGGTGCGGTTGTAGGCCTTGCCGGAGTGGCTCATGAAAAATTCCAGCAGCCGGTATTCGGTGGGGCCCATGCTGACGGTCTGGCCCTTGACCTTGACCATATGGCTTTCGCTGTCAAGAATGATGTCGCCGGCGGTGATGCGGCCTTCAGCATCGGTGTGGCTGGTGCGTCGCAGCAGCGCCTTGACCCGGGCGATCAGCTCACGCGGAGAAAATGGCTTGATGATGTAATCGTCGGCACCGGAATCCAGTCCGTGCACGCGGTCGTCTTCGGCGGTGCGCGCGGTGAGCATGATGATCGGCAGATCGCGGGTGAAATCCTCGCGCCGCAGGCGGCGGGCCAGATCCAGCCCGCTGATGCCTGGCATCATCCAGTCCAGCAGCAGGATATCCGGCCGCTTGTCGGCAATGGCGTGCAGTGCGTGTTCGGCGTCTTCGGCAGTGCGCGCGGTCATGCCGGCGCGCTGCAGGGCAAATGCGAGCATGTCGCGGATGGCGGGCTCGTCATCGACGATAAGGACGTCGGCATTGATGTTGGGTCCAGTCAATGAAGTCGCCTGCTGCATGATAATGATGCCGGAAGTGGAAACATCATTACAGATTATAGGCATGAATGTTACGAAAGTATGACTGCCGGATCAGCCAGGCTCTGCACCGATATAGCCGAGGCGGATCAGCTGCTCCAGTTCCAGTCGCATTTCGTCCAGCCGGTTGCTGATTCTGGCCCGCTGATAGTAGCTCAGGTCCGTGCGGTTGTTGAGCCGCTGCAGCTGGCTGATGGCGTCGTGGATCTGGCCACGCCAGTAGCTGGATTCGGCGCTGGCACTGCTGGCCCGGATCTCGTCCCCGGCCAGATGGGCGGCCTGCGCCTGCAGCTCGTACAGACGCGGATCATCCCGATGTACGCGCAGGTCTTCGCGCAGAATCCCGGCCGCACGTTGCGCCAGTTCCGGCTGCTGCGTCTGCAGCAGTGCTTTGGCGTAGTAGCGACCGAGCACGCGGTTGCCGACAAACTTGCGGTACAGGGTATCGAAGCGTGCGATACCCTGATCCATGTTACCGGCTGCCAGTTCAAGCTGGGCGCGGGCGATCTGGTAAGCCAGTTGTTGCGGAGCCTGTTGCAGCAGGGTGTCCAGCTTGTCCCGGGCCTGATCGTATTCGCCCAGCTGCAGCAGGGCCAGTGCCTCACCGTACAGCCAGGCCTCTGGAAACGGGCTGTTGTCCTGCCGCAGTTTGTCACGAAATTCGGCCAGCGCCGTTTCCGGGCGCGCCGCAGTCAGCACCCGGGCGCGCGCCTGCACCAGATAAAAATCAATGCTCTGAGTGATCTCGCGCTGCGGCATGCTGGCGGCCCGGTCCTTGGCTTCGGCCACACGCGTCGAGGAGACCGGGTGGGTGCGCAGATACTCCGGTACTTCGATGGCGAAATTGCGTGACGCCCGACCCAGCTTGTTGAACATGCTGGCCATGGCATCGGGATCATAGCCTGCCGCCGACAGCCAGGAAATACCGATGCGATCGGCTTCGTGCTCATTGCTGCGGGTGTAGTTGATCTGTTGTTGCATGGCCACGCTCTGGGTACCCATGATGGCCGGCGCAATGGCACCGGTACCGCCAACCAGAATCAGTCCGATCGCGGCAATCATCAGCGGCACCGACATCTGCTTGGCCTGCTCGAAGCGTCTGGCCGCATGCTGCTGGCTGATGTGGGCAATTTCATGCGCAAGCACGCCGGCAATCTCGCTGGCGTTGTCGGCTTCCAGCAGCATGCCGGTGTGCAGTGCCACCAGCCCGCCGGGCACGGCAAAGGCATTGATGCTGGGTTCATTGAGCACGGTGAACAGGTATTGCCGGTCCGGCTCGTCACTGACCGCGACGATGCGAAACGCCATGTCCTGAATGAACTCCTCCACCAGTGCATCATCCAGCACCAGATCATGCTGGCGCAACTGGCTCAACAGATATCTGGAGTAGGCCCGGGCCTCATGCTCGGGAATCAGGGTTTGTGCCGATGAGCCCAGATCAGGCAACTGCACGCGACCGGCAGGGCTGCCCGTCTGTGCATACAGCGGCTGACAGCCGAGCAGCAGCACGCTCAGCCAGACCAGGCCGGGAGCGAGTGCAGTTGCGATGATGGATCTGAACATGCCAGCAGTGGGACTGCCGACAGTGCCGTGAGGTTCCACCGGCTGCGTGTCATGGCCGGGCGATGATTTGATCTGCGGGCGGGTGGGTCGGAGATTTGCCATGGCAACGATTATAATGCCTGCATGACCGCATCGTTTCCTGAACCTGGCGCGCACTGGTTGCTGATCGTCCATGCTGCGCCGTCCAGCATGCCGGCGCAGGCCGCGCAGGAACTCGCCACCGCGGCGCTGGCAGCGGGCATCGCAGTGACGGTTTTTTTTCATGCAGACGGGGTTTATCACGCCCTCCCGGTGGCTGCCACTGACCCTGGCCTGGTGGCTTTGCACGAGCGCTACAGCGCGCTGGCGGCAAACCATGCCGGCCTGGATCCTGCATTGCAGCTGCTGGTGTGCCGGGCCAGTCTGAGCCGGCGCAGCCAGTGCTGCACAGCGTCACCGTGGCAGCTGTCCGGGCTGATTCAGCTGGCGGCGTTGTTGCAGCAGGCCGATCGGGTGGTCAGTTTTGACGGCTGACAGCAACACGGCCCGACCTGCACAGGCGCACAGCGCTGCGGTCATCGGCGTGCTGCTGCAAAGTGCGCTGGGCACTCTGCCAAGGGAAGCGCTGGACTGGCCGCTGGCGTTGTTAAGCATGGACTGGCAGGTGCAAGTGTTTTTATCCGGACCGGTGCTGGCACAGTTGCCAAGGCGCGGCAGCAGCACTGGCACAGCACCAGTCGCAAGCCATGCAAACTGGTCGAGACTGTGGCTGGCGGCAACCGAACTGGGGGCTGAATGGTACACCAGCACAGCCGATGCCAGCCGCTGGGGTGTTTCGCAGTCTGAACTGGCGCTGCCGCTGAGTATCCTCACGCCGGCGCAGTTGCGCGCGCAGCAGGCGACCTGCCGGCATTTGCTCAGTGTCTGAGCGTACCACCCTGCATTGGCTGATGGCTGCCGCAGCACCGCAGCTGGCCTGGCAGCGTTGCCTGGCTGCGAGCAGCGCTGCCGACAGCATTCTGCTGCTGGGGCCGGCGGTGTTGCTGCTGCTGCAGCCAGAGCTTGAACCACAGCTGACGCAGCGGCATGTGGTGGCCTGCGCTGAGCACTGGCAGCAGCACACCAGCGCCGCAGCGCCAGATCTTGCGGAGCTGGTGACCTGGCCACAGATAGTGCAACTGATGCAACGGCATCCACTGCAGCGCAGTTGGACATGAGCGGATGATGAGCAGGTCAGGCGATCAGGCGGTCGGTCAGCGGCATGCTGCAGCGACGATTAATGTGGCTGATGCTGTCATAGAACTGGATCAGTACGGTCATTTACTGCATGCAGAACAATGGAGCGAAGCACTGGCGATCGAACTGGCTGCGCGCGATAATATACAATTGACCGATGCACACTGGCAGTTGATCCGTTTCGTGCGTGATTACCATGCCGATTACGGCATTGCCCCGGGCATGCGACTGCTGGTCCGCGCAGTCCGCCAGCGGCTGGGGCCGGAACTGGCATCCAGCCGTTACCTGTATCGACTGTTTCCCGACTCGCCGGCACGGCAGTTGAGCTGTTACGGCGGCTTGCCGATTCCGGTCAGTTGCATCTGAACCCTGATCAAAAACTCATCTGGCGAACACATCTGGAGCCCCATGAACAGCACCCCTCAAATCGTGATATACAGCAAGGAATACTGCCCCTACTGCCGCATGGCAAAACAGTTGCTGGACAACAAGGGCGTCGACTATCAGCTGATCGACATTGAAGGCAAACACGAATTGCGCGAACGCATGATCGAACGTTCCGGTCGCCGCACCGTGCCGCAGATTTTCGTCGGCGAGCACCACGTCGGCGGCTTCGATGATCTCAATGCGCTGGAGCGCAAGGGCCAGCTGGATGATCTGCTGACCGGTGCCGCAGGAGCATCGGCATGAGCGCGCGTAGCATCGTGGTGATTCCCGGTGATGGCATCGGACCGGAAATCACCCGTGCCACCGTGGGCGCCCTGGAGCGGCTTGGTTGCGGGCTGGAGTTCGTCTATGCCAAGGCCGGTCTGGCGGCACAGGAAGAATGCAATGAGTTGCTGCCGCAGTCCACGCTGGATCTGATCAGCCAGCACGGTGTGGTATTGAAAGGGCCGTTGACGACACCGGTTGGTGGCGGCTTTCGCTCACTCAACGTGACCTTGCGCAACCATTTCGACATGTACGCCAATGTGCGGCCGGCGCTGTCGTTTCCCGGCACCCTGTCGCGCTATGAGGATGTCGACATCATCACCGTGCGCGAAAACACCGAGGGGGCCTACCTGGCGCTGGATTCCTTCGTCAGCGAAGACGACGAGCGCGCGGAATCAAAAATGGTCAACACCCGCCGCGCGTCCCGCCGCATCGCCCACTATGCCTTTGATCTGGCGCGCAAGCAGGGACGGAAAAAAGTCACCGCCGTGCACAAGGCCAATATCCTCAAGGCAGTGTCCGGCCAGTTTCTGGATGTCGTGCGTGGCATTGCCAAGGAATATCCGGACATCGAATACGAAGAGATGATCGTGGATGCCTGTGCCATGAAACTGGTCATGGATCCGTCCAGATTCGATGTGCTGGTGACCACCAATCTGTTCGGCGACATCATTTCTGATCTGTGTGCCGGCCTGGTCGGCGGGCTGGGACTGGCACCGGGGGCCAACATCGGCGACAGCGCCTCCATGTTCGAGGCGGTGCATGGCTCGGCCCCGGACATCGCCGGCCAGGGCATCGCCAACCCCGGTGCGCTGATGCTCGCCGCCGCGATGATGCTGGATCACATAGAACTGCATGAAGCTGCCGAGAAACTGCGTCATGCCATCCGCGAAACGATCATGGCGGGTGATCGGCTGACCCCGGATCTGGGCGGTGACGGCAGCACGCAGAGCTTTGCCGAGGCGGTTTATTCGCGTCTGTAAGCCGTAAGCCGGGGTAAGCCAGCCGGTTTAGCGCTGGCGGCGGGCAAACTGCCGCACATTGCGTCGCAGCAGCCCGTAATACGCTGCTGGCAGCCAGCGCTTCAGGCGCCATAACCAGCGTGTATTGGCGTGAGTGAGAATCAGAAAGCGCCGTTGCGCCGCCGCGGCAAACACCATGGCGGCGAAGTCATCGGCGCTGATGCCGGAGTTCTGCATCCAGCGTGAGGCGCGTTGCCGGTAGCTGTCCTGTGGCGCGCGCATGCTGTCGATCAATGCGGTCTGGATGAAGGCCGGACAGGCCACACTCACCGCCACTTCACTGGCCGCCAGCTCGGTGTAGAGGCTTTCCGACAGCGCATAAACCGCCGCCTTGCTGGCGCCGTAATTGCTCATTGCCGGTGCGCCGGCAAGCGCCGCAAACGATGCAATGTTGATGATGTGGCCATTGTTCTGCTGCAGCAGCATGGGCAGAAAGGTCTGGCAGCCGGCGGCGACACCAAACACATTGATGTCGAACAGCCAGCGCCAGTTGTCCAGCGGGTCTTCCTGCATCGGTCCGGCAGCGGCCACGCCGGCATTGTTGATGAGCACACCCAGGCCGTCCCATTCTTCCGCCACACGCTGCTGCAACTGCTGCCAGTGCTGCGGTTGATTCACATCCAGTTCGAAGGCAAAACTGCCGGCGGGGAAGTCGTGCTGCTGCAACAGCGCCTGTGCCTGTTGCAGGTTGCGGTCGGTGACCGCGACCTGGAACCCGGCCGCCGCCAGATGTCTGGCCATGGCTGCGCCCAGGCCGCTGGCGGCACCAGTGACCACGGCTGTGCGGTGACGGATGTGCGCCAGCTGCATCGACCTGCTCACAGTGACTGGGCGATGAGCATGCCGCCGTCGGCGACCACGGTCTGGCCGTTGACATAGGCGGCGGCATCACTGAGCAGAAATGCGATGACGCCGGCGATGTCCTCCGGTTCCCCGACCCGGCGGCTGGGCAGACTGCGTTCCAGTTGCTGCACCTTGTCGGCATCGGCCAGCAGCGCCTGGGAAAAATCGGTGCGGATCAGTCCCGGTGCCACCGTGTTCACGCGGATGCCTGCAGCGCTGTACTCCAGCGCCAGATTGCGCGCCAGCTGCATTTCGCCGGCTTTGGAAATGGCATAGGCACCGAGGTGATTCTGGCCGCTGAGACCGGCCACACTGGACACCAGCACGATGGCGCCATGCCCTGAATCCTGCAACGGTTTGGCCACCATGCGCGTCAGCTCGATCTGGCTGTACAGGTTGTTGTGCATGATGACATCGAAGGCCTCGAGGTCCAGTTTGGCCAGCGGTCCATACACCGGATTGCTGGCGGCATTGCAGACCAGCCCATCAATGCGTCCGTATTCGGCCATGGTGGCGTCAACCAGATGCTGCAGGTCTGCGTGCTTGCCGATGTGGCAGGCCACCGGCAGCGCCCGGTGACCTTCCGCGCGCAATGCGGCTGCGGCTTCATCACAGGCCTCCTGGCGGCGGCTGGAAATGACCACCGCAGCGCCCTGGGCGGCCAGCAGCCGGGCGCTGGCGAGACCGATGCCACGGCTGGAGCCGGTGACGATGACAACGCGATCGGAGAGACTGAACATGCTGGTTTCCTGGCTGGAACAGTCGTCTATGTTCGCTGTCGCAGGCAGGTTTTGCAACTGCTGACGGGCCAGTAGTATGATGAAGCTTTGCAGCATGCCCGACCGGGTGACAGACTTGTCATGTCAGTGAATCAGCAACAGGCTCCCGATCCGCAGCAGTTACAGCAGGCTGCTGCTGCCGGTGATGTCATGGCGGCGATAGAGCTGGGCAGTCATCTGCTGGAAAATTCTGCGCCGAACTCAGCGGATTACCAGCGCGGATTGCAGCATCTGCAGTCAGCGCTGGACAGTGCGCAGGCTGCCTATGCACATTGGGCACTGGCAGCGCATTGGCTGCAGCACATGACGCTGCCAGCGCCCCGGCAAAAAGCCCTTGAGCATCTGCAGCAGGCAGCAGCGGCCGGCCTGGCTCCGGCCATGGACCGTCTGGCCAATCAGTATCTGCGCGGCATCGGGCTTGAATTTGCGCCGCAGCGTGCCATGCGTTTGCTGCAGTCACTGGCCGATGGCGGCTTCCAGCGCTTTGCCTGGGATGTGGGTTACCTGCATTCACTGCAGGATGATGCCGCTGCGGCAGCGGACGCAGCGGCAGCCTTCGCCCGTGCCTGCGCCATGGGCTATCCGCCCGCCTACTACTCGCTGGGCATGCGCTTTGCCGGTGGGCACGGGGTGGCCAGGGATGTCGATTTCGCCCGCGCCTTGTTGCTGCGCGCCGCCGATGCCGGCTTTCCGGATGCTCGCACTGCTGCTGAAGCACTCTCGGCACAGGCAGATCACGGAGCATGTCAGCAATGGTATACGCGGCTACAGCAGAATCTTGCTGCGGCGCAGCAGCCACTGCAATCACTGCAGACCGCCGGCATGCTGGTGGATGATAGCCTGTTGCCGGTGATCCGCAGGCTGGAGGCGCATTTTGCCTGTCTGGGGCACCCCAGCCTGCGCATTGGTGCCGATCAGCGCCTGCAAGTGCTTGCCGCCAACGCGTACCAGTATCAGGCCGCGCCACAAGCCTGGCAATGGCATGCACAACAGCCGCGCATTGCCACCAGTGATGAATTCATTAGCGATGAAGAAGCAGCGCATCTGCAGTTTCTCGTCGCCGCCGAGTTGGCACCACCTGAGACCTACACCACAGCGGCCAGCAACAGCCAGACCGAGAATAGTTTTTTCACCGGGCTTGGACGCTCGTTTGGTGCCCTCTCATCGGATACCGTGGTCAGAATGATCGAGCGCCGCATCGCCGCAGCGACCGACTGGGATCTGACAGCGCTGGAACCCAGTTCGGTGATTCGCTATCAGCCGGGACATGAATACCGGTCGCATGTGGATTACTTCACCAGCGAGCAGATTGCGCAGAACAAGCAGCAGCTGGAGGATTTCAGTGGTCAGCGCGTGGTGACCTTCCTGATCTGCATGGTGGCACCGCTGCAGGGTGGTGAAACGCTGTATGACCGGGTGGGCGTGCGCATCGGCTACCGTCGGCGCATGGCTGCAATGCATTTCAACACAGCTGCCGATGGCAAGCCGGAACCATTGTCGCTGCATACCGGCACACCGGTGCTGGCAGGTGAAAAATGGCTGCTGCGCACCACACTGCGTGAATTTTCCCGTTATCAAAGCTAATTCAGCACATCTCATCAACACTGCGGAGAATTTCTTATGAGCGTAATTATTGCCAATGCCAGCACCCGGGTGCCTGTACACCTCTGGATCGTCGGTGTGCTGTCGCTGCTGTGGAACAGTGTCGGTGCTTTCGATTACCTGGCCACACAGTTGCAGCTGGAGTTCTACATGAGCCAGTTCAGTGCTGCACAGCTGGAGTATTTCTACAACATACCGGCCTGGGCAGTGGCCGCCTGGGCGATTGCGGTGTGGTTCTCCGTGCTGGGCTCACTGGCACTGCTGCTGCGACGTCGTCGGGCGCTGGACCTGTTCGTCATTGCGCTGGTGGCGATGCTGGCCAGCACCGTGAACAGTTTTCTGCTCAGTGATGGCCTGCAGGTCATGGGTAACACAGGCGCAATCTTTTCTGCCGCGATTGTTGTCATCGGTGTGCTGCTGGTCATCTACAGCAGGGCGATGATCCGGCGGGGCGTGTTGCGCTGATTCAGTGCGGCCGGGCTCGCGGCGGCATGGTCTGACCGCGGGACAATTGGCTCATCACCAGTGGAAGGTTTGTCATGCAACGCAAGATGATTACAGTGCTGGTCCTGTTGCTGCTGCTCACAGTCGCCTGGATCAGTCACAATACGGATTATCTGACCCCGCCATGGGGCTGGCAGACACTGCCATCCTCAGCGCCGCCGACAGAGCAGACCTTCGTGCCCGAGTATCGTGGCTTTGCCGCAGCGGCGATGGCACAGCTGCTGCTTGAACGCGAGCGCATCGGCACGCCGTCGTTGTCGGCAGCGGTGGCTCGTGACGGCGCAATCATCTGGGCCGGAACGGCTGGCTGGGCCAGTCTGCAGCCACCAGTGCCGGCCAGCACCAGCACGGTGTATCGCATCGGCAGCACGTCCAAGGCGCTGACCGCCACGGCCATGGCCCGGCTGGTGCAGTCGGATCGGTTGCAACTGGACACGGCGATCAGCCGCTATGTGGAGGATCTGCCGAATCAGGACTGGCGGACGCTGACAGCGCGGCAGCTGGCATCGCACACCGCCGGCGTGCCCGGCTATGAGGAAAACCGTGACTGGTGGGGGGTTTACCAGAGCATTCGCCTGGGCCGGCACTTTACCGGCACCGATGACATGTTGACGGTGTTTGATGACAGCGATCTGCTGTTTACGCCGGGAACGGACTTTCACTACTCATCGTTTGACACCACCCTCAATGCCCACGTCATGACCCGCATCACCGGGCTGGATTATCCGGCGCTGATGCAGTCGCTGGTGTTTGATCCGCTGCAGATGACGCAGACCAGTGTCGACGATGTGAGTCTGCGGCCGGCCACCATGGCGGTGTTTTATCGCCGTGGTGACGATGGCCGGGTCAGGCCGTGGCGGCAGGTCGATCTGAGCCTGAAGTGGCCGGGTGGCGGATTGCTGTCGACTTCATCGGATCTGGCCAGGCTGGGCAGTGCCTGGCTGGACAAGGACTTTATCGATGCATCGGTGCGAGCGCAGTTCTGGCAACCCCAGCGGCTGGCCACAGGCGAAATCAATGCGCAATCCTATGCCCTGGGCTGGCGCGTCAATCCATCCAGTCTGGTTGAGTACCAGGGCAGGCCGCTGTTGCACGCCCACCATGGTGGCGTTTCCAAGGGGGCAATGAGCTGGCTGGTGGTGTACCCCGAGCTGCGGCTGGCAGTGGCCATCAACAGCAACAGCAAAGCCGAGACATTTCAGGCTTTTGCTGCCGCTGAAGTGGCACTGACGAAATTGCTGCTGGAGTTTCTCTGAACCCGACCTGTGCATGTCTCGATGCAGAGGTTTCCGCAGATCAGCTCAATTACTAATACCTGCACAAGTATTGCCTCACTCAGGACTATGGACGGATTCGCCTGCTAGGCAAAGTGGCGAAGGCATAGTCATTCTACGTCAAGCCACTTTAACACCGCAGGCGGATGCGTCCATAGCCCCCGGAGGGCTTGCCTCACGGCGCGCGTGGACTGCGTTCTCGCTGCTTGCAGTAGTCCTGGCTACAGCTGCGCAGCGACGCCTTGCCACACACGCCGTGAGACAAGCTGAATGTGGCAATACTTGTGCAGGTATTAGTAACTGGCTTATAGCAGCTGCTGCAGATGCTTGACCAGCGCAGCAGTCTGGCGCTCACCCGGTAACCAGTCGGCGATGGTGACGGTGTGTTCACTGCCCCAGCGCTGCAACACCAGGCGGTGATAGGTACGCTGGCCGATGCTGCCGCTGCGTTGCTGCGACAATGCGCGGATTTCCGCCAGCGGAATCACTTTCTGCCGCGCCAGAATGCCATGCGCATAACGCAATTTGCCCTGGCCAATGATGATTTCGCTGCGCTGCAACAGCATGGTCAGCGCACCCCACAGAATCAGCAGCGCCACCAGCAGGAACACGCCACCCATCAGCCAGGCCTGCTGCTGCAGTAGCAGAAACAGCCCGGCCGCGCCGAACAGCAGTGCCGCCAGCAATGTCCACAGGCCGGCGGACAGCAGTCGATGGCGAGGCCAGTAAAAGCGCTGTCCCTGACTGACGAAGGCGTGCTGCACGCCGGTATCACGCCACAGGTCCGGCTGCGGCGTTGGCAAGTCTGCGACAGCGGATGCGTCGATTGCCTCGTCGGTGACGGCAAACACCGGCAATTCGAAGTGGCTGGCATAATCCACGCCCGGCTCGCTGGCACTTGTGCGCAGCCGCCAGATGATCTGGCGCCGCGAATCCTGCCAGTCGCTGACCGGCTGGTCCGCTGGCAGTGGAATGACAATGTCTGCCGTGTGCAGGCCGCTGGCACTGCCCGGGGCAAGACCAAAGTCGTAACTGTTCTCCCACAGGATGGTCTCGCTGCTGCGACGGTTTTTCCCGGACCCGCTCACCGTTTTGCGTACGCACAACAGTTGTGCCTGCAGGCTGCGACTGCTGAGTCGGGCAGGGATTTCCAGCCTTGCGCGCAGCACGCCACCCAATGGCACCGGCAGCGCGTCAAGTTGCAGCCGGCTTTGGCCGTATCGACGCCAGCGCTGCCAGCTGCGCAGAGCCCACCACAGCAGGCCGACGCCGATCAGCGGAAACAACAGCCCCAGCAGTGCTGCTGGGTTGCCGCCGTCTATCTCGTCGATGAATACAAACAACAGCGGCAGACTGATGGCATTCCACAGCAGCGCCATCACCCCTGCGCCGATCCAGTTGCTGCGGGCATTGTCCAGCAGTGTGCTGGATTGCCATGCCTGCCGCTGCAACCAGGGCTGGTCCGGTCTGTCGGCAACGCTGGCAGCATCCTGCTGTCGTTTCTGCTGGCGCCGGCCGAACAGCAATGCGGCCAGGCCGAAACCGCCAAACGCCAGCGGAAACACCGCTTTCAGTGCCACCAGGCCGGTACGCAGATCGCGATTGAGCAGAGCCTGCTGCGGATTGGCCGGGTTGACCCAGGCGGTCACCGGCTGTTGTTGTTGCCAGCTTTGCTTGAGTTGCGCGTGCAGACGCTGATGAAAATCGCCAATGTTGTCGGCAGCACCGCTGATGCCAACGCGATCTGATTCCCAGCTGCGGCCGGCGTAGTGATAGCGGTAACGTGCCTGTACCCGCCAGGTCGTGCTGTCGTCGGAGCGGTTTTCCTGCAGCGCCACGTGCAGCAGTTCGGCGTTGACCGCTGTCCAGCTGCGCGCCTGCTGCCAGCGATACAGGTCGCTCAGCAGCCACGCCCCGATGACCACGCCAACGAGCAGGAACAGCAGGCCGACCAGCTTGCTCAAGTCTGCTCTCGCAAGCGCGCCCAGTACTGCAGGCGTTTGTGAATGTCGCGTTCGAATCCGCGTTCCACCGGGGTGTAGTACTGCGCCCGGGGCAGGCCGTCAGGAAAATAGTTCTGCCCGGAAAAACCACTTTCGGTGGCGTGATCGTAGGCATAGCCCTTGCCGTAACCGAGGTCTTTCATCAGCCGGGTCGGGGCATTGAGAATGTGTGCTGGTGGTGCCAGAGAGCCGGTTTTTTGCGCCGCACGCAGGGCCAGTTTCTGCGCCTTGTAGGCGGCATTCGACTTGGGGGCTGTGGCCAGGTAGATCAACGCCTGCGCAATGGCCAGTTCGCCTTCGGGCGAGCCCAGTACATGAAAAGCTTCGCGTGCCGCCAGGGCCTGCCCCAGCGCCTGCGGGTCGGCCAGGCCGATGTCTTCAGAGGCAAAGCGAATCAGGCGGCGACAGATGTACAGCGGGTCCTCGCCGCCGGTGAGCATGCGCGCCAGCCAATATAATGCGGCATCACAATCGGAACCACGCAGCGACTTGTGCAGCGCCGAGATCAGGTTGTAGTGGGCCTCGAGGTCCTTGTCGTACAAAGGCGCTCGCCGCTGCAACAGACGCAGCATGGCGGTGGCGTCCAGCCGCTCGCCGGAGTCCGGGTCGCTGACCGGCTGCAGCCGAAACAGCAGCTCACAGCAGTTCAGCAGGTAGCGGCCATCGCCATCGGCCAGTTCCAGAAGCAGTTGGCGCGCATCATCAGTCAGCGGCAAACGCTGTTGCTGATAAGCTTCGGCGCGCTGCAGCAACTGTGCCAGCGCCTGCTCGTCGAGCCGCTGCAGCACCAGCACCTGCAGCCGGGACAACAGGGCACTGTTGAGCTCAAACGACGGGTTTTCGGTGGTGGCTCCGATCAGCACAATGCTGCCATCTTCCACATAGGGCAGAAAGCCATCCTGCTGGGCACGGTTGAATCGGTGAATTTCGTCGACGAACAGCAGCGTACCCTGACCCTGTTCACGTTGCTGGCGGGCGGCACCGAAAATCTTTTTCAGCTCGGCCACACCGGAGAAGATCGCCGAGATCTGCACAAATGTCAGCCCGCCAACGCCGGCCAGCAAGCGAGCCAGAGTGGTTTTGCCGCTGCCCGGCGGACCCCACAACACCAGCGAAGCCAGCCTGCCGCTGGCGATCATGCGCCCCAGCGGGGCATCGTCCGCGAGCAGGTGCTGTTGCCCGGCGACATCGGCAAAGCGCTGCGGCCGCAGCACATCGGCCAGTGGCTGGTTGCCGGCTGGGTCGGGAACGCTTGTGCCTGGGGTGCCGCTCATGGGCATATTGTAGCGTTGCTGGGGATGCCTGCGCTGGGTGCAACGATGACGGCAAGACGCATTGCCCAGGCTGATTCAGCGGTCATCTGCAGACAATTCACGATAAATTGCTTACCTGGTAAGACACTACTATGATGAAAGCGTCACCGAGCAGAGGATGCAGCCATGGCGACGCTGACGGAAAAGGGGCAGGTTGTGATTCCAGCCAGAATCCGGCGCAAATATGGGCTGATACCAGGTACCAAGATTGATTTTGTCGACAACGATGGCTGCATACGCCTGCGCATCACTCGACCTGTACCGGCATCAACGGTCGATGAGGGCTTTGGCATGATTCGCTGCACCGACACTGGCCGTCCGCGGCGATTGTCCGAGTTCGATCCGGCTGCAATGGTAGCGCGCAAGCAACGATGATTGCCGTCGACACCAATATCCTCGCGCGATTTTACTGCGACGACCCGAACGATGCAGAAGCCGCGCAGCAACGCCCAGAGGTATTGCGCCTGTTCCAGAATGCCGATGCCATCTATGTAACGGTTGCGGTCATGCTTGAGTTTGAGTGGATCATGCGTGGTTTCTATCAACGCACACGGGAAGACTTCATGCTTGTTGTGCGGCATTTACTGGGTCTGCCAAATGTCACCGTGAAAGATTGGGAAGCCGTCGATGATGCTTTGACTTTGCATGGCAAAGGTCTGGACTTTGCCGATGCGCTGCACTGGTCGCGATGTCGACACTGCGAGCACATGATCAGTTTTGATGACCGCAGATTTTCGCGCAAACTCAGACGACTTGAGCTTGCAGCGTCGGTCATGACTCCCGCTGATTTCCTTGAGCAGTGAACTCCTTGGCTTGATGACAGTTCATCCGGTCGCTGACAAGTCTCCGGTTCATGCCAGTTCAGGAAACCAGTGCCGGGTGCGGTTGGCAAAAGCCACCAGCGACAGCATTACCGGCACTTCCACCAGCACACCGACCACGGTGACCAGAGCGGCACCGGAGTTCAGTCCGAACAGGCCGATGGCCACGGCGACGGCCAGCTCAAAGAAATTCGAGGTGCCGATCAAGGCACACGGTGCGGCCACGTTGAACGGCACCCGCCACAGCTTCGCGGCGGCGTAGGCGATGGCGAAAATGCCGTAGGACTGCAGCAACAGCGGCACCGCAATCAAACCGATCAGCAGCGGCTGGGCAATGATGATGTTGCCCTGAAAGCCGAACAGCAGCACCACCGTGGTGAGCAGGCCGAGGATAGACAGCGGCTTGACGCGGTCGGTAAAGCGGGTGACGGCGGCAGCGGCCTGCGCCTTGCTGGCAGTGTTGGCACTCAGGGCACTGCGCGTGATAATGCCGGCCAGCAGCGGGATGATGACGTACAGGCCGACCGACAGCAGCAGCGTTGCCCATGGCACCTCGATGTCGGTCACGCCCAGCAGCAATGCGACAATCGGGGCAAAGGCAAAAATCATGATGACGTCATTCAGCGCCACCTGCACCAGGGTGTAGTTGGCATCGCCACGGGTCAGCTGTGACCAGACGAACACCATGGCGGTACACGGGGCTGCCCCGAGCAGGATCAGCCCGGCGATGTATTGACCGGTGTTTTCCGGATCGATCAGATCGGCAAACAGGTACTGAAAAAACAGCACGCCCAGCGCCGCCATGGTGAACGGCTTGATCAGCCAGTTCACCGTCAGTGTGATGATCAGACCCTTCGGGCGCTGGTGGATCTGCTTCAGACTGCCAAAATCCACCGCCACCATCATCGGGTAGACCATGAACCAGATCAGCACCGCGACGACAAAGTTGACCGAGCCATACTCCAGCCTGGCCAGGGCCTGGAACAGCGTGGGCAGGGCATTGCCCAGCACAATGCCGGCGGCGATGCACAGCGCCACCCACAGCGACAGGTAGCGTTCAAAAAAGCCGATGTTGCTGGCAATGTCCGGACGGTTGTTGCGGTCAGGCTGGTTCATGCTGTGCTCAGGTAGTTGGGTTGAGTGCTTGGGTCAGACAATCTCTGCAATCTGATCCAATGTGGTCTGTAGCCGCGCCGGATCATCCTGCAGTTGCCGCAGCGGTTGTTGCAGCAGTGCCTCGATGCGGGCGCGCAGAATGCGGTAAGCGCGGTCAAAGGCGGCGCTGATCTGCGCATCGCTGCCTGTGGCCCTGGCCGGATCGTCCACGCCCCAGTGACTGCGCAGTGCCTGGCCGAGATACACCGGACAGGTCTCGCCGGCGGCGCTGGCACACACGGTGATGACGATGTCCGGGGTTTCCGTGAGTGCATCCCAGGACTTGCTGTGCAAGCCCGCAATGCTGATGCCCTCGGCGCGCAGCAGGGCCAGTGAGCGTGGATGCACCTCCCCGGTGGGTTGGCTGCCGGCGCTGCTGGCGTGCCAGTCATGCATGCCGCAGGCAGCGGCAAGCTGGTTGAAGGTGGCTTCGGCAAGAATCGAGCGGCAAGAGTTGCCGGTGCATAGAAACAGGATGTGCATGGGTCAGGTCTCGCTGATGGTCTGCGCTGGCGTGTCGCACTGCTGTCCGGCGCAGTACATCAGTGAGCTGAAATCCAGGCACGCGCTGGCCTCGCCGCCACAGCATTCCTCGGTCAGATAGCCGATCAGCGCCAGCATCTGCGGCAGGTTGGCACGGTAGCGCTGGTAGCGGCCCTGCTGGGTGACGCTGAGCAGACCGGCCTGGGTCATGTTTTTCAGATGAAACGACAGATTGGTCGCTGGCAGCTCCAGCTGCTGCGCAATGTCTCCGGCCACCAGCCCGGCGCTGATGTGTTTGACCAGCAGCCGGTAGATGTCCAGGCGGATGCCTGAGGCCAGACTTTCGAGCATGTGAATGGCTGTGGTCTGTTGCATAATTCAATACTACAACAAATCTTGAATTAATGCCAGTCTCGGCCTTGCAATTGACCATTCAGCAAGGATTGACTGGCTTGTGTGATCCGTAGCAGTGCCGGGCTCGTCCGGGCTGCGCCGGACTCACAAAGTCAGCTGATAAATCGATACCATGCGCTCACCGCGCCGGGCCACGGTCTCGCAGGCAGGTTTCTGGCACTGATAATGCATGCCGATGCTTTCAGCCACCCGGATCGAGGCCTGATTACCCGGATCAATCACGGCAAGCACTTGCGGCAATTGCAGCGCCTCGCGGGCATGTTGAATCAGTGCTCTGCCGGCTTCACTGGCATAGCCCAGACCCCAGTGGTCTTTCCACACCCACCAGCCCAACTCGAACGTGCCATCGTCCAGCGGCTGCAGGCCAGCCACGCCCACCACGGCAGCAGCGGCGCGTGTGGCGAGCACGCCCATGCAGATGTTGTGCCTGGCCTGATGCGCCTGCTGGCGGGCAAAGAACTCGTCAATCTCGTCTTTCCGCCAGGCCCGGCCATCGCTGAGGTAATGCATCATCTGGGCGTCGCCGGTCATCTGTTCCAGCGCAGCCCGATCACACGGCTGCCAGGTGCGTATGAGGAGTCGATCGGTACTGAGCAGGGTGGTCATGTGCAGATTTTAACCGTTTGCAGACACGCTGGCACGGCATTGGCACTGGCATCAGGTCTGGTCACGGGCTGCCTTTAGTCGCAGCAATGCAATTTCCACCCGCTTGATTTCACGCAGCAGCGAGGCCCGGTTCATTTCCATGAAAATCCACATTTTGCTCAGACCCACGGCAATGAACGCCAGCAGCATGAACACACCCCAGTGGATTTTATCGGCGGCGCTGTCTAGGGTGACAAACTGATAACCGCAATAAACGCCGGTGACAAAGATCACCAGTGTGACCACGGTCATCAGTATGGTCCAGCCGGCCAGGTTGCCACGATAGACCCGAAACAGCATGTTGAACAGGCCCTTTTCATCGGCCATGATGCTGTCCACATCGATCTGTTCTGATTCCAGTTGCTGACGGATTTTTTCATCAATGTTCATCGGTATTCTCCTGCGGGATTTGTGCGTTGGTGAAGTGTTCAAACGTCTGCCAGCAAGGCTCGCAGCTGTTTGCGGGCGCGATTGAGTCGGGACTTGACCGTGCCGGTCGGGATTTCCAGCACGATGGCGATTTCATTGATCTGCAGCTGCTGCAGATAAAACAGCTCGATGGCCTGACGGTCGATCAGCGGCAGTTGCGCCAGCGCGTACTGCAACTGGTTGTGGTCCTCGGTCTGCTGCTGCTGTCTACGCTGCGTGTTGTCCTCGGCATCTGTGGCGTTGCCGGCGCTGTCATCCGCAGCGGCTTGCAGTGGTTCGCGCTGGCTGGCGCGCATGGCATCAAGTAAGCGCCAGCGCACACGCCGATACAGCCAGCTGCGGAAAGCGCGCGGATCGTGCAGGCCGGGCAGTGCCCGGGTCATGCCCAGCCAGGCATCCTGCACCGCATCACGGGCCAGCTCCGGGTCTCTGGAAAACTTGGTGGCAAAGCGCAGCAGCGAGCGGTGATGCAGCTTGAACAGGGCGGCAAACGCACGACGGTTGCCGGACTGGGCTGCCAGCACCAGAAGGTCCTGTTCTGCCAGAGTGGGATCGGCTTGTTGTTTGTTTGCCATGCTTACAGGACGTACCGACACGGCGACAGGTTCATGCTGTGCGAATGTTGTCGGTCATGATCCATTCGGTGTGGTCGTTGCTGGTGTATGCCTGCATGACATCAAAGCCGTGCAGTTGATAAAACCGGCGCAGGCCAGCGTCTTCGATGGCGAGCCAGAAGCCACAGCCGGGAAAGCGCTGGCGAACGGCATCCAGCCAGGCTCCGCCGTAATCATGGCCACGCTGCGCCGGTGCAATCCACAGATAGCCGATGTAAAGTAGACCCCGTGCAAAAAGCGACCGGGCCAGATCAGCATAGCCCAGCGTGTCCGGGGTGGGTTGTCGAAACAGCACGCCACCGCCAATCAGGCTGGCATCCAGCTGCAGTCCCAGCACGGTACTGGTGCTGGCGTATGCCGGCCACAGTGCCACCAGTTCCTCGCGCCAGTCGGCTGGGAGCAGATCCAGAAATGGCCGGGGATCGGCACTGAGATCGATCAGGCGCAGCGCAGCGGCAGTGCTCACAACAGGTTCCACGACCACAGCCGGTCATGGTCTTCTGCCCAGCGGTCGCCGATGTCGGTGCGGTAATAGGCGTTGTTGATGAGCACGTTACCGATGCGGTTGTACATCTGCCTCTGGGCATCCTTCATGGACGTGCCGGTACCGGTGACGACCAGCGCCACGCCGGCATCGCCGGTGATCAGCCACTCGCCCTCAACCTGCTTGAGATGCATCAGATGCAGGCCTTCGCGCATGTTTTTGCGCACCACAACGACAGAATCACGGGAAAAGGTGTTGAAAGTTTTGGCATCCTCGTAGGGAAACGGTGGCACCACAATGAGCGCGCCGATCTGGAAACCGCGACGGGTCTGCAGCTGAAAATCCTCACCGCGGGCCAGCTTAAGCAACATCTGGCCGAGCGGTTCGGTGATGCCGGCACGCTGAATGAAAATGGTGGGAAATCCGAACCTGGTGGTAAATTCCAGCGGATAGATGCCGCTGCCGTTGACGATGCAGTTGATGTCCAGCACGCCGACAAAGCCTTCCCGCGCCAGCGTCGCCTCCATGCGCGCCAGTGTGGCATTGAAGATCGGACTGTCATCTGTCCAGAACATGCTGGTGCCCATTTCGCCGGTGGCCACGCCGAGTTCCTTGGGAAACAGTTTTTTGTGTTCAAAATTGACGTTCACCGGTCGCAGGAAGCGTTTGCCGTTAAACAGCGCTGACACCGCCACCTCAACACCGGTAACGCGTCGCTGCAGCTGGAAATGACCGATCTGGTCACCCCAGGTTTTTTCATACGCCTTGAGCATGCGGATGATGTCGCTGCCGTTGTCCTCCTGGCCGACGAACAGCAGTTGCTTGAAGTCCTGAACTTCGCCGGAGGGCTTGATCACATAGCGGTTCGGGTGGCTGCTGACGTGTTCGATGGCGGTCTGAAACGAACTGAATTCCTTGTAGCCGAGAATGCCGACCTTGTGGCGACGCAACTCGTTCTGACCGAAGCTGCGATCCAGTTCCAGCCGGTCAGTGTACTCGGTGCCGCCGATGACCAGCTTGCCGGCAGCGCGCAATGCAGCGGCCTGCTTGCCGTAGCCGGTGTAGTCAAACACGATGAGATCGGCCCAGTCGACGTGTTTTTCCCAGTGCCGTGCTTTGGGCACAAAGCCGTCGCCGATCTCGTGCCAGGGACGGTACTCGTTGAACAGCTTGACGGCATTGCCCTCCTGCTGCACGGCATGTGCAATGTCCAGGATTTCACCCCAGCGGGAGACAAACAGAAAGCGCAGTTTTCGGGGATGGGGTCGTGGCATTTGTTCAGATGTGGGCAGTTTGGGGAGGGCCGATCTGCGCAACTATATACCCCGTGGCAGACGCGTGCAATCGGGTTAGAGTAGTGAACCCCGGCAGAAATACATGCAATTTCAGCGAGCCGGAAAGCGCCTCGCCGCATGACATGGCTTGTCACTCATGGCCAAGGCATGGCTATGAGTCATAACTCAGCGGATGAGTGCTTTCCGACTCGCCTGCGGGAGTGCTTTGAGGCTGAATTATGGCGTTGCAATACTGGTCAAGAAGTACCCATTCACTTTGGATTGCGCCTGCTACTGCAGTCTCAGGACGCGCTTTGAATGTCACAGTATTTCCGACGGGGTACACTAAACTAGCCAGCATGCGCAGCACTGAACCCATCCACACAGGGTTTGCCCCGGTTTACCGAGCAGATGCCGGGGTGCTGGTACTTGGCAGCATGCCTGGCATCGCATCGCTGCAGGCCGGCCGGTATTATGCGCACCCGCGCAATGCATTCTGGTTGATCATGGATGAGTTGTGTGGTGCCGGGCCTGGCATGCCTTACGCGCAACGTCTGCAATGCTTGCGCGACGGCGGCATTGCGCTGTGGGATGTGCTGCAGCAGTGCCGCCGCCGAGGCAGTCTGGACAGCAACATCCGCCATCAGGATCTGCAGGTCAACGATTTTGCCGCGCTGTTGCAGCAATGTCCCAGCCTGGAGTGCATCTGTTTCAATGGTGGCAAGGCAGCGCAGCTGTTTCAGCGCCTGGCACTGCCGACATTGCGGCAGCATGCTCAGCTCGCGCCACGCCTGCACGACATGGTGCTGCAGCGCATGCCATCGACCAGCCCGGCCTATGCGGCGATGCCACTGGCGCAGAAGCTTATCACCTGGCAGCAGCTGATCGGTCCACATCTGCAGCGGAGATAATCTGGCTTGTGGCAGATTCGCAACACTGCGTTGCAGATTGACAACAGCGCTGCATGGCCGCCATAATAGCGGGCAATCTGCAATTTAATCAGGGAAGTCGCGCCATGCGGAATCTGGCTACAGACAAGTCACGCATCAATACGCTGGTATTGATCGTCTTGCTGTGCCTGTCCACAGTGGCTTCGGCGGCCGATCGCAATGCCCATTTCGACATGTCGGGATGGCGTCAGTATCTGGCCGATCAACTGGATCCTGGGCTGTCTGCGGTCAATCTCAAACAGCACCCGGTTGCTGGCAACGCATTCGACTGGAAAGATGCTGCACGCTCGCGTCTGCTGCCCGATTTTGCCCGCAGTCTGCTTGATCAGAAGCAACCCGCTCTCACCAGCTACAATCTTAACAGTCGCTCGGCGGCACTCAATGTATGGTCGAGCAGCGGTTTCAGCCGTCCGTCCTCACAGCTCGCCGGCTTGCAGCAGCATTTCTATCAGCCCGGTTTTGCCGGACGCCTGAGCCGCGACGGTCTGTTCAGCATTGGCATGGTGTTTGCCGAACAGCAGTACGGCAATGCACTGCTGGATCAGCGCTCCAGCATGGCCAGCAACTATCAGCGTGGCTACTATGAGCGCCTGAACAGCATCAATGAAGTGCTGGCCAGCCCGTTCACCAACAATCAGCTGCTTAGCTCCAAAGGCATCGGTTTCGCCTTCGGCTATTCCTACAATCTGCTGCCGCAGGTTGAATTGCAGACCAGCTATCGCTCGCGCATCGACACCGAATCTGCGTATCAGATCATCGGGCTGTATGCCGATCCCGCCGAGCTTGATCTGCCGGCCCGCATCGGGGCATCGCTCAACTTTGCGGTGAGCGATCAGCACACGCTGCGATTGGGCGTCGAGAGGGTTCAGTACTCTCAGGTTGACAGCTTCATCAGCGGTCTGCTGCCGTCCAACCTGCTGTCGCTGCTGGGTGATTCCAACAGCCCCAGTTTTATCTGGAGCGATCTGAACATCGTCACCGCCAGCTGGAACTATCAGCCTGCCGACAGCTGGAATCTGGGACTGCAGTACTCCACCCGCACCCAGCCTTTGCCGCAGGATCAGCTGCTGTCTGATGCGCTGCGTTCGTCGCTGTCCAACAATGCCTATGCCATGTTTGCCAGCAAACAGCTCAGCCCGCTGAGCAACCTGACGCTGGGCGTCACCTATGCACCGGTCGACATCAGTTTCGGCGGCAGTGCCCTGGGCATCATCAGCGATGACCTCAGCAATAATCTGGAATTTGATCTGCGTCTGAACTTCAGTTACTGATCAGCTCTTCACTCATCTGGCCATTGGCTGCCAGTGCCAACTAGTGTACCCCGCCGGAAATACTGTAACGTTCAGCGAGTCGGAAAGCGCTTAGCCGCAAGGCATGGCTCGCAGGTCATGGTCATTCCATGGCCAAGAGCCATAACACTGCGGATGAGTGCTTTCCGGCTCGCCCTGCGGGAGCGCCCCTGAGGCTACATTACGGCGTTGCAATCCTTGACAAGGGCTTGCCATTTACTGCCCCAGACAGTGTTGTTCGCGCCTTTATAATGCAGCCTCAGGACGCGCTCTGAATGTCACAGTATTTCCGACGGGGTACACTTCCATCTGACATGCAGCTGCGCTGCAGCCTCCGCCACTGACACCATGCTGTCATTCATGCAGGTGTACAATGCCAGATTGTCCGCGCAGATTTCATTGCCCATGCTGTTGCCGTATGCTGTGCCATTTCCACGCTCAAATTCAGAATCCAGTCCATGTTTGACATGATCCGCAACTGGTATCAGCGCACCTTCACCAATCCGCAGGTGGTGATTCTGGGCATGGCGCTGGTGGGCATGGTGCTGCTCATCATGCTGTTGGGCAAGCCATTGGCCCCGGTGTTTGCCGCCATCATCATCGCCTATCTGCTGGAAGGGCCGGTGAGTCGGCTGGAGCAGTTCCGGGTACCGCGACTGCTGGCTGTTATCTGTGTTTTCGTGCTGTTTCTGGCACTGCTGATCATGCTGCTGCTGTTGCTGGCACCGCTGCTGTCATCGCAGATTGCCCAGTTTCTGCAGCAGATTCCCAATTACGTCAAGCAGGGCCAGGAGCTGTTGCTGCGCCTGCCTGAGTTGTATCCGCAATTCATTTCCATGGCGCAGGTCGAGGAGATCATCGGGCGCATGAACTCCACCGACATCACCAGCTATGGTAATCGCGTGCTGGCCTGGTTCTGGTCGTCGGTGCTGGGGCTGATCAGTCTGGTGGTGTTTCTGGTGCTGGTGCCGATGATGGTGCTGTTTCTGCTCAAGGACAAGGTGGTGTTGCTGAACTGGTTCACCCGCTATCTGCCCAGGGATCGGGAACTGGTCAGATCGGTATGGAAAGAGGTGGACCTGCAGATCGGCAATTATGTGCGTGGCAAGGTGCTCGAGATTCTTATCGTTGGGGCGGTCAGTTGGGCTGTGTTCAGCGCCCTGGGGCTGCAGTACTCGGCACTGTTGGCAACCATCACCGGCTTTTCGGTACTGATTCCGTTTATCGGTGCCGCCGTGGTGACACTGCCGGTCGCGCTGGTCGGGTTTTTCCAGTTTGGCTGGGGCTCGGAGTTTTTCTGGGTGGTGATGGCCTATGGCATCATCCAGGCGCTGGATGGCAATGTTCTGGTGCCTATCCTGTTTTCCGAGGTCAACGATCTGCACCCGGTGGCGATCATTGTCTCGGTGTTGTTTTTCGGCAGTCTGTGGGGTTTCTGGGGGATCTTCTTTGCCATCCCGCTGGCCACCGTGGTCAACGCGGTGTTGCGGGCCTGGCCGCATCCTGGCGGGCAGCTTGAGGCACCGTCAGAGCAGGCTTGAGCTCACAGCACTTTCGAGGCGAAATCGGCCAGTCTTGATCGCTCACCGCGCTGCAAGGTGATGTGGCCGCTGTAATCCCAGTGCTGGAAGCGCTCCACGGCAAAGGTCAGACCGGAGGTGGTTTCGGTCAGATACGGGGTGTCGATCTGCTCGACATTGCCGATGCAGATCATCTTGGTGCCGGGGCCGGCGCGTGTGAGCAGGGTTTTCATCTGTTTCGGCGTGAGGTTCTGTGCCTCGTCGATGATGACAAACCGGTGCAGAAAAGTGCGCCCGCGCATGAAACTCATGGAGCGCACCTTGATCTTGCTGTTGATCAGGTCCTGGGTCGCCTGACGTGCCCAGTCACCGCCTTCCAGCGGGTTGGTGAGCACTTCAAGGTTGTCGTGCAGGGCACCCATCCACGGGTTCATCTTTTCTTCTTCGGTGCCCGGCAGGTAGCCGATCTCATCGCCCACAGACACGGTGGCGCGGGTCATGATGATCTCGCTGTAGCGTTTCATGTCCATGACCTGGGCCAGCCCTGCCGCCAGCGTCAGCAGCGTTTTGCCGGTGCCGGCGGTGCCCATCAGGGTGATGAAATCCACATCCGGGTCCAGCAGCAGGTTAAGGGCGAAGTTCTGTTCGGTGTTGCGTGCCTGGATGCTCCACACGGCGTGACTTTCCTGGCGCAGGTCGTCAGCGACACGAAAACTGAACTGACTGTCACTGACATCCTTGACGATGGCTTCCAGCCCGTGTCGGCTACCGATCTTCAAACACTGGTTGGGGTACCACTGGTCGCCGGGCTGGCGCTGGCAGCGATACCAGGTCTGACCGGTTTCTGTGGTCCATGATTCCAGGTTTTCATACTGATCCCAGAAGCCTTCATCCAGTGTCTTGTAGCCATGGTAAAGCAGGCTCAGATCGTCCAGCGCCTTGTCGTTCTCATAGTCTTCGGCAGGCAGATTGAGAATGCGTGCCTTGATGCGCAGATTGATGTCCTTGGACACCAGCACCACTTCATGTGATTGCTGATACTGGGTGCGCAGTTCAATGACCGCATGCAGGATCCGGTTGTCAGCCAGCGTGCCATTGCTGCGCAGGTGCTCGTCACTGGCGTCCGGGTTGTTGTGGAAAAACAGACGACCGCTGGTTTTCGGCAACTCGACGGCGCTGGGATGTTGCAGCGGCAGACCGTCCCCCAGTGAGCCGAGATCGCCTGCGGCCTGCATCAGATCGCTGATAAAGCGACTGACCTGGCGCACATTGCGTGAGACCTCTGACAGTCCCTTCTTGGCCGCATCCAGCTCCTCCAGCACGACCATGGGGATGTAGACATCGTGCTCTTCAAAGCGGAACAGGGCGGTGGGATCATGCATCAGCACATTGGTATCGAGTACGTACAGTCGCTTGTTGTCGGTCATGCTGGACTCATCTGTGCAGGGGTTGGCAGCAGCCCGGAGCGCCGCCCCGCTGGTGCCGGGAGCGCCAGTCCGGGTTCGGCATCATGGCGCTGAGATGTGGGGAGCGATGTCAGTGACTGGCATGCAGCTGTTGCGCTGCGGCCAGCACCTCTTCGACATGGCCTGGGACCTTGACCTTGCGCCATGCATGGCGCAGTACGCCCTTGCTGTCGAGCAGAAAAGTACTGCGCTCAATGCCCATGACCTTGCGCCCGTACATGTTTTTTTCCTTGATCACATCAAAGTAACGGCACAACACTTCCTCGCTGTCGGACAGCAGATCAAAGGGCAGATCAAACTTGGCACGGAAGTTGTCATGGCTTTTCAGGCTGTCACGTGACACCCCGACGATGGCGGTGTTGCAGTCACGGAATGCCTGGTAATGCTCGGCGAAACCCTGGCTTTCGGTGGTGCAGCCTGGGGTGTTGTCTTTTGGATAGAAATAGATCACCAGCTGTTGGCCGAGAAAATCGCCGCTGCCAAGCTGCTGGTCGCCGGTGGCGGGTAAAGGGATGTTGTCAACGGCATCGTTGATTGCCGGGACCTTGCTTTTGCTCATAGAATAGCGCCTTTGTGGATAGCATCATGAGACCAGTGGTCAGAATACTGATATGCGCGATAACCCGCAAGTAGATTTGATGATTCATGCAACGGGTGTTGCTGCTGGTGGGGTGTATGCACATGCCTGATGCAGCGCTGGACGGCAGCATGGTCGCTCTGGTGACGCCGATGCATGCCGACGGCAGCATCGACCTCGACGCCTGGGCGCGGCTGCTGCAACTTCAGGCCAGAGCCGGTACCGATGCGGTGGTGGTGGCCGGCACCACCGGCGAGGGCGCAGCTCTGTACAGCGATGAGATTACCGCACTGGTGCAGGCTGCGGTCACGGTGTTTGGCCCACACGGCAAGGTGATTGCCGGCATCGGCAGTGCCGCCACTGCCGACAGTCTGCAACGACTGGCGCTGGCACAGACCGCTGGTGCGGATGCGGTGCTGGCGGTTACACCTTATTACAACAAACCGCCGCAGCAGGGCCTGCTGGCGCATTACCGCCGCGTCGCCGATGCCGCCAGGGTGCCACTGCTGCTCTACAACGTGCCCACACGCACAGGGGTGGATCTGCTGCCGGATACGGTGTCCGCACTGGCTGCACATGAGCGCATCGTTGGACTCAAGGAGGCCAATGCTGAAGCCGGTCGTCTGCAGGCGCTGCAAGCGCTGCTGGAAGACGATTTCATACTGCTCAGCGGCGACGACAACAGTTGCACAGAGAGCATGCTCAGTGGTGCCCATGGCGTGATTTCGGTGGCTGCCAATCTGGTTCCGGCGCAATTTGCCCGTCTGGTTGCGCTGGCTCGGGCCGGGGATCAGGCCGGTGCCAACAGTCTGCAGCAGTCATTACAGCCACTGTTTGCCACGCTTAACGCCATCAGCAACCCCATTGCGATAAAATGGGCGCTGGCCAGTGTTGGCCAGATCGATTCCGGCATTCGTTTACCGCTGATATGGATGCCCGCTGATTTGCAACATCAGCACCTGCCAGTGATCCAGACAGCCTGGGAACGCGACCAGGCGCTGCTGGCAACACTCAATGACTCAGGTTGACCCAATGACTGTAACCATCCGCTTCACGCTCATGCTGCTGACCGGCTTTCTGTTGACGGCCTGTGGCGCGGGACGCCAGGGCATCTACATCGACAGCGATGAGGTGGAACCCCTGCGGGTACCGGAAAATCTGGATCGGCCCGCCACCGGCACAGCGCTCTATGTCCCCGGTGTGTCGGCACCGGAACTGGCTGGTCTGCGAGACGCGGCCAAGCCACCGCTGGTGCTCAGCAGCGAAGAGGCTAGCGCATCCGGCATCAGCATCGGCTATGGCGATGGTGCCCTGTACATGCTGATTGAGGACTCCCCGGCCAGCGTGCACCGGCGCCTGGGTTTTGCCCTCAATCGCGGCCCCATGCGACTGCGTGAGCAGCAGCCGCCGGGGCTGGCTTACGAATTTTTCTATCGCCAGCCGGAGGAGAGCAAACCCAAACAGGGCTTTTTCGGCGGCCTCTGGGATGTCATGACATTCTGGAGCAGTGACGAGGAGATCGATTACAGCGGCAACTATCGGGTCAGCATTCAGCCCGACACCAACAATCCGGCACACACACGCGTGTACCTGTATGACGAGGAAGACCGGCCGGCAGACTCTGACCGCGCCGACATGATTTTCACCCACCTGCAGGAACGGCTCGGCTGAGCAAAGCGCACGATCAAAGGGCGTTCCATGCAGGATTGGGCAGAGGTTTTTCAGTAAGGCCGTGGTTCAGTCACAGTCATGCAGCCAGTTCAGCACGGCCTGCATGGAGTCGCTGACGGCAGCAGAATCTGTGCCGCTGGCGGACAATGCGGCGGCAATGCGCGCGGTGGCCTGTTTGCCCGCTTCCACTCCCCATTGATCAAACGGATTGCAGCCGATCAGGCTGGCCAGGGTGAAGGTCTTGTGCTCATGACAGGCCAGCAGTGCACCCACAGTGGCCGCGTCCAGCGCTGGCAACAGCAGTGCCGTGACCGGCCTTTGCCCTGGCAGCGCGCGCACCGGATCGGCTTGCTGATCACCACCTGCCAGAGTTTCCCACTGGCCCAGCAGCTGCGCCAGCAGCAACTGCATGCCGGCATCGCCTGAGTGCGGCAGCACCCCCACCAGTTCCACTGGCCAGTCGCGCTCACCCTGGTGCAGCAGTTGAAACATGGCATGCTGCGAGCCTGGTCCATCACCCCCAAAAACCAGCGCCGCCGAAGGCAGTTGCAGGCGCTGGCCTGTGGGATCCACGCACTTGCCATTGCTCTCCATTTCCAGCTGCTGCAGCCAGTTGCTGAACAGCTGCAGGCCGGGATGATAGGTGAACACTCCGCGCGCCGGAAAGCGACGAATGCAATGGTTCCAGAAATCCAGCAGCGCCAGCTGTACCGGCAGATTCTCTGCCATGGGCTGCTGCAGAAAGTGCCGATCCATGGCCTCGGCAGCTTGCAGCAGGCTTAGAAACTGCGCACTGCCGATGACTGCCGCAGTGCTCAGGCTGACCGTTGAGGCAAAACTGTAGCGGCCACCGACCCATGGCCACAACGGCAGAATATGCTGCGCTTGAATGCCCAGAGCCTGTGCCCGTTGCGGGGCGGCGGTGACCACCAGTTCGGGGCATTGCTGCCAGTCGCGCAATTGTTGCCAGTTGAACAGGGTTTCGCTGGTGCCCAGACTTTTGGACACGACGATCACCTGGGTGGTGGCCGGATCCAGTCGTGCGCGCAGCATAGGCCAGTGCAGATCGGGGCCGGACATGAAATGCACCGCAGGGACATGCTCGCCGCCAGGCTGTTGTGCCGCCAGCGCATTGATCAGCAGGCGCGGACCTAGCTCAGAGCCACCGATGCCGATGTGGACAACGTCGGTAATTTTGCGGTCATCTGTGCTGCGACCGTGGTGCAGGCAATCGGCGATGTGCAGCATGCGCTGGCGCGCGGCGAGCACGTCGTCAGCAGTGGTATCCGGCAGATACCTGGCCGGCTCTGCAGCACGCAGCGCCATGTGCAAGGCCGCTTGCTGCTCGCTGCAATTGACCGGCGCCCCGGCATACAGCGCGCTGCGTGCCGCCGGGACAATCTGATCGGCCATGTCCTGCATCAGGGTCAGGGCGCTGTGCGGCAATTGATTGTGACGGCGCAACAGACGGAAGCCGTCAATGCAGATGTCGGGGCAGGGGTCGTCGCGCCAGGCCTGAGTCAGGGCCTGGCTGCGCAAGGTTGCAATGGTTTGCGGAGCAGTCATCCCGGCTGGTCCGCTCAGGGGGGCAAAGAGGGTTCAGGCAGCCTGGGCTGGAATGGTGCCGGCGGTGTGGGTGATGCGATTGTCGGCATCGACGTAAATCAGTGCCGGGCGATGCAGCACGGCCTCGTTCTCCTGCAACTGCGAGTAGGCGCAGATGATGACCAGGTCACCCGGATTGGCCAGATGCGCTGCGGCACCATTGACGGAGATGATGCCGCTGCCGGCTTCCGCGTTGATGGCATAGGTGACAAAACGCTGACCATTGGCGATATTGTAGATGTGGATCTGTTCGAACTCGCGAATGCCTGAAGCATCCAGCAGATTCGTGTCAATGGCGCATGAGCCCTCATAGTCCAGCTCGGCGTGGGTCACGCTCACGCGGTGCAGCTTGGCTTTGAGCATGGTCAGGTGCATGGTGGTCTCCATCCGTTGTTACCGGGTTCAGGCAATGCTTATGACAAACCTGAGTCAATTAAATGCGGACGCACATGATACAAAAAAACCCCTCCTGATGCAGGAGGGGTTGTTTTGGTGTTTTCTTGCTTGTATTGCCCGTTGCGCCCGCTAGACAGTGTTTATGGAGTGCTATCTAACTGGTGGTAATCTTACCACTGTTGTTGCAAAAAAGCCAAGGATTATTGCAAAAAAGTTAACAGGCCAACTTTTCGATGTACACGAGTTGCAGTGTAGCGCATCAAGTATTCAATAAAATATCTATAAATCAATAATATAGATGATTAATGCTTGGCTGAAGCGTTGTTGCAAAAAAACAACACTCAGATCAAATCGACAGCCAGATTGTCGATCAGGCGCGCGCCTGGCAGTATGGCGGCCACCAGAATGCGCAATTGACGATCCGAGTCGATGGGCTGCTGCAGGGTTTCTGCAGCGACGATCTGCAGGTATTCGACTCCGATGTTGCGGTCTCGCAGCTGCCTGCGACCGTCGGCTTCCAGCCCCGCAAGATCGCGCTCTCCCTGCCTGATGCGCGCCTGCAGCGACAGCAGGGTGGCGTACAACGCGGATGCCAGTTGCCGTTGCGCTGGCTGCAGGTACTGATTGCGCGAACTCATGGCCAGGCCACTGCTTTCGCGCACCACCGGAGCACGCACGATGCGCGCACCCAGTCCGAGCTCGTGGCACATGTGCTCGATCAGCAGCAGCTGCTGGTAATCCTTTTCACCGAACACGGCCACATCGGCCAGACTGATCAGCAGCAGCCTTGCCACCACCGTGAGCACACCGTCAAAGTGACCTGGACGACTGGCCCCGCAGAGCCGGTTGGCCAGCTTCGGCGGTGGCTTGATGATGACAGTGTTGTCGATGCCGGCCGGATACATGTCAGCGACGCCGGGTGCAAACAGCACGTCACAGGGGCTGGATTCCAGCGCCGTGCGATCATCGCTCAGCGTGCGCGGATAACGGTTAAAGTCCTCGCCCGGGGCAAACTGCGTAGGGTTGACGAACACACTGGTGACGACGACATCGGCGTGCTGCGCGGCCAGTTCAACCAGACTCAGATGGCCGGCATGCAGATTGCCCATGGTCGGTACCAGGGCGATGCGCCGGCCCGCCTGACGATGTGGTGCCAGCGCCTGTTGCAGGTCGCCACGGGAATGAGCTTCGATCATGTTCCGACAAGGCACACTGGTGTGCTGCGTCAGCGCGCCAGCACATGCTGCTCGGTGGGGAATACACCGCCGTGAACAGCGTCCACGTATGCCTGCAGGGCGGCCTGGATACTGCCATGCCCGGCGAGAAAATCCTGGCTGAATCCGGGCCGCTTGCCGGTGGTGATGCCGAGCATGTCATACAGCACCAGCACCTGGCCATCAACCTGGCGACCGGCACCGATGCCGATCACGGGAATGTGCAGTTCGGCTGTGAGGCTGCCGGCAAAAGCCTCGGGCACGCATTCCAGCACCAGCAGGCTGGCACCGGCGTCCTGCAGTGCCAGCGCCTCGCTGCGCATCAGTTGCTGGGCGGCATCGTTCTTGCCCTGATAGCGGAACCCGCCAAGCTGATGCACGTGTTGTGGTGTCAGCCCGAGATGGCCGCACACAGCAACACCGTTGGCACACAGGGCAGCCACCACATCCACCATGGGCCCGCCGCCTTCCAGTTTGACCATGCTGGCACCGCCTTCGGCGAGCAGGCGATGGGCGCTGCGCAGTGCCTGTTCGGCGCTGCTGTAGCTGAGAAAGGGCAGGTCGGCGATCAGCAGCGCATGTTCCAGCCCGCGGCGTACGGCAGCAGTGTGGTGCACCATGTCGGCGATGGTCACCGGCAGCGTGGTGTCGTGACCCAGTATGACATTGCCCAGGGAGTCACCGACCAGCACGCAGTCGATGCCGGTGGCGTCGATGCGCGCAGCAAAGCTGGCATCGTAGGCGGTGAGCATGCTGATCGGCTGTCCGGCCTGCTTTTTGGCCAACAGATCACGAATGGTCACGGTTTTGCGTTGGCTGACGGATGACATACTGGGGTGCAATCGCTGCAGTTCAGGTGATGACTGACAGTATACGCAGTGGCCTGCTCAGATGGTATCCATGTTGTCGCCGCAGATGCCGGGCGATGTTCACGGCCCAGGTTCTGGGCAGCTCGACGTGGTCACGGGTGTTCGTTGCGCTGGCAACGGTCTGCAACAGATCGCAGGCCGGTCGCAGTGCAAACTCGCGCTGCCACAGCCACGGGTGCGGCACCTGCAGGCAATGAGAATGCAATTGATGATTGCCCAGCAGCAGGATATCAATGTCCACGGCACGCTTGCCCCAGCGCTTGCGATGGCGACGTCGGCCGCAGGCTTGCTCGATCTGCAGCAGTCGCTGCAACAGCGTGGCTGGTGGCAGCAGCGTATCCAGCAGGGCCACGGCATTGAGGTATGCACCAGCGCGCAGATTGCCCCAGGCGCGGCTGAGGTACAGCGGCGATTGCGCCAGCAGGCTGCATTTGGGCATTTGCTGCAGCCGCCAGGTCACCCTGGCCAGCCGCTGTTGCGCCGGTTGCAGCCGATTCCCCAGCAGATGATCTCCAATGCTGGCACCCAGGCCCAGCAGGCAGATCATGGATTGAACCCCTCCCGCAAGGCAGCATTGAGTTTCTTCTCACCCAGCGTCTGCACGTAAGTCCACCAGTCTGCCAGGGGTTTCAGTTCGGGTTCGTCGATGGTGCGCAGCAGCAGAAAGTCGTAGGCAGCACGGAAGCGCTGCTCCTCCATCAGCCGGCGCGGACGTTTGCCGCGGGTACGCTGAAAGCGGTGTTGCAGCAGCCAGATTTCGCGACACATGGCGGTCACCCGCTTGGGCATGCCCACCGGACGCGGCTTGAGGAACAGGATCTCGTCACTGGCCTGCTGCATATTGAGCAGTTCATTGTCGTCGTTGCCAGACATTTGCATCAGACGTTTCTGCAGTGGCTGCCAGAGCATGGCCGCGAGCAGAAATCCGGAGGTCACCGGCAGCCCCATGGCCACGCGCGCGTCGGAGTTTTTCAGCGCCTGGGTCAGCACCGCGCTGGCCTTGAGCTTGTGGTCTTTTTCCAGCTCCAGCGGCACATCGGGAAACAACTGCTCCCACAGCCCGGTCTTGACCAGCATGCAGGTGGTGTTGAAGGCATGCCCGGTGAGCATCAGCTTGGTGAACTCATCAAACAGCCGGGCCGGTGGGATGTGCTGCAACAGGTGCGCCAGCACGGGGATTTCGGCGGCGGTTTTCGGGTGCAGATCCAGCTTCTTGCTGACCGCAAAGCGCACCGCGCGCAGCATGCGCACCGGATCCTCGCGGTAGCGGGTGCTGACATCACCGATCAGGCGCAGACGCCGATGCTCGATGTCGTCCAGGCCGCCGGCATAGTCGATGATGTTGTCACTGAGCGGGTCATAAAACAGCGCATTGGCGGTGAAGTCGCGGCGCAGTGCGTCTTCCTGCTCGTTGCCGTAGGTGTTGTCACGCAGGATGCGCCCCTGTTTGCCGATCAGCTGATCATCATCGCCGGCGTCACCCCGAAACGTCGCCACCTCGATCAGCTGGCCGTGCATGAACACATGTGCGAGACGAAAGCGGCGACCGATCAGACGACATCGGCGGAACACGCCACGCACCTGCTCCGGCGTGGCGTCGGTGGCGATGTCGTAATCCTTGGGCACGCCTTCCAGCAGCAGATCGCGCACCGCGCCGCCGACCAGGTAGGCGGTGAAACCGGCCTGCTGCAGATCGCGGATGACATCCAGCGCGGCATGGCTGATGTTGTTGGTGTCGATACCATGGTCTTTGCCGACACTGACCATGGCGCTGGCAGCACCTAAAGGCTCGTCGCGATCGGCATCGGCGACGGGCATGGAAACTTTGGAATCAGACTCGACCATAAACTTGCAAAGCGATTATCATAGCACCACCCCCAACTGACTGACACTTAAACATGACATTCGTAGTGACCGAAGCCTGCATCAAATGCAAATACACCGATTGTGTGGAAGTCTGTCCGGTGGACTGCTTTCATGAAGGTCCCAATTTTCTCGTCATTGATCCCGAGGAATGCATCGACTGTACCCTGTGTGAACCGGAGTGCCCGGTGGACGCCATCTACGCCGATGACGATGTGCCGGCCGACCAGCAGCATTTTATCGAGCTCAACGCCGAGCTGTCGCCGCTGTGGCCGGTGATCTCAGCGATGAAGGAGGCGCCGGAAGACGCCGATGAATGGGCCGACGTGGAAGACAAACTGAAGTACCTGGAACGCTGAGCTTGAACATTCTGGCCATCAGCGGCAGCCTGCGCCAGCAGTCACTGAATACTCGTCTCATCGTCGCTCTGCAGCAACGCGCAGCAGCTGATTGCAGTATCGCAATGGCCACCCTGCATGACATCCCGCTGTACAACGGTGATGATGAGGAGCGTGACGGCATCCCCGCAGCGGTGAGCAAACTGCGTGAGCGCATGGTCGCCGCCGATGCGCTCATTCTGGCCACACCTGAGTACAACGCCGGCATGCCCGGGGTACTGAAGAATGCGCTGGACTGGCTCAGCCGTCCGCCTGAACTGATGGCACCGACCTTTGCCCACAAACCGCTGGCGCTGTGCGGCGCCACCCCGGGTGGTCTTGGCACCACGCTGGCCCAGGCCGGCAGCCTGCAGGTGCTGCGGCAGTTCAAGGTGCAGCTTTACCCCGAGCATCTGCGCGTGTCGTCCGCGCATCAGCAACTGGACGCCAGCGGCAGCCCTGACCAGCGACTGGCCTCGGCGCTGGATCGCTGGCTGGCCGGTTTCATTGACTTTGCCGGTTACAGCCGTTCGTGACCCGGGCTGCTGCATACGGGCCTGGTCGTGGGCATGACCACGCAGTGGCAGCAGTGCCACCGCTTGCGCGCGACCGTCTCGCGCGCGCCGTGGCGGTGGCTTTGCTGTGTGTCGGCGCTGGTGCGGCAGAGACGCTGCGTGCCCAGGCGCTGCCAGCGGTGCTGCCGCTGGCCAGTCTCGACGGCAGCAATGGCTTTCGCATGGACGGCGTGGCCGCTGGCGATTTCAGCGGCATCTCGGTTGCCGGCATCGGCGACATCAATGGTGACGGCATCGATGATCTGGTGGTGGGTGCGTCGCGTGCCGATCCTGCTGGCCAGATCAGCGCCGGTTCCAGCTATGTGGTGTTTGGTCGAGATCAGAGCGCAGGCGGATTTCCCGCCAGTTTCAGCCTTGCCGGACTGGATGGCAGCAATGGTTTCCGCATCGATGGCGAGGCCGGCAACGATCGCAGTGGCCGCGCGGTAAGCGCTGCCGGTGACATCAACGGTGATGGCATCGATGACCTCATCATCGGCGCGGCGACAGCCGACATCGGCAAACTGCAGAACGCCGGCAGCGCGTATGTGCTGTTTGGTCGCGATACCGCCGTGTCGGGCGATTTTGGCGCGCAGCTGAGTCTGTCATCGCTGGATGGCAGCAATGGTCTGCGTATCGACGGCGCTCAATACGATGGCTATGCCGGCATTGCAGTCAGTGCGCTGGGTGATGTCAATGCCGACGGCGTCGACGATCTGATCATCGGAGCCGATCTGGCCGATCCCGGCAAGCGCCCCTATGCCGGCAGCAGCTTTGTGCTGTTTGGCCGCAACACCGCTGCTGTGGGCGATTTTCCCGCCACGCTCTCATTGGCCACCCTGGACGGCAGCAATGGCCTGCGTATCAACGGCGTGGCCGAAGGCGACCAGTCCGGCCGTTCGGTCAGCGCTGCTGGCGATGTCAACGGTGATGGCATCGACGACATCCTCATCGGTGCCTTCGCCGCTGCCCCCGACGGCTTGCCTCTGGCCGGCAGCAGCTTCATCGTGTTCGGTCGTGATAGCGCGATCAGCGGCGACTTCCCGGCCAGTCTGGAACTGGCCGATCTGGATGGCAGCAATGGCGTGCGCCTGGACGGTGAGAACTTTGACGAATTTTCCGGCTTCTCGGTCAGCTGTGCCGGCGACATCAACGGCGATGGACTGGATGATGTCATCATCGGCGCCTACCGCGCCGATCCCGCAGGCATCAGTCTGGCCGGCTCAAGTTACGTCGTGTTTGGCCGCACCAGCGCGTTCCCGCCGCTGCTGCGACTTGGTGCGCTCGATGGCAGCGACGGCTTCCGCCTGGATGGTGCCGCCGCACTGGATGGTTCCGGCTGGTCGGTGAGCAACGCCGGTGATGTCAACGGCGACGGTTTTGATGATCTGCTGGTCAGCGCCATCGGCGGCGATGTCGGCAGCGATATCGATGCCGGCAAAGTCTATGTGTTGTTTGGCACCAGTGCCGGTTTTGCCGCCGTCAACTCACTCAGCGGACTCAATGGTGACAGCGGCATACGCATCGATGGTGCTGCCTTCGCCGAACGCGCCGGCCGTCAGGTCAGCGCTGCCGGTGACATCAACGGCGACGGCATCGACGACATCATCATCGGTGCCGATGGTGCCGCCCCCGGTGGTCTGGCCTATGCCGGTTCCAGCTATGTGGTGTATGGACAAGCCGACAGTGTCGTGCCACCGCCGGTTCCGCCCGCGCTGGCGGTGCCGGTACTCAGCGGCTGGGGCAAATTGCTGTTGTTGCTGGCCATGTTGCTGCCGCTGGCCTGGCAAAATAAAGTCAAACAGCAATGCTGACCCCGATCACTCAACTGATTCGGGATGGTTTATGTTCAACCAGTCAACAACCCTCTTCATTAAGCTCTCTGCATTGGACAGGCATTCATTGACCGCGCTCATCGGCACGCTATCGCCGGAGTAGTCCGCCACGTTACGCTGTTTGCGCAGCGCATCGAGCACGATCACGGTCTGCTTATCAATCCCGATGGTCTGGTCAAGAGTCTGCAGCATGGTCATGTGATGGCCCGGCTTGCTGGTCAGTGTTCTGTAACCGTTGGCCTGCAATGCGACATTAGCCAGCTGCATGATAGCCTTATAGGCGGCGTCAAAGCGGTTTTCGGCGCTGATTTCCCGCACATGTGCATCAGCGATGTTACGACGGGCTGCCGACAACATTCGTTTGATCACAGCGGTGTCCGGCTGGATCCGCTGCAGACTGATCCCGACCAGGTTATTCAGACTCATCCTCACCCCCGATCACATCCATGCGTGGCTTTGTCATCACATCAGTGACAAAAGCATCCTTGGCACTCTGCATTTGCATCCATTCCTTCCGGTGATAAATTTTTGGGTTCACTTCCCGACCCAGTGTGGTCTGAGCATGATAAAGCGCGCCGACCACCTCAGCAAAACCGGCTTCACCAATGATCAGCAGGTCAATATCGCTGGCCGCAGTCTCCTTGCCGCTGGCCATGGAACCGAAGACAAAGGCTCGCTCGATCTTATCCGCCAGCGGTTGTAACGCCAAACGAATGACCCCGGCGATGCCAAATGTTTTTTTCACCAGGCTCAACAGTTCTGCATAAATCGGGCACTGCGGGTTGGCCTGATAGTGGTGCTGATTGCCGATTCTGGTCATGCTCAATATCCCCGCCGCCAGCATGCGGTCCAACTCGCGCTTGATGGTTGCCACACCCATCCCGGTCAGGCGCAGGATCTCATTGGTGTAGAAACTCCGCTGCGGCTGGCCGTACAACAGACCCAGCACCTTTTGCTGGGTCTCGGTAAACAGGGCATCGCTGAGTTGGTTCAAGAGCTTGTCCGATAATTCATATTTGATGAACTATAATTCATAATTGATGAATTATCAAGTCACTAGCTACACCCATGTGCCTGGATTGCTATGACCAGAAGCTGTACCCTGAATACTCTTGGTATTGCTCATTTGACATCCTTTTGCCAATGCGTAGAGACGAAGCGTTCAGCGTCACTTCATGCCTGGTTGTCTTGCGATGTGTTGACAAGCAAACGGTGTCACTCATAGCAAGTCAGCGCCGGCTGATGCTGCCAAGCACGCCGCGTACGATCTGGCGGCCGAGGTTGGAGCCGATGGTGCGAACCACGGTCTTGCTGAATGCCTCCCAGGTGGATTGACGTCGGCTGCCGCTGCGGCTTTTTTCCTGTTTCTGTGCGGCCTTCTGTTCTGCGGCCTGGGCCGCTGCCGCCTCGGCCTGAGCGGTGGCCTGCTCGGCGCGTCGGGTGAGGATTTCATGCGCCGATTCGCGGTCCACGGCATCGTCGTACTGGCTGCCCACCGGACTGCGCCCGATGGCGGCGGCACGCTCCTCCGCTGTGGCCGGGCCGATGCGTGATTCCGGTGGTCTGATCAGCACCCGCTGCACCATGCCCGGCACCCCCTTGTCCTGCAGGGTCGACACCAGCGCTTCGCCGACGCCGAGTTCGGTGATGGCGGTTTCGGTGTCAATGTCCGGGTTCTGCCGGAACGTGGTGGCCGCCGCGCGCACGGCTTTCTGATCACGCGGGGTGTAGGCGCGCAGGGCGTGCTGGATGCGGTTGCCCAACTGGCCCAGCACGCTGTCAGGCACATCCAGCGGATTTTGCGTGATGAAATACACACCGACGCCCTTGGAACGGATCAGCCGCACCACCTGCTCGACTTTTTCCAGCAGCGCCCTGGGGGCCTGATCGAACAGCAGATGCGCCTCGTCAAAGAAAAACACCAGTTTCGGTTTGTCCGGATCGCCGACTTCCGGCAACTCCTCGAACAGTTCCGACAGCAGCCACAGCAGCAGTGTGTTGTACAGGCGCGGGCTTTGCATGAGCCGGTCAGCGGCGAGGATGTTGATGATGCCGCGCCCGGACAGGTCGCTGCGCATGAGGTCGGACAGCTTGAGCGCCGGTTCGCCGAAAAAGTGGTCGGCACCCTGCTGTTCCAGCACCAGCAGGCGACGCTGGATGGCCGCCACCGACGCACTGCTGACGTTGCCGTACAACCGCGACAGCTCATCGCGCTGCTCGGCGACAAAATTCAGCAGCGTGCGCAGATCGGCCAGATCCAGCAGCAGCAGACCCTGCTCGTCGGCGACCTTGAAGGCGATGTTGAGCACACCTTCCTGGGTGTCGTTGAGTTCCAGCAGATTGGCCAGCAGCAGCGGGCCGATCTCGGAGATGGTGGCGCGGATCGGATGCCCCTGCTGGCCGAACAGATCCCAGAAGATGCATGGGTACGGTTGCGGCTGGTGGTCGCTGATGCCGATGATCTGCAGCCGCTCATCGATTTTTGGATGCGGTGTGATGGACTGGCACATGCCGGACACATCGCCTTTGATGTCGGACAGAAACACCGGCACACCGATGCGTGAAAAGGCTTCCGCCAGAATCTGCAGCGTCACCGTTTTCCCGGTACCGGTGGCGCCGGTGATGAGGCCGTGGCGATTGGCATAGCGCGACTGCAGCATGACCTGTTCAGTGCCGCCGCCGATGAGCAGATTCTGGCTGGTGGTTTCATTCATGTTACAAAACTCAGGTAGATAGGATTTACGCGCATGGCGGTGGTTTGATTGCCGCTATACTAACTCACACATTCATGCTCAGGAGTTACCCAGGTGTCATTGTTACAGATTTTACAACAGCAGCTTGACGACAAGGCGCTGGGTGCCTTGCAGCAGCAGACCGGCGCCGACAGTGCCCAGGTGCAGATTGCCGTGCAGGCGGCGCTGCCGATGCTATTGGGCGCGCTGGCCAGCAATGCCAGCCAGCCGGAAGGTGCCCAGGGTTTGTGGTCAGCGCTGGCCAAAGACCACGATGGCGGACTGCTCGACAACCTTAGCGGGTTTCTCGGCTCGCAGTCTGCGCCGCAGCAGGGTCAGGCGATCCTGAAACATGTGCTGGGTGCTCGCCAGCCGCAGGCGGAGCAGGCGCTGGCCGGGGTTGCCGGTCTGGATGCAAACAAAGCCGGCACCATGCTGGCAGCGCTGGCTCCCATGGTCATGGGCATGATGGGCAAGCTGCAGGATGAGCGGAAGATCGGCGATCAGCAGCAACTGCAGTCCATGCTGCAACAGGAGCGGCAGCAGCTGCGCCAGCAGCCGCAGACCGGCGGTCTGCTCAACATGCTGCTGGATGAAGATGGCGACGGCCAGGTCGGCATGGATGAGGTGGTGCGCCGTGGCGGGGGGCTGTTGGGCAAACTGTTTGGCAAGCGCTGACCTGGCCCAGACCATTGGATCAGACGGGTGAGTGACCTCAGCCCGGGTGCTGCCGGCAGCGGTTTAGGCTGCAGGCGGCGTGTTTCCCGAGCAATAGCCCGGTCTGATTGATTAGAATGGTGACTGCGCTGTGGCCGGTTCGGTGCTGCAGTTGCCTGCACGCAGACCAGTCTGCCTGTCGCCCCTGTTTAATCTCCGTCTGCCGCTTGCCGCCGGTGCGGCTGCCGTGAGCAGACAACAGGATCACCGATCAAAACCAACAACCATGCTCCATGCCATGCATATTGTTGCAGCAAACGCCAATTGATACGCACACAGCTTAGTGCCAAACCTATGCAAGCCACCTACAATCCCAAACTGATCGAAGCCGAAGTCCAGCAGCGCTGGACGCAAACCCGGCAGTTTCAGGCCAGTGAACTGGCCGGACAGGAAAAGTACTACTGCCTGTCGATGCTGCCGTATCCCAGTGGCGCGCTGCACATCGGTCATGTGCGCAACTATTCCATCGGTGACGTCATCAGCCGCTACCAGCGCATGCAGGGCAAAAACGTGCTGCAGCCGATGGGTTGGGATGCGTTTGGTCTGCCGGCCGAGAATGCCGCCATCAAACATGGTGTGCCGCCGGCCAAATGGACCCGTGAGAACATCGCCCAGATGCGCGCACAGCTGCAGCAGCTGGGCTTTGCGCTGGACTGGTCGCGAGAGTTTGCCACCTGCGATCCGGATTATTACCGCTGGGAACAGCTGATGTTCACGCGGCTGATGAAACAAGGCCTGGTCTACAACAAACTGGCTGAGGTGAACTGGGATCCGGTGGATCAGACCGTGCTCGCCAACGAGCAGGTGGTGGAAGGGCGCGGCTGGCGCTCGGGCGCGCTGGTGGAACGGCGCGAGATTCCGCAGTGGTTTCTGAAGATCACCGCCTACGCCGACGAACTGCTGGACGGCCTGGACGACCTGCCGGACTGGCCGGACGCGGTAAAAATCATGCAACGCAACTGGATCGGCCGCTCGCACGGGGCCGAGATCCGTTTCCAGGTGGCCGACAGCGACACCATGCTGGAGGTCTACAGCACGCGTCCGGACACCCTCTATGGCGCCACTTACATGGCGGTGGCAGCGCAGCATCCGCTGGCCGTGCAGGCGGCGGCAGACAATGCCGACATCGCTGCTTTTATCGAGCAGTGCCAGCGCAGCGGAACCGCCCAGGCGGATCTGGATCGGGCGGAAAAACTCGGCATCGACAGCGGCTTTAAGGCCGTACATCCGCTGACCGGCAAGCCGATACCAATCTGGATCGCCAATTTCGTGCTCATGAGCTATGGCACCGGCGCGGTCATGTCGGTGCCGGCTCACGACGAACGCGATCATGCCTTTGCCAGCAAATACGGCCTGCCGATCGTGCCGGTGATTCAGCCACCGGCTGAGCTCGAACTGCCTGCTGACGTGGCTTATACCGGCAGCGGCACACTGATCAACTCGGCCGAATTTGACGGCCTCAGCAGCGATCAGGCCAAACTGGCCATGGTGCAGCGATTGGCCGAGCAGGGTCTTGGCCAGGCCAGTACACAATATCGCCTGCGCGACTGGGGCGTGTCGCGACAGCGCTACTGGGGCTGTCCGATACCGGTGATCTACTGCCAGCACTGCGGCGCGGTGCCGGTGCCGGAAGATCAGCTGCCGGTGCTGTTGCCGGAGGATGTCGCCTTCAGTGGTGTCACCTCGCCGCTGAAGTCCGACCCCGCCTGGCGGCAGACGCAGTGTCCGCAGTGCGGCAAACCGGCCGAGCGTGAAACCGACACCTTCGACACCTTTATGGAGTCGTCCTGGTATTACGCCCGCTACTGCTGTCCCGGGGCGCAAGACATGGTCGACGAGCGGGCCGATTACTGGCTGCCGGTGAACCAGTACATCGGTGGCATCGAGCATGCCATCATGCATCTGCTGTATTTCCGCTTCTATCACAAGCTGCTGCGCGATTTCGGCATGGTGCACAGCGATGAGCCGGCCACGCGCCTGCTGTGCCAGGGCATGGTGGTGGCCGAGACCTATTTCCGCAAGCAGCCCGATGGCAGCACCGTCTGGTTCGGGCCGACCGAAGTCGAGGTCAGCAGCAACAGCGCCGGTGATCGCGTTGCGGTGCTGCTGGCCGACGGCGCGCCGGTGCAGATCGGTGCCACCGAGAAAATGTCCAAGTCGCGCAACAACGGCGTCAATCCGCAGGATCTGGTCGAGCGCTATGGCGCCGACACGGTGCGCCTGTTTGTCTTGTTCGCGGCGCCTCCGGATCAGTCGCTGGAATGGTCGGACAGCGGGGTTGAAGGGGCCTGGCGTTTTCTGCGTCGCATCTGGTCGGGCATTCACCAGCACCTGCAGGTCGGTGCGCCGGCAGCGCTGGAACACAGTGCGCTGACCCCGGCACAGCGTGATCTGCGCCGCAAGCTGCACGACACCATTGCCAAGGTCAGCGACGACATCGAGCGCCGCTACACCTTCAACACCGCGATTGCCGCGCTGATGGAGCTGTCCAACCAGCTGCAGCGGTTTGACGACGCCAGCCCGCAGGGTCTGGCGGTGGCGCGAGAAGCCTGGTCCGCACTGGTGCAGATGCTGCATCCGGTGACCCCCCATCTGTGTACCCATCTGTGGCCGCAACTGGGTGGTCATGGTGACATTGAGCACGCCGGCTGGCCGCAGGTGGACGAGCAGGCGCGCGTGCGCGATGCCATCACTGTCGTGGTGCAGGTCAACGGCAAGGTACGCGGCAAGCTGGAGCTGGCGCCGGGACTGGATCAGGCGGCGACGCTGGCAGCGGCCCAGGCCGATCAGAATGTGCAGCGTCACCTGCAGGGTGTCAGCATCCGCAAAATCATTCATGTGCCGGACAAGCTGCTGAATCTGGTGGTGGGTTGAGCCATGCGCGCCGGCACGATGGCATAATGCTCGGCATGGACAGCATGCTCAGTCATCGTCGTACCCGATCCGCTCTGCTGCTGGGCTGCTGCCTGCTGCTGGGCGCCTGCGGTTTCCAGTTGCGCGGGGTGGCCGATCTGCCACCGGTGATGGCGCGCACCTATGTGCAGATCGCCGATCGCTACAGCGAGTTCGGGCGCGGCCTGGAGCGCAAGCTGCGCGCCAACAATGTGCAGGTGGTGAGCGAGCCGCAGCAGGCCAGCGCCATCCTCGACATCATGGAGGCACGCTTTGTGCGCGAGGCAGCGTCGTTCTCCGGTGACGCGCTGATCAGCGAGCTGCGCCTGACTTACCGGGTGGCATTTCGCCTGCTTGATGTCGATGGCAAGCCGCTGTCGGGGCGCAACGAAGTGGTGCTGTTTCGCGATTACAGCTTTGACAGCAGCGCCGTACTGGCCAGCCAGAGCGAAGAGGAGTTTCTGCGCGAGGATCTGGAGTCCAGCATGTCCACTGAGGTCATCATCCGTCTTGAGGCGCTGGAACTGGAACGTTCCTGAGCCGTCGCCGATGCAGCCGGTAGCACCCACCAGCGATGACATTGCCGCCATGCAGCTCGGCAGTCAAACGCTGGCATGAAGCTTTATCCCGATCGCCTGCAGGCAGCACTGCAGCAAGCCAGGCCGGTGTATCTGGTGGCCGGGCCGGAAATCCTGCTGCGCGAAGAGGCGGTTGACTGCATTCGCGCCGCGCTGCGCAAACAGGGTATCGGCCAGCGCGAACTGATGACCGCCGATCGCAGCTTCAGCTGGGATCAGCTGTCCTCCAGCGGCACCACGATGTCACTGTTTGCCGAACGCCGCCTGCTGGAATTGCGCCTGCCCACCGGCAAGCCCGGTGTCGCCGGTGCCAAGGCCATTGGTCAGTGGTTGCAGCAGGCGCAGCCGGATGCCGATGTGCTGCTGCTGATCGCCGAACAGTGGGCCATTGCCAACGAGAAAACCGCCTGGGTCAAAAGGGTCGAGCAGGCCGGCATCTATGTGCCGGTGTGGAACATCAAGTCGGCCCAATTGCCTGCCTGGATCGAACGCCGCATGCACGCGCGCGGGCTGCAGCCAGAAAGAGAAGTGCTGCCCTGGCTGGCGGCGCGCGTGGATGGCAGTCTGCTGGCGGCGGCGCAGGAGATCGACAAGCTGCTGCTGGCCAATGGCACCGGCCCGGTGACGCTGGAGCAGGTACGCGAGGCGGTCAGTGACAGCAGCGAATACGATGCCTTCAAGCTGTGTGCGGCGGTGTGGATTGGTAACCTGGGCCTGAGCATGCGCATTGCCGCCAGACTGCAGACCCAGGGTGCGGTGCCACCGGTGCTGGTGGCCACTCTGCAGAACGAGCTACAGACGCTGGCCAGCTTTATGCGCCTGACGCGCACGACCGGTGTCGCAGAAGTGTGCCGGCAATTGCGCGTCTGGGACAGCAAGCAGCCGATCATCATACGTGCCAGCAAACGCCTGTCACTGATGCAGGTGGAGGCGGCCATGATCGAACTGGCCATGCTGGATCGCATCGCCAAAGGACAGCAATACGGTGATTTCTGGCTGCAACTGGAGCGCTTGCTGCTGCGCCTGGCGGCAACACCGACGACGCATCGCGCCGCCTGAGCATGAATACACCGGGCTTACACCCCGCCACGCTGATTCTCGGCGGCACCTTCGATCCGGTGCATTTTGGTCATCTGCGGGCAGCGGCCGAGCTTTACGAGCAGCTGCAGGTGGACGACTTCAGAATGCTGCCGGCAGGCCAGCCACCTCATCGCGGTCGTACCCAGGCCAGCGCCTCAGACCGCCTGCACATGCTTAAGCTGGCCTTGCGGGCGCATCCAGGCATTCGTCTGGATGATTGCGAAATCCGCCGTGAAGGGCCGTCTTACATGATCGACACATTGCGCCAGTTGCGTGCTGCCATCGGTGCCAGGCGCCCGTTGCTGCTGGCGCTGGGACAGGACGCCGCCAACCAGCTGGCGCGCTGGCATCGCTGGCAGGAGTTGCCGCAGCTTGCGCATCTGGCGATCATGACGCGTCCGGACAATCCGCCGGCTTATCAGGGCGAACTGGCCGCCGTACTGCAGCCGCGCTGCATCGCTGACAGCGAGCAGCTGTGGTCGCTGCCGGCAGGTCTGGTGCTGCATTTGCCGATCACCGAGTTGGCCATTTCCTCCACCGACATCCGCGCCCAGATTGCCGCTGGCCGCGATCCGGCATTTCTGCTGCCGGCCAGCGTGCTGGCGTACATCCGTGAACAGGGTTTGTATCAAGCCGGGTAAGGGGTCAGGGCAAGGGCCCAGGATGACCGGGCACATGCGCAGGCCGGGATTCAGTCCGGCGTGCAGGCGCTGATCACGGGCATCAGCTGCTGGCGGATTTGTTCGCCTTGTCGTCCAGCGGGTTCTTCAGTGCACCCAGAATGTAGCGCGATTTCTTGTTCGGCAGCAACCGGTGCAGATCCAGCAGGATCAGGCCGTCAACGCTGTTGTTGAAATCCGGATCCACACCGAAGGCAAGGAATCTCGCTCCGCCGGGCTCGCACAATTCGGTGTACTGCTTGTACAGTGTGGGGATGCGTGAGCCCATCTGACGCAGGTTCTGTTTCAGAATCTGGAAACTGGTGTCGGCATCCAGGCCTTCGAAGCTCGGTGCCACGCCGTTGAAGCTGAACGGCTGCCTGGCTTCGGCCAGGGTCTGCTCGCTGCCGAAAAAGCGGTCATAGTAGGCCACCAGCCAGTCGCGCGCGGCGGCCGGTTCCTGTGCCGAGATGGTTACCGGACCCAGCAGATATTGCACCTCCGGGTATTTGCGCAGATAGGCACCGATGCCATGCCACAGGTAATCCAGGCTGCGTGAGCCCCAGTAATGCGGCTGGACAAAACTGCGGCCCAGCTCCAGGCCGTGCTGCAGGTAGGTCTGCATGGCCGGTGAGTAATTGAACAGCTCGGCGGTGTACAGCGCACTGAGTCCGTGTTGCTTGACCAGCGGCGCGGTGCGCACCATGCGGTAGGCACCGGCAATTTCCAGATTGTCGTCGTCCCACAGCACCAGATGCTCGTAGTAGCGGTCGTAGCGGTCCAGATCCCGATGCAGGCCGGTGCCTTCACCCACGGCGCGGAAGGTGTATTCGCGCAGACGACCGATTTCGCGCATCAGCACACTGCCAGTGTCCGGCCGTGCCAAATAGATGGCCTTGCCATCCTGGGTCTGGCCGATGCGCTCGCACTGTTGCAACTCGGCATGCAGCAGACGCGGGTTTTCTGCGCGCGGTATCACCTGCATGCGTTCACCGCTGCGGCGTTTTCTGCTCAGGCTGTAGACCTTGTTGCGAATGGTGCGGGAGTGTTTGCGCAAGGCTTCCCGCGAGCTGTCCTCGGGGGCACAGATCGGGGTGCCGATACGGATCGGCATGCGCGTGTGCTGTTTGCGCAGGAACAGCTGGCGCGGCAGCATCAGTGTGCCCAGAGGTCGGGCCAGCATGGCGACGACATAAAACCACGGTGAGTTGTAGGCTTTAAGATGTACCGGCAGCACCGGTGCGCCGGTGTGCGAGGCGAAACGCAGAAAGCCGGTTTCCCATTGCCGGTCGCGGATGCCGCGCGGACCCAGCCGGGACACTTCACCGGCAGGGAACACGATCACCGCCTGATCCTGCTCCAACGCATCGATGATGTTGCGGTAGGTGCTGGCGCTGGGCTTGCCGCCCATGATCTTCACCCCCAGCAGCAGATCCCTGATCGGCTCGATGCCAAGCAGGATGTCGTTGGCGAGAATCTTCACGTCGGGCCGGATGTCGCCGATCAGTTTCAGCAGCACGAAGGAATCCAGCCCGCCGAGCGGATGGTTGGCGGCAATGATGACGCGTCCGCGCGGCGGGATCTGCGCCACCTCGATGTCATCGACCAGATAGCGGAAATCAAACTGTCGCAGCACCGCCTCGATGAAGGAAAGACCTTGCAGGTGATTGTAGTCGCGCAGAATCTGGTTGGCGACATCCATACCCAGCCAGCGGCTCATGCCGCGCGTGATGGGGCGGGCAAACTTGTTTTTACTGCCGCGAAACCAGTCCGGAAACTGTTTTTCCAGCGTGGTTTCAAGATTCAGATGGACGGCAGGGCGGTGGCGATCCTGATGTTCGTGCTGAGCATCCATTGACATTGACCGGTCTACCTCAAGTGCAACCTGTATGACATTTTAGTGGCAGTCTAGTGTTCCTGCATGACAAAGCTGTGACACAGGTGACCTGTTCTGTGTTCACAGGCATTCCGACTCGCTGAATGTTACAGTATTTCCGGCGGGGTACACTAGCCCGCATTATTCATGAAACCGACTACTGCGATGCCTCCAGTACCCGCATCTGCGGCGTTTCGATCGGTTACGAATCCTCAACGTACTGTCAAGTACGCCTGCGGTTCGTTCGGTCGTGAAACACCACAGCTACAGGCACTGGCAGCATCTCGCGACGTCGACTCATGAATATTGCGGGCTAGTCCCTGACTGAAATGACCGTTGGCTGGCTGGGGTGCTGACAGCACCATTACACAAACGCTGCTGTGTCTGCAGTTATCTGCGTTGAATGGGTGACTGTGTATGCACACATCTCGACACTAAGGTCTGACTCATGTTGGCGGATCGTCCATCAACACCAACCTCAGTACTGCAGCAGCCTGACAAAGCTTGCGATCGTAACAGAGAAATCTGACCGCTTCGTTCACACCGCTCGCCAGGTATTCTGCGGCGGCAAGATGAACGCTGTCATACGCGCGAAGTGAAAATGCCTCGGCCATTTCGGCCGCGCGTCCCAGCAATGCGGCATCGGATCCGATGCTGGCATAACGCGGCCAGTCCTTCTCGAATTCTGCCTTGACGTGGTCAAGTTCTGATTGCGTCAATTGCTCCTGGCGAGCGAGACGGGCGTAGGCTGCACGCGCTTCAACATAGGCGATCTCATGCGTGGCAGCCATGTCGGCAAGGCGCAGCTGTTCCAGCACCTGTTCGGTGCCTGGCTCATCAATGTATGCCTTGACCAGTGCCGAGGTGTCCAGATACAGAATCAACGTCGATCCGCAAGCACCACAGCGGCAACGCTGGCATCTTCAAGCTGTGGACGCTCACCTCCTCCCTGTGGCCGCTCTCCCGACCAGTGCACCAGTGGCAGCGTCGATCGCCCGGATTCGTCCGTTTCCTCAATGGGAAGAATGCGCGCCACCGGGCGCTGTCTTGATGTGAGCAGCACATGTTCACCGGCACGAACCCGGCGCACATAGCTGGACAGTTGATCCTTGAGTTCACGAATTGATACGGAAGTCGTCATGCCGCTGCACTCCAACGAAAAGTATGTACATCATAGCATTTGTGGCCACATGATGCCGTGAAATGGCGATTCTTGTGGCCACATAAATAGTTCAAAGTGGCTATATGATCAATGATGTCAGTCATTGCAAGGTCCGATCGGCGGCGAGTTGGTGCTGCATTCAGCTGTCGGTGGCGCGGGCGCGGATGCGGATCGCCGCATACAGCAGCGCCAGCCCGACCAGCACGCCCAGCCACAGATCCAGCCTACCCAGCCGCGCCAGATTGTTGCCTAAGCTGAAGGCATCCAGCACACCGCTGAGGATGACCTCATCGTTGATGTCGCCATCAAAGGAGAAACTCATCGGCAACACCCCCTCGCCGAAGCGCTGGATAAAGATGATCCACAGGTTGTGGTCGGCCAGCTTGAAGCGATCCAGCAGGCTGAAATAGTTCTGGAACAGGCCGATCAGGCCGGGGATCGCCAGCGCGATCATCCATGGCAGTCGCGGCGCAAACGCCGACACCAGCAAAAACCAGCCGAACAGCGGCAGTGCCCAGAGCATCTGCACCGGGATCGCCACCAGCACGCTGGCCCACAGCTCGGGCAGGCCGGCCGGGGCCCAGATGGTTGACCACAGGGGCACCTCGGCGGCCAGCGCATAGCCTGAACCGACCAGCAGGAAGATCAGCTGCAGGGCAGCGGCGGTGAGCATGTACACCAGCGGCACGGCGATGCCGGCGGTGGCCAGCTTGCTGGCGATGGTGGTGGTGTCGGACACCGGCAGCGATTTCCAGAACAGGATGCTGCGGTCCTTGCGCTCGTCGTACAGCGCCCCGACCAGGTAGAAGAACAGCACGATCTGCATGATGCCGGTGAAATTGACCACCAGGCCCAGCAGCGGAATGCGCATCAGCGTGTGCTTGTCGCTGGTGCTGTTGGCGGCAAACTCGCGCATGGCCGATTCGGTGAACAGTCTGGTGTTGTCGATTTCCATGGCAAAAAACATGCCCATGATCAGCAACACCAGCACCAGTCCGGCAATGATCAGCGGTGCATAGATGAACGCCCAGCGATGCTCCCAGAACTCGCGTCGGATCAGAATTGGCAGTTGCGTCAGATTGATCATGCCGTCGCTCCAGTCTGGGCTGAGGCTGCAGCTGCAGCGTTGTTGCCGTTGGTCATCACTGCCACAAACAGATCTGCCACCGAGGGTGTGTGCAGCTCACCCAGCTGTGCCAGCCGCTCCCGCTCGACATTTTCGAACAGCAGCACGTGACGGCCGAACACCTTGCGCTCATGCAGTGGGCCCAGTGCGCGAGCCGCTGCCAGCTGCTCGGCGCTGACCATGACTTCGGCATAGCGCTGCTGCACGCTGTCCATGTCGCTGTGCAGCACGATTTCACCGTCGCGGATGAAGATCAGGTCGCTGAGAATGTGCTCGACTTCCTCGATCTGGTGGGTGGTGATGATGATGGTGCGCTCGCCGTCAAAATATTCTTCCAGCAGATGCTGATAGAAACGCTTGCGGAACATGATGTCCAGTCCCAGCGTGGGCTCGTCCAGCACCAGTACTTTGGCATCGATGGCCATGACCAGCGCCAGATGCAGCTGTACGATCATGCCCTTGGACAGTGACTTGACCTTGTCGTCGGGGCCGATTTTGGTTTCGGCCAGATACTGCTGGCACTCGCTGACCGAAAACATCGGGTGCACCGCCGCCATCAGCCGCACCAGTTCGCGCACGCGGATCCACTTCGGCAGGGTTGCCACGTCGGCGATAAAGGCGATGTTTTTCATCAGTTCATCGCGATCGTGCAGCGGATGCAGTCCCAGCACGCTGAGCTCGCCGGAGAAACCGGCCAGACCCAGCAGCGCCTTCAGCACCGAGGTCTTGCCGGCGCCGTTGGGGCCGACCAGGCCGACGATGCGACCCTTGGGAATGTCAAAGCTGATGTCGCGCACGGCAACCGTGCGGCCATACTGCTTGCGCAGATTGCGCGCATGGATCACGCTGCCCTCTGCCATGCTGCCGACTTGTGCTGTGTTCATGACGGTTCCTCCTGCTGGTTTTGCTCGGCGTTTGCGGCCTGTTGCAGCAGCGTTTGCAGCTGCTGCAGATCAATGCCGAGATTGTGAATGCGCTGCATCAGCTGTGGCCATTCCTGTTGCAGAAAGTGTTCCCGTTCACTGGCCAGCAGGCGCTGGCGCGCGCCGTCCACGACAAACATGCCCAGTCCACGGCGCTTTTCCACCAGTTCATCATCGACCAGCATCTGGTAGGCCTTGGACACGGTAATCGGGTTGATCTGCATCTCCAGCGCAATCTGCCGTACCGAGGGTAACGGTTCACCTTCGGCCAGTTCGCCCGACAGGATCCTGGCAATGGTGCGTTCACGCAATTGCTGATAAATCGGCTGGCTGTCGTCCCATAGCTTGCTCATGGCTTGTCACCATGCTGGTGCTGAACAGTACTCATCGGTTGAGGAACAGCAGCAGACCCAGATCCAGCATCAGATCGGAAAAGCTGAGCCCGCTGGCCTGATCGCCGGGCTGCATTGGCACCGCCTCAATGCTGGCGGTGGTCATTGGCGCTGCCTCGGGCTCGCTGCTGAACGGTGCCGGCGCAAACCACTGCGCGGCAAGCAGCACGATGGCGGCGACAATGGCAGCGCGATCGGTAACAATGCGATAGCGACGATGGCAGATGAGCATGACGGTCTCCACAGTGGTTCTGTTGACTAGTGTTGTATGTCAGTATAACACCATGTCACCAGAATGCAAGCCCGCTCTGGCATTTTTTCTGCCGTGAGCATCGCCGCCTAAACGGCGCGTTCACACGCTATACTAGTTTGTCGGGAGTGTCCAACAGCTACACGGAGTTACGCGTGATCCTGCAACCTGATGACGGTGGATTAAGCCGAATTGGAATTGCCCGCAGCCGTTTCCGGCGACCTCGGCAAGACCGCCACCGGCATGTTCACCAGCAGGCAGCCGGATGCCACCCGGCCGTGCAGGCCCCGAGCCCGGCATTGCTGTACTGATGCGCGACGATCCAGAGACAAACTCGGCCGCGGTGCTGAGACCCGCAGACCTGGCCACCCGCATTGCCGCCGGCGATGCCATGGCCGAAGTCGAACTGGTGCGCCGTTACAGCACCAAGATCGAGTTCATCCTCAGGCGTCGCTGCCGTGATGCCTCCATGGCCGCTGACCTGCGCCAGGAGACCTTCATCGTGGTGCTGCAGCGCCTGCGTGAACGCGGCATTGACGATCCCGAACGCCTGGCCGCATTCATTTATCAGACGGCGATCAATCTCGCCATCGGTGAGGCACGCACCTACCATCGTCGCAACACTCACCCGGACTGGGATGTCATCGCCAGTGCTGCCGACCAGCAACCGCTGCTCAGTGATCAGATCGAGCAGGAGGAGCGTGCCGAGCTGATCCGCAACACGCTCAAGGCACTGCGCCAGCCGCGCGACCGGCAGATACTGCGCCGCTTCTACCTCACTGAGGAGCCGAAAGAAAGCATCTGCGCGGCACTGGAAGTCAGTGCCGAGCATTTCGACCGCGTCATATTCCGCGCCCGCGCCCGCTTCCGCAAGTTGCTGGAGAAACACGTTGAGCTGTGAAAACCATCTTTTTTCACACCAGGTGAGAGAACTGCCGGCATGCTGACAGTAGGCATACAGGGAGCAGGAAATATGGCTTATGTTCGAGGGTATGGTTGATGAACCAGCATGATGATCAACGACAGCAGGAACGTATACAGCGATATCTCCTGAGCGCCGGGGAGTCGGCCGATTCGGAGCGCCTGGAAATCGAGATGCTCGACGATGATGAACTGTTTGCGCAAGTTCAGATTGACGACATGATTCGCGAGGGTCTCGTTACGACGAAGATAGAATCGACCGCAGGCAGCATATGGGGAATGCTGGGCGTACCCACCCGATGGCCGCTGCAAGCGGTCATCGGGCTCTTTACACTGGCCGTGGTGGCGATGGGCATCCGCATGCACACGCTGACACAGCAGATCGACCGACTGTCAGGCCCGCAGGTGCAGGTGCCGGTCATCACCCTGATGGAACAGCGCGCGCTGGCAGATTCGGCGCAGCCTGCTGCCGCAGACCTGCAGCAGGCGATACTGGAGGTGGATGTCTCTGCCTACATGACGCAGAGCTTTGATGTCACTCTGCAGGACAGTGCCGGCAGCAACACATGGCATGGCCTGAAGGCTGATCAGCGCGGCTATCTGACCGTGTTTGTGCCAGCGCTGCATGAGGACGTTGAACTGCAGGTCAGCAGCGCCGATGGCAGTTTCAACAAGACCTATCGATTGAACTGACACTATGCCCGGATTATTCATGACCAAACCTGCTGCGACGGCCCCAAGCCCAGCATCCGCGCCGTTTAGTTCGGTCGCCCATCCTCACCGTACAGGCGAGTACGCCTGTGGTGCGCTCGGTCGCGAAACGCCGCGGCTACAAGGTATGGATCCGTCTCGCGACGGTCGGGTCATGAATAATCCGGGCTAACGCCTGCTCAAGGCCAATTTACCGTGATCGTTGTCCGCCGGGTTGTAACGTGATGACATCGATGCACGAACCACCGCCGCAGCGCTGCCATCAGCGTTACGGCGTTTTTTGTGCCTGCATGATAGCAATATCAAACTTGGAACCACAACAACATCAGGAGAACCATCATGGATAGCAAGCAACCTTCATTGTTCGCCACCCTGGTCATCAGCGCCCTGGCGCTGGGCTGCAGCGCCAGTCCGATCAGCGTTAACGCACAAGACGACAGCGCCAAAGCAGTTGCCCCCGAAGCAGTTGCCCCCGAAGCAGTTGCCCCCGAAGCAGTTGCAGAAATACAGGAACTCACCAACTTCACCTGGACCGTGCAGTACTGCCAGGATCCTGCGCAAAAAGAATGCAGCAGTTATCGCAACATGGAACCGGGCGATGAGTTTCAGGTGCGCAACGTCTCCGGCAGCAAGGATGCCACATTGATACTGGTCAAGCACAGCACGCTGGATCGCTATGAATTCAAGGCCGCCATCAAGAGCCTGAACGACAACCAACTGGTGCTTAACTTCGATGACAAGACACTGCAGGAAAACAGCTGCAAGCAACTGACCGTGAACCTGATCAAGGAACATGGCCAGAACCGCAACCCGGGCAAGAGCTGTACCGAGCAACTCAAGGACGCCGGTTTGAAAATGTCAGAAAAACAGCTGGCCGCCAACTGTGCCCATGACGATTTGATGAACTGGAGCATTGTCAGCACCGGGGCCACCCCGCCCAACTGCCTGACCGCCAGCAGCGAATTTCGCGGATTTCATGCCATGTCGCCGCCTGATCCGGGTACTGGCACGGGCACGGGCAGAAACTGAATTCGCTTTAATCGCTCGCAGTGACTGTTACTATCCGTGTGTCCGCGCCGGCTGCCTGAAGTGTGGCTGGCGGCAGCGTTGCTTGCGCTGATTGCACCTCTGGTGTGGTCGGCCAGCGACAGCATGGTGTTGCCCGCCAGCGCAATGCTGCCGTGTCAGATTGTTGCCAATCACGGCGTCGACAGCATTGCCGAGTACCGCGACAGCAATGACGAAATCATCCGCTATGCCGGCACCTGGCGCGGTCGTGAGGGCAGCTATCTGTTACTGGCGGACAGCCGCGCGCACAGCGTGCGACTGCGGCCGCTGGAAGCACCGGCTCTGAGCGAACAGATCAGCCTGCGCAGCTGCCCGCCGCAGTTGCCGATGGCCGCAGCCCAGGCACTGGCCGATGCGGTTGATCTCAAGCTGCAGCGCTATTTTGGCCAGGCCGTGGACAGTGCCCGGATCCAGCAGTTGCTGCAGCAGGCAATGAACGGTTTTGACCAGGCCGGCTTGCTGGCCTGGCAGGTTGCGGCACGGAATGAATTGGCAGCACATCTGCTGAATCTCGGCCAGCTGGAGGCCGCGCTGCAACACTATCAACAGCTACTGCAGCAATACCAGACGCTGGCAGACCAGCGCGGCGTGGCCGCCACCGAGAACCTGCTCGGCCTGACCCGCTGGCGACTGGGCCATTTGCAGCAGGCCGAGCAGCATTACCGCCGCGCCATGCAACTGCGCGAGCAGTTACAAGATCAATTGTCTCTGGCAGGTTTGGCGAACAACCTGGGGTTGCTGGCGATGCAGCGCGGTGACCGCGTCGAGGCCCTGCGCCAGTATGAGCTGGCGCTGACCGTGTTCCAGGGAGAGCTGGATCTGCGTCGCGAGATCGATAATCAGCAGGCCATGGTAATGCTGCAACGCGAAGACAGCAATGTCCCCTCCAACGCACTGAACACGCTGAACAACATGGCGCTGTTGCTGGACGGCAATGGCCAAGGACTGCTGGCTGAGCGCTACTGGCGCAATGTGCTGGCGTTTGACGGACTGGTGGATCAACAGCAGGTGGTGGAGCAGGCGCGGCGCAATCTGGCGCAGATGTTGCAGCGCCAGGGACGGCTGGATGAAGCGCTGCTGCTGCTGACCGCAGCGCTTGATTATTTCGAAACCACTGATGCAGCGCTGTGGCAGGCCGAGACGCTGCTCAATCTGAGTCGATTGTATGCCCTGCTCGGCGATCAGGCAGCGGCCAGCCAGCACCTGCAGCAGGCGCTGGCATTGAACGTGGACGACGCCAGCACGCGCGGCAAGCTGTTGCTGAACCAGGGTGAGTATTTGCGCCAGCAGGGCAGCTTTGCGGCGGCGAAAAACGAATTCGAGCAGGCAGCCGGTCAGTACCAGCAGGCCGACATGCGCATTGAGATGCTCAGCGTGCGCGCCGAACTGGCTTACCTGCTGCTGCTGCAGGGCGACGCCGCGCGTGCACTGCCGCTGCTGCGCACCACGCAGCAGGAACTGAGTGATCTGGACGCCCAGCCGGAGGCGGCGATCACCTTGTCCAGACTTGGTCAGGCCCAGCTGGCAAGCGGCGATCTTGCGGCAGCACGGCAAAGCCTGCAGCTGGCCCTGCAGCAACTGGATCAGTCTGCCGATGTGCTGGCCGAATTCGAGACACTGGATCGCCTGGCACAACTGGAGCAGAGCGCCGGTGATCGCCAGGCCGCCCTGCGCATCAATGCGCGCGCCATCGCGCTGGCCGAGACGCTGCGCTCGGGCCAGTTGCCAGCGTTGCGTCAGGCCGAGTTTCTCGCCGCGCGGCGCTCGCTGTACGATCGCCAGGTGGCGGCGCTGCTTGACGATGGCCAGCCACGTGAAGCCTGGCGCGTGGCCGAGCAGGCGCGTGCGCGCAGTCTGCAGGAACTGCGTCTGGAACGCGTCGGTGCACAGCAGCGTGCGCAGCAGCAGCCACTGCTGGATCAGCGCGCCCGGGCGGTGACGCAATTGCATCAGATGACGCTGACGCCCGGTGCCGAGCAGGGTGCCAACCACGCCAGCGCGGTGCTGGCCGCACGCCGCGAGATCGATCGCATCGAAACACTGCTGCGCAGTGATGACAGTGGCCTGTTGAACAATTCGGTCACCGCACAGTTGTCGCTGGAAAAGCTGCAGTCGCTGCTGCACCCCGATCAGTTGCTGCTCAGTTACTATCTGCGCGGCGATGAGCTGCTGGTCTGGGTCATCGATCAGACCAGCGTGCGTGATCACAAACTGGGTGCCACCGAGACCATCGCCATGCAGGTGCGCTCGCTGCTGCAGCAGGCGCAGCATCCGCGCAATGCGCGCGGTCGTATCGAACAACTGGCCGCCGAACTGGGGCAGAGTCTGCTGGCTCCGGCCGCCGCACAGCTGGCCGCTGCCAGCGAGGTGCTGGTGCAGGCCGATGCGGTGCTCAACTCGCTGCCCTTTGCGCTGCTCACCTATGCCGATGCGCAGGACACAGTGCATGCTCTGGCCGACAAACCACTGCTGTCGGTGCCATCGGCTGCGCTGCTGGCGCAATCTGGGCAGCTGCAGCCAGCGTCCGCGCAGGATCTGGCCGGGTCCGCTGAGCACGACCATGGCGACGCGTCGAATCCCACGGCCTCAACCGCGGCCGGCAGCGGACAGCAAACCATGCTGGTGCTGGCCGACCCCGACTGGGAGGGGGCGGATGAACCCAGCCCGTTGTATCCGCGCAACAGTCTGGTCGGCCGCCTGCTGCGCGATACCGGCAGTGCGCGCCTGCCCGGCACGCGCCGCGAGGCCGAAGCCATTGCCGCTCTGCAGTCGTCGACCAGGGTTGATCTGCGCCTGGGGCGGGTTGCCAGCAGTGAATTCATTACCGGCGGTGGGCTGGCCGACTATCAGCTGGTGCACATTGCCTCGCACGGTCTGGTTGATCTGCAGTATCCGATGCTGTCATCGCTGCTGCTGGCCAACGAGCACGGCAATGGACCGGCGCTGTTGCGACCGCATGACATTCTGGGGCTGGATCTGCAGGCCCGGCTGGTGGTGCTCAGTGGCTGTGAAACCGGGCAGGGACGCATCATCGCCGGCGACGGCGCGATGAGTCTGGCGCGACCGTTTCTGATTGCCGGTGCCGAGCAGGTGCTGTCGTCATTGTGGAAGGTGGACGATCATCGCACCGCCATGTTCATGCAGCGCTTCTACCAGTACCTGCTGGTGGATCGGCTGGACAGCGCCCATGCACTGCAACAGACCCAGGCCTGGATGCGCTCGCAGCCGGCCACCGCGCACCCCTATTTCTGGGCCGGTTTTGTGCTCAGCTCGGCGGTGCAGACTGGTTAAAGATAATCTGCTAAGAGGGATCCACAGATTACACCGATTACACAGATGGTTATTGTAAGGGATGGTTTTTGTAAGGCATCCAGCACTGGAGATTGCCCACAAGCGCATCGGGACTGATATCAGGGGTTCGGATGGTTCGCTTGCAAGCATGCCCCTGCAGGGTGGCTACTCAGCCGCAGGCTGCAAAATTGTGAGTGGTTTTGCGCAGGGTTGTGGAGGCTATCCAAAATTGTACTTCATTCGAGAATTCTACTTCATTCGTGGTTAATAAATATCTGCTCGTGGCCGATAGTGACCAAAAAAATGCGGGGATTTAAGTCTGTGTAATCGGTGTAATCTGTGGATAAATCTGTGGATAAACAGGCCATTGCATATACATCAACGATGCTGCAGATATACCTGCTCGGATTTTGCTGTCCACTCGCGCACATTGCGCAGGAAAGCCTGATAGGAAGCATAAATTTCGGCGCTGTCCGGATCGGATTCGCTGAGCTCCTGCAACACCTGTGCTGAGGTTTTGCGCAGCTCGGCGAGCACCTGTTCCGGGAACTGGCGCAGCTCGACGCCGTGCTCACCGACCAGCGTCTGCAGTGCCTGCTGATTGCGCGAGGTGTACTCGGCATGGATGTCCAGCGTGATCGACTGGCAGGCGATGCGCACAATGGCCTGCAGATTGGCCGGCAGCTCATTCCAGGCCTTGGCGTTGATCAGGCATTCCAGCGTCGAGCCGGGTTCCTGCCAGCCGGGGTAGTAGTAATACTGTGCCGCCTGGTGCAGGCCGAAGGTCAGATCGTTCCACGGGCCAATCCATTCGGTGGCATCAATCACACCGGTGGACAGGGCGGTAAAGATCTCTGAGCCGGGCAGATTGATCACGTTGGCACCCAGCCGGCGCATCACTTCGCCACCGAGTCCGGGGATGCGGATTTTCAGGCCGCGCAGATCCGCGCTGCTGTCGATCGGCCGGTTGTACCAGCCGCCCATCTGCACGCCGGTGTTGCCGGCGGCGAACACCTGTACACCGTGGGGGCGGTAAATGCCCTGCCACAGCTCCAGACCGCCACCGTAGTAGAGCCAGGAAGTGGTCTCGGCGGCAGTCATGCCAAACGGCACGCTGCCGAAGAACTGGCTGGCCGGAATCTTGCCTTTCCAGTAATAGGCGGCACCATGCCCCATCTCGGCGGTGCCTGAACTGACCGTGTCAAACACCTCGAACGCTGGTACCAGTTCACCGGCACCGTACAGTTCAATCTGCAGGCGGCCGTTGCTCAACTCGCCGATGCGATCGGCCAGCCGCTGCGCGCCGCTGCCCACCCCGGGCAGATCACGCGGCCAGGTGGTGACCATTTTCCAGCGCCGGCGCGGCTGCTCAGCGCTGTCGCTGCCGCGTTCGGCTTGCTGGCCACAGGCGGCAAGTACGGCGGCACCGGCCATGGCACCGGCCCCCTGCAGCAGCTGGCGGCGGCGCGTGCTGATGTTGGGGCCTATACGCTGGTCCGGGCTGTGGCTGGAATCTGCGCTCAGCCCGGGATCAGGCTGTGCTGGTGGCTTATGCTGCATGCTGTGCTTATCCGCTGCTGGTGTTGTGCAATTCTGAGGTTGTTTCTGGTTGGTCCTGCAGTGCCCACGGCAGCGGCGCGGAACTGCACGGCATGCTGGCGTCGACATTAACGTTGGCGGTGGCCTGCAGGCTGGCGAAGTCAAACAGGCTGGGGTCGGCCAGTTGCGAAGGCTGCACATTGCCGATGGCGCGGAAGATGTTCTCGACGCGACCGGGATACTGCCGGTCCCACTGCTGCAACTGCTGCTTGATCGCCTGTCGCTGCAGGTTGGGCTGGCTGCCGCACAGATCGCAGGGGATCAGCGGAAAGTCGCGCAGCTCAGCCAGCCGCTGCAGATCACGTTCCCGACAGTAGGCCAGCGGCCGGATGACCACATTGCGGCCATCGTCGCTGCGCAGCTTGGGTGGCATGGCCTTGAGCTTGCCACCGTAAAACAGATTCAGAAACAGCGTTTCGACAATGTCATCCAGATGATGGCCCAGCGCAATTTTGCTGATGCCGTGCTCTGCAGCAAACTGGTACAGGGCACCGCGCCGCAGCCGCGAACACAGGCCGCAGGTGGTCTTGCCCGCTGGCACCACGCGCTGGACCACGCTGTAGGTGTCCTGCTCGATGATATGAAAATCCACCTTTTGCCGGCGCAGATAGCCGGGCAGTACATGCGCCGGAAAGCCGGGTTGTTTCTGGTCCAGATTGACCGCGAGCAGACTGAAATCAATCGGCGCCCGCGCCTGCAGTGCCAGCAGAATGTCCAGCAGCGCATAGGAGTCCTTGCCGCCGGACAGGCACACCATGACGCGATCGCCGGCTTCGATCATGCTGAAATCGGCAATGGCACGGCCAACCTGGCGCTGCAGTCGCTGCACCAGCTTGTTGTCACCGTATTGCTGCTTGCGTGCTTGTATCGCGCTCATGGCAGGGGTATCGTAATGCAATTGACCGATCGCTGCCAGTGAGCCTTGCCCGGTGACCGAACAGACCATAGCAGAAACCCTCTACGAGCTGCGCCAGCAGCATCGTGATCTGGATCAGGCAATCGCCGCGCTGGCGGCGCAGCCCAGCATGGATCAGCTCACCCTGAAGCGGCTGAAAATGCAGAAGCTGCGCTTGAAAGACCGCATCCGCTACTGGCAGTCCAAGTCCATCCCCGACCTGGACGCCTGAGCGGTACGCCGCAGCCTGTGCCAATTGAACTGGTCACAGATTACAGCCTTGCACAGATTGGTTTACCCCAACCAGATTAATCTGATCAGTGCAGTGAACGTGTCGATGCCAACAGTATCGGCATCCTGTGCTGTTCCAGCACGCGGCACCCGGGCACTGCATGGCTGAATCATTGGCGGTCGTTGACCGCTTCTGCCTGTTGCGGGCGATCTGATCCCGGTGGGGAGGATTTGCTGGACGAAGCCGGGATGGCCGTCGCCTGCGTGTTGTTGTCTGCGAGCGCTTCCAGCAGCTGCTTGTTGGGGGCCAATTGCAGGATGCTGTGGCGGATTTCCTTGCTCAGGATGAGCTTGGCATCGGTGTTGAGCTGGTCGAGCTGGTCGCCGAAAACAAACCGGTTTTCCTCGTCCCGCTGCAGTAGCCCCATTTCCAGCATCTGGTCGATCAGCTGCTTGAACAGCGTGCGGTCATAAAATTCCGGCGATTCAAACTGATGCAGAATGCTCAGTCGCTCGGCCGACTGTTGACACAGTTTCTCCAGTTCCACCCGGTTCAGTTTGCCGCTGCCGTTCTTGCCCAGCACGGCAAAGGTGATGTAGATGCGCTCCAGAGTCTGCAGCAGGGCATGTGCGATCAGGCGCAGCAGCCAGGCTTCCTTGGAGCCGCCGCTGGCGCGCTGGTAGAGTTGTTCGTGCTGCACCTTGCGCAACAGACCCAGACGCTGGAAGATCAGCAGGTGATGATTGATGATTTTTTCCAGCTGTGCTTCCGGCCAGGGCAGAAACAGCTCGCGCCGCAGCAATGGGTAGACCAGCCGGCAGATCTGGTGCAGGCGGGCAATGCTGACTTTCTGTGTGTGCAGGAAGCACGAGGCGATCAGTGATGGCACGGCGATCAGATGGGCCAGGTTGTTGCGGAAATAGCTGATCAGCACGCGCTGGCTTTTCTGCACCTTGATGATGTTGCCCAGCGAGTGCTCGCGCCGCTCGATGATGCCAAGCTCGATGCCGTAGGCGATGATCTCATCCGGCGTGCGTTCGGTCATGGTGACCCGCTCGCCATAGGGCATTTGCGGCAGCAGTCGCTGATACACCGCCAGCAGCTGGCGCAGATCCTGTTCATCCAGTGCATTCTGGCGCGACGCCAGCAGGCATATGGCCAGCAGATTGACCGGGTTGACGTGCGTGGCGGCGTTGATGTTGGCCATGATATTCCAGGCGATGTCGTCGATCACCGGGTTCAGCCATTGCTGTTTCAGCTGCTGTTCCAGCGGTTCCTGGTTCCAGTCCTCGTGATGTTTTTCCAGCATGCGTGTAAGCAGGATGGGCTCGCCGAAACTGACATTGACCTGGCCATAGTTGCGCCGCAGGATGCTGATCACGCTCATGATCAGATCGCGCCAGGACTCCTTGCGCTTGCCGGCCCCGCGCAGTTCATGATCGTAGCTTTTGCCTTCCACCAGCGCCTCGTAGCCGATGTGTACCGGCTGGAACATGACCGGGCGTTCCGGGTTCTGCAGGTAGGCGCGCACAGTCATGGCCAGCATGCCCACCTTGGGCGGCAGCAGCCGGCCGGTGCGGCTGCGCGTGCCCTCGATGAAGTATTCGATGTGTACACCCTTGGCCAGCAGGGTGCTGACGTATTCGTTGAACACCGTGGTATACAGGGCCTGACTGCGAAAACTGCGGCGCAGAAAGAAGGCGCCGCCGCGGCGCAGAAACGAGCCCAGCACCGGCAGGTTCAGATTGATGCCGGCGGCGATGTGCGGCGGCACGAAACCGCGCTCGTAGAGTATGAATGACAGCAGCAGGTAATCGATGTGGCTGCGATGGCAGGGCACATAGATGATCTCATGGCTGCTGGCGATGTCCTGAAACTCGCGAAAATGATGCACATCAATGCCGCGATAAATGCGATTCCAGAACCAGCGCAGTGCCAGCTCGCTGGCACGTATCATGGTGTAGGAATAGTTGGCGGCGATCTCGCGGGCGTAATCCAGCGCCTCCTTTTCCGCCTGTTCTATTGTCACGTCATGTTTTTGTGCATAGGTCGCGATGGCCTGCTGCACCACATCGCGGGCCACGATGCTGTCGATCAGCGTGCGCCGGTGCGAGCGGTCGGGACCAATGGCGGCCGCGCGGGTATTGCGGAAGTGGCCGCGCAGGATGCGGGTGAGCTTGCGCAGGATGCGCTGATCATCCAGCCCTTCACTGCGCAATTCGCTGAGCAGGATCGGTTCGGCGAACTGCAGCATGGTGGCGCGGCCGTTGATGATCAGGCTGAAGAAGCGACGGATGCGCCCGCCCACGTCCCAGTTTTCGCTGAACAGCACCTTGGTCAGACTGACTTCCTGATCCGGTGCCCGGCCCACCAGCACGGTGACCGGAACAATCTGCACATCCTCAGCGTCGCCGACCACACTGCCGGTGACCAGGGCACTGAGCATGCGCGAGCTGCGGCGGAGTTCCTTGTGGCGGATCAGCACACCACGAAAACGGCTCAGCGAGCCATGGCTGCGCGGCAACTGATGGTTGTGCAACTGCAGCGGCTGCAATGGCGACGGCAGCTGCTGTTGCCGGCACACCTGCTCCAGGATCAGCAGTGAGGACAGGGCATGGTTTTCCAGCACATAGCAAACCGGCAGCTCGGGATCGATGTGCAGATCCGACAGCGGCTGCGGCAGCACCGTGGTCTTCACCCACAGATGCATGATCTTGCGCAACAGCTGCAGCCACCACAGATACGGTTGCCGCCAGCTGGCCCAGCTTGCATTGAGTTTGTCCATACAGCGGTTGATTCAACTCAGGGCCGTGCATGATCGCACGTCTGGTGGTGGCTGACAATCCGGGTGATGACGGGTTCTGTGTCACGGTCGGTGGCAGTGTAAATTGAGTTGATTTGATTCAGCTGCCTCATGGCTGCCTCATGACATCCCGTTTGATGTGTGTGGGTAGAGTAATATTGACTGGGTCGAGCAGCAGCGATATCATTTGTTTTTTATAACGATATCATCATATCTGCAGCCATGCCAAGAACGCTGATCAATCTTGACCCGGAGGACAAGCAGTGGCTGGACGCCGAATCCCGCGCGCGGGGTGTTTCCATGGCCCGGCTGGTGCGCGAGGCGGTGCACGAGTACCGGGTGCGCGAACAGGCGGCCGACCGGCCGACGTTGCAGCGCGCGCTAAACGATACCGCCGGCATCTGGCGTCAGGGCGACGGTCTGGCGTGGCAGCAACGTCTGCGTGAAGAATGGGATCGGCGCGAGTGATCTATCTGCTCGATTCGGTCATTCTGATTGATCACTTTAATGGCATCAAGTTGGCAACGGCCTTCATCAGCTCGCATGGCTCGGAGTCGGCACTGTCGGTGATCACCCGCGCCGAAGTGCTGGTCGGATTCGACGCGGGCTCGGTGCTGCTTGCGCGTAAGCTGCTGGATACATTCCCGACCTTGCCGATGACCACTGAGATAGCAGACGATGCAGCGCGCCTGCGTCGCGTTTCGTCCTGGAAGCTGCCGGATGCAATCCAGGCTGCAATCGCCCGCGCCCACGGATTGACGCTGGTGACTCGAAATACACGTGATTTTCAGCCCGGAGGAGATCCTGAGGTATTGATTCCGTATCGATTGGGGAATCTCTGAACACCTCTGTGCGCAGCGCTTTTCGGTGCGCCCCGGACGTCACAGTATGCCGTGCGCTCCCAGTCATGAAAGCCACGCAGGTCCATGCACTGCCTGCTGAACCGGGTGCAACGAAAATCAATCGTGACGCAAGCAGACAACTGGGGCAAAAAAAAGCGGATCAGAGACTGATCCGCTCACAGTTCCGGCCAGGCCGGGAAGGAAATGGGGTTGTCATCGGTCTCCATTGGGGGAGTCAGCGGGCGCACTGTTTCCGATGCAACTCAGGTAATATAATAACTTATATTTAATAAATAATGCAATACTTTTGTAAGTGGCTATAACTTATTGATATTTATTAACTAAAGTGATCCAAAATCTGCTGCTGGATCGCTGCAGCGGCGGCCAGTGGCGATGCCGCCTGGCGAATCGGCCGACCGACGACGATGTAATCGGCCCCATTGCGAAACGCATGGACGACGTCGACCGTGCGTTTCTGATCGTCGCCACCGTCGTTGTGCACTGGCCGAATGCCGGGACACACGATCACCAGCGCCGGATCGCAGCCAGCGCGCAGGGCAGGTGCCTCCAGACCGGACGAAATCACACCGGCGCAGCCCAGCTGCAAGGCCCGGCGTGCGCGCGACAGCACCAGATCATGCACATCACAGTGAAATCCCAGACTGTCCAGATCGCCCTGATCCAGACTGGTCAGTGCGGTGACCGCCAGTATCTGCATGTTGCCGGCGGCAGCGGCGGCGGCGGCCAGCATGGCATCCTGACCGTGCACGGTGCAGAACTGGATGCCGCGACCTGCAAGTTGCCGCACCGCAGCGGCGACCGTGGCCGGCACGTCGAACAGCTTCAGATCGGCAAAAATTTTCTTCTCGCGCTGCTGTAAGGCCTCCACCAGCGGGTAGTACGACCCGGACAGGAATATTTCCAGGCCCAGTTTGTAAAAGCGCACTTCATCGCCAAGCTCATCCACCAGCTTAAGGGCCTGCTGCATGTCGGCCACATCGAGGGCAAAGATCAGGCGGTCGCGAGGGTCAATGGCGTGCTGTTCAGGGTTCATGATGACGCAGGCTCGTGCTGTTGAAAGAAGGCAAACAGGCTGGCGGCGCATTCGGCCGGGCTGTCCATGTGCAGATGATGGTGGCCGGGCAGGCGCTGTTCCTGATAGTTGCGCAGCACTGCCAGCCGGCGCTGCATCACCGGCTGTGGCATCAGCGCCGTGACCGGTTCAGGCAGCCACTGCAGAATCGGACATTCGATTGCCTGCAGGATGTTGAGGATTTCGGTTTCGGTCAGGCGCACCGGGCTGGCCAGGCGCAGGCGCGGATCACTGCGCCAGTGCCAGCCATCACCGACCTGCTGCAGGCTGCGCGCGTTGAGGAGTCGTACACTGTGTTCCAGCATGCGGTTCTGTGACAGTCGCGCACGCATGGCGGATTCCGGTGAGTCGTGACGACGGCGATTGTCCCTGCCGCTGCGCTGCAGCCCCTGCCAGGCCTGGCGCAGGCGCAGCGCGCTGTCACTGGCCTTGCCGGCCAGCGGTCCCAGCCCTTCGATCAGGCCCAGACTGATGCACCCGGCCGGTGCGGCGGCGGCCATCAGACAGCAGGTGGCACCGCCCAGCGAATGTCCGAGCAGATGATGGCGCGGCCAGCCCAGTGCACGTGCCACGGCGGCGGCCTCCCAGGCAAAATCGACCAGGTGATACCACTGGCCGGGCGGTCGATGATCGGAGTGGCCATGACCACACAGGTCCAGCGCCAGCAGATCAATGTCGGCCGGCAGATGCTCGGCCATGGGCGCGAATGAGTTGGCGTTGTCCAGCCAGCCGTGCAGCGCAAGCACCCTGACCGGGGCACCTGCCTGCCAGCGCAGGCCGCGCAGGGTGATGCCGCTGTCCAGCCGGCAGGCAAAGTCCTCTGCGATGGGCATCAACGCACCGGGTGCAGATTGGCGTAGGACAGCACCAGCCATTTGCAGCCGGCCTGTTCGAAGTTGACCTGCACCCGCGCATGCGCATCGCGGCCCTCGATGTTGAGAATGACACCCTCGCCGAATTTCTGGTGGCTGACGCGCTGGCCCAGTTCAAACTGGCCAGAGCCGGCATTGCCGCCGCTGTGGCTGCTGGCATCGGCTTGCGTATTCTGGCCGGCTGCAGCCAGTCCGGGACGCACTTCGTGTTTCAGTTCGCCGGGTAACTCGCGCAGAAAGCGCGATGGCCGGCACAGGTTCTGGCCGCCATAAATGCGCCGCATCTCGGCATGGCAAAGCACCAGCCGCTCGCGCGCACGGGTCATGGCGACGTAGCACAGGCGGCGCTCCTCCTGCAGATCGCCGCTTTCCTCCACCGAACGCTGGTGCGGGAACAGGCCTTCTTCCATGCCGGCGACGAACACCAGTGGAAACTCCAGGCCCTTGGCCGAATGCATGGTCATCAGCTGCACGCAGTCATCCCATTCCTCGCCCTGGGCTTCCCCGGCCTCCAGCGCGGCCTGGGCCAGAAACGCGGCCAGCGGACTCAGACCAGCCTGTTCGTCCTCGTAGCTGAGGCGAAAGCTGTCGGCCGCTCGCAGCAGTTCGTTGAGGTTCTCGCGTCGGGTCTCGGCTTTTTCCTGGCCTTCCTTGTCATAGTGGCTGGGCAGGTCGGTGCAGTCGAGCAGTTTGCGCAACTGCAGGCCGATCTCCTCGCTGTTAAGGGTCTCACGCAGCTCGGCGATGAGATCGACAAACCGTCGCAGCGATACCTGCATGCGCTGGCTGTCACCACGGCTGCACACCTCGGTTGCTGCCTGCCACAGCGACACACCGGCATCGGCGGCCAGCGTGCGCAACTGGCTGATGGTGCGCTCGCCGATGCCGCGGTTGGGCGTGTTGACGACGCGCTCGAAGGCGCTGTCATTGTCCGGGTTGCTGAGCAGGTGCAGATAGGCCAGCGCGTCCTTGATTTCGGCGCGCTCGAAAAAGCGCAGGCCGCCATAGACGCGATAGGGAATGCCCTCGCGCATCAGCACCTGCTCGAACAGCCGCGACTGCGCATTGGAGCGGTACAGGATGGCCGCCTCGTCGGCGCGCCGGCCGCCGTCGATCCACAACTGGATCTGGCCAATGACAAACTCGGCTTCGTCCTCTTCGTTGTAGGCGCTGTAGACCTGCACCAGTTCGCCATCGGCGGCATCGGTCCACAGCTTCTTGCCGAGGCGGTCATCGTTGTTGGCGATGATGGCGTTGGCGGCTGCGAGGATGTTGCCGCTGGAGCGGTAGTTCTGCTCCAGCCGGATGGTGTGCGGTTTGAAGTCATTGACGAAAAACTGCACGTTTTCCACCCGCGCGCCGCGCCAGCCATAGATCGACTGATCGTCGTCGCCGACGGCAAACACATGACCCTGGGGGCCTGCCAGCATGCGGATCCAGCCATACTGAATGGCGTTGGTGTCCTGGAATTCGTCAATCAGCAGGTGCGGGAAGCGCTGGCGGTATTGCTGCAGCAGCGCCTCGTTGTCGCGCAACAGCTCGTGTGCGCGCAGCAGCAACTCGGCAAAATCGACCACCCCGGCCAGCCGGCACTGTTCCTCATAGGCCTGATAGATCTGCTGCCAGCCGTCGATGGCCGGATTGCCGAAACCGTTGACAGCGTGTGCGCGCTGGCCTTCGTCCTTGCGCGCGTTGATCCACCACTGCGCCTGCCGCGCTGGCCACTGGTTTTCATCGATGCCGCGTTCGCGGATGAGCCGCCGCAATAGCCGGTACTGGTCATCGCTGTCGATGATCTGAAAACCTTCCGGCAGTCCGGCCAGCTCATGATGACTGCGCAGCAGTCGATGAGCCAGTCCGTGAAACGTGCCCACCCACATGCCGCGCACCGGAATCTGCAACAGATCCTGCACCCGGTGGCGCATTTCGCTGGCCGCTTTATTGGTGAAGGTCACCGCCATGATGCTCAAAGGTGAGACATGCTCGACCTGGATCAGCCAGGCAATGCGGTACACCAGCACGCGCGTCTTGCCGCTGCCGGCACCAGCCAGAATCATCTGGTTGCCGGGCGGGGCGGAAACGGCTTCGCGCTGGGCGTCGTTGAGGGGATCCAGCAGGTGAGAGACATCCATGGCAGTATTCTACCCAACTGTGGCAGGACAGTGCGGCACAGTCGGTACCGCTGCCGGGGTTATCAGAGCTTGCCCAGAGCCCGGTGGCCGATGTCCTGGCGATAATGCGCCTGATCCATGGAGATTTCATCGATGCGCTGGTAGGCGCGATCGCGCGCCTGCTGCAGATCATCACCCAGCGCCGTGACGCACAGCACGCGCCCGCCACTGCTGACCAGCTGGCCATCACGCAGACTGGTGCCAGCATGAAACACGGCGCACTCGGGTGTGCTGTGCAGCTTGCCGCCGATGGCCAGGTCCTGTGCATACTCGCCGGGGTAACCCTGTGCCGCCATGACCACCCCCAGTGCCGGTTTGCTGTGCCAGTGTGGTTTGGTGTCGGCCAGACGGTGCTGCAGCGCAGCCTGCACCAGGTCCACCAGATCCGATTGCAAGCGCAACATCAATGGCTGGGTTTCCGGATCACCGAGGCGACAATTGTATTCCAGCACGCGGATGTTGCCGTCGCTGCCGATCATCAGTCCGGCGTAGAGAAACCCGGTGTAGCTGATGCCGTCGGCACGCATGCCTTCCAGCGTGGGCCGGATGACCTGATCCAGCACCTGCTGGCGCAATTGTGGCGTCACCACTGGAGCCGGAGAATACGCCCCCATGCCGCCTGTGTTCGGGCCCTGATCGCCGTCATGGACGCGCTTGTGATCCTGCGAGGTGGCGAACTCGATGAAGTCGGTGCCATCGGCCATGACGATGAAGCTGGCTTCCTCGCCATGCAGAAACTCCTCGATGACAATGGCGGCACCGGCGCTGCCGAACTGCTGCATCTCCAGCATGTTGCGGATGGCCGACTCGGCCTGAGCCCGATCTTCGGCAATGATCACACCCTTGCCGGCGGCCAGACCGCTGGCCTTGATCACCAGCGGGTAGGATTGTTTTTCCAGATGGCTCAGGGCCGGTTCGACCTGATCGAATTCGGCCCAGGCGGCGGTGGGGATGCCATGGCGATCCATGAACTGTTTGGCAAAGGCCTTGGAGCCTTCCAGCTGCGCCGCTTCCGCGCTGGGGCCGAAGCAGCGCATGTCGGCGGCGGCGAAGCGGTCGACGATACCGGCCACCAGTGGCGCTTCCGGGCCGATCAGGGTGAAATCGACGTCCTCACGTTCTGCCAGTTGCAGCAGACCATAAATGTCATCGACCTCGACCTCGGCGTTGCGGCACTTGCGCATGGTTGCGGTGCCGCCATTGCCGGGAGCGACAATCACCTGTTCCACGCGTCCGGACTGCGCCACTTTCCAGGCCAGCGCGTGTTCGCGTCCACCGCTGCCCACGATCAAAACTTTCATGATTTGCGAAACATTACAGCGAGGATTTATTGTAAATGATTATTGCTCTTGTGTTGGGTTGATGTTGTGCCCCCACCCCAGCCCTCCCCCGCGTGCGGGGGAGGGGGCAGCACCGGGCGTTGATGAGTAGCGTGGGCAGGCTGGCGAGAGCGTCGGCCTTTGCTGAGCACATTCATTGAGGTACGGGCTTGAGTGTGCTCTTTGTGGCGCGGTTTTGCTGCACCGCTTGCGATGGGGTTTGAGTGTGCTGTTTGTGGGTCAGGATTGATTGCTCCCTTTGCGGTGGGGATTGAGTGTGCTGTTTGTGGGTTGGGATTGATTGCACCCCTTGCGGAGCGGGTTTGCGTCTGTTGTTTGCGGTGGGGTTTGAGTGTGCTCCTTGCGGTGTGGGATTGAGTACACGCCTTTCGCTTCGGGATTGAATGTGTTCAGCGCAATTTGGCACTGTGCGCAAGCTTGCAGGATGTGACAGTGCCAAAACAGCGCGCCACTTCCCCCGTGCGCGGGGGAAGGTCGGGATGGGGGAAGTCAGTGGCGAAAGTGGCGCCGGCCGGTGAACACCATGCACATGTCGTGTTCGTCCACGGCGGTGATCACTTCCTGATCGCGCATGGATCCACCCGGCTGGATCACGCAACGCACACCGGCGGCGTGGGCTGCATCAATGCTGTCGCGAAAGGGGAAAAACGCCTCGGAGGCCATGGCCGCCTGCTGCATGTCCCAGCCGGCCTGGCTGGCCTTGTCCACGGCGATGCGGGCGCTGTCGATGCGCGACATCTGGCCGGCACCGATGCCCAGGCTGTGGCCGTCGCGGGCATACACCACGGCATTGGATTTCACCTGACGCACCAGTTGCCAGGCAAACAGCAGATCCTGCCATTGCTGCGCATCCGGCTGGCGCTGGCTGACCACCTGCATGGCATCGCGCGCAACCGTGGCCAGGTCCGGCTGCTGTACCAGATAGCCACCACTGATGCGGCGCAGATCAGGCAGTGCAGCCTCGGCTGTGCTGACATCGGCCAGCGTCAGCACGCGCAGATTGGGCTTTTCTGCCAGCACCGCCAGGGCATGCTCATCACAGTCGGGTGCCAGCAGCAGTTCGGCAAACTGGCGCTGTATGAGCGCGCTGGCGAAGTCCGCGCTGATGCAGCGGTTGATGGCGATGACGCCGCCGAACGCCGAGGTGCTGTCGCACTGAAAGGCAAGCTGGTAGGCGTGTCCGATGTCATCGGCCAGAGCGGCGCCGCAGGGATTGGCATGTTTGACGATGACGCAGCCGGCCTGCTCCGGGCGGCATGTGCTGATTGCCTGCAGAGTCTGCCAGGCGGCATCGGCGTCCATCCAGTTGTTGTAGGACAGCGTTTTGCCCTGCCACTGGCGTGCGCCAACCAGGCCCTGTTTGCCGCTGGCCTGTGCCGGCACGTACAGCGCGGCCTGTTGATGCGGGTTTTCGCCATAGCGCAGTGGCGGTTCGCTGCGCCGCAGGTTCAGCTGCAGATGCTGTGGCCAGCTGGGTGCAGGCATCGCAGATTCTTCTGCAGTCGGCTGTGCGGCGGCGAACTGCTGCTGCAGATAGGCGCTGATGGCGGCATCGTAGGCGGTGGTCATGGCAAAGCCCTGCTGCGCCAGTCGCTGCCGGACAGCCAGCGGCGGTGCCTGCGGCAGCGTCTGCAGCAGGCTGGGGTAATCGTCAGGGTCTGTCAGTGTGGTCACCCAGGCGTGGTTTTTGCAGGCCGCGCGCAGCATGGCTGGCCCGCCGACGTCAATCTGCTCAATGGCATTGTCCAGGCTGCAGCCTGGCGTGGCCACGGTTTGCGTGAACGGGTACAGATTGACCACCAGCAGGTCAATGCCGGTGATGCCCTGCGCTTGCATGACCGCTGCATCGACGTCACGCCGTGCCAGCAGGCCGCCATGGATTTTCGGATGCAGCGTCTTGACCCGGCCATCCATGATCTCGGCCTGACCAGTGACGGCGCTGACCGGGGTGACGGCAATGTCCGCCGCAGCCAGCGCGGCAGCCGTGCCGCCCGTGCTGAGTATGCGTATGCCGTGCTGCTGCAGCGCGCGTCCGAGCTCGACGATGCCACGTTTGTCGGATACGCTGAGCAAGGCGGTTTTGATCGTGATTGGTTGCTGGCTGTGCATGAATCAGGCCTGATGCCGGTCGCGGATAAACGTGGATTTTACCGCACCGGACTTAGGTGCAGTACTGCGCGCTGGCAGTGCTTACTGATTGACCAGCAGCTGGTGCTGGCGCAGTTTCTGCCGCAGTGTGGTGCGGGTGATGCCAAGCAGCCTGGCAGCGCTGGACTGGTTGCCGCCGGTGTGTTCCATCACCGCCTGCAACAGGCCCAGTTCGGCCTCGCACATCACTGATTTGTACAGATCGGTGTAGTCGCAGCCATCCAGGTCCTGCAGGAATTGTCGCGTCTTGCACGCGCAGTGCTTAGCCAGACTGCTGGCTTGGCGTTGCCTGGACACGATTTCAGTGATGTGCAGTAAAGATCATGGTGACAAGCATACTACCTGCCGCGATGACGAAGTCATGGAGTTTTGATCATTGTTACAACCGTCGGCCAGACCCTGACCGGCAGTGCGGCGATCAGTAGTCCAGCGCCGGCAGTTTCAGATCGAGCTGGTTGCTTTCACTCAACGCCAGCGCTTCGTTGTAGCGCGACACCTCAATGGCATACTGGTTGTTGACCAGCTGGCGCTTCTTTTCGATGGAAAATTGACGCTGCTTTTGCTGCCGGATCGATTGATTGAGTGAATCGATGGTCGACTGCATGGTGGAGATGGCCAGTCCCTCGCCATCAGACAGGCGACTGTAGAAGTAACGCGCTTCGCGCAGGCGCTCGGTGAGCAGATTGAGGTAGCGCTCGGTAATCTGCTGCTCCTTGTCCAGCCACGCCAGCGATTTGTCGCGCTCTTCGGCAATGTCGGCAACGCTGTTGTAGGTGGCCAGCAGCAGTCGCTTCTCGATGCGTCTGGCTTTTTGTGACTGCGTCAGTTCCAGTTCGGCCAGCATGTTGGGCACATCGGCACTTTCAACATGCTCCATGACCACCGCCTGATTGTTGAGACGCTGGTGTTCCTTGCGCACCACTTCCGGTGGCACAGTGTGGCTGTAGTGGATGTGGCCGTCGTCATCCAGCCATTTGTAGATTGAAGTGGCATGCGCTGCGCTGGCAGAGAATGCCAGCAAAAGCATCAGCATGACGGCTTGCATCAGTTTGTTGCGGCAAATGATCATATTGCTCCCCAGCATTGTTGATACTGCGCTACTGCCTTATGCAGTGCGCTGTTGAGCTGTTTACTCTCACCCTGATGTGTATCCAGATAGGCAATCACATCAGCCAGCGTGGCGATGGCAATGACGGGGATGCCGGCCTGCGCCAGCTCGGCGCTGGCAGTGATGTTTGCCGTCTGACCGCGTTCCTGGCGATCCAGTGCTACCAGCAGGGCAGCGACATGACCGCCCGCCTGCCGGATCAGCCCGGCGCTGTAGTGCGCCGAGGTACCGGCCGAGACCACATCATCGACAATGACCACTCTGCCACCGATCGGCGCGCCGACCAGACGACCGCCTTCGCCGTGCTGCTTGGCTTCCTTGCGGTCGTAGGCATAGGCAATGTCGCGCTGATCGTGTTCATGCATGGCACAGGCCAGAGCGGCGGCCAGCGGGATGCCCTTGTAGGCAGGGCCGAACAGCATGTCGTAATCGATGCCGCTGGCGTGCAGGGCCTGGCGGTAGCAATGACTCAGAATATGCAGTGAGCGGCCACTGCTGAACTGCCCGGCATTGAAGAAATACGGGCTTTGGCGACCGGATTTGAGGGTGAAATCACCAAAGCGCAGGGCTTCACAGCGAATCGCTTCTTCTATGAATTGCTGTGACCAGGCCTGCATCATCGGTTGACCAGTGAAAGTTGAACATCGGCCCTGTGTCGCTGATCCCGACCGGGATGGTCAAACGACAAAAGACCCGCTATGCTGCTTCCATGCGAGTCGTTACGCTTAATGCCAATGGGATCCGTGCCGCGGCGCGCAAGGGTTTGTTTGACTGGATGGCCGACATCAATCCGGATATCGTGTGCATACAGGAAACCAAAGCCCACGTGGAACAGCTTACTACCAATGTATACTTTCCGCAAGATTTTCACGTAAATTTCATCTCGGCGGAGAAAAAAGGCTACAGTGGCGTGGCCATTTACAGCAGACATCAGCCCGCGCAGATCATCGGCGCGCTGGGCTGGCCGCAGATCGATCTGGAGGGGCGCTGGCTGCAGTACGACTTTCCCGGTCTGTCGGTGGTCTCGCTGTATCTGCCGTCGGGCAGCGCAAAGGACGCGCGACAGACGGTCAAATACCAGGTCATGGACTATCTCACCCCATTGCTGCAGCGCATGGCCAGCGATGATCGTGAGTGGATCGTCTGCGGTGACTGGAACATCGTGCACACCGAAAAAGACATCACCAACTGGAAGGCCAACCAGAAGAACTCGGGTTGTCTGCCAGAGGAGCGAGCCTGGCTGCAGCGCCTGTTTGCCGAGTTCGGTCTGGTGGATGCATTCCGCCAGGTCGATCAGCGCGCCGGTCAGTACACCTGGTGGTCCAATCGCGGTCAGGCCTGGACCAACAATGTGGGCTGGCGCATCGACTACCAGATCATCACCCCGGGCCTGGCCGACAGGGTACGCGCAGCGCAGATTTACAAGGCGCAGCGCTTTTCCGATCACGCCCCCCTGATCATCGACTACGACTTTGAACTCAAAGCCTGATCATGCCTTTGACTGATCAGCCGCGCGACTGGGAACAGATCCTGTTCAATCGGCGCATGCTGACCTGTGTGTTCCTTGGCTTTACTTCCGGGCTGCCGCTGTATGTGCTGATTCAGCTGATTCCGGCCTGGTTGCGCACCACAGGCGTGGATCTGTCCACCATTGGTCTGTTCAGCCTGATTGCGCTGCCATACACCTGGAAGTTTGCCTGGTCGCCGCTGCTGGATCGCTTTGCCTTGCCTGGACTGGGGCGCCGCCGCGGCTGGATGCTGTTGACGCAGATCGTATTGCTGTGCAGCATTGCCGCGCTGGGCAGTTTCAACCCGGAACAGTCGCTGCAGATGATCATCTATGTGGTGATCGCCATCACTGTCTCCAGTGCCAGTCAGGACATCGCCATCGATGCATATCGGCGCGAACTGCTGGCCGACGACGAACTGGGCACCGGCAATGCCATCCATGTCAATGCCTACCGCATCTCCTCGCTGGTGCCGGGCTCGCTGGCGCTGATCCTGGCCGATCACATGGCCTGGCAGCAGGTGTTCTGGGTGACTGCGGCATTCATGCTGGTGGGGATCGGCATGACCCTGGTGATCCGCGAGGTCAGCGATGATGCCATCGCGCCGCATACGCTGCGCGAGGCGGTGGTCGAGCCATTCCGCGAGTTTCTGTTGCGCAACGGGCTGACGCGCGCCATGCTGGTGTTGTTGTTCATGCTGCTGTACAAGCTGGGTGACAACATGGCGGTGGCACTGGAAACACCGTTTTTCATCGACCAGGGGTTCAGTCTGACCGAAATCGGTTCGGTGAAAAAGCTCTCTGCGCTGTGGGCCTCGATTGCCGGTTCCATCGTCGGTGGCGTGGTCATGCTCAAGCTGAGCATCAACCGCGCCCTGTGGCTGTTCGGCGTGGTGCAGATCCTCTCCATTCTCGGCTACGCCGCGCTGGCACTGGCTGGCGACGACTTGCTGATGCTGTTTGTTGCCGTCAGCTTCGAATATTTCGGCGTTGGGCTGGGTACGGTCGGGCTGACCGCGTTCATCGCCAGACAGACCAGTCTGAAGTTTGCTGCCACCCAGTTTGCACTGTTGTCCAGCCTGACTGCCGTGCCGCGCACGCTGGCGAATGCCAGCACCGGCTTCATCATCGAGGCCATGGGCTACTTCCATTTCTATCTGCTGTGCTTCGCTTTGGCGCTGCCGGGTATGCTGTTGCTGCTATGGGTGGCGCCCTGGCGCGATCAGCAGGCGGCGGGATAACTGGGCAGATTTCCGTGAATGTTGTAAAAAGTGGTGAAAGTTGAGATAATGTCCGGCTGATCGAAAAGATCAGACAACCTTGCCTCACCGCTGTCGCGGCGGGAGGCTTCCGGCAGCAGGACTGCCACCAGGAAACCGAAAGGACAAAACCATGCGACACTATGAAATCGTGTTTCTGGTCCATCCGGATCAGAGCGATCAGGTGCCGGCGATGATTGATCGCTACAAGACCCTGATCGAAAACAGCCAGGGCCACATCCACCGTCTGGAAGACTGGGGTCGTCGTCTGCTGGCCTATCCCATCCAGAAAGTGGCCAAGGCACACTACGTGCTGATGAACATTGAGTGCGGTGCCGACGTGATTGAGGAACTGGAAGGCATCTTCCGCTTCAATGATGCCGTGCTGCGGCACATGACGCTGCGCCGCGAAGAGGCACTCACGGCGAAGTCGCCGATACTGACCGAAACCGAGGAAGAAGACCAGCGCACACGCAAGCGCGCCCCGGCACCGGTTGCCACCAGTGACGACAACCATGCTGAAGATGACACCGATGACGACGGTGATGATTCAGCTGAGGAGGAATGATCATGGCCAGACACATGCGCCGACGCAAATACTGCCGTTTCACCGCCGAAGGCATTGACAAGATCGATTACAAGGATCTGAAGATGCTGCGCCAGTACGTGGGCGAGACCGGCAAAATCATGCCCAGCCGCATTTCCGGTACCAAAATGCGCTACCAGCGCCAGTTGGCCACCGAAATCAAGCGTGCCCGGTTCCTGGCCCTGCTGCCATACACCGATAATCACTGAGGTCTGCCGTCATGGAACTGATTTTACTTGAAAAGATTCAGAATCTCGGCAACCTGGGTGACAAGGTCAAGGTGAAGCCGGGCTATGGTCGCAACTATCTGCTGCCGCAGGGCAAGGCAGTGCCGGCGACCCAGCAGAACATGGAGCAGTTTGAAGAGCGCAAGGCCGAGCTGCTCAAGGCTGAGGCGGAAAAACTGAACACCGCCGAGGCACGCAAGGCGCATCTGGAAACGGCAGTGGTCGAAATGACCGCCAACGTCAGTCCAGAAGGCCGTCTGTACGGCTCCATTGGTAGCCGCGAGATTGCCGATCACATGACCGGGCTGGGCTTCAGCGTGGAGAAAAGTGAGCTGATCATGTCCGAGGGTGCCATCCGTACACCCGGTGAATACGAGATCACCATTCAGCTGCATGCCGATGTCGCCACCGAAGTGAAGGTGACGGTGATCGGCGAAGAGACCTGAGTCAATAGATTGATCCGCATACGGCCGCCTTCATGGCGGCCTTTTTCGTTGTCACAGCCAGCATCACGAGCGCTTCGCGCGTGACCCGGGCAGCGCGTATTGTCGCAGGCATCAGCCTCGCCGCAGATGCGCTGGCGCGGGTCGGGGCGATCTGTGCTAACCTTTCCGGTCTATCCGGTTGACCCGCACACAGCTACTGCCACACCATGATCGAAGCAGCCCATGAACTGATTCGCAGCAAGGTCACGCCGCCCCATTCGATCGAGGCCGAGCAGGCCCTGCTCGGCAGCCTGTTGCTCACCCCGACCAGCTTTGCCAACATCGAGGACAAGGTCGGCAGCGGTGATTTTTACCGTCATGACCACGCCGAAATATTCCAGGCGATTGTCGATCTGAATCATCGCAACACCAGCGCCGATGTGGTCACGGTGTATGAATATTTCGAGTCGCGCAATGCCACCGATGGTCTGGAGGGCGGGGCCTATCTGACCTCGCTGGCGAACAATGTCGTCAGTGCTGCCAATGTCGTCGCCTACGCCGAGATCGTACGTGAGAAATCCATCCTGCGCCAGCTCATCGACATCGGCAATGAGATCGCAGCCAGTGCCTACAAATCCGAAGGCAAATCGGCGCAGCAGCTGCTGGAGCAGGCCGAGCGGCAGGTGTTTGCCATCGCCGAGAAAGGCCTGCAGGCGATGTCCGGTTACACCTCGATCACCGATCTGCTGAAACCGGCGTATGACCAGATCGCCGAGTTGAGCAAGAAAAAGACCGACATCACCGGGGTGCCCACGCAGCTGACCGATCTGGATCGCCATACCGCCGGCCTGCAGAAGTCGGATCTGATCATTCTCGCTGGCCGCCCGGCCATGGGCAAAACCAGTCTGGCCATGAACATCGCCCAGAATGCCGCCATTCAGTCGCAGGTGCCGGTGGCGGTGTTCAGCATGGAAATGTCCAAAAACCAGCTGGTTTTCAGACTGTTCTCCTCGCTGGGGGCGATCAACCAGGGGCGTTTGCGTACCGGCAAACTCAACACAGAAGAATGGGGCGGGCTGACCTCGGCCATGAGCCTGCTCAAGTCCGCACCGATCTACATCGACGACACCCCGGCGCTGTCGCCAGCGCAGGTGCGAGCGCGCGCGCGCAGAATGAAACGTGAGCACAACATCGGCCTGATCGTGATCGACTACCTGCAATTGATGCAGGTGCCGGACACCCGCGAAAACCGCGCCACCGAAATCGCCGAGATCTCGCGTGGCCTGAAAGCGCTGGCCAAAGAGCTGGACATTCCAGTCATCGCCCTGTCTCAGCTCAATCGCGCGCTGGAGCAGCGCCCCAACAAGCGCCCGGCGATGGCCGATCTGCGCGAATCCGGCTCCATCGAGCAGGATGCCGATCTGATCCTGTTCATCTACCGTGACGAGGTCTACAACCCCGACACCCCGGCGAAGAACATGGCGGAAGTGATCATCGGCAAGCACCGCAATGGTGCCACCGGCACTGTGGAATTGCTGTTCGAGGGTGAGTATCTGCGTTTTCGCAATTACGCCCGCGTGCAAGATGATTTTCAGCCAAACTGAGCCCAGCGCCGTGGTTGCCGTCAACATGAGCGTTCAGCAGTGCGCAGCTGCCGGGCGCTGATTGATACCGCTGCGCTGCAGCACAATTTCAGGCTGTTGCGCGCGCGCGCCGGCGCGGCGAAGCTGGTGGCGGTGATCAAGGCCGATGCCTATGGTCATGGTATGCACACGCTCGCACGCACGCTTACCGAAGCCGACATGCTGGCGGTGGCCACCATCGACGAGGGGCTGCAGCTGCGTCAGGCCGGCTGTCGCTTGCCGCTGCTGGTGCTGCAGGGTTTCAAGAGTGCGCAGGAGTTGCTGCAGATCGGCAGCCAGCAACTGATCCCGGTGGTGCACGCCAGCCATCAGGTCGAGCTGCTGCGGCAAAGCGGCATGCGTCTGCCGCAGATCTGGCTGAAGCTGCAGACCGGCATGCATCGGCTGGGGCTGGCGGCAGAAGCATTCAGCGTTGCCCATGCCGGCCTTGGCCAGCAGGCCGATGAGCTGGTGCTGATGACCCATTTTGCCTGCGCCGAAGAGTCCGACAGCAGCGTCACGAACGCCCAGATAGAATGCTTTGATGCCGTCTGTGCCGGCCTGGCCGGCAGCCACAGTCTGGCCAACTCCGCAGCCATGTGGTCGCTGCCGGAAACCCGGCGTGACTGGGTGCGTCCCGGCATCATGCTCTACGGCGTCTCGCCATTCCCGCAGCAAAGCGGTGTACAACTGGGTCTGCGCCCGGTGATGCAACTGCACAGCGAGCTGATCGCCATTCAGCACTGCCGCCGCGGTGACCGGGTCGGCTATGGCCAGCGCTTCGTGTGTGCGCGGGACACACGCATCGGCGTGGTCGCCATCGGTTATGGCGATGGCTATCCACGCCATGCCGCCGATGGCACACCGGTGCTGGTCGATGGCGCTCCGGCAACGCTGGCGGGCATGCCGTCGATGGACATGCTGACGGTGGATCTGGGGCCAGACAGCAAGGCGCAGGTCGGAGCGGTGGTGGAATTGTGGGGGGATGGGGTGGCGGTGGAAACGGTGGCCCGCCACGCCGCTACCATCCCTTACGAACTGCTCTGTCAGTTGACCGCCAGGGTGTCGATACTCACGCAGTAGATTGCAGCGCTTGTCAAACCACCGCACGATCCTCTAATCTGACTTCAATCAAGTACAAGGGAGGCGGGTGATGAAAACAGTCTTTCAGGCTGCGACTGCAGTCGAAGCACACATGGTCAGTGAGCTGTTGCATCAGCGTGGTATCCAGAGCGCCCGGGTCGAAGGCGAGTACCTTCAAGGTGGAGTCGGTTTATTACAGGCAATCAACCTGGTGCGCGTGGTGGTCGCTGACCAGGATCTGGTCATGGCGAGACAGATTATTGCTGATTGGGAGTCTGATCAACGCGATGTCAGCAGCGATGTTGATGCTGCGGTTGGAGACAAAATGACAGCGCCGGCAAAAGCTCGCCAGTCAGGCGTTGTCATGCTCTTGCTGGGCGTGTTGCTGGGCGCAGGCATGATGTTTCTCTGGCACAAGACACCGATCACGCGTGATGGTGTGGACTATGACGGTGATGGTGAAATGGATGTCAGGCTGTTGTACCTTGGTGGTTTCCTGAGTCGTGCTGAATACGATCGCAATCTGGATGGCAGGATTGACATGATCGACAATTTCCGCGCCAACGGGATGGTAAAAAGCAGCCGTGGGGACACTGACTTTGATGGCAGCTTCGAGACCATCTATCGCTACCGTTATGATCAGATCAGGCAAATCGAAAGCGATACCGACAACAACGGCAGTGTCGATTTGCTGATGCAATATCAGCATGGCGAGCTGAGTCGGGCAACCATACAGAATATGCCGGGGTCAGCGACGATCAAACACATGTATTATCGATTGAACAAACTGGTTTGTGCTGAGCTTGACGAAGATGGTGACGGGATGATTGAAACCCGGATTGACTATGACTTCCTCGAGCGACCAATACAGCAGAGCCGGGCCGGGGAGGGCTGCACCAGAATTGCGCTGAACTGAGGCAAAGTGTTCGTGCAGATCTGTTCCCGGGTCCGGTACGCCAGAATGCCATATTGAAGCCCTGGTGACAGGTTCATCCCGTGGATTCGACTAAGCATCGCGCTGCTGTTTTCCGCTCAACTCATATTTGCGCAGCAGGCCGCGAAACTGGTGATAGCTAAGACCCAGCAGGTCGGCGGCTTTCTGTTGATGGAACTGACTTTGTTCCAGCGCTGCCTGCAGCAGACGGATTTCCAGTGATCGCGTGCGCTCGGCAAGATCGGTGGGCAGCATGATGTCGCTCTCGGCGCTGTCGTGCGGGCTGGCTTCGCGCAGACGCCAGGGTGAGTCGAAAGGATCCAGCACGATGCTGCTGATCGGCCGGGCCGAATCCTCCTGTCGGGCCACGGCGCGTTCGATGACGTTTTTCAGTTCGCGAATGTTGCCAGGCCAGGCATAGTCCTGCAGTTGCTGGCTGACGCTGTCACTGAAGCCGGCAAACAGCTCGCGCCCCAGCTCGCTGGTCATGCGCACGGCGAAATGCTCGGCCAGCTCCGGAATGTCGGCTTGCCGCTCGCGCAGCGGCGGCAGCGTGATGACTTCAAACGCCAGCCGATCCAGCAGGTCGGCACGGAACTCGCCGCGCGCGGCCATGCCCGGCAGATCGCGGTTGGTGGCGGCAATCAGGCGCACGTTGACGCGCACGGTCTGGCTGCCGCCAACGCGTTCGAACTGGCCGTATTCGATCACCCGCAGCAGTTTTTCCTGCACCTGGGTTGGGGTGTTGGCGAGTTCGTCCAGAAACAACGTGCCATCGTCGGCCAGTTCGAAGCGACCGCGCCGCTTGCGGTCGGCACCAGTGAAGGAACCGGCTTCGTGTCCGAACAGCTCCGATTCCAGCAGGCTTTCCGGCAGGCTGGCGCAATCAAGCTTGATGAATGCCTGCGACCAGCGCGGCGACAGGAAGTGCAGGCGGTCGGCGATCAGCTCCTTGCCGGTGCCGCGCTCACCAGCGATCAGCACCGGCCGGTGCAGTGCCGCCAGCCGCGAGGCCTGTTCCAGCACACCGAGAAAGGCGGGTGAGGAGCCGATGATTTCCTGTTTCGGTCGGGACATGGCGGTGATAACCGGGCGCTGGTCTGCGTTGCAGGCGATGTCGCATAGGATATGCCAAAATGCGCACATGGCGAAAGCGAAATCACAATACCTGTGCGGCGACTGTGGTGCCAGTCAGCCCAAATGGAGCGGCCAGTGCAGCGAGTGCGGGGCGTGGAACACGCTGACCGAAGTGCGCCTTGCGACCGGTCCCGTTGCGGCCGCCGGTGGTGCATCCAGATATGCCGGCATGGCGGGTGCAGCGGCCTGCGGTGTGGTGCGACTGGATCAGGTGCGGCAGCATCGCCAGGCGCGTCTGCAGATCGGCATGAGCGAACTGGACCGGGTGCTGGGGGGAGGTCTGGTGCATGGATCGGTGACGCTGATCGGTGGTGATCCCGGTATCGGCAAGTCGACCCTGCTGCTGCAGGTGATGGCGGCGCTGGCAGCGAGTGAAACCTGTCTGTACGTGACCGGTGAGGAGTCCGCCGAGCAGGTGGCCATGCGCGCCCGGCGACTGCAGTTGCCCACCGCCAGTCTGAATTGCCTGACCGAAACCTCCATTGAACGCATCATCGAGCAGGCGGCGGCCAGCAAGCCTGCGCTGCTGATCATTGATTCCATCCAGACCATCTACAGCGAGGCGTTGCAATCGGCCCCCGGCAGTGTGTCGCAGGTGCGCGATGCCTGTGCCCAGCTGGTGCGTTTTGCCAAGCAGACCGACTGTGCCGTGTTTCTGGTCGGTCATGTGACCAAGGAAGGGCATCTGGCCGGCCCGCGCGTGCTGGAGCACATGGTCGATACCGTGCTCTATTTCGAAAGCGATGCCGGCAGTCGTTTCCGCGTCATTCGCGCGGTCAAGAACCGCTTTGGCGCGGTCAATGAACTCGGCGTGTTCGCCATGACCGATGGTGGCCTGCGCGAGGTCAGCAACCCTTCGGCGATGTTCCTGGCCGAGCGACAGGCTGCAGTGGCCGGCAGTTGCGTACTGGTGACGCGCGAAGGCACCCGGCCGCTGCTGGTGGAAGTGCAGGCGCTGGTCGACACCGCCAGCGCCGGACACCCGCGTCGGGTGGCGGTCGGCATTGATGCGCAGCGCATCAACATGTTGCTGGCGGTGCTGCATCGTCATGCCGGCATTGCCGTACACGATCAGGACGTATACATGAACGTTGCCGGCGGTTTGCGCATCAGCGAAACCGCCAGTGATCTGGCCGTGCTGCTGGCGGTGTTGTCCAGTCTGCGCAACCGGCCGCTGCCGGATGATCTCGCTGTGTTCGGAGAAATCGGTCTGGCCGGCGAATTGCGCCCGGTGCCCAACGGTGAAGAGCGGGTCAAAGCTGCCAGCGGCCAGGGTTTCAAACGCATTCTGTTGCCCCACGCCAATCAGCGTGGACTGAAAGCACCCGCCGGGGTCAGACTGCTGGCCGCAGCCAGCCTGCAGCAGGCACTGGATCAGCTGGACTAGTGTACCCCGCCGGAAATACTGTGACATTCAGAGCGCGTCCTGAGGCTGCAGTACAAGACGCAATCCGTAGTGAATGGCAAGCCCTTGACAAGGATTGCAACGCCGTAATGCAGCCTCAG